>ERZ809074.194-NODE-194-length-103899-cov-10.568073_pt1 | contig 103899 bp, 98 predicted proteins | sample MGYA00520795_ERZ809074 | MGnify/ENA primary metagenome ERZ809074 (study PRJEB31570, sample SAMEA3212989) | Homo sapiens | biome: human-gut; feature: human gut; material: fecal | place: Sweden | collected 2011 ...
CACGCGTTACTCACCCGTCCGCCGCTCAGTCACAAAAGTCTTCATCCGAAGAATCAAACTTAAGTGCTTCGCTCGACTTGCATGTGTTAAGCACGCCGCCAGCGTTCATCCTGAGCCAGGATCAAACTCTCGTTTAAAAATCTTAATTCCGATTTGACTCGGATTTAAAATCAAAGTTCGTTCCAGGTCAAGAAAACTACTAGCTTTCTTATCCCTTTTACTGTTTTAAGGTTGACATTGTCATTCAATGTCCGTTCTGAATTTTCTCTTAAAGAATCTTCAGGGTTGTTGTCTATTATTTAATTATCAAGGTTCTTTTTCTTTGTTGTCGTCTCAGCGACAGCTCATTTATATTATCACATTCACAATCGCTTGTCAACAACTTTTTTAAATTTATTTTTCGCTTTCTTTACATTAGACATCTCCGTCTTGTAAATTAGCTTTATTAGAATATCACGTTCATCGACATTTGTCAACAACTTTTTTATTCTATTTTCATCTTCTATCTTGTAATAAGATATCGGATTAACGGAGAAAGAGGGATTTGAACCCTCGCGCCGCTATTAACGACCTACTCCCTTTCCAGGGGAGCCCCTTCGGCCAGCTTGGGTATTTCTCCAAATTGACTTCTCAAAAATTCATTTTTAAATTCGCTTTAAAAATTCACTTTAAACTTCTTTAAAATTTACTTTCAAATCAGTCCGTTGATTACTATACAATATCTCGTCACATTTGTCTAGTCCTTTTTTTAATTTTTTTGTAACTTTTTGTATGCACTCCGCTGAACAATGAATGTGCCTCCTGACAAGTTCTTTCTTAAGAAAGCAAAAAATGTCTGACATGCAAAGAATCTCTCACCCTCACATACCAGACATTTATTATTATTATTATTATCTTTATACTTTACTTTTTAGTTTATAGCTCTTATTGACCAAAGTTTTGCATAGTCATTGTGCATACAAGTCCAGACTCTGCGTCAAAGTCGATCTCGCAGCTCTTGTAGTAACTGTCACCTGAATACCAGCTATACATAGACAGACTGTCTCCGTCATATGTGTCATCTGCTTCTCCATAAGCTCCAGTTACTGCATCTTTTGAAGCGCCCATCTGAAGCCCGCCTGGGAATATCACAGTGAGTCCGCCATTTTCCAGATCATAGTCATCTACAGAAACGCCACCGATCAGGCAGTCTTTTACTTCCATCGCTGTATCTGTATTGTTGATTGCATATGCCATAATCTCATTATCATTGGCATCCTCGAAATAAACCAACTCATATTCGTTAGCATTCACCATATAATTTTCCGCTGTATAATCCGTATCCATACTCAGACCTGCTGCCTCAATATCGGCTTTTGTGCATGGAAATGTCAGGACTTTATCATTGATCTGTACTGTATAACTGTCCCAGCTTGTGCCAAGTTCACCGCTGGCTACTGCCGGTTCTGTACTCTTTGCTGCTTTATCTGACTTATCACTGTCATCCGCTTTTTTAGAATCATTCTTATCTTCGATTACATTTTCCACAACATTAGATACCGGATCGTCGTCGAAATCGCTGCTTCCAATTCCAATCACAATTGCAAATATAATATAAAAGATAGATACTACAAGCGCAGCTACTGTTCCGATAATCGTAAACATCTTCGCTTTCTTTGCTGCATTCTGCGCTCCGGCATAATCTCCACTTCTCTGTAGAGAATTGATTTTGCAGGCATATACAATTGCCACAATACCAAGCGGCAGACAGCAAAGTAATGTTGAAATGATAGCGAATATTAAATAGGTTGTTCCATTGATTGGCTTCTGCGGCTGACCATAAGTCCCATTATTAGCATTATAATCTGCAGACGTGTTCTGTCCTGTACTTCCATACTGGTACGGGTTCTCGTTATTCTGTCCTGCGCTTCCATACTGATATGGGTTCTCGTTATCCTGTCCTGCGCTTCCATACTGATATGGGTTCTCGTTATTCTGTCCTTCACTTCCATACTGGTACGGGTTCTCGTTATTCTGTTCCGCACTTCCATACTGATATGGATTCTCATTCTGTGCTCCACTTCCATTATTTGTTCCTGGCACGCCATATTCATAAGGATTCTGGTTTTCCTGCTGCTTCGCTTCTGTTGATTGTTCTGACTGTTCCTGCTTCTCCTCCGGCTCTACCGGTGCGCCACATGACGGACAGAACTTTGATTCTTCCGGCAAATCATTTCCGCAAAATTTACACTTCATACTCATTCCTCCTTTTATCTGACCCTTGTCGGGGATAGTAACACAAATGGATATGCATTTACATTTCTCAAAACTCCGTATATCAGTATAACTGCCAATATTGTCCATAATATCCACATCGGTATCCGGCGGCTTATGCTTTCTCTGCCTGTAAATAGCCACTGGCACGCGCATAATGCCAGGTATGCGCCTATCCACGGCAGCAAGAGTACAAGCAGCGGGTTATACCGAAATGCCTGATAAATCTGACCGTGCAAAATGCAATAGCACGCGCGGCCTGCTCCACACCCCGGACAATAATAACCGGTCAGAGCGTAAATAATACATATCAACCATTTTGTATCTTTAGGACTATGATAATATAAAAATCGGCTTTCAGCAAGCATTATTGATAATATAGCTGCTGATAAAATCAGGCGGAACTGCCACTTGATTCTTCCGTCTTTTTCACAAATGTAATGTTTTATTTTTTGTGTCATTTTTTCCGTCCCCCGTTATGCAAAAAGGAGTTCCGCATCTGCGAAACTCCTAAAACGGAGAGGGTGGGATTCGAACCCACGCGCCCTTGCGGACAAACGGTTTTCAAGACCGCCTCGTTATGACCACTTCGATACCTCTCCATCTATGCAATTGATATCGCTCTGTCAGCGACGATAGTTATCATATCATATACCCATTGCACTGTCAAGAATAATTTTTGATATTTTTTCTTTTTTGTGAACCTTTTTTATGAACCAGCATAAACTATTTATGATATTTTTCTTTGCGTTTCGCAAGAAATACTTTTGCGATTTCCAGATCTTCCGGTGTTGTGATCTTGATATTTTCGTAAGAGCCTTCATATAATTTAACCGGTACTTTCATCATCTGTTCCACTACCATAGCGTCGTCAGTAATATTATCCGGCACCTCTTCCATCAGCTTTGCATAAGCATTTTCTATGAGATCTGCCTTAAAAATCTGTGGAGTCTGTACCGCCCAGATTAATTTTCTTGGCGGTGTATTCACTGCAAACTGATCTTCATCCACCAGTTTGACCGTATCTTTGCTCGGCATTCCGGCTACACAGGCACCGAATTTTTCTACATTTTCATATCCACGCGTAAGAATCTGCTCGTCCACGAACATTCTGGCGCCATCATGAATGAATACGTATTCCGGCTGTTCTTTGAGAGCATGAAGTCCGCGTAGTCCTGCCCATACGGAATCATAACGTTCTTTTCCACCTGGGATGATCGAGCGTACTTTTGTAAGCTGATACTTTTCTACGATCTCGTCACGGACCCAGTTTTCTTGCCCTTCACCTACTACAAGTACAATATCATCGATGATCGCGGATTTTTGAAATGCATCCAAAGTATAAAAAATGATTGGTTTTCCGGATAATTCAATATACTGTTTTTGTATAGCGGTTCCCATACGTTTCCCCTGACCGGCAGATAATACGATTGCCGTACATTTCTTCTTATCCATATATTTTCCTCATTTTCCTCGTTTATATTGACGTTCTTATTCTTAATTTCTGTATCTGCTTTTACGTATTGCCTTAAGGTTCTTCTACCGTTCGCCCAGTTTCAGATTCGGCACTGCATTGAGATCCCATCCGCTTCTTGTGCCATTGATATACTCATAGTAAGCTGCCACGCCGATCATTGCTGCATTGTCGGTACAGAAAATCGGAGACGGATAATAGAATTCTACCCCTCTCTTTTCACACGCCTCTTTCATGGCTGCGCGAAGTGCGCTGTTGGATGCAACACCACCGGCAATCGCCAGCTTGTCCACATGAAATTCTTCCACTGCATGCATCGCATTTGCCACAAGAACATCTGTCACGGCTTTCTGGAACGATGCCGCAATATCTGCCTGGTTGTATTCGATTCCTTTCATCTGGCAGCCGTTGATGTAGTTCAGAACTGCGGATTTCAGACCACTGAAGCTAAAGTCATATGGTGCATCTTCAACGTGTGCGCGTGGAAATGCAATGGCTTCTGGGTTTCCTTCTTTGGATACTTTATCAATCTTTGGTCCGCCCGGATACCCAAGTCCGATCGCGCGTGCGACTTTATCAAATGCTTCTCCTGCCGCATCGTCTCTTGTGCGTCCGATAATGTCAAATTTGCCATAATCTTTGACTCGCACAAGATGTGTATGTCCTCCTGAAACGACCAGTGAGAAAAATGGCGGTTCCAGATCTTTGTGCTCAATGAAATTTGCTGCAATGTGTCCTTCAATATGATGCACTCCGACTAATGGTTTCTTTGCTGCATATGCGATGGCTTTTGCCTCTGCTACACCGACCAGAAGTGCGCCTACAAGCCCCGGTCCGTAAGTAACTCCGATGGCAGTAATATCGTCTAATGTAACATTTGCCTCATCAAGAGCCGCCTGTACGACCTGATTTATCTTCTCTATATGCTTTCTTGATGCAATCTCCGGCACAACACCTCCGTAGAGAGTATGCAGTGCAATCTGGGAAGAGATTACATTTGAAAGAACTTCTCTTCCGTTCTTTACGACTGCTGCTGCCGTCTCATCACAGGAGCTTTCAATTGCAAGAATCAATACATCTTCCTTCATATTCTATCCCTTCAATCTTCTGAATTCATTTTCATTAATCTGAAAATGTCAGTTCTACCGTTCGTTTATCTTTTGCTGCTATGGAATTCGGGAAGATTTTCTTCACCTCGTCCATATATTCTTCCGGGTGCGTCAGCGACGGACTATAATGCGTCAGCCACATTTCTGCGACTTCTGCTTCTTTTGCAAGCTGCGCTGCCTCGTAAAATGTCATATGCTTGTATTCTTTTGCTTTTTTCAGCTTATCCTTCTCACCGTACATTCCTTCGCAGATAAATAGATCGGAACCTTTCGCGTTGTTGCGGATAGAGTCCGTCGGTCTCGTGTCTGTGCAGTATGTCAGTTTAATTCCTTTTCGCGCAGGTCCAAGAACCATGTCCGGTGTGTATAAATTGTCTCCGTCCTGGACATTTTCACCTTTTTGCAGACTGCCCCAGAACTTCTGCGGAATTGCCGCTTCATTTGCACGATCCACGTCGAACTTCCCGGCGCGGTCGATTTCCATCGTGTAGCCATAGCAAGTGACGTTATGATTTACGCGAAATGCTTTCAGGCGATAGCCATTCATCTCAAATATCTGCTCCGGCTGTGTGATTTCGATGTATTTTATCTGAAATGGCAGTTCCGGCGCAATAACGCGAAGTGAGTTGACTACCCGCTCCAGTCCTTTCGGTCCAATCAGAGTCAACGGTTCCGTGCGGTCTGCATTTCCCATAGTCAGGAGCAGGCCTGGGAGTCCGCTGATGTGGTCGCCGTGGTAATGTGTGAAGCAAATCACATCGATGGGTTTGAAACTCCAGCCTTTTTCTTTTATTGCAATCTGCGTACCTTCTCCGCAGTCAATTAGAAGACTGCTGCCGTTATATCTCACCAGAAGCGAGGTGAGCCAGCGGTACGGGAGGGGCATCATGCCGCCCGTTCCCAACAAACATACGTCTAACATATTTTTTTACCTCTTATCCAGAGCCGTCAGGCAAATGTCCTGCCGGTCCGCTTGTTTTTGATTTTCTTCAGCGTCCGGATATTCGTGCAGACTCTGAATCAGATTTTTATTTTAAATTCGCTTATAATTTCATCGTAGCACTGCTCGCAGAGGTCAAATTCGTCCAGCCGGTTGTCTTTTTCCGAGAAATAGCCCCAGCGCTTGGATACTTCCAGTACGTCCTCGCGGGGAACCCCTTGGATTACCGGAATACTTCTGCCACAGCGGTTGCAGATGATCTTGTCGATTTCTTTTGTTTCTTTTACAGTTGTATGATACTGGCGCATACAATTCCTCCTTGAAGTCTGGTGTGCCTGTGTGGAAAATGTATGGTATCTGACACCCGGGCACCGGATTGATTCATTACGCCTATATTATATCTGGTCAGATGCGCATTTCCCAGTGGGAAGTGTTGGAGCATCTGCCAGTTCATTTCCAACTTCATTTTTCATGCAGCCGCGCCTGGCTTTTGGACAGGCTTCAGGCTCGGTCGCTGCCTGGCTTTTGGACAGGCTTCAGGCTCGGTCGCTGCCTGAAGTTTCGACTTCACAACTCATAAGTATAGCATCTTCCGGCGGGTTTGCATAGAAATTCTTTCGCACACCGTCTTCGGCAAATCCTGCTGCCTTGTAAAAATGTATTGCTGTTTCATTGGAAATACGAACATCCAGCAGCCATCTTGTAATATTCTGCTCGTAACTAAATGCACGCATTTTTTCAAGAAGTCTTACAGCCACCCCCTGCCGGCGATGTTGCGGCGATGTCGCAATTCTGGCGATTTCTCCCTCATCTAACACATAATAAAAAATCACATAGCCAAGGAGTTGTGGCTTGCCTGCATGCTCCGGCGCCGTTGAAGCGCAGGAGCATGGCGGCGCTTGTCTGCTTATAATAGCCCAAATCCGTGCCTGAGGATTTTCAAGCGTATCCCTGATACTTTTTTCACTCCATGGATCCGGAAAGATATCGGATTCCAGCGCTGCAATCTCAGAAATATATTGCTGTTGGTCTTTTTTAATTTCTATTATTTCCATATCTTCTGTCTTTTGGTTTTTCTATATTGCTTCTAGGCTCCATCTTATTATAGCTTCTTAAATATCCTGGATCAGCTCGTCTATTGCTTCTTCACTTGTTGCCCAACTTGTGCAGAAGCGCACTGCCGCATAGTCTTCATCTATCTGTTCCCAAAAACTAAACTGATATTTCTGTGCTAATTTTTCGCGGTCTTTCTTTGACAAGATCGGATACTGCTGGTTCGTGTAAGAATCAAAATACATTTTATATCCTTTTTCAAGAAATGCATTTTTTAACTTCATAGCTAATTTGTCTGCGTGAGCTGCAATTTTGAAATATAAATCGTCTGTAAATAATGTATCAAACTGGATTCCCAGAAGGCGTCCTTTGGCCAGCATTGCTCCACTCTGCTTCATGCAGTAACGAAAATCTTTCTTAAGAGCGGATTTTGTGATTACGACTGCCTCGCCGAAAAGTGCTCCTACCTTCGTTCCCCCAATATAAAATACATCTGTATTTGCTGCAATATCTGCCAGTGTCATGTCTGATTTTTCAGACATTAATCCATATCCCATTCTTGCTCCGTCCATGAATAATGGCAAACCAAGTTCTTTACAGGTTGCGTAAAGTTCCTGTAATTCAGACTTGCTGTAAATTGTTCCATTTTCCGTCGGATGGGAAATGTAGACCATGCCCGGCTGTACGATGTGCTCATGATCTGCGTCATTCCAGTGTGCATCGTAATATGCGCGCACCTGTGATGCTGTAATTTTTCCGTCTTTGCTTGGAAGTGCCAGGACTTTGTGTCCAGTTGCTTCGACCGCGCCTGTTTCATGCACGTTGATATGACCGGTCACTGCTGAAATTACGCCTTGATACGGACGGAGGATCGAGCGGATCACTACATAGTTCGTCTGAGTCCCTCCTACCAGGAAATGTACATCTGCCTCTGGTGCATCACAGGCTTTTTGATCTTTTCTCTTGCCTGCTTGCAATATTCATCTTCACTATATCCAATCGTCTGCTCCAGATTCGTCTCCACCAGACGTTCCAGAATCTGTGGGCATGCGCCCTCTTCATAATCACACTGAAACTGAATCATTTCTTCGATACCTCTCATGTTGCTTTTTCTATATTATAGTTGCACGAGTTTCCAACATATCTGCTTATGCTTACGCCCCGCGGGGTTTTGATACATTTTTACTGTATAGATTTCGCTTCGCGCTCCTTGCGTTCGCGTTCTGCCTGTGACAGGCGCAGATAATCCGGCTCGTGTTCCATGGCAGTCTCTGTCTTTCCGGCAGCATAGTAACGAAGTCCTAATGTTCCTACTGATGCTGCTCTTTGACGGTTCATGTTGGCCGGTGCAAACTGAATGTCTCTGCCTGCTTTTATTTCTTCTGCCAGAATCTCGTCTGTCAATCTCGCACGAAATACCGGCACACCATCTCCCAGGAAAATGATGCGTTTGTCATATTTTTTCAAATGGTCGCCTAATTCTTCGATGCTGATTGCCATCTGATCTTCCAGGACAACCAATTCATTTCCACAAAACTCGTAAATTCCGGTGTAGACCTGTCCGCGGCGCGCATCCATGATTGGGCACACGATGGCGTCTGTTCCGCACAGATTGTACGCTAGTCCTTCCAGTGTCGGGATGTGGATCAACGGCTTGTTCATGGCAAGTCCCAGACCTTTCGCTGTGGCGGAGCCGATGCGAAGCCCGGTAAATGAACCCGGTCCGCCGGCAACTGCGATGGCATCAATCGTTTTCAGGTCAAGCTCGATCATGTCGGATACTGTGTCCAGCATCGGGAGCAGCGTCTGTGAGTGTGTCTTCTTATAGTTCACAGTATATTCCGCAATCACCTGTTCCTCTTCTTCTATCTTTTCAACAACAGCTACGCTGGCTACAAGGCCGGAGCTGTCCAGTGCTAAAATTCGCATATACTTATCCTCCGATAATCAAATCCTTTTTCCAAATTCTTTTCTATCTTAATCTCGGTGAAGTGTTCCGGCAATATTTCCTCGATCAGATTCGCCCACTCGATCAGGCTGACCCCTTCGCCGTAGACATAATCCTCATAACCGATCTCGTCCATCTCTTCCACATCACCGATCCGGTAAACATCAAAATGATAGAACGGCAGGCGCCCTTCATCATACACCTGCACAATTGTAAATGTCGGGCTGCTGACCGGCTCTGTAATGCCAAGTCCGGCGGCCAGTCCTTTTGTAAATACGGTCTTTCCTACGCCCAGATCACCGACAAGCGTGAACACTTGCCCCGGCTTCGCATGCTGCCCCAGTTCATATCCCAGGTCATAAGTATCTTGTTCTTTATTTGACTCTATGATTTTTTCCATCATCCTGTCCTCCTTTTGCAAAGCAAAATTTTATACGAGGGCTACCAATGTTACCATCTACAATATTTCAGCAAACAGTAACGCTCTACCAAGATTTAAGTATAGCATATCTTTCATTTCCTTGCCATAGGTGTTGTGTAAGTGATATATTATAGACAATACAGATTCAAATTATATTTCACAGGAGGATATCACTATGAAATTTACATTTTTTCACAATAACATCAACGTCCTGGATCTGGACAAATCTGTAGAGTTTTACAAAAAAGCTCTCGGACTTGAAGTTACAAAAGAATTCCATGCACCGGACGGAAGCTTCAAACTCGTCTATCTCGGAGACGGCACAACACCACATTCACTGGAGCTGACATGGCTTCGCGACATGGACCGCCCGTATGATCTCGGAGATAACGAATCTCATCTGGCATTCCATGTCGATGACATGGACGCTGCCCTGGCACTTCACAAAGAAATGGATTGCGTGTGTTTCGAAAACCCGGACATGGGAATTTATTTCATCAATGATCCTGACGGCTACTGGGTAGAAATCTGTCCACAGTAGACAATTAAGACAATTCAAAAAGGGACAGGTTAAATTTTAATTGGGGACGGGGTTTTTTTGAAAAAACCCCGTCCCCAATTAAAATTATGCATCATACACATACAATTCGTGTAATGCTCTTGTTGCGCAGATGTATTGATATCCTTGGTACATTTTGTTGTTACGGTCGCCGCCTACAACAAATACCTGGTCGAATTCTAAGCCTTTTGCCAGATAGTAGGTGGTTACTGTCAGGCCTTTTTTGAATTGTGCGCTGTCGCGGTTGATGTAATATGCTTCTGCGCCTAGTTTGTGCATGATTTCTTGAATATGTTCTGCTTCTTTTTCTGTCATGGTGAGGATTGCTGCTGTTTCGTATTCTTCTTCTCTTAATTTCAATTTTTCGCTGATTTCTTTACATGTTTTTTCCAGTGTTTTTATGGCATGTCTTTCGACTGCTTTTCCGTGTCTTGCTACATACTGGATGTCTTTGGATCCGCCGACGGATTTGGCGTATTCTGCGATTTCGCTTGTGTTGCGGTAACTTTTGTTCATGACGATACGTTTGACTTTTTTCCCAAATATTTTTGGTAAAAATGTGAGAACGTCTTGTTGTTTTCCGGCGATGGTCTGTGCCTTGTCGCCCAGTATTGTCATGTTGCATGAAAACATTTTCGCGAGAAGTACGTACTGTAAATAGGAGTAATCCTGCATCTCATCAATGACGAGATGGCGGATGTTCTTGCGCTGGCCGGCTGCCGTCAGGCTGTATTTTAGATAGAGAATCGGGTAAACGTCTTCGTATTCCAGTACGCGGCGCTCTGGCGGCATGTCCGGAAGTGCCGGGAATCCGTAGTCTTCCAGGAACCAGTTGTATATTTGACAAATGTCTCTGGTTACGTACATATTCATGAATTTTCTGCAAATGATTTCTTGTTCTTCGTCGTTTAGGCTGCGTCCGCGTAAGGTTTCGACTTCGTCGATAAAATAATCCATGACCGCGCCCATTCTATCTAAAAGTGGTGTACCGGTATATTTTTCATAAAAAAATTCCATGATTTCGCTGGCACTTTTGCGAATGCCCTTGAATTCTACATCTTCAAAATCTACCAGCCGGTCTTCCAGCTCGATTAGGAAGCCTTCGATTGCCTGAACGTATTCCACGGACTGCTTCCATTCGTAACGTTTTTGATCTGCATCATCCATTCCTGCGATTTCACGCTCGATTTGATGATATTTGTCTTCACAGTCAGCGGCTATCATTTTGCTATTCCAACCAGTCCCGGCTGAACTACTTTTTGAATTTCTACTTGGATTTTTCCCTTGATTTCCGCCTTGATCTCTATTTTTATTTCTATATATCACATTTTCCTGATTCACAGCATTTCCATATATCGCATTTTCCTGATTGCCAACATTTCCATATATCACATTTCCCTGCGTTGCAGCATTTCTCCTGAGTTCATGATATGCAAACAAATCAAAACTCATTTCCTGTATATTTTCCTCGCCAAGTTCAGGAAGAATATGGGAAATGTAGTCGGCAAACACGCCGCCTGGCGAAAGAATCAGGATATTTGATGAATTCAGATGCTCTCTGTCATGATACAAAAGATAGGCAATCCGATGTAGCGCAACGGACGTCTTGCCACTTCCTGCCACACCTTGAATAGCCAGAATCTTGTCCTTCGTGTTGCGGATAATTGCATTTTGTTCCTTCTGGATTGTACGCACAATATTTTTCAGTTTCGTGTCGCTGTTGGCGCCAAGTTCCTGCTTTAAAATGTCATCGTCAATCTTCACATCACTCTCAAATTCATAGATCATCTTGCCGCCACGGATTTTGTACTGCCATTTGGACAGAATTTCTCCGTCCATGCGCCCGCCCGGCGCTTCGTAGGACGCCTCGCCTTTGTCGTAGTCATAGAACAGACTGCTGACCGGGGCTCTCCAATCGTAAATAAGCGGCAATGCGCCACGCTCTCTTGCAAAATTTCCGATTCCGATGTAAAAATCTTCCGGCTCGTCTTCTCCGTCATAGACGAATTCTACACTTCCGAAAAATGGTGCATCCAGCATACGCTTCAGACGCCGGCGCATTTTCCAGTTCTCCTGATTGGCATTCACCTGCATTTTCAGCGCCTGCTGGTTGTCGTAATCCTCATATCCATACTGGTCCATTTCCGTGTAATTGTCCCAGTAATATTCATTCATACTGTTAATGTCCTGGCGTACCGCCTGTATATTTTCATCAATCTCTCCCAGACGTTTTTCTATCAGACCAAGTACCTCCGGCAGAAATTCACTTCCTTTACTCACAATCAATCCTCCAATTTTAATCATTGTAACTGAATTATCATAGCATTATCGGCAAAATATATCCACTTTTCTCGCTTGGAAATCATGGAAAAATCATGGTATATTTTGACGATGATTGTTTTTTCTGACACAATTTTTAAAAATCATTTCTAAAAATCGAGAGGCTGTAAAAAAAGAATAGTCCCCCAAAAAAGAAAGGACGCATGAAAAAACTCTCGTTTTTTTCACACGCCCCTCAATTGAATCAATGTTGGAAGAACATCTCCCATCCGTTATTTAATTTCTGCTGTTTCTACGATGAACTTGACGCTTCCGCTTGCGCCTTCTCTGATCCCGCCATAGTTGGTGTATGTCTTTTCTGCCTCTTTTACTGCCTTGAAATGATTCAGAACATTTGCAAGGTCATCTCCCGCAAGGTCTCCCAGTTTTTCAATTCCTTCTTCGTCGAATGTCTTCATTCCGGCTTCCAGAAGGCTGGCACCCTGGGCGAGTGTTCCTGCGCCCGTGTTAAGCTGTGTACCAACGGAGCTTAACTGGCTTGTTCCGGTGCTGAGTGTAGCCGCCCCCTGGGCAAGCTGGCTGATGGCTGACTGGAGTTTGCCGCCGATTTCGGCCATATCCGGCATGTCAGAAAGGCTGTTAGATAAAGCCGTAAACTGAGTCACTAAATCCGCAAGAGCCTTCTGGGCTGTAGTCGTATCCACCTGCATGGCCTTTACTTCTGCCAGCGCATTTACCGCCTGGTCTATCGCTGTCTTAGCGCCAGACGCATTCGCAAGGGAAATATTCATGCTGTCACATTCTGTTTCAGCTGAACTTGATGTACCACTGGCTGTATTTACTGCTTTTTCCAATTCTTCTTGTTGTTCCGGTGTCAGCGATTTATAACTATCTGTTTCTTTTAAACGATCCATGACATCCTTCTTTGTAGATGCTTTCGTTTCGGAAATTGCTGTCTTCACTGCATTTTTTGCTTTTTCTTTCGCCTGATTCGACGCTTCTGTCTCCAAATCTGTAACGTTGATTTTATCCAGTTCGCTCTTGGCAGTGGTTACATTCTCACGGATTGTATTTACATACTCCGCCAGTGTTGTGACGCTTCCAAGCTCCTGCTGTAATATTCCAAGATCTTTCTGAATCTGTGTAACTGCCTGCGCAGTCGTATCATCACTGCCTGCTGTGCTTAAGCTGCCCATGAGTGTAGTTACTTGTTCATCCAGTTCACTCAAACCTTCCGCCAGTGCCTGTGCTCCCGCATCCACCTGTGAAACGCCGCTTGTATACTGACTTAAATAATCCTGCAGTGTCCCGGCTCCGGTGCTCAATTGTCCCATGGCGTCCACCAGTTCATCGGAAGCATCGGTCATTTCTTTTACGCCATCAATCATGTCATTGACATCGTCAAGGTCACCGTCCTTCATATCACTAAGCCCACATGTGGAAATTGCAGTCGCTGTGAAATCCAGTTCAAAGTTTTCCACATCCGCGGTTATTTCCACATAATCTTTCAGGTCAATATCTTTTGTTGCCTCGTAATCTTTCAACTCCAAACTGTCTGCAAGTCCTGGAAATGCGGTTCCGATCACAATGCTCTGATTCTGGTCTGCCATGACTTTTCCACCGGAAACTTTCACATTTTTAAACTTATCCCCAGGAAGCATGAGCACGGACGCTGCAAGAAATGGAACTTTTACTCCTACGTCTTTACCATCGATATTCACCGTCCGACTCTCATTGTTCATATAGTCAAACCGAATTTTCACCTTGCCGCTTTTTCCTGCCAGATCTTCCGGCTTGATTTCCTTGCCGTCCAGATAATAGGTTACTTTTGTAGTCACCGGTAGCTGCTGATTGGAAGTACCTTCATAGGAAATGTCTTCCCCTTTGTTCTCCCATGTGATAGTTCCGTCTGCATTTTGCGTATATTCTTCGTCTCCTTCCGTGTTTTTGATGTCTTTCAAATTGGAAAAATCGATGATCTCACCGTCACCATTCCGGCGCAGCCAGTCTTTGACCGTAATCTTCTTAACTGAACCGTCTGCATTTGCATCGACATAAACTGTTTCCGTCTTATCTTTCCATTCACCTGCATCCTCGTCATTGGATGTCTCTGCCGGCGCGGTATTGGATATCTTTGCTGCCGCGTGCACGACACTTACATTGCCTGCCACTGCCGGGAGTGCTGACGGCGCTATCATAGACAACGTCAGCGCACCTGCTAATAATATCATTACAACTGGTCGTTTCATATTCTCCTCCTTCGATTCTCATCTTTCTAACATTCCTTATTCATTTTTCCAGCATACTGTTTCAAGATTTCTACGAATCTCTATTCTACATTTTTCAATGCTTCACCCATTGGATCACTATTCTACATTTTTCAATGCTTCATCCATTGGATCACTATTCTACATTTTTCAACGCTTCATCCATTGGAACTTTTCGGATCCTTCGATATTCAATTGCTGCCACAACGGCATATGCCGCCACGCCGCTCACGAACATTTCTACGAAAATCTTTGGATCTATGTAAAATGTGATCCAGCCGGTAATGCTTGTCAACATCATTTCCCGGAACAGAATCTGCATGATTTCCAGCTCCAATGGCAGGCTGATCAAGATGAACAGCACGATCACGATAGACGTGGACATAATGTACAGCCGGCTGATTTCGCCGTTTGTATATCCCAGGATTTTTGCCATGGAAATAGACTGCGCATTTTTCTCGATGATGATCTTGGACAGGAGATAAATCAATACGAGGAAAATGATCACGGAAAATCCGTCCATCAGATTCATCATACTTCCCATGGACACGTCGAGCTGTCTGGAAATCTTGGTCAGATCCTCAATATCAATGGTGGAACCGATATATTTTTCATCAATATCCGTAATTTCAGAATCAGAGAAATATCCGCTGAAGCTGTCTTTGTCCATATCAAATGTTTTGTTGAGTTCCTGTATTGGCATAAATATGGAGAGTGAACCTACGTAATCATATACGCCTGCAACTTTAAACTTGTATTTTTTATTTTCATACTTTTCCTTTAAAGTAATTGTGTCACCTTTTTTCAGACTAAATTTTTCTGCATAGCCAGAGGAGAGGTATACCTCAGGGATATTCTCCACATTTTTCACATCTGTATCAGATGCGGAATCTGATGTTTTCCACTTAATGTTGATATATTTGCTATTGTTTTCCACACCGTAGAGGATAATTTCCTCACTCTTATATTTTCCAGGAAGGGTGCTCAGTGAATAGGCGCTGAATTTTTCTGCATCCGGATTTTCTGTTTCTACTGCCTGACTGAACATCATCATGGACACCATCTGCTCAAGCTTACTGTCTCCACCTGCCATGCTCGCCGGCATCTGTAGCATGTACTGATATTTGCTGAGCATGCCATTTTCCATTTCCACTTGATAATGATCCAGCACAGATGGAAGCATCAGTCCGAACATCAACAACATATTTGCAAAAATAATTCCCACAAACAATACTGCGTAGTTACTTATATTCTGAAGGATCACACGTATCCGGAATCTGTGGAAAAAGCCAAGATGCTCACTCAACGGCAATGCATGTTTCTGTTTACGTCTGCTTAAGTCCCTTCTCAGGAACTTCAGTGGTGATAATTTTAATTTGTACCACAGCAGCACAGAATTCACCACAAGCATAATGAGGATCGGCACTACCGTTGTCAGAAGAAATGCTTCCGCGTTCCAAATGGTCACGTAGGTCGGCAGGCTGTAGCTTCCATAGTAAAGTCCCGCGCAATAATCTTTTCCTACCGTATAGCCGATAATATTTCCAATAATCGCTCCGATAAATGTGACAAATACCGGGGCTGCCATGTAATGCCGGATCAATTCACCTCTTGTATAGCCGGATGCCCGCAAGGTGCCGATTACATTTGCCTCTTTTCGGATCGTGTTGTTAGTAGTGATTGCAAAGACAAATGCCATGATTACGATGATGATATAAAGAAGCACGATCATCATCGAACGGTCACCGCCCATATCATCCCCAGTGAAAATGATTGCCTGGTTCGTGTATCTTGGGACAAATTCTTCCAGTGTCACTTCTTTTGCCACATCTTCCATCAGATCTTCCGAAATGTCTTTTTCTGCCTTTTCATTTTTGGGCTCAGTATTGTATTTCCATGCGTAGCTGTAATTCAACTGATCGGCCTTGTAGCTATCGAACTCCTCTGGACACACTACCGACACGCCAAATTTTACCGAGTCAAACATGGAATCATTATTATTGGAAAACAAGGCGCTGTAATCTGAAAGAGCCACAAGACCGGTAATCTTCCATGTATGTCCGCCACTTTCAATCTCATCACCCACGCTCAGATCATTATTGTCTGCATACATACGGTCAATACCGATTTCTCCCGGTTTTTCAGGCATTTTCCCCTTCATCAGGCACACCTTATTGACCTCATCACGATTCTTGAAAATGCGCATTGTACTTCCATTTGTTAAAGCTTCCTCTACATAATAATTCTCGTACAATTTGATGCCCAGATGTTCGATATCCTGAATCTGAGCATTGTTCATTTTCTTTTCTGTCCGGAAATGTCCATTTTCAATGTTATATTTCTTAAAGCTTTCCTCGTACGCCTGGATCATACTTCCATCGGCCACCAGAAATCCTGATACCATTCCGATCGTCAGCGTCATCAAGATAAAAATGACCAGATATTTTCCAAATTCTCCACGAAGCTCCCGGAACAGACGTTTATTTAACGGGCTTCTCATCACGCGTCCTCCTTACCACTCCAGCTCTCTCGCCGGAATCTTCTTCTCATTGCGGTAACTTTTTCTCACCGCACCGTCACGGAGACGAATCACGATGTCCGCCATGTCTTTGATTGCGTCATTGTGTGTGACCATAATGACCGTGTTACCGTACTTCTGGTTGACACGCTCGATCAGCTCCAGAATATCCTTGGACGTGTTATAATCCAAAGCTCCTGTCGGCTCATCGCAGAGCAAAATATCCGGATTTTTGACAATTGCCCTTCCGATTGCCGTTCTCTGCTGCTGCCCGCCCGACAACTGGTTCGGTAACTTTTTCCTGTGTTCATAAAGTCCCAGCGTCTGTAACAATTCATCAACATCCAGCGGTCTGTCACTTAGATAAGCCCCAACCTCAATATTTTCCCGGACAGTCAGATTCGGAATCAGATTGTACATCTGAAACACATAACCCAGATGCTTTCTCCGATATGCCGTCAGTTTTTTCTCATTCATATCGGCCATGCGCTCACCTCCGATGGAAATGTATCCCGCATCCGCATCATCAATTCCACCGATAATATTTAACAGTGTAGACTTTCCCGAACCAGACGGTCCAAGTAATACACAAATGTCACCCTTCTCTATAGAAAAATCCACACCCCGCAGCACTTCCACACGGTTCGAATCACTGCCAAAACTCTTTTTCAGATTATTGATCTCAATAAACATATATTGTTTCCTCACTCCCTGTAGTTAGTTTAATGCAACTACATTTTACCACAGAATCAAAATGCAGAAATAGAAAGGCATGAAAAAACGGTGCGCCTATTGAGAACTTTTATCAATAATTCAAAAATGCCTCGGCATTCTTGCTGCGAGGTGCGCGTCATGCAATTGCATGACATACTTCTACTGCGCACCTCTGCAAGTCTACACTCCGTTTCGGTCGGCGCAAAACCATTGTCCACCGGACAATGTGCGCCCTGCCGGAGGCTATATCAGCTGGGAAATTGTAGATGAAAATGATGCAATTTAAGAGAAATGAAAAAGGGACAGGTTGAAGTTTAATTGGGGACGGGGTTTTTTTGAAAAAACCCCGTCCCCAATTAAATTGTTTTAAATACTTACACATCTTTCATGGTGAGTTGTATTCTTTTTTTCTTTAAGTCTACGCTCATGACTTTGACGTCTACGATATCTCCTACGCTGACGACTTCTAGTGGATGTTTGATGAATTTTTTGTTTGTCATCTGGGATATGTGTACAAGTCCGTCCTGGTGGACTCCGATGTCTACAAATGCTCCAAAGTCGATTACGTTTCGGACGGTTCCTTTTAAGATCATGCCTTCTTTTAAATCTTTCATTTCCAGGACGTCTGTGCGGAGGATTGGTTTTGGCATCTCGTCTCGTGGGTCGCGTCCTGGTCTTTCCAGTTCTTTTACGATGTCGCGCAGTGTGATTTCTCCGATTTCCAGTTCTTCTGCAAGTTTTTTGTAGTCTTTGATGGTGAGAGATAAGCCTGCCAGTTTACCGGCGCAGATATCTTCGGTGGTAAATCCTTGTTTTTTCAGGAGTTTTTCTGCTGCCTCGTAGCTTTCTGGATGTACGCTTGTTGTGTCCAGTGGATTTTTTCCATTTTGAATGCGTAAGAATCCGGCGCATTGTTCAAATGCTTTTGGTCCTAATTTTGCTACTTTTAGGAGTTGCTTTCTTGTCTCGAATCTTCCTTGTTCTTCCCGGTATGCCACAATATTTTTCGCTATGGCTGAGGTAATGCCGGATATGTAGGAAAGCAGTGGTGCGGAAGCTGTGTTCAGGTCTACGCCTACGCGGTTTACACAAGATTCTACGACTCCGGACAATGTATCATTTAACTTTTTCTGGTTCATGTCGTGCTGGTACTGACCGACTCCGATGGATTTCGGATCGATTTTTACTAGTTCTGCCAGTGGGTCCTGCAGTCTTCTTGCGATGGACGCTGCGCTTCTCTGTCCAACATCAAAGTTCGGGAATTCTTCGGTTGCAAGTTTACTTGCAGAATATACGGAAGCTCCCGCCTCATTTACGATGATGTACTGTACTTTCTGTGGAATTTCTTTCAGAAGGTCTACAATGATCATCTCGGACTCGCGTGAAGCTGTTCCGTTTCCAACGGAAATGAGGCTGATATTATATTTTGCAATGAGTTTTTTTAACGTGTCTTTTGCAGCCTGGATTTTCTGTGGTGTAGTCGGTGCTGTAGGGTAAATGACGGTAGTGTCTACAACTTTTCCGGTTGGGTCTACGACAGCCAGTTTGCAGCCGGTACGGAATGCCGGATCCCAGCCAAGAACTGTGTGTCCCACGATTGGAGGCTGCATCAGAAGCTGTTCTAAATTCTTGCCAAATACTTCGATGGCTCCATCTTCTGCTTTTTCGGTCAATTCACCTCGGATTTCGCGCTCGATTGCCGGAGCAATGAGTCGCTTGTAGCTGTCTTCGATTGCTTCTTTGAGAATCTGTGTTGTACTCAGGTTTTCACCATGGATAATTTTCTTTTCCAGATACCGGAGAATGTCCTCCTGCGGTGCCTCGATTTTCACGGTCAGAAATTTTTCTTTCTCGCCACGGTTCAGTGCCAGCGTGCGATATCCAGCCAGACGGTTCACCGGCTCATCGAATTCATAATAATTCTCATAAACAGACTCTGCCTTCTCGTCTTTTGCACTGGAAATGATATGTCCTTTCTGCATCGTCTGCTTCCGGATCCAGCTTCTATAATCCGCCTCATCGGAAATATTCTCAGCGATAATATCTCTGGCACCTTCCAACGCTTCCTGTACATTTGCCACGCCTTTTTCTTCATTTATATATTGCTTTGCAACTTCCTCTAAAGACTCTTTTGTCTTCTGCAGCATGATCAGTGTGGACAAAGGCTCCAGTCCTTTTTCTTTTGCGATGGTCGCGCGAGTCCGTCTCTTTGGCCGATACGGACGATACAGGTCTTCTACAACAACCTGAGTCTGTGCTTCCAGAATCTGCTTTTTCAGTTCTTCGGTAAGTTTTCCCTGCTCTTCGATGGACGCTAATACCTGTTCTTTCTTTTCTTCCAGATTGCGCAGGTAAACGAGTCTTTCATATAATTTACGGAGCTGTTCATCATCCAGCGTTCCGGTTGCTTCTTTTCGATATCTGGCAATAAATGGAATTGTGTTTCCCTCGTCGATCAGCTTCACCGCTGCCTCGACCTGCCAAAGTTTCACACCGAGTTCTTCTGTTATCTTCTGATTAATATCCATATATAGTATCCTTTCTCCATTATCGTGATGCCTGTATCAAAAAGCAGCATCATATTGCATTATTATACTCGAACTACTTTTTATTTACAACATTTTCAAAAATCCTTGGCGCAATCCTTAACGCATCTTCCTATTCTGTATTCACGTTTTGCTGAAATATTTGCTGAAAAACATTTTCACATTTTGCTGAAATATTTGCTGAAACATATTTTCACATTTTGCTGAAATATTTGCTGAAAAACATTTTCGCATTTTTTTAGAAAAGCTTTGTAGAAGCAGTTTATTTCAAGTCGAACGTCCGTGAGACTTGGCGCGTGATTCTGGTCAGAGAAGCTGACATATTCCTATCAGAATCACTGCGCATCCTCGCGGAGCGTTTATCTCAGTCGGAGATTGGACTCCCACTGAGACAAATTTGCTATTACTCACCACCTGAAGAGGTGGGAGTCTTCTCGACTGAGATAAAAAGTTCCTATAAAAAGTGTATAAACAGAGTCTGCTCTGTTTTCTTGATAATTTTCTCCTTCTATGTTATACTACGCATAGTATCAAACCGAAGGGATTTTTAAGAAAATGAGTGAAATATTATCGAAGCAGCAACTGAAGTCAAAAGAGACGAAAGCTAAGATCTTTCGGGCTGCAAAACACATTTTGCAGAAGCACGGATATGAAGCGCTCTCTATCAAAAATATCTGTGAAGAAGCCGGCGTTTCTAACGGAAGTTTTTATCATCATTTTAAGACTAAAGATGATCTGCTTTCCTACTATATTGAAGAGCAGCCGAATATTAACCCAGATCTTCTTGATATACCAAAGAGTGCTGATGAAGTTAAATCTGCCATTGTATATGTCTACCTGAATTATGTGCATTATTGCCAGGAACTCGGCGTTGAATTTATGGCGAATTATTATACTCCAAAAAACCAGTCTCTGAACCCATTGATCCGTACCGAACGTCCGTACCCAATCGTGACTGTACACAATTATCTGCAGAAATGTATCGGTGCCGGAATCATTTCCCCGAATCAGGATATTGAGGATATCACGACAGATATTCGTATGATCGTTATTGGAAATGTTTTCGAATGGTGCCTGAAAGAGGGGAACGCAGATTTTGAGGGAAATATGAAACGTTCCCTGGAATCTTATATGAATGGAGTCTTCTAACAACTGATGTTGTACGAAAAATACAAATGTTTCAAAAGCATTTAAACATTTTATTGGAAATAAGCATTTTGTTGCAGTGAACTTTATTTGCAGACATAAAAAGAACCTTTAAGTGAGCGTTCTTAAAGGTTCTTTCTATTTTAGAAGGGAAATGGCATTTCTTAATGCCAACAATAATATCTTTATGTTTGTATTATAGTCCAGGTTGCAAAAAAAATCCAATTGCTTATTATTATATAGCAGGTAACTTATAGATTTTATCTATATTTTTTAAAATACTCTTGTTTTTCTGGTCTAAATGAACTACAACTATCATCGAGATTCCACTACGAAACAATGATTGAATTCAAGGATTTTCAAATATTAAGCAGGACATTCCGGCAATATAATGATACACTAGAATTATATCATGCAATTGCATGACGCGCACCTCGCAGCAAGAATGCCGAGGCATTCTTGAATTCAAACACAAAAGATTAGGTGGAGGAACGACTATGTATGCATTTATCGTAAATCCGAATTCCAGATCCGGCCTCGGCCTTAAAATCTGGGAACAATTAGAACTTATATTAAAAGAAAGACATATCGATTATCAGATTTATTTCACCAGACGTCCGGGACACGGTACCAAGCTTGCTGCGCAAATCTGTGACACCGATGCTGACACGCTGGTCGTTCTTGGCGGAGATGGCACTATCGGCGAAGTTGTTAACGGAATTCGTGATCTCACAAAGCTGACCCTGGCTTATATCCCGATTGGCTCTGGAAATGATTTTGCCAGGTCTATGAAGCTGACAAAAGATCCGACGAAAGCCCTCTTACATATCTTAAACCCCACAGACTACGCGTACATTAATGTGGGGCTTTTGAAAACACCACAAATAGAGAGACGCTACGCCGTCAGTTCCGGAATCGGTTTTGATGCAGATGTGTGCTACCACAATAATCTGTCTTCGAAACTGAAGCATTTCCTGAATAAATGTAAACTTGGAAAGCTTTCCTATACTGCCATTGCGCTCCATTTGCTTTTGACTTCCAATCCAAAATCCATGCGGATTACACTGGATGATCAAAAGCCGATTACATTTCCAAAAGTGTATTTTATTGCAGCTATGAACCAGAAATACGAGGGCGGCGGCTTTGAATTCTGTCCGAAAGCGGATCCCAAAGACGATCTGCTGGATATTATTGTCGTGTCTGGCTTAAGCAAATTCAAGATTCTCTGCCTGCTGCCGACCGCATATAAGGGAAAGCACACGAAATTTAAAGGAATCTATACCTACCAGTGCAAAAGTGCTAAAATTGAAAGCGTGCAGGTTCTGCCTGTACACACGGATGGTGAGGCTGATCTTCGCTCCGACACCGCTACATTTGCATTGGAGCCGGACCGGATCCGATTCATCCGCTCTTAATGATATGAAACAATAAAGGAGGCATTTTTTCATGCATGTTGTCATCATACTGTTGATTCTTTTCATATTATTATATTGTTTTGCGATTTTCCCGGAAATGTCCAGACAAAAGCGCATGAAAGCATTTCATGGAATTATGTTCGCCCACAGAGGGCTTCACAGTAAGACTCACGGAATTCCGGAAAATTCCATGTCAGCTTTTCGCGCCGCAATTCAAAAAAATTACGGAATTGAGCTGGATCTTCATCTGACACGCGACGGTGAGCTGGTCGTCTTCCACGACGATGACCTGAAACGTGTCTGCGGACGGCCGGAACGTCCGGAGGATCTGACTGCTGCGGAGCTGACAAAATGTACGCTTCTTGGTACGAAAGAACATATCCCGCTGTTTCGCGATGTGCTTGCACTCGTAAATGACCAGGTTCCACTCCTTGTAGAGTTAAAAATTCCGGAACGAAACATGCAGATTTGCCAAAAAGCATACGAAATGCTACGCTCTTACCACGGTGCATTTCTTCTTGAATCCTTTAATTCCGAAGGTCTGTACTGGTTCCGGAAAAATGCTCCGGAAGTCCTAAGAGGACAATTATCTTCCAGACTGACAAAGGAGAAATCCGATGTATCCTGGTTTTTACGGTTCTTTGTGGAAAATCTGTGGTGTAATTTTCTTGGGCGCCCGGACTTTATTGCTTATAAATTAACTGACCTGCCCAAACTCACGGTGACATTGCTGCGCATTTTCTCCGGAACAACCATTGCAGTGTGGACACTTCGCACAAAAGACGCTATCCACGAGGGGAAACAGGAATACGATATTCAGATTTTTGAAAATCCGGTAAAAATTATTAACAAATAGTGAACTTCCTTGTTGCACAGATGATTTCATGTTATAATCCGTTTGAAACAAAAGAACGTAACCTGATTAAAATTTATCCGTTTGAAACAAAAGAACGTAACCTGATTAAAATTTATTCGTTTGAAAAGGGGATTCATATGAAAGCGATATCCAAAATGAAATCGTTGATTCTGAAGTACCGGCATGCATGGGTTCTGTTATATGGTCTGATTTATATGCCATGGTTCTGCTACCTGGAAAAGCGTCAGACAATCCACTACCTCATCCACTCACCACTGGATGATTATATTCCATTTGTCGAGTACTTTATTATTCCATACTTATTATGGTTCGTATTTCTCGCCGTAACCGGTGCATACTTTTTCTTTACGAACCGCAGAGACTTTTACCGGCTGGCAGCATTTCTGTGCAGCGGTATGACCATTTTCCTCATTGTCTGTACCATTTTCCCAAATGGACTGAACCTGCGTCCAGTCACATTTCCACGGGAAAATATCTTCACGGATTTGGTGCGAATGATATATTCGATGGATACCCCGACCAATGTGCTGCCGAGTATTCACGTTTATAACTCCATCGGAGCTATGGCAGCAATTGCCCACAGCACATCGCTGAAAAAGCACCGCGGAGTTCAGATTAGTTCCTATGTACTTGGAATTTTGATTATTTTCTCTACAGTATTTTTGAAACAGCATTCCATCACAGATGTGATCGCTGCCCTCGCAATGGCATGTATGATTTATCCATTCGTATATGCAACGCAGGAAAAGAAAGAGACAAAACTTTCACAGCAATTGATTTAATATTTGGTTAAAACGGGAGATGTCTCCTGTTTGATATACACACGAAAGAAGGGGTAGAATAAATATGAGAGCAGAATTTACAGATGATCTGATTACCGGAAACGAATTAATCGATTCACAGCACGAAGAATTAATCGGTCGAATCAACAAACTCCTCGACAGTTGTGAAGCAGGCGAAGGAAAAATAAGTGCAATAAAGATGTTAGACTACCTTGCCAAGTACACAGACACACACTTTGGCGATGAAGAAGCACTTCAGAAAGAAGTCTGTTATCCAGATTACGACAAACACCATGCAAAACACGAAGAATTCAAACAGACGATTCAAGAGTTGAATGAGATGCTCCAGGAAGAAGAAGGTCCTTCCGATGCATTCGTTCGGAAGGTAGAAGAACATGTAGTAAAGTGGTTCTATCGCCACATCAGCAGTTTTGACCGTTCCGTTGCAGAATATATTAATATGCGCGAAAACGGCGGAAGATTATAATCAGGATTCATACATGGATCTTAAATATATGTAACCTCAAATCGTATTCCTTGAAAAAGGAATACGATTTTTTTGTACAATTAAGACAATTTTAATTGGGACAGGTTAAATTTTAATTGGGGACGGGGTTTTTTTGAAAAAACCCCGTCCCCAATTAAAATTATATCAATTTCATATACTTTTCGAACGCTGACGGGATGGGATACTCTTTTTGAATTTCTTCTGGGTGAATGAAAAGATATTTCTTGTTGTTTGTTTTTTCCAATTCGTCTACGCGTATATCATATCCGATCATCTGCCATTCGATGTGGCTGAAAATGTGTTTTGCTGCGGGCAATTTTTTTATGTGAATCGGCATGAGTCCAATCTCTTTGCAATACTGTGTTATCTCTTTTTTGTTCAAGTGTTCTTCTATGTTCGGGAGTTCGTAAAGTCCTGCCAGAAGTCCCTTTGCTGGTCGTTTGCAAATAGCAATCTTGTCTTCATCTCGCAAGATGAACACTGTCTTTTTTTCGATTCGTCTTGCTTTTGCTTTTTCTTTTACTGGAAGTTCCTGAATTTTTCCTTGTATTCTTGCCTGGCAAAATGGTGCTGCCGGACATTCTTCGCATTTGGGTTCTCCATTTGGAACGCACACAATTGCGCCGAGTTCAATGAGTCCCTGGTTAAAATCTCCTGCGCAATCTTTTGGAATAATTTTTTTAAGTTTTTCTTCAATTTGTTTTCTTGTGCTTTGCTTCATAATGTCGCTGTCGTCTGCAGTGATTCTTGTTATAACGCGCAGAACGTTGCCGTCTACCGCTGGATACGGAAGTCCGAAGGAAAATGAACTAATTGCTCCGGCAGTGTAATTGCCAATGCCGGTGAGTGACTGAATTTCTTCATATGTCTTTGGAAATGTCCCATTGTAATCTACCATGATCTGTCTGGCTGCTTTTTGCATATTCCGGACACGGTTGTAATATCCAAGGCCTTCCCATAATTTTAAGAGCTTGTCTTCTTCAACATTTGCCAGAGCATTTACATTCGGAAGTGCTTCCATGAACCTTGCATAATAGCGCTTTACTGCTTCTACTCGTGTCTGCTGAAGCATTATTTCTGAAACCCAGATTCGATATGGGTCTGTGGTGTGACGCCATGGAAGATCTCTTCGTGCTTTTTGATACCATGGTACCAGCACCTGGCTCAGTTCATACAATTCCGGGTTTTCTAATATTACCGGGACTGGATCTTGTATCCTGATTTCATCTTCTCTGACCGAACAATCGTAAGCAACTACATGTACTCCGGCTTCTGCTGCCTCTTTAAGTGCTTCTTTAAATTCCGGATGCGTGTCCGTGTTCGGCGTAAAATAACGCACGCCAGACATTTGTATTACAAAAAACACATAGCATTCGTAACCTTCTTTTAATGCTTCTTTTAGTTCATGGACATGCTTTACCGCGCGCTCGCTTGGGGCATCCGGAAATCGCACAACACCATTTTCTTCTAATGTTACACCTTTGACTTCAATCAAAATTTTTCGATTCTGGGCTTCTACATAGAGATCGATCCTTGATTTTCCATATGTGTACTCCGGCTGAATTTTTGTGATACCATGGATTCGATCACTCTGGTTGTGCAGATTGTGATTCCATTTTTCCTGTTCCAGCCATTCTTTTACGATTTTATTGGGAATCTGGGAGTCCATATTAATCAGCCTATCCCCTTTTCTTACAGCAATCAAGTCCCAGCGCGTCTTACGTTTTTTCCCAATATTCGTAGATTTTGAACTAACCGCCACCTGCATTTCACCTTGTAAAAATTCATTATCTGACAACCAGCCTTCGGCTTCCTGCTGGCTGTCTTGGACATAGACTTCTGCCCCGGGTACCAGCAGTTCCGCACATCGTCCGGTATTCTTTACATGAACTGTCTCTTCTGCGCCTTCAATCTCTATTTTTGCAATAAATCGGTTCGGACGGCTGATAAAATGTCCTACTCGGATATTCTGATATTTCATATATTTCCCTTTCCCAATTATTTCCTGGAAGTAGCATTTCCCAATTATTTCCTGAAAGTAGCACTTTCCCAAAAGAAAGCCTGAGTATATTAACTCAGACTTTCTTCATTCGTACGATTTTCTTTCTCTTCCTGCTCCAGGACACACGTCTGGATTGCCTCGTTGAGTGACAACATCTTGTCATCTAACGAAGATACCATCTCCGCACATTCCCGCAACTCCCGGCTGATGTAATCCGGTGCATTTCCCTCAAATTTATAATATATCTTATGTTCCAGACTTGCCCAGAAATCCATGGCAATGGTCCGAATCTGTATCTCAACTTTTGTATCAACAACACTGTCAGACAAGAAAATCGGCACAGACACCAGCATATGATAACTCTTATATCCACTTTCTTTCGGGTTCTTGATATAATCTTTGATGGACAGAACCTTCAAGTCGCTCTGATTACCAATCATCTCTGCAAGACGATAAATGTCTGATGTAAAGGAACAAATGAGTCGCACACCTGCAATATCGTTGATATACTTTACCATATTCTCTATGGAAGTCTCATATCCGTAACGTTTCAGTTTCTTTACGATACTCTCTGCTGTCTTTACTCTTGTCTTAATATGTTCAATCGGATTATACTGATGAACATGTTGAAATTCATCATTCAATATCTCCAGTTTTGTTCCGACTTCTTTTAATGCCGACTGGTATAAGAACATAACCGTTTTCCAACTATCGACATCTTCATAATTCTTTATTACACGATCCATATTTCACTTCTCCTCTCCATATTGAAGAGAAAAATTCGTACTTGTTTATTATAACACACTCCACTTCACTTGTGGGTCTGTTCACGAAAACTTAATAAATGATATTCGGGGCTGAAGACTCCCCTCTATGATATCCACTGGTTTTTCTTAATATTCAATTCCTTCTCTTGCTGTAATTCCCTGATCATATGGATGTTTGACTTTTCGGATCTCGGTTACATAATCAGCAAGCTCCAACACTTTATCTGAGACAACATGACCGGTCAGCACAATTTCCAGACCACGTGGTTTGTGCTCCAGAAATTCAACAAGCTTTTCTTCACTTAATACGCCCAGCTGCACTGCACATAATATTTCGTCCAGTACCAGTACATCAAATGGACCGCAAAATTTTATAATCTCATCCAGTGCTTTATTGTTATAATGCTTTAATCTTGCTTTTTCGTCTGCATTCATCTTGCTAACAAACTTCACACGATCTTTTCCCGGCAGACAGGTCACATTCGGGATCTGCTCCAAAATAACACGTTCACTGGAAGAGTTGTCTTTTAAAAACTGGAACATCAGAACATCCAGACCACTTCCTGCCGCACGCAGCACTAATCCCATAGCTGCTGTCGTTTTTCCTTTTCCGTCTCCGTAATATACATGTATCCTTCCAGTTCCTATCATCTACAATTCTCCATTTCTTATTTCAAATTTGCCATAAATAATTCGTAAAAATCATCTTCTCCGGCAAGCATTGGTGAATTTTCTCCCCCACCATTCGTACTTCTTTTCATAGCAGCATGGAATTCCTCTCCTGCGCAAATAATATCCATTTCATAAATTTCATATCCCAGCTCCTGACAGACTCTGCAAAATGCACTAAGCGGTTCTTTTTCCTTCTTTGTGTTCTTAAGCCGTTCCTTAAGTTCTGGTTCTTTTAACGCCCGGTTCTGTAATTCATCTAACATATCTATTACATTTGCCATATTATTTCACATCCACTTTCTTACAAATGTCCTGGAGGCAGCATTTATCGCAATAAGGTTTTGTTCTGGCTGTACATACTTCTCTTCCATGGTTAACCAGTCTGTGGCAGAAGCTGTTTCCTTCTTCTGGTGGTATAATCTTCCACAATGCCATCTCTACTTTTTTCGGATCTTTCATCTTGTCTACAAGTCCGATTCGATTACATAATCTGATGCAATGCGTATCTGTAACAATTGCCGGCTTGCCGAACACATCCCCCATAATCAGATTCGCGCTCTTTCTTCCCACTCCCGGGAGCTTTAATAATTTGTCAAAATCATCTGGGACTTTTCCATTATATTCATCCCGAAGTATCTTCATGCATGCACTGATGTCTCTTGCTTTACTTTTTCCAAGTCCACACGGTCTTACGATCTCTTCTATCTCCTCCACCGGCGCATCTGCAAGTGCATTTACATCTGGAAATTTTGCATAGAGATCTTCTACGACTACATTGACCCTCGCATCTGTACACTGGGCTGCCAGACGTACACTGACAAGAAGCTTCCAGGCTTCATCATAATCTAATGTACAATCCGCATCCGGATATTCTTCTTTCAGGCGACGGATTACTTCCAGAGCCAGTTCTTTTTTTCGCATGCTAATCTCTCCTTCTATCGGTCTGACAATAGAACAACTTTTGTTCAAAAATGCCTCGGATTTTTTGCTCGCCATCTGCAAAGGCGAGAGCCATCTCATATCTGATATAATAACACACTTTCCGACATGACAAAAGCAGATAACACTAAGTTACCTGCTTTTTGTTGCCAAGCATACGACAAAAAGGTCCGGTGGACCTTTTTTAGTCTGCAAATGCTACTCTTTTATGTTCGTAGTATCCTTAAATCATCTCAAGGAATGCTGCGATTCGTGTATCAAGCTGTCCTACATCTGCCTGTGAGTAGTCTGTCTCGATATGAATATAAGGAAGTCCTTTTTCTTTTACACGCTTCTCGATGCTCTTTGCCTCAATGTTATATGTATGACAGGCCTGAAGGGTCATCTCAACAACTCCTTCTACCTGATACTCGTCAAGCAATCTTTCCAACAATTCATAACGATTCGTGTCTGGAGTCATGACAGAACAGCCAATTGCCAGATAACGTTCTGCTATTGCCTGATAAATGTCTTCTGCATCTTCATCGATCAGGCGATCCACTGACTTCGCACCGCCACAGTTCTCATATACAACGACATTTCCACCATTTTCTTCAATTGCTTTTACAACCTTCATCGGAGCACCGCTGCTTGGGCAGCCTGTCAGGAGAATTCTCTTTCGTCTCTCTGGCTTTTCTCCTTCTTCGTATTCTTTCATGATTTTTTCTGTCAGTGCATCGATTTCTGTCGGCATTGCTTCTTTATCAAATTTGAACTGGCTTCCATAAAGAACATTAAAAAGCTTGGAACCTTCCATTGGCGCCGGATCATTTTTCATTGTCTCATAAAACCTGCGAAGCGCCAGCCGTCCCTGGTTAGCAACATGAACTGCATGGCGAACCTGTTCTTCTGTGATCGTTGTGTTAAATGTCTCTTCAAGATATTCTTTGAATCGTATAATCTCTTTTTTCCAAAGCTCTAATGCTGCTTCGTTCTGCGTATTTGGAAGCTCCATAATGTACACATTTTTAAATTCTTTCATTAACTCGTACATTTTTTTCTTTCCATCACAAGTTGTTTCCCCGACAACCACATCTGAAAAATAGAAAAATGGACATTTGTCAGTTACAGCAAAACCATAACTTGCTTTTACCATCGGGCAAAGGTTCTTTGGAAGATCTTTTTCTGCAATCGGGATTGTCTCATCAGATGTGGAACAAAGTCCGACTGTTACAGCTCCCATAGCCATGGCAATTTCCTGTGGAAAATATGTACAATACGCGCCAATTACTGGAATCCCCTTATCTTTTACCTCTTTCATGACCAAAAATGATTTCTGCCTCTGCTCTGCAAATTCTTCGAAAATCTCAGGCAATTCTTTTACTAACTCCATATTACTTCCTCCTTAAGTTTTCATTTTCCTCAACATATAATTTTTATTGTAGTCTCTTTATTAATATCGGACAAATTGGTATTTATAATATATACGTGTATGTATTTTATTTATCTATAGTTTCAAGAAATCTTACCAGGTGCAAGAACCTTTACCAGCTGCAAAAGTCCTTACGCATTGAATACGTATTTATCCAGTCTGTTATATGTTTCTTAACCTGCTTTCCTGTTTTCTTAAGGTTTTCATAAGAAATTTCAGATTTGTTTTATTGTTTTAACATATTTTAGACATAATTCTTGGCTATAATAAAGTCAGATAGTTGAGAGAGACATAAATCAACTATCTCCCCCTCATAAAGTGCGAAAGCACTTACTCTCATTCCTTTAGATAACTATAACAACAACAAAAACCCGTTGGTCGAAAGACTAACGGGTTTTTGCTATGTTTTTTTCATGACAGGAGTTTTTGGTTCTTATTGCTTTTTAGAGAATCATCTTACACCGTCCGTCCGGATATCTCCGGCTTCGTCGGACGAATTACCGCGCGATAGAATACAACATGGTCATCTAACACTTTCTGAAACATGGATACGGTCTTTCCTGTGATGAATGCGCAGAGCACTGTTCCGATTCCTACACCGTGAAGTCCGTGAAGGATTCCAATGGAAAGTACCAGTGTTGTAGTCAGACAACACAAGTCAAATGTGGTCTTCACATATTTATATGGTTTGTTCAGAATCTCTGACATATCCCTTGGAAATGTATCCGTCGGAATAATCGGAAGCATACAGCGATTCGCCAGTGCGATTCCAAAGCCGATAATCAAAAATCCCAATGCAAAATACAGTACATTTAACGCCATTGTATTTGGCAGAAGTGCCAGCCACGCATCGTGGACATCAATCATTTTCCCAAAACCGATTCCTACAACAAAGGAAAAGATATATTCGAAACAAAATGCTTTCTTTAAAATCATAAGTGTTAATACGAGCATTGTCTGGAAAATGTAATTCCATGTTCCAAACGACAGTGCCGGAAATACTTTATTGAATACAAATGGCACAGATGAAATCGTTGAAATTCCAAAGCCACTCTTTGCCATCAGGCATACTCCAAGACTGTTGATGATCAGTACGATGCAAAGAGCCAGTTCTCCAGGGAGATATTTTTTATTCATGATAATCCTCTTTTCTTTTAATCTTGTTGTGATATACGCCTCATATACTTTTACTGCATACATCTGATATAGCCTCCGGCAGGGCGCACATTGCCCAGTGGACAATGGTTTTGCGCCGACCGAAACGGAGTGTAGACTTGAAGAGGTGCGCAGTAGAAGTATGTCATGCAATTGCATGACGCGCACCTCGCAGCAAGAATGCCGAGGCATTCTTGAATGTTAATTCTTCTGTATAATTTCAGTCAGATTTTGCTGACCGTATTTTAGTATAGACCCAAGAATTCATAAATACTAATGTATTTTTCGAATATATCTATTCTATTTTAGAATGAATATAGTATAATATTGGGTAGGATTGTGAGAGTGCGCAGCGCGAAACAATCCGCAGGCATCATAGGACCTCTTGACACATATAACTGAAAGGATTATTTATGAACACCGATTACCTTCGCTACTTTTCCACTCTTGCAGAACTCCAACATTATGGAAATGCTGCAAAAGAATTAAACATTTCCCAGCCGGGACTCAGCCATGCAATTCATTCTTTGGAAAAAGACTATGGACTTCCACTTTTTGAGAAAACCGGTAGAAATGTACGACTTAGCCCTTATGGACTAGAAATAAAAAAATATATAGATGTCATTTTAAACAACTTGGACGAATTAGAACAGACCATCTCTGACTTCCACCGAGAAGATAAAATCATCCGGATTGCCAGCGTCTATCCCCTGGCCAGAAGCTTCATTCCGGAACTGATCCAATCCTGTTCTGTGAAGTTTCCATTTGCAATTTACAATGGAATGACTCCAGATATTCTTCACGGTCTGGAAACTATGACTTATGACCTTGGCTTTTGCTCCGGGCATCCCTCATCTGAACTGTTCGAATACTGCCCAGTTCAAAAATCCTATGTTGGAATCGTCGTTCCAAAAGGACATGAATTAATATCAAAAGAAGCTTTCACCTTTCGTGATATTACTACATACCCACAGATTTTCTTCACACGGACAAGCCCAATGCGAAAGCTTCAGGAACAAATCTACAAAGATTATCAAATTTCTGTAGCCCCTGCCTGCGAAGCAGAAGAAATAGAAGTGATTTTAAATATGATTGAACACGGATTTGGCATCTCTGTCCTGCCATATCTGGATATCTTCAAAAACCGGAATGTAGACGTTCTTCCACTTTCCGAGACAAAATGGGAGTCGACCTTTTATGCAATCCGCAGACGCGATGGGGTCAGAAGCCATGGCGAAAAAACAATTTGGAGCCAGATTATACACAATTCAAAAAGGGACAGGTTGGAATTTTAGGAAAGCCCGGAAAATGGCGGTTGGAATTTTGACACAATTTAAAAAGGGACAGGTAGAAGTGAAATTGGGGACGGGGTTTTTTTGAAAAAACCCCGTCCCCAATTTTTTATAAAAATACATATTTCAATATAAACAGTACTGCCAGTACGTACATGAGTATGCTGACTTTCTTTTCTTTTGCTTTTCCTGTGATCAGGTTGAGTGCCACGTATGTGATAACTCCCATTGAGATTCCTTCGGAGATGCTGTAGAAGAATGGCATTGCGATGATGCATACATAGCAAGGGATTGCTTCTGACATATCGTTGAAATCTATGTTTGTTACGTTCGTGAGCATGTAAAGTCCTACAATTACTAGTGCCGGTGCTGTGGCAAATGATGGTATTGCAAGGAAGATTGGTGACAGGAACAGTGACAGTCCGAAAAGGATTGCTGTTGTGACTGATGTAAGTCCGGTTCTTCCTCCTTCGGATACTCCTGATGCGCTTTCTACAAATGTTGTTGTTGTTGATGTTCCGATTACGGCTCCGACTGTTGTTGCGACTGCGTCTGCCATAAGTGCGCCTTTGATTCTTGGAAGTTTTCCGTTCTCGTCGAGCATGTCTGCTTTTGCGGATACTCCGATCAGTGTTCCGATTGTATCAAATAAGTCTACGAACAGGAATGCAAACAGGATGACTATAAAGTTCAGGGAGAAGATTCCGCTGAAGTCCAGTTTGCAGAAGATTGGTGACAGACTTGGTATGGATAATCCGTTGCTGAAATTTGGCAGCAGACTGTAGAATCCAAGATCTGCATTTGGTACATAAAGTCCTGTGAACTGGCAGATGATCCCGAGCAGCCATGTGATCAGAATTCCCCAGAGGATATTTCCTTTGATGTTCTTTACTACTAAAATTCCTGTGACGATAATTCCGATGATTGCAAGGAGTACTGTGATTCCTACATCGTTAAATGACGCGGATACTCCGTTTACTTCGTTATATTTATCTACGGAGAATAACTGAAGCAGTGTAGATCCTCCGATTACAATTTTTGCATTCTGAAGTCCGATGAATGCGATAAACAGTCCGATTCCTACGCTGACGGCTGCTTTTAAATTCTGTGGGATTGCATTGAAAATAGCTTCTCGTACATTTGTTGCAGACAAAAGAATAAAGATGATTCCTTCTGCAAATACGGCTGTCAGTGCATATTCCCAGCTATATCCCATTCCTAATACAACTGTGTATGCAAAATATGCATTCAGTCCCATACCTGGTGCCAGTGCAAATGGATAGTTTGCAAAGATTGCCATGAGCAGTGTTCCGATAAATGCTGCCAGAGCAGTGGCAGTAAATACAGCTCCTGAATCCATACCCGTTGCTGAAAGTATGCTTGGATTGACCGCAAGAATATATGCCATTGTCATAAATGTTGTGATTCCGGCAAGTATTTCTGTTTTCGCGTCAGTCTTGTTTTCGCTAAGTTTAAATACTTTTTCTAACATGATGTTCCCCTTTCGTTCCTGTAATGTATAAAGACAACATTTTCATGATAGCATACCACATTTTAAAAAGCTATATTTTAAAAGCGGTTCTTCCATCTCAATCAGATAAAAAACCGCTCCTTTGTCAATTTATTAGTTTACATAATAACTATTATAAAATTTTACTTCTTTCAACGAGAAATAATCTCATATCCATCTTCGGTCTGCCGCACGGAAGCTTCAAAAAATGTCTTCATAGCCTGGATCATGTAATCTGTGTCTTTCACACTTCCTGTCTCATATGGGGAATGCATGGCGAGCTGAGCCAGTCCGATGTCTACTGTGTTGACTGGTACCTGTGTCGTGGAAATGTTCCCGAGTGTGGAACCTCCCAGTATATCGGAACGGTTCACGTAGATCTGATACGGTACATTTGCCCGGTTGCAAATTTCCTCAAACACCGCTGCTGATATTGCATCGGTAGTATATTTCTGATTGGCGCTGTACTTGATGACCACACCATTTCCCGGATATGGCCGATTCGTCGGGCATGCCTTGTCGGTATGGTTCGGGTGTACGCCATGAGCATTATCTGCCGAGAGCATAAAGCTGTTGGCGATACTCTGCCTGTATTCGGCCTCGTCCCGTCCCATGGCATGATTGATCCGAATCAGTGTATCTGCAAGAAATGTAGATGCAGCTCCTTGTTTTGTGCCACTTCCAACTTCTTCGTTATCGAATACGCAGTGAACTGGGATACTTTTTCCATTGATTACATTTTTTTCATTGATTACATTTTTTCCATCGACTTCGCTTTGTTCATTTGCCTGTACATTTTCCGATGGCAAAGATTCTTCAGACTGCAAGAAAGCTTCTAATGAAGAAAATGCGCACTGAAGATCATCCAGCTTCGGACTGGAAATGAATTCTTCGCAAGCTCCCCAGATGCTTCCTTTCATGCGATTGTAAAGGAACAGGTCACTTGCAAGAATCGTGTCCTCTTTTACATTTGCCGCCTCTGCAATCTGCTTCATAAATTTTCCTTTTGCTTCGCCGCAGCCGTAAAGTGGCAGCATATCTTTCTGTATGTTATAATCGTAGCCTTTATTTGCCTCCCGGTTCATATGAATAGCCAGATTCGGAATCATGACAAAATCCCGGTCTACGTTGACCAGCTTCGTGACAAGTCTGTTATTTTCTTTTACGATCAGACGCCCTGCCACAGACAGTGGTCTGTCAAACCACGGTGCACAGAGCATACCGCCATATTTTTCAACATTCAATTTTACATAATGTTCTTCCACGTTCATTTCTGGATTTGTTTTAATCTTAAAGCTCGGAGAATCACTATGGGACGCCACAATCTGGAACCCACAGTAATTCTGAGAATCCTGCGCCGGAATTCGAAATGCAATGAGTGATGAACCACTGCGGATCACATAATATTTCCCACCTGATTTCAGCTTCCACGCTCCGCTCTCTAAAAGCTGCTCATAGCCAGCCGCTTCCAAATGCTTTCTCATTGTATCAACGGCATGATACTGGCTCGGGCTCTCTTCAATAAATGTAAACAGCTTTTGCACTGTGTCTTTATATTCTCTGTCTTCTTCCACGATATTAAATCCCTCTTTTCCTGTTTCTTCCGGTTCTTTCTATTCTATTTTCATTTTACTTCTTTACACGGATCCACGGATTTTTCTCCATGAAATGTTCCAGCCGCTCCGGGTTCTGGTCGGAATGTTCAACCTCTCTGGAGTAGCGGTAGGTCAGCTCCACAACTTCTTCCATGGAAAGTGTCTTTTCATTTTCCAGCCATCTGGCGCGCAAGATTTCTTCTATTATATAGACACTGTACACGCACACCTGCATTTTCGCCTGAATACGTCCATCATAAACTGCCCCACAGAAATAAGTAAACACAAAATACACCAGCATTTGTTCCAACATGATGTCCCAATCCGGCATGTGCTCCTGCTTCCACAGTTCAAATTCCTGGAGATTTACAAAGTATCTGAGCTGGTCAATGTCTTCCTCTGACTGTTCCTCTCCACCCTTTTGTGCTATATTGCCTTTTTGTATTGCATTGCCTTTTTGTATTGCATTGCCTTTTTGTTCTGCATCGCTCTTCACCGAATCCTCATACACACTTGCCAGACCGCCGTAAAGTAATTTGTCTGCGTCCATCAGCACATACAGCCAGTTTTCTTTCAGAAGCTCCAGACGATACAGATACTGAAATGTTTTCTGTGCGAATTCGAATCGTCCGGTCTCGTCTTTTTCAAATGCTTCCAGACGTTCTTTTGTGTACTTTCTGGCTGTCTCGGACTCGTATTTCTTCGGAATATCCTCACAGGAAAACATTTCCCTGCGGTCTACATGTGCCTGCATATCATGGCTGATCGCCAGTGCCAGCGCCATGCGGTGATGAATGGAGAGACTTCTATCCTGAAGCATTTTTAAAATGCTTTCTCTTGCGTCCACCAACTGTGAATAAAAGAACAGGTCGAAGTCGCCATAATCTTCTTCTCCCGGCTTCTCATAACTTAAGAAATGCACCGGATTTTTCTTGCCTAATATGATTCTTGCTGCCTCCGGGCAGGAAAGAGAGAGCGTGATTTCCCTGACTCCCTCGAACTCTTCTATGTGGCGCGGATACATTTTACAAGTCCGGCACAGGCTGTCCGGTCCCGCCATCTGATAAAGCCGGCAGAGATTATCCTGGTTTAAAAATGCACAGCGCTTTTCCGTGTCCTGACGGAATACGCCCTCGCGCCAGTTGACACAGCGGCGCAGCTCGCGGGCGAGATTCTTTTCAATATTATTAAGCCCTGTTGCTGCCTTTGCGTACCGCCGCTTCGACTTCTCATCAATTACAATCTGCCACCCCGCGCAGCAAGTGTCCTCGCAGTCCCCGGCGATGCAGGAAAATTCTTTATAATAATCTGGTATGGTACATAACATCAAATATCCTTCTTTCCAAGACGGACATCTTCCATCTCTTTTACAAATGCTTCATCCATATGATCGAAAAGGTAATTTTTTGTGCCGCCTGTGCGCTCCTTAATTTCTTCCTGAATCTGTCTGCGGGTGATTTCTACCTCTTCATAAAATTCTCTGGAAGAAATAAGTGCGCTTCCCTGCCCCTGGGTCACGACCTGCTCCACGCCATCGGAAGTTACGACTGTCACATGGCGTTTTCGTCCGATATGGTGCACGACCTTTTCTATGTACTGATCTGCTGTCTCAGCCTGCTTCGTATAAACAACGTGAATGTTGTGGTATTTCTGAATCTCCAGCGTATCGCCATCCACCTTATATGCATCAAACACAAGGATCACGGTACATTTCTTAAATCCCTGATAGTTGCTTAAGATATCCATTAATTTATTTCTGGCACTCTCAATGTTCACCTTTGCCAGTTCTTTCAGTTCGTCCCACGCAAAAATGACGTTGTACCCATCTACTAAAAGATATTCTGCAACCTTCTCCTGTGGTTTTTCTTCTTTATATTGGGACTGGGCAATGATTGTACGCGGTCCGTTGCCTGGTTTCTTGCGTTCAATCTTTCCGTAAGTCCGCATGAAAATCTCTTCCAATTCCCGGTCTTCCGCGCCAAAATCACGACTTCTGCCTGATTTTGAAGGACTTCCACCGGCAGCACCATTTCTTAATACACCTCTGCCATTGCCGTCAGCTTCTTCGTGCATTTCCCCCGCATCTTTGTCTTTTCTGAGATACTCCTCCAACTTAGAGGAAATGTGCATATGCTCCGGCACTTCCTGCCATGGTACATAATATCCGGCTCCGTGACTGCAAAATATAGAACCGGTCGGATTCTCGTTGTCCGCTTCCGGATCATAGCCTGCATTTTCCAGAATCTCTTCTGTATTATGGCATGGTGCATAGCCCTGAAATACAAGTGTCAGCCGTCCCCGTCCTCTTGTGTAGCTCACCACTTCTTTCTGGTAATCACGCATACAGGCAACCGGCGCGCTTCCTGTAAGCACACTCTGATCCCCGTCTGTCTCCGGTGGCGCAAACTCACCGTACATACGCTGAACATCCGTCAGTGCACGCCCGATCATTTCTGACGGCACTTCCAGACGGAATTCATAATATGGCTCTAACAGTACACTTTCCGCCTGCATCAGTCCCTGGCGCACCGCCCGGTAAGTAGACTGTCGAAAGTCACCGCCCTCCGTGTGTTTCAAATGTGCTCTTCCTGCTACCAGTGTGATCTTCATATCAGTAATTGCCGCTCCAAGAAGCACACCTCTATGCTCCCGCTCCAAAAGATGTGTGAGAATCAGCCGCTGCCAGTTCAGATCCAGATCATCCGTACTGCAGTCGGTTGAGAACTCAAGCCCGCTTCCCGGAAGTCCCGGCTCCAGAATCAGATGCACCTCCGCATAATGGCGGAGCGGCTCATAATGCCCTACACCTTCTACGATATTTTTTATTGTTTCCTTATATACAATATTTCCAGTGCCAAATGTCACATCTACTCCGAAGCGTTCGCTTACCAGACTTTTCAGAATCTCTGTCTGCACCTCGCCCATAAGCTGAACATGGATTTCGCCCAGTTCTTCATTCCAAATGACCCGAAGCATGGGATCTTCTTCCTCGATCTGACGCATATAGCCGAGCATGGTGTGTGCATCCACCTGATCAGGGAAATAAACCTGATAATTCAGAACTGGTTCTAACATCGGTGTTACTGCCTGTTTACCGGCTTCAATTCCAAGTCCCTCCCCTGGAAATGTATGCTTTAATCCTGTCACAGCACAAATCATGCCTGCTTTCGCCTGTTGTACTGTCTCGAATTTTTCTCCGGAATAAATTCGGATCTGGTCTGCCTTCTCTTCCCACGGCTCAGAGACTTGTCCACCTTTCAGCAAAGATTTAACTTTTAATTCACCGGAAGTAATCTTCATGTGAGTCAGTCGGTTTCCCTGAGGGTCACGGGAAATCTTATAGACACGCGCACCAAACTGCTGAGCATCTCCACTGTTCTGTAATCTATTATCTGCCTGATCATAATTGGCCGAAACATTATCTCCCACATATTTTCCAATCCCGTCCAGTAATTCCTGTACACCTTGTAATTTCAGCGCAGCACCAAAATAACAAGGGAAAATCTGACGATCTGCAATCATCTGGCTTATGGTATCTATAGAAACTTCTCCCGCTTCCAGATACTCTTCCAGTGCACGTTCGTCCCCCGTGGCAATATCTTCCGGATCTTCCATATCCACACAGGAAGCATCCAGTTTTTTCTTCAGCTCTTTTAGAATCAGCGCCTTGTCCGTCCCCGGCTGATCCATTTTATTGACAAATATGAATGTCGGAATCCGGTAGCGCGCAAGCAGATTCCAGAGCGTGCGGGTGTGTCCCTGCACGCCATCAGCTCCGCTGACTACCAAAACCGCATAATCCAGCACCTGAAGCGTCCGCTCCATTTCCGCGGAAAAATCCACATGCCCCGGTGTATCCAGAAGTGTCACCTGGCTGTCACCAAGCTGAAACACTGCCTGCTTGGAAAAAATCGTAATCCCTCTCTGTCGTTCCAGCGCGTAGTTATCAAGGAACGCATCCCCATGATCTACACGCCCCGGCTTACGGATCTGTCCTGTCAGATAAAGGATTCCTTCTGAAAGCGTTGTCTTTCCAGAATCCACATGTGCCAGAAGCCCCATGCTGATATATCGTTTTGGTTTAGTTTCAGATGTCGTTCCCACCTAAAATCCCTCATTTCTACTAAAATCATTCTTTTTTCATCATAGCATACAATAAGACTTTCGTCGATATTCGGTATCCAATCCATGCGCTTAAGATTCCAAAGATAACTCCTCCCAGAATGTCTGTCGGATAATGTACATACAAGTACATTCTGGAAAATGCAATCAGAATTGCCAGCGCAAGGGCTGGTTTCCACAGTTTTTTCTCTCCTGCCAGATAAAGAGCTGTCACACTGGCAAACGACGCTGCTGTGTGTCCAGATGGAAAAGAAAAATCTTTCGGTTTTGCAACTAATAACTGTACTGCTGTGTTGACATCGTATGGCCGCACTCTCGCAATCAGATTTTTTAAAATTACATTGCATAAAATCACATCCACAATCAGTGCTGCTGCCATGATCACACCACTTTTTCTTGTCTTTGGAATCAGGAGCATAACTATCGTAAGGATTATCCATATAATTCCCGCGTCTCCCAGATGTGTAATCAACTGCATGATTTTGTCCAGAATTGGCGTATGTAAGCTCTGCAGCCAATTCAATATTTGTATCTCCATAATATCTTCTCCTTCCTGAGACAGCAAAGGGCGGTCTCAAGGAAGGATTTCTTATGTTTTCCTTAAGTCTGCCTCTGATAATATTACTTTTAAATTATATTATCATTACAATCCCAGCTCTTTTAACAGCTTTGCCTGATACTCAGAATCTGAAACTGCCTTTGCCAGATCCTTATTTCTCCCCTGTTCCAATAAGTATACAATCAGCTTATTAATTCGCGCCTCTCCAACACGTTCGCCTTCTTCTCGTCCTTCTGCGTATGCTTCCTGCCTTTCCATTTCTTTTTCTTCCCACTTCTGCATAAACTTTATCTCCATTTCTTTGCTCGACTTTAGCCTGTTGACCCGTTCATGCATCTGATGGATCCGTTCACTTTCACATTCTTCTACTACCGCATCTGTAGATTTCTCCATATATTCCAGAAGTTCAATCAACTCCCGGCTGACTAACTCCGGATGTTTTCCATGGCTATTCAGAAAGATTCTCGTTGCATCGTCCCCCAGTTCCATTTCCGGAACTTCCTCACATTGCATTTTGAATGTATAGCGATATAACTCATATCCAAATAAGTCAAATGGCATAATCATTATAATTACCACAGGATTTAGTAAATTAAAATCAATGCACCCCGGCGGTAACAAACGGCTGTCTATCATTCCCTGATATAACCGGCTTCGTTTTGGAAGATTTTTTGTGTTTGTCTTTTGTGGTTCTGTATCATACACCACATCATCTTCATCGACAGTGTAGACATCTAGTCTTATCTGACGTTTTTCAAAGGAACTTCTGCACTCCTTCTCCGTCTGGGGTGGCTGCTTCAGATGCGTATCCTGTCCCAGAATAATATCCAGGAGTGTCTTCATATTCTCCTCGTCTTCCATCGCTTCATCAAACAGGAACTTATCCAACAGGTTCAGGTCTTTCAATTTTCTCTTCTCTTTTGTTGCCATAGCTTCTCCTTTCTTTTTGCAGATAAATGTCTGTTCAAAAGAAAATGCTATGATTTCTACCTATAGATTAACATATACTTTCAGTATATTCCAGTATATGAAGATAATTTCACATCATTTTTAACTTCATTTATCTGTCCGCTTATCATCACTTTTGGAATTACTGCCGATTCTTCTGGCTCCGAAAATGAATGAAATTAATATAGATACTTTGCAGATGATTAGAACCATCGTCTGCGTGTAGATATCATATCACAAAAAAAGGGCAGTCTCAAGGAAGGATTTCTTATGTTTTCCTTAAGTCTGCCTCTGATAATTTTGTTTCATATTTTAATATAAACAGCCATCTGCTTTCTCCTAAACTAGCTGCTCTTAATAAGTCCCATTTCTATAAATATCGGATACAGGTAGCTTGCGCCGAAGCATTTCAGTTTTTTAGGTCCTGCCACCTCTCCACTTAATTCTATGATTTTTTCAAGTGCCAGATCCACGGAAGCTTTCGTTATGGATTTCGTCTTTCTTGACACAAACATTTCATTTCCACGGATTTGATATATGTACTCCAGTCCCTTCACGGTACGAAAGGTCTGACTCTGTAGCAGGACTAATTCGTTCCATAGATAATCCTGCGCTTTTTCTCGTTCTGTCTCCTGAAAGATCCGCTCTCTAAGCTCCATAACATTTACCGGACCATAATTGTCAGCACAAGGTTCGTTACCCATAGAATTATAGAAAGTACAATTGCAACTATACAGAAGTTGCGCCCGGCTTTTGCCCGTCCTTTTAATGCAGACTGCATGCCTATGCGTGCTCTACTGTAGCCAAGTATTGCAAGGATAATAGAAATCAATGGTGATAAAAAGCTGATACCAAATGCCAGAATTCCGAACACAAGTGCCATCGTTGCTGCGCTGGAATTATCCACGGTCTTCACCTGAACCGGCTGTGATTTTGACTGTCCATTTGCCCCATTCATGCCCTGCTGTCCTGTCATCTCATTCATACCGGCCTCAGGAATTGCCTGTTCCAATACATGAAAAAGCTGCTCAATGCCTTCTCTATATGGCTTTTTCTGCAAAGCTCCTACGAATCCATCCAGCCCCATTTCTTTTCCAAATGTGCTTTTCATCCATGCTTCCAGATGAAGTGTTCCATTTTCATAGGACCATTTCAGATACTTGTATCCTTCAATCAGCGCATCTCCTGTCCGGTAAGCCGGCTCGCCTTTCCACTCTGATACAACGAACTGATTTTTCTGTAAATAGTCGTTCATAATAAATGTTACAAAATCTTCTGGTTTGTTCAGCACCAAATCTTTCACATATCTTGCCATTTTCTACGCATGTCCTTTCTACCGGATTGCGTCCTTCATCTCTTTCACGAACGTGGAAATGTGTGGGACACAATCTGCTCCATATTTTTCACAGAGCTTCACAATTGTTGAACCTACAATAACTCCATCTGACTAGGCTGCCATTTTCTTCGCCTGCTTAGGTTCCGAGATTCCGAATCCTTCTGCTTCTTTTGCGATCATGGCAATTCTCTCGTGGGAAGTCGGTGCGATCAAGGAGATGAGATCCAGTCCATGCTCTTTAAATGGTATGGCAAATTCTTCTTTCTCTTCAAATGGTACGTCCGGCAAAATAAGTCCGTCCATCCCGATTTCTGCTGCCGCCTTCGCAAAGCGCTCTGTACCATAAGAGTATACCACATTTGCATAGGTCATGAAAACCATTGGTATAGAAGTTTTCTGACGAATACGCCTTACCATGTCAAATATTTTGTCGGTTGTCACGCCGCCTGAGAGCGCCCGTACATTTGCCGCCTGAATGACCGGGCCTTCTGCTGTCGGATCTGAAAATGGAATTCCAAGTTCAATGAGGTCTGCGCCTGCCTCTTCCATAGCGTACACAATCCGTTCCGTCACCTCCAGCGACGGATCACCACAAGTGATGAATGGAATAAATGCTTTCCCTTTTTCAAATACTTTTTTTATGTTTTTATTCATGGATATCCTCCCCTCTGTAACGTGCGATTGCTGCACAGTCCTTGTCTCCGCGTCCGGATAATGTAATGACTACAATCTCATCTTTGTCCATCTGTGGTACGATTTTCTTTGCATATGCTACTGCGTGAGCGATCTCGATTGCCGGAATGATGCCTTCGATTCTGGATAAATATTCAAATGCGTCAACTGCCTCGTCTTTTATTGTCAACATATTCTAAAATCTCTTTTGTATTTTTCTAAATACACTTTGTAAAATACTATCTTTTTTTCCTTCGATGGCGTTATAATAATCCTGGTGAATTTGAGCTTTGTACGAGGCAGCTTTTGTTCTTACAAAAATTGCGGATGTACTTTTTAATTTTAATGACAAATTCAAAATACAGGAGGTATTAATCAATATGACTATTACAGAAGATATCAAATATGTTGGCGTGAACGACCATGACATTGATCTTTTTGAAGGACAGTATCAGGTAGAGAATGGTATGGCATACAATTCTTATGTGATCACGGATGATAAAATTGCCATTTTTGATACCGTTGATGCACATTTTTCAGAAGAATGGCTTGCAAATATAAAAAATGTGCTCGGTGATGCAAAACCAGACTATCTGATCATTCAACATATGGAACCTGATCACTCCGCAAGTATTGGCATATTTATGGAGAATTATCCAGATACCACAATTGTGGCAAGCGCGAAAGCATTTACCATCATGAAGCAATTCTTTGGATGTGATTATGCCGAGCACCAGCTTGTAGTCAAAGAAAAAGACACACTGGAACTTGGAAAACATACACTTACATTTGTTGCAGCACCTATGGTTCACTGGCCAGAAGTCATTATGACTTACGATTCCTATGCAAAAGTATTCTTCAGCGCAGATGCATTTGGAAAATTCGGTGCATTGGATGTTGAGGAAGACTGGGCTTGCGAAGCAAGACGCTATTATTTCGGAATTGTTGGAAAATACGGTGCTCAGGTACAGGCACTTCTTAAGAAGGCTGCCGGTCTTGATATCCAGACCATCTGCCCACTCCACGGACCAGTACTGAACGAAAATCTGGACTTCTATCTGAACCTGTATCAGACATGGTCTGCTTATGAGCCGGAAGATAAAGGCGTGCTCATTGCCTATACTTCCGTCTATGGAAATACAAAAAAAGCTGCTGAATTACTGGCTCAGATGTTAGTAGACAAAGGCTGTGAGAAAGTTGCAATCACAGATCTTGCAAGAGATGACATTGCCGAGGCTGTGGAAGATGCATTCCGCTATGACCGCCTCGTACTGGCAACAACAACCTACAATGGAGATGTCTTCCCATTTATGCGAGAGTTCATTGAATCACTGACCGAACGCAATTACCAGAAACGTACCATCGGACTGATTGAAAATGGTTCCTGGGCTGCAACCGCTGCCAAAGTGATGCGTCAGTTATTCGAAAAGAGCAAAGAAATCACATTTACAGAAACTACTGTAAAGATTATGTCAGCGCTCAACGAAGAAAGCACAACACAGCTTGAAAACCTGGCAGAAGAATTATGTAAATAAATAAAACTCCTTAAAAAATGTTGAATGACAGTTTCAGTTGTCGTTCAACATTTTTTGTATCCTAAGAGATAAGAATAGATATACAATCATCAACGGTACAGGAAATTATTATATAGAAGCGCAGACCCGAGACCAGACTCTAACCGACATAATCGTGGATTATTTAGGAAAACAGCATGTCTACCAAACAATTCACATGTTCTTTCCTTTAGTGTATCTTCCACAATAGAGAGTTATAGCTCCGATTACATAGATTCATTTACTAAAATCTTTGGAAAGGAGATAAGATTATGCTAACCATAAATGACCTTATTACAGTAATCTCACTGTGTGCGACTTTTTATAGTCTTGGGTATATGCATGGAAAGCATAACTCCAAGACAGAAGAATAACCGCCCATCGTCCTGCAAACATGAGCGGTTATTCATAACCCATTAATATCAGGCGAACCGTCAGCGGTAGCACCTTTCTTATTCTTTTGATATATCTATATTAACATTAAATATAATATATGTCAATTCAAGAATTCCTTTACATTCTCACAGTGGCCTATTCTTTATCCCCAAGAACGCAATTAGGGACATAGTCAATCAACGCTTGACTACATCCCTTGATGTTAAAATGTCAATTCCATCCTCGTTCCTTTTCCTAATTCACTGTCTACATGAATCTTTGCATTGTGTAATATTGCGCCATGTTTTACGATGGATAGTCCCAGTCCGGTTCCGCCAATTTCTTTTGAGTGGCTCTTATCTACGCGATAAAACCGCTCGAAGATCCGTTCTTGTTGATTTTTAGGAATTCCGATTCCTGTATCTGTCACGATAATCTTCTTTCCATTCAGTGTGTTTCCGACCCAGACACGGATTTCTCCGCCTTCTTTGTTATATTTGATGGCATTTTCGCAAATATTGTAGACCATCTCATCTAGAATCTGCCGGACTCCATTGTAAATAACAGATTCTCCGGTCAACTCCATATGGACTTTCTTCGCCGAAGCCTGTGGTGACAGACGGCTTATAATTTCTCTCGTTAGTTCATAAAAATCTACATCTTGTCTCTCTAGTTCGACTTTTCCTTCGTCCAGATGCGATAACTTGATAATATCTTCTACTAATGTAATCAATCGCCTTGCCTCGTTGTAAATTTTCTCTGAGAAGCGTGGCATATCCTCGGGTTTCACAATTCCACTCTTCATAATCTCGGCATAACCTGAAATTGAAGTAAGTGGTGTTTTCAGTTCATGAGATACATTTGCTGAAAATTCTTTTCGCATATTGGCAATGGCTTCTTTTTCTTTGTTCTGCTTATCAATGCTCTCAAGAAGCGGTGTCAGCTCTTCATAAACTTCGTTTTCCAGAGGTTCCTCCAGATCCAGTTCATTAATTGGTCGAATCAGCTTTGCCACCTGCTGTCTGGAAAGCAGATATGCAAATGCAAGAGCCACAACTGCTATCAATCCCATAATCGGCAGGATTGAAATTGCTGTGTGAAGCGCTGTGTTCATAGTCTTGGATACACGAAGTACATTTCCATCCGGAAGAAGCTTTGCATAATAGAACATTTCCTTGCTCATCGTCATGGATCTTCTGACTTCCTGACCAGTACCATTCTTATGGGCAGCCTTGATTTCCGGACGATTCTTGTGGTTCTGTAAAGTCACCGCGTCTTCCGTAGAATCGTACAGAACATCGCCTGCCGGATCAATCAAGGTAATTCTTGTATTCTTTTCTACCTCGTCCATCTGCTTTAAGTAATCTGTCCCGGATATCTCGATTGCCTTTACAATATAATCCGCTTCCTGACGCGTCTCCCGCTCCATTAAACCTACATTCTGTCTGTAGATGACCAGTGTGGTCAGCGCATATGCCGCCAGAAGCGTCACTGTGATGACCATGATCATACTATGTTGAATTTTGCTTCTAAGTTTCATATGCGTACCTTTCCAAGCGGGCTTACGCCTCGCTTTGGGGACGGGGCATACTCGCCTTGGCTCCGTTGCTCCCGTCCCCTTCCCGTCTCCTATGTTCTACTACTTTATCTTATTCTGACATGCGGTATCCGACGCCGCGGACTGTTTCAATCTTCTCTCCGCTTTTGCCAAGTTTTTGTCTGAGTGTTCTTACATGTACATCGACAGTTCTTGTCTCACCGTCGAAATCGTATCCCCAGATGTCTTCCAGCAGACAGTCTCGTGTCATGACAATGTTCGGGTTCTTCATAAGGCGCTTCAAAAGTTCATACTCTTTGAGCGTCAATGTCACAACTTCTCCATCTGCAGTTACTTCATGTTTTTTCGTATTCATCTCAATGTCACCAAGAACAATGACGTCCTGTGGATCCTGTGTATCTTTCTGTGTTCTTCGAAGGACTGCTTTGATTCTGGATACAAGCTCCATCATTCCAAATGGTTTGGTCACGTAATCGTCTGCCCCGGCATCCAGTGCTTTTACTTTATCGTATTCTGCACCTTTTGCTGTCAACATAATGACCGGAATATCACGGTTCTTCGGTGACGCTTTTAATTTGCTTAAGAGCTCCAGCCCATCCATTCCCGGAAGCATAATATCTAATAAGATCAATTCCGGTGTCTCCAGTGCCAGCGCTTCTAAAAATTCCTTTCCATCCTCAAAACCACGCGCTTTAAAGCCCGTGGTCTCAAGTGTATATATGACTAATTCTCGAATGTTACTATCGTCTTCTACACAAAATATCATACTTTGCTCTCCTTGTGGATTCCTGTAATTGAAAATTCTACCCACTCTGCAATATTGGTCGCATGATCTGCAATTCTCTCCAGGTATTTTGCGACCATGATCAGATCAATGGCTTCCTTTCCACCTTCTCCGCTATTCTTGGAAATGTAATCGATCAGCTGTTTTTTATTTTCCTCGAACATCTCATCTACAACATCATCGTATTCGATAACAGCACGTGACAACTCCAGGTCTTTTTCCACATAAGCATTCACACTGTCCCGAACCATCTTTGCTGCTGCTTCAGACATCTTCACAATAACCGGAATATCTGCTGCCTCAGCCTTCTTTTCAGAAATAATAATCTCCGCAATATCAGATGCCTGATCTCCGATTCGTTCCATGTCTGTGATCATCTTAAGTGCCGCTGAAATCTGACGGAGATCTCTTGCTACCGGCTGCTGCTGTAACAGAAGCTTCAGACAAAGACGTTCGATGTCTTTTTCTAACTGGTCAATCTCTTCATCTGCCTCCTGGACAGATTTCGCCTCGTCAATCTTACCATCTTCCAAAGCCTTCGTTGCTCTAGTAATTGCAATCTCACACATCTCTCCCATACGGGTCAGCTGGCTGTTGAGACGTTCCAGCTGCATATCAAACTTATTACGCATATCTTAACCGAACCTCCCTGTAATATAGTCTTCTGTACGTTTGTCAGAAGGAATAGAGAATAATTTTTCTGTATCGTTATACTCGATCACTTCGCCCAACAGGAAGAATGCAGTATTGTCAGATACACGGACAGCCTGCTGCATATTGTGAGTTACCATGACAATAGTATAATCTTTTTTCAGTTCCATCGCAAGGTCTTCAATCTTAGATGTTGAAATCGGATCCAGTGCAGAAGTTGGTTCGTCCATCAATATGACTTCCGGCTCTACCGCAAGTGTTCTTGCGATACAAAGTCTCTGCTGCTGTCCACCGGAAAGTCCAAGCGCACTTTTATGAAGTCTGTCTTTTAATTCATCCCAGATAGCTGCCTGTCTTAAGCTTCGCTCCACAATCTCATCCAACTGCGATTTTTTCTTGATTCCGGCAATTCTTGGGCCATATGCCACATTGTCGTATACGCTCTTCGGAAAAGGATTTGGCTGCTGAAATACCATTCCGACACGGTAACGCAGAGTAATTTCATCCATATCCTTATAAATATCTGTGCCATCAAGCAGCACCTTTCCATCGATCTTACAATTCTCTACCAAGTCATTCATGCGGTTCAAAGTCTTTAAAAATGTAGACTTTCCACATCCGGACGGCCCGATAAAAGCAGTAATCTTATTTGCTTCAATTTGCATATTTACATCTTTTAATGCATGGAAATCACCATAATGCAGATTCAGATTACTGATATCAAATTTATATTTTTTTGATTGATCTGCCATAATTTTTTTATCCTTTCTACACACTTTCACCTGACGTCTTTTTATTAATATGTCGGCTCAAGGCATTTGCCCCGATACTAAATAACAGAACGAGGATCATCAAAACCGCCGCTGACAGATTGGCAAGATTCGGATCTTGTCCATTGATCTGTAAGCCCCAGATCTGTAATGATAACGTCTCTGCCGGACGGAATATATTTAACGGACAGGTCGGTGCTGCCAGATTCCAATTACCCCAACGGATATCTGTTCCGGAACCAGTTGTATAAAGAAGCGCTGCCGCCTCACCAAATCCTCTTCCTGCTGCCAATATCACACCCGTCATAATTCGTGGAATACAGGCCGGAAGAAGTACGTGATAGATGGATTGCCACCTCGTTGCACCAAGTCCCAGACTTGCCTGAAGATAATCATCTGGCAGTCCATTGATCGCATCCTCTGTCGTCGTTGTAATAACTGGAATTGCCAGTATGGAAATGGAAAGTGCTCCGGCAAGAAGACTTTTTCCAAGTCCGAAAAACACAAGGAATACCAAATATCCAAACAAACCGACTACGATAGATGGTAATGAGGAAAGTGTCTCGATGCAGATGCGAAGAAACTTGGTCAAAAATCCTTTTTTTGCATACATAGACAGATAAATTCCTGCAGTTACTCCAAGCGGTACGGAAAATACCAGCGATATGAATACAAGATAAATCGTATTGAATAACTGATTTCCAATACTTCCTTTTCTCAGAAAGCGGAACATTTCCGGAGTCGCACCACTGAATCCTTTTATAATCACATAAGATGCAAATGAAATTAAAAGTGCAAAAAAGAAAACTGCGATCAGATAGAATACGCCTGTCATTACGCTATTGGTTCCACGCGCACGTTTTATTCTGTTCATCTTCTCGTCTCCTCCTTACTCTTTGTCTTTCTTCGGTCTGGAGAAATAATGGATCAGCAGAATAAATACAAGAGACAATACGAATAACAGTAATGCCATTGTCCAAAGTGCTGTCTTCATCTCTCCACCTTCTGTCGCATTTCCCATCTGTGCCGCAATCTCCGTTGTCAGACTCTTTGTCGTAGAGAAAATGCCAGTTGGAAGTGCTGTCGTCTGTCCGATAACCATTGCAACTGCAAGCGCCTCACCAAATGCTCTTGCAAGTCCAAGGATAATACCGGAAAGAATTCCTGAGCCTGCTGCCGGAAGTACAACTTTATAGATTGACTGCCATCTGGTCGATCCCAGTCCATAAGCCGCCATACGATAATCTTTCGGAACAGAACTTATAGAATCTGCTGCCACATTACTGATCGTTGGAAATATCATAAGTGCGAGTACGATTCCCGCTGCCAGTATAGAATGTCCGACCTGTAGTCCAAATATTTTTTTAATTGCCGGAATCAACACTGTCAATCCGACCCATCCGTATACAACCGATGGAATACCTGCAAATATTTCTACAATCGGACGATAAAACTTTTCACCGAATTTCGGTGCAATTTCAATCATAAAGATTGCTGATCCCAGTGCAAATGGTGTTGCGATCAAAAGTGCAAGTCCGCATGTACAAAGAGAACCTACGATAAAGATCAATGCTCCGACCGTACCACCGCCTTCGGCATTATCTGCCGGTCCCCAATCTGCTGAGAACAGAAAGTCTGAAAGGGAATGGTGGAATATGGTAAATGTGCCAGAACCTTTATATACAAGGAAGGCTCCGATACAGATCGTGATTACGATAACCAGAAGACCTCCGGCTGTCATAAGTCCTCTCCAGGCATATTCTTTTGCAAACATACTTTGTTTTTTATTCATATCATTCACCTGATTTTCATAAGAAATGGCATGGCAGACATTGATATATTTTCGTCTGCCCTGCCACTTCTCGTTTTTCCTGATTAGTGCTCTGTCTTTGTCATCTTAGAAGAAACGCCATATCCAAGTTTCTCCATCTGGCTTCCATATTTGTCACCTGTGATGTAATCAAGGAATGCACTTACAACTTCGTTTGGCTCACCTTTTGTATACATATGCTCAAATGTCCATACTGGGTACTCTCCACTGTATGTGTTCTCAAGTGTAGGCTCTACTCCGTCAATTGCAACTGTCTCAACTCCTGCATCACCAGTCAGATAAGAAAGAGCAACATAACCAATTGCACCCTTTGTATCTTTTACATTTGTAAGAAGTACTCCTGAATCGTCTGTCTCCATAGATGCATTGGAAGCTTCTTCATTTCCATCTAATGCATATTTCTGGAAAGTAGCTCTTGTTCCTGAAGATCCTGGTCTTGTTACGAGTACGATGTCCTCATCTGGTCCACCAACTTCTTTCCAGTTTGTTGTCTTTCCTGTAAAAATGCTGATGAGCTGATCTTTTGTAAGACTCTTAACTCCTGCCTTTGCAACATCCTCATTTACGATTGGTGCCATTGTAATAACACATACCTGATGATCTACAAGTTCTTTTGCTTTATCTGCATCCAACTTATCCTCAGCAGCTACATCAGAGTTTCCGATATCAACTGTTCCTTCAGATACCTGCTTCAGTCCTTCTCCTGATCCTCCTGCATCAATTGTAATAGATACGTCCGGGTTCTCATTTAAGAATGAATCTGCTGCATCATCTGCCAGCGGTTTTAATGCTGAAGAACCAGCTGCTGTAATTGTTCCGCTTAAGCTTTCTGTCTTTGTATCACTTCCTGTTGAATCAGATCCTGCATCTGATTTTGATCCGCCACATCCTGTTGCCATTCCTGCAACCATTGCTGTTACTGCCATCATTGCAATAAACTTTTTCAATTTCATTTTCGTAATCTCCTTTTGTCTTGTACAATAATTCTTTTTTTATTATTTACCTCGTCGACAGTTATTATCATAAAAGGAGAATGTAAAATCAAAAACGGCGGGATTGTAAAATGTTTGTAAAGTATAGTTTTCGTGTATAAATAAGAGAGCATGCCTCTTCCTTCCCTGTGCAAACCATTCCGATGAGCCATTGAATACGAAAAACGTGCCAGTATGAACTAGCACGTTTTTTATGTCTCATCTTCATTGCACAGTAGTCAGATCGATGCATGCTCTCTTATATTACACTACGACTTCTACTGCTTTTCAAAGCATTTTATTAATAAATAGTAAGTGCGAAAACGTGCCAGTATGAACTAGCACGTTTTTTATGTCTCATCTTCATTGCACAGACAACATTTTTTATAATTTTTCCAATTCTTCTGCCTGTTTCTTTATATTAATATTATTTTCTTTTTCAATAATATCCAAATACCCGTCTGTGATACTTCGCGATCCATTATAAGTTCCTACTATGGCTCCTACTATACATGCGATTGAGCTTGTTTCATCTCCTATATTCACTGCATCGTAAATGCTTTCCATCGTACTTCCCTGATTTGCTATAATGATTCCCAGGGCAATCGGAACAGATTCGGAAATTGCCGGTCCACTCCCGATTCTTTCACGCAACTCATTGATTACCTCATCTTTTTCTCCACTACGAAGGGCAATCTGAACTGCCATATGGATTCTTTTTGTTACAGATGGTCCTGGATATGTCCATATATCTTTTCTAGCTCGAGCCAATTTTTCTCCCTTTATACTTCCTTCTAAGGCAGCTTCAATTATTTGGTGAATTGATGTCTTCATTTTCATGGCCTCACTTACTGCCGATGCTACTGCACATGCGCCAGAAATACTATAAGGATCATCATGAGAAGCCATTGTAAGTTCTACTGTATTTTCAATTGCTTTGTCTATATCTCCTTTGCTCAGTAACCCTGCTGGATATGCTTTACTTGCAGCACCATTAGAAGATAATGCATAATAATGACTTTTATACAATTTTGTTCCCAATCTTCCTGCAAATGCCCAGGTTCCCATAGATGCATCTTGTCTCAACCGATTTACCACATTTCTAGTTGTCATACCTGCAAAAGGTTCAAAATATTCTGTATTTCCCCATTCAAGCAATGCCTCTTCACCTATTTTTTTTGAAATATTTCCATTATTTTTTATAATATGATTCGCTAAAATATATGGAATACTAAAAGCGTCTGTAATTTGTCCTGCCCTTCTTCCTCTAGCCAATGTGTCATCTGGTGGCGTCTTGAAATCTCGTACAGCTCCTCCAAATTCTTTTTTTATCTGGCGAATAGATTTGGTTTCTGTTGCTGCTCCCATTGCATCTCCAACTGCAGCTCCAAGGAGGCATCCTAATATTTTTTTATTCATTATTGGTTCTCCTTTCCTGCTTCAAAGCGCTTTTTTGCTAATTTTGTTAAGTCCTTTGCCAGTTTTTCAATCTCCAAATTATTAGCTTTTTCCAGCGTCGGTAAAAAATGTACTGGATATGAATCCGCTCCATTTAAAGCTCCTGCAAGTGCTCCCGACATTGTTGCAACAGTATCTGTATCATATCCCACATTTACAGCTCCTATGATAGATCCCATCGCATCTCCATTGTAAGCTGCAAATATTCCAAAAGCAGATGGAATTGCCTCTGCCACATGTAAACCTGCTCCAATTCTATGTCCTATTTCTACCATTTTTTCTTTGGATGTTCCTGTTCCCAAACCAATATCAATTGCCATTTCCATTCGTTTCACAACAGAAGGCCCTGCTACATCTCTTGCTATCTGTTTTCCAATATATTCTCCTTCTTTTGCTCCATAAAGTCCTGCTTGAATCACTTTGTACATATCAGCATCTGGCATAACTGCCCGACTAACCGCAGCTGCAACTGCACATGCTCCTGATAAAGCTAAATAGTTATCATGCGTAACCATCGTAACTGTAACAGCATCTTTTATTGCCTGATCTAAATTGCCCGCATTTAAAAGTCCAATTGGCGATATCTTCATAGCAGCTCCGTTTGTTGCCTGCCTTGTCACCAATTTTACTCCTCCTGAATCCTCTATTTTTTCTCCTTTATATCGTCTTATAGCCAGTCTAGTTGTAGGTCCAGCAAATCTGTCAAAAAATACTGGATGCTCAGACCAGTCTATTAATGCTTCCTGAACAACTTTCTCATTTACTTCCCCATCATTATCAGCAATATGGCGTGCCACAAAATAGGCAGAACTAAAATCATCTGTTAATTGTCCTGGTTCATTTCCTGCACCAAATGTGTCCATAGGTGGTTTCTCAAAATCTATTACTTCATGTCCAAAATGCTCTAATATCTGCTCTGTTGTTCTAGCTTCGGTCGCTGCCCCCATTGCATCTCCTGCTCCGGCTCCAATCAGTCCTCCTAATATTTTATTGAACATCTTTTCATCCCTTTCTTTTACAAATTCTGGCTGTCAGATAACATATGCTTATCCGGCAGCCAGAATTTCAAATTTTTATATAATTATTTCCAGTCAGACATCTCATTCACATTAGATTTGTCAACTAATACCATTGGTGTACTGTCACCAACTTCAGATACATCCTGTCCCTCTAATGCTTTAAGCATAATAATAACAGCCTCTCTGCCCATCAGATACGGAGACATTGCAACAGTTGCATCATATGCACCTTCTTCAATAGAAGATTTTGCTTCTGTTGTAAAATCAACACCTACTACTTTGACTTTATCTTTCATGTTTTTTTCCTGAAGTGCACGTACTACTCCCAGTGCCATATCGTCATTTCCACATGCAATACCTACAAGATCCGGATTTGCCTCAATAATTGCTGTTGTTGCATCATATGCTTTCTGTGCATCGAAATCACATTGTTTTACATCTACAACATCCATACCTGCCTTTTCAAAAGTCTCCTTTGCTCCATCACGACGAGCATCTGCCTGCGTACCACCTTCGTTACCTGCAATTACAGCAACTTTACCTTTTCCACCAGTTTTATCAATAATATACTGAGCTCCCATAACACCTTGATTATAAAAATCTACAGTAATTTTGGCGTCTAAATTACCACCCGCCTGTTTCAACATATCTTCGTTTACCTGGTTTCCCGTCGTAATAATCTTTACATCATCTTTATTTGCTGCAGCAATTCCAGAAATTAAACAATCCTCAGTCAATGGAGAAACTGCAATTGCATTATAATCCTTTACAAGCATATTATTTAAAATATCAAGCTGTCCAGAAGTATCTGTATCTGAATCCGTTGCCTGTACATCGATAGACACACCATAATCTTTCGCTGCATCTTTATATCCTTCTTGCATTGTTACCCAAAATGAATTAGAAAGTGTACTTTCAATTGCAGCCAATTTCATTCCAGAATCTTTTTTAGGAAGAGGTGCCAAATCTTTATCTACCTGCGCAAGCGCCTTTCCAAATTCGGTATCCGATGATGCTGTTGTTGTATCATCACTCTTCTTAGTATCTTCAGTCTTAGTTTTACTGGAACTATCGTCTTTTTGGGTGCCACCTGAAGATCCACATCCGGCTACCATCGTAGCTATCATTGTTGCACAGAGCAATACACTAACTAGTTTCTTTTTCATGTTACATCCTCCTTAAAAATATAATAATTTTATTTTAAAGAACCTTATCTCGATTCTTTAAATTCAAAAATTTTCTTTACATCTGCCCTACTTCTTGGTCCAGCCTGTAAGCATTTAACTGCTGCAGATGCATTCGCAAATTTTAATGCCTCCGTCTTATTCATTTCTTCTTGAAAGTATGCATATAACAGACCTCCCAAAAAGCAATCACCTGCGCCCGTTGTATCAACTGGTTCAATTGAATAAGCTGGAGCATTATACTCATTTCCATCATACCATACTGCTCCTTCATTACCAGCTGTACAAATCACACCCTCTCGAACCTGATATTTATCCTGAACAATTCTCATTGCTTTTTTATAATCTTTTTCTCCAGTAAGTTCATAATATCCATCGCGCCCACTAACAAAAACTGTACACATATGTATCATCTTATCTATCTCTTCCTGACTCGTTCCACACTGCGCCATAAATGATGGCGTGCATTGCATATTATAAAGCACAGGTTTTTTTAATCTCACTGCTTTATCAGCAATCCAAAGGGCTGCTTTAGGCGAGAACATATCATTATAAAATATATCCATAGAATCCATGATATTTTCTGGCAATTCTTCCGGAACAAGTGTTGTTACCGTATCTCCAGGATTTGCAAAAATACAATGCTTTCCTTTTGGAGCAACTATAATATATGTATGTAATGTTGTTCCATTTTTCTTTTCAACTACATATTCAGCATTTACTCCATCTTCTATTAAAGTTTTCATAAATGCCTTTCCAACGTTATCATCTCCAATTTTTCCAGTCTGATAAACTTCCATTCCAAGATGTGCTGCTGAAACTGATACATTTGAAGCACTTCCACCTGGCATCATCTGTTCATGATGAATAAATGCAAAACCATCATCTTTTGGAAGTTCATGACTATTTAATACGATATCCATCGCTATAGCACCTAATGATAATACTTTTTTACTCACCTATACCTCACTCCTTCTTCTCTGCTCACTTTCAGAAATTAAAACTGAAATCAATAATATTAACCCTGTCAAAATTTCCTGATAATGTGAGGAAATTGCAAGCAATGTTAATCCGTTTTTCATAATATTCAAAATTAAACATGCAATAATAGTCCCAATAATATTGCCTTTTCCCCCTTGCATACTTGTCCCACCAAGAATTGATGCTGCAATAGCGTCCATTTCGTACCCTTGTCCTGCCAACGGTTCTGCCGAATTAAGTCTTGCTGTTATAATTAATCCAGCCACACTTGCACACAGTCCACAAAGCGCAAAAATTATTATTTTATATTTTTTTACATTTACCCCTGACCTGTTCAATGCAATTTCATTGGTTCCTATAAATAAACAATAATTCCCAAAGATCGTCCGATGTAAAAGCACTCCTCCCACTGTTGCTATAACCAATGATAGAATAATTGGCATATTTACCGGTCCTATTTTTCCACTCCCGATAAATGTAATAATATTTCCAAATCCAAATACTGAGCTCGAATTGGTTAAAATTAATGTTATTCCTCTCAAAATAGTCATCATGCCCAACGTTACAATAAATGAATTAATCTTTCCATATGCCACAAAAATTCCATTTACTATTCCAACTATTACACCTATTAGCAATTCTATTAAAATCGCCCATATCGGAGAAACACCTTGATTTAAAAGTAATCCCATACATACTCCAGAAAATCCAATAATTGCTCCAACTGATAAATCAATCTGTCCAGCACAGATTACAAACGTCATACCTATCGAAAGTACCAAATAAATTGCGGATTGATTTAAAATATTTCTGCAATTTTTCCATGAGAAAAAATATGGAGACATTATAGCCATAATAAAAATAACTACTAATAAAACTCCAAGTAAAATAAATGTGTATGAATATTCTTTTAATTTACTTTTCTTCATTATAATAGCCCCCATCATTCCACGTTTAATGAACCAGTTATTAACGATACTACTTCATCCATTGTTGTATCTACTGTTTTTAATTCTTTCATAACCCTACCTTGTCTCATAACACAAATTCTGTCAGATACATGAAATACCTGAGGCATATTATGACTAATCACTATAACTGCATATCCCTGATTGGCTAATCGCTTTATCAAGCTTAAAACTGCATTAGATTCATTTACTCCCATCGCTGCTGTAGGTTCATCAAAAATCAATAATTTGCCACCTCTATGTACGAGTCTCGCAACAGCAACACCTTGTCTTTGACCACCACTCAAATTTCCTACAGGAACTGTTACATCTGGAATATTAATATCTAAATCTATTAACAATTTTTCAGCCTGTCTATTCATTTCCTTCTTCTTTAAAAAACCAAATTTAGATATTTCTTCCCCCAAAAACAAATTGGCTGTCACATCCATCGTATTTCCTAATGCCAAATCTTGATATACTGTAGATACACCTATTTCACCTGCCAATTTAGGTGTTAATTTTTTATATCGTTCGCCACTAATCTGTATTATTCCAGCGTCAGGACTCAATACTCCTGACATAATTTTAATCAATGTAGATTTTCCAGCTCCATTATCCCCCACTATGGCTAAAACTTCTCCCTCGTAAGCTGTCATAGACACCCCTCGCAAAGCTTGTATATGATGAAAACTTTTCTGGATATCTTTTACTATCAGAAATGGATTAGTTTTTTCTGTTTCACAATTCAACTTTTTGCGCACCACCTATCACATCATATATTTTTATCGCCCGATTTATCTGACATATCTTTTATTATAATTAATTATTTTATCACTTTCATCTTTTATTGTTAAATCGTTAAAACGAATAATTGTTTGTAATTATAGATTTATTCTATGATTACAAATTTCAAATATAATGAAAATTTACTGTTATTGTAGATGAATATAATATATTGAGCACTATAATAACAAATGGATTTAGGAAATACACGTCATGCAATGTATAACATATTCTTCTGCGCATTTCTGTAATCTTACTAGAAACTATATCTGAAATAGATTGAATCTCACCATTAATATGGTTTTGTTGCTCTCCATCTATAGATATAAAAAGGGCATGTGAAAAAACTTTTGTTTTTTCACATGCCCTTTTATGTCTCAGATTCATTGCATAGTAGTTAGGTTGATGTCCTCTTTCTTATTCTACTTTACGACTTCCACTACTTTGCAAACCATTTTGCATGATTCCAAGACGCAAAAATAACTGCCCCTAACCTGACTGATATGATACCTCTAAAGTAGACAGATTAAATATAAAAATCTGTTACTTTGGAGGTATTTTTCATGTCCAGAAAAGCAAAGTTTACACCGGAAGAAAAAGAACAGTCTGCTTATTCTATGTCAAACATTTTATTAATATATTACTTTCGACTATACTATAGTAGACATATTTCTTTTCTCACTGGCATTAATTTTCCACTTTGAGTTATCAACTTTCAAACTATATCCACAATAGGAACAGCAGCCTTTCTCATCCGGAACATAATTGGCGCCACAGCTTGGGCATTCTTTTTCTATTACAATGTCCTGTCCTTTTGATTTTAATCGATTAGGATGTAGTGCTCTTGAAAGCGTCCAATTTTCTTTTTCGTTTTTCACGACAATATGCTGATCATTTTCCAAAATAGTCCTGCGCAATTTTGCACTCACTGAAATTGTCGTTGTATCTTCTGTATTTTCTACGCTTTTTATCTTTATATCGTCAACAATATATGTAAGTAGTTCCGGTGTGAGTACGGATTTATACAATGCTTCATTGATGTTACTTGCCAGCCAGCTTTCGTCATATCGGACAATCTGTTCTTTCAACTTTTCCTCTTTCTCTAATTTCGGAGTTATGAAAGAAAGCATTCCAAAAGCTACTAAAATGGTCAATACAAATGCAAGACCAAATGCAAGATACATATTTGAGATGAAGCGTATACATGGAACTGCCGGTAAAAATAGTGCCAGGATCAGTCCGCCTGTGTATAACAGATTCCTTGCATTCGGATCCGGAAGGTGATAGATTCGAAAATCTTCTGTCTGCCAATCGTAAAATTGACTCTGTATAAAGGCGCCACAATAAGGACAATTCGTTTCGTTTCCTTTCAAATTTAACTGCGCACCACAGCTTGGGCAGGTCATCTGTGAATATTCACTGTAAAATGTCTGTTCCTTTTTTCTGTCCTTATCTGCCTTATCTGTATGTCGGATGTGACGTGACTGACGAAGTAATATCGCACCGTAAGGATAGATTGTTTCATGAAGTACTTTTTTCTTATCTTTGCTTAGATATTTGTCCGAAACAGACGCTTCTACGATAACTTCTCTCCATTCACGTCCGGCATCGCTCCAATGTCTGAAATCTTTCTTTTTTTCATTCTTCTCCGACAATTTTAAATTTGTAAAATGAAATTGTCTTGCCAGACCTCTTTTTTTCAGTTGCTTTGTCTCGTGCTCTATCTTATCCTGAAAAGTACGATCCATTCGAATTCTGCTATTTTGCAAACTGCCGCCTTGCATAAATGCCAGCAGACCTTCCAGTTCATCGGATATTTTTTTTGGTATTCCCTTATCTTTTAAAGTTGCTGTCTCTGGTTTTGCTAATTTTCTTTTTACAACCGGATACCAGTAATTCGGCAATAGATGCTCGAATTTCCATTCAAATGCATTACTTGCAATTTTTACGCCCAGTATAACTGCGCATGCAAGTGCGATTTCAACTGCCCCAGCCCATATCATTGACATAGAATCACCTCTTTATTACAAACATCAGTACACCGCCAAGCATAAAGATCAACGAAATCGCAATACTAAAAATCTTCAATCCAATCCCTGCGGCACCACCTTCTTTTATTGCAGTTTCCATATCCATATCACCTTTCATCAAATATTCCGTCATTCCAGGTGCTTTTTTTAACGTTTGTCCGTCTTGAATACCGATAGCCGTCACCTTATCGCCATCCTTGAAATCTGCATAACTATAAGAATAACGGATATCATTTTCCAGATAATATTGGTAAGATCTTTCTGTCTGATCCAGTGGTTCTATAAAATATCCCTGACTATATGATGGATCCGATACAAAGGCGTAACCAAGTTCTTTTAATACCTGTTCATCATAGTCTTTCCAGGTGCTGGTCATTCGAATCATATGGATAAAATCCTCGGAAAGCGTGTAGCCGCCAACCATTCCTTCTCCTATATATTCCTCCGAAGCCCCCTCTTGATTCCACACTAACTTTTCCTTCCAACCATCCTCATCATTTTGTTTTCTTTCATACTCCGTCCTCTCTTTCTTGCGTGAAATACGAATACTGTCTAAGGTAAGCCCCATTTCATCATCATACGCCGGTTCAACGAGCTTAAAAGGCGCCGATACGATAACGGCTTTTCCATCATTTGCCGGATCTACCGTATCTGTCGTGACATAGACGGCTTCACTTAAAAGCTTCTTTGCCTTTGGATCATCCACAAAAATCATTTTTATTGAAGCAATCATCAAAAAAATTCCAATACATATAAATAAAATTCCACCTAATATTCTTTTTACCATGACCCTTTCCTCCTCTCCTATATGATTTACCTGCCATGAATCTTTTTTCTTGTGATAAGTCAAGTATTGTTTTTTTCATTGTATCATGAAGAACGACTCCCACAAAAGCAAAATCCACCTTCAAAAATACACAGATTTTTGCCTCAAATTTCGTCAATCATTTTCCTGAAAATTAGATCTTTCTATCCTTGTGGATGCCTTACAAACCTGTTATACTATTTCAACTAAAAAAGACAAATCATCCAATATTTTAAAAGGAGGTTGCCTTATGAAAAGAAAATATTTATTACTCTTAACAGTATGTTGTTCCTGCCTGTTGGCTGCATTTATATGCTCCGGCTGCAATAACCGTGACTCGTCTCAAAAGCATACCGACGTCAAGAATCATACATCTGCAAAAGAAACGGTCAAACCTTATTCAGACTTCAAGTATACGGATCATTTCAACCGTTCCAACCTTTCCCTGACTGACCGTTCTATGGATTCTATCGATATCGATACCTTTAAATCTACCTTCAATGAATTTCATACCGCTCTTGACAGTGACGGTAATGAAGAACGGATTCTCGGTCTCTATGATCAGTTATGTGAACAACTGAACATGCTTTTGACTGATGCGACTTTAGCGCAATATGCGTATTATCTGGATACCGAAAGTCAGGAAAAAGCGGAACGTTATCATAGCAAAGAATCTGCCTATACTGATAGTTTTGAAAAAACCTCCAGTCTGTTTCAACGTGCCTTATCTTCCCAATACAGCGATGTCTTTCGTTCTTACATTGGAGAAGATAAAGCCTCCCGGATAGAAAATTCACTGATCTATTCTGATGAAGCAATTGCACTGAAGCAACAAAAAAACGAATTAATCCAACGTTATGAGGCTCTGATCACACAGGGCGCCAAAGAACAAGAACTCAAACAGCTCTACATTGACCTTGTAAATACGAACAATGCTTTTGCCCGGTCTTTCGGTTATGCCAATTACCCTGATTTTGTCTATGCCGTTGAATATGGTCGTGATTACACAATGACTGATCTAAAGAAAATCGAAAATGAAGTGAAAGATAATTTCATACCTGTATTTCACGAATATGTATCTTCCGTCACTGAGGATGATTCTATTTATGTTGTATATGACGAAAACCATGACCGTGGAGAGGAAAAAATCCACCGGCTTCGCAAATGTATTCAAAAAGTCTGTCCTGCACTGGAGGAATCCTTGATTCATTTGCAAAAAAATACTTTGTATGATGTCGAGGCGTCTTCTCTGAAATATCCGGCCTTGAGTTTTTCTGCACCACTGCCTGCCTACAATGATGCTTATATTTACAGTTCTCCATATGAGACCGTCTCCGATTATTCAACCCTCCTGCATGAATTTGGACACTACAATTATTATTACCACAATCCTGCTCATCCATTTGATTCTCGCGATATAACCGATGTCTCAGAGATCATGTCGCAAGGATTAGAATTAATCTGCTATGATTATTATGATACCTATTATCCGGAATGTGGCGATGCCCTGGCTTCCTTTGTTATTTTTGATATGATGGCTTCTGTTGCAGATGGATTTACAATAAATGAAGCGGAATATCGTTCCTATACGACTCCGGATCTGGATATTAAAAAACTGGATCAGATTTGGGAAAATGTCAGTGATGAATATAACAATTTCATCAGCGATGACACATCCTGGACTTATATAGAGCATGTTTTTGATGAGCCATTTTATTATATAGGTTATGCCACCTCTGCCCTCGCTTCTTTCGAACTGTTTTTAGAATCGCGGGTTGATTTTCATTCCGGTGTTGCCAAATATATGACTCTCACCACAGTTCCTGCCGGGACAAAATATCAGGAAGCGCTCACAATTGCAGGGCTAAACAATATTTTTGAACCTGGTACTATCGCAAAAATATCTGAAGATCTTAGCAAGGAATTTGATTTGAAGAAATAATACGTTTCATCAAATTTTTCTGCCGGAGGCTTTTTGTATAACAGAAAATGTAATTTCCTGTTATACAAAAAATGGATGCCTCCTGTAAATTACAGGAAAGCATCCATGCCAAGATTGTTTTATTGTTTGATTCTTGATACGACTTTAATATCTGCGAATGATGTAAGCTGCCACTTATCGCCCTGGTTTTCTACGTTATACTTACATTCCTGGGTCATAAGTTGTAATGGTTTTCCTTTTACTTGTACATAGTAAGTTTCTCTTGTGGATATGACGCAGTTATTGGCGTCTGCATATGACACGTCTGTCAGTTCATAGGAATCCAATCGTTCTGTAATATCACGCAAAACATATTTTTCTTGTTCTGTGTATATCGGGCTTCCATTTTTCAAATATCCGGATATCAGAGAAAAATCGGATTTATTCATGGCGCTGTCGAAGTTCTTCAGATAGCCTTCTACTGCTGCCTGAGGACCGTCTGTGTATATATCCCTACTCTGGGCACTCATAAGAACGTTCGGAGTGTATGTGTATTCACATTCTCCGCCATAATCGATACTGTGGTATCCGGCTTGAATATTTGCGGTATCCCCGACAGTTGCACCTGTATTATCTTCAAATTCCACCAGATAGAGCTGTTTTTCCATCTGATAGATTTCTTCGTATATCTTATCCATGGAAGTTACATCGCTGACGTTATAATACATACCTCCAGTCTGAGTTGCAATATCATTTACATCGGCATAATCAATGGAACCGATTCCAATAATAAATACCGGTACATGATAGCGATTTGCAACATTTACCACATCTTCTTTTGTACAGTTACTGTAATTGTCATTTCCATCAGTAAATGCAATCACACATCTTGCACCGTTCTGTGCTGCTACACGTTCAACAGCTGTGTAAAGTGCATCGTAAAGACTTGTCATATCACCTGTAACAAGATTATTGATATCATTGGTCAATGTTGCAGCATCATCACTGAATTCCTGTTCCAGACATACTCCGGTTGAAAATGATGTCAATTCCACGAGATCTCCTGCGTCAAACTGCACGCTTCCGACAAAATCCGACATTACCTGTTTTGCCTCGTTTAGCGGTGAACCATCCATACTTCCACTGACATCAGCTACCATATCTACTTTCAACGCTTCTTTTTCGTTCAACTGGTTCGCTGATTTCACAACCTGTTTTACATACTTTGCATTTGCATCCTGCTTATTGATATAGAAAAATGCATCATCCAGATTTTCAATTACATTTCCGGTTGTCTTATCTTTGATACTCATATATAGTTTTACAGTTGGAAATTCACTGGCATCAATCTGCTGGATGGATACGACTGCTTGATTCTTTGGCTCTTCCTTTTCCAGTTCATATTTTACCAGGTCCAAAGATCTAAATCATACAATTTCCATGTTCCACCATCATCAATGTAATACAATGTATGTTCTGCATCTTCTGTCTCTGTCTCTCTCTCCTTGTCTCCATCATAGTAGACATAATTCTTTTCCCACTGAGCGTCACCTTTGATTGTCACCTCAATCAATTGTTTCTGATCTCTTGTGATCATCTGTGCCTGAGCCTCACAATTCGTTATTGTATAGTTCAGAAACTCCCAGCTGTTATTTTCATTTTCAAAATAATCATCCCTCGCACTCTCATATTTTCTGATTGCAGAATCTTTTTCATCCGCATACATATTATTCAAAATATCGAGATCACTGAAACGTTTGTTTGCGGCAGCTTCCTGGAAAATGTTGTTCAGATCTTTTACTGCCTGATCTGCCATCTGTTCCACCGTAGCCTTACTGTATCCGGCTGTCATAACAGTAGGTTCATCGTATGACTCAAGTACAGCACTTGTAGTCTCAATGTCAGAACCGCTGATTTCTACATAATGACTTGTTCCAAATATCTTCTTAATGGTATAGGTGTCCATTCCTTCAATCTCATCCTGGGATTTCAGTTTTGAATCTGGTGTAATTCCATCAATTTTAATCTCTGCACCTTTCGGAACCGCTACAGAAAAGTTTTTTGAAAGAAATGTATCCGCTTCATCAACTTTCCATGTAAGACCTCTTCTTTTTACCTTTACATCGATTCTCTGAACGCCATTATCGCCTTCGTATTTTACACGATATGTGTTGCTTGTCTTTTTGCGGATCTTCTGAACTTCCAGATCCTCATCCCATTTTATTCCATTGATAGTCTGGGAAGTAACAAATGCCTGCTTTGACATAAAGTCTCCGGAATCATTAAGATAAAGTGTATCATAAACCTGATTCCAGTTTCCGTCACCCATCCCTTCCACATAACGCTCTACCACACTTTTGACGCTGAATTTTGCCTGGAAGACCATAATGAATATTAACAGACTGATCATTGCGATTGGTATCTCTATTAGAAGCATCTTATTTATCTTCCCAAACGGCACACTTTTCTTTGTTGTTTTTTCTCCTGTTTTTTCATAAGAGGTTTCCTTTTGATTTATACTTCCCGGCATTCCTGTAAGTTTCGTTCCGCAGTTCTCACAGAAAGCCGCACCCTCTACATTCTTATATCCACATTCTGGACAAAACATTTCTCATCCCCCCTGTTACTCATACTTCTTGATGATTTCGATGTTGGCACGTTCCACATCATTCAATCTGGAATCTAAATTTGCATCGAACTCGTCCGGACTAATGGTTCCGTTATACCAGCTCTTGCTGTCAAAATACTGCTGCAGTGCCTGGTCGTTGAAACGTCTTCCATGTCTGGCAAGAATTTCATTTCTTCCAATTCTGAGCTGGTCTTTTGATATTCCGGACACCTCTGCATCTGTTAGAAGTACTGAGGAGCTATTCGGGAAAATGTAATCTTCCGTATTCTGTACTGTCTGGGAATCCTCTGTTGTCTGTGAATCCTGCATTTCGCTCTTCTCATCTGCACTTCCAGTCCCACCAGCATTCACAATAATATCTTTGTCGATTGCAATCGTCTGAACTTCCCCCTCATCTGAAAGCTCTGCTGCCTCTCTTGCAGCTTTAATATCTTTCTTTGGAACAGCAGTCTCAACTTTCTTTCCTCCACCGCCAAATATTCCTATTCCAATGCTTTCTACAAGTAATACTACAATTATGACCGCCAATAACACTACTGGCAGTTTGTTTTCCTTTGTCTGTTCCTGCATAACTTTTGTTCCCGTCTTTCTTTTCATTATTTTATAATCCGGAGACAATCACCCATTTTCCATCTACTTTGACCACTACAAGTGTAATATCCTGTGTATCTTTTTCTCCGTCTTGTTTTAATGTTGCCTCTGCTTCCAGAATATATCCCGCCTTTGCATCTTCAGCAATGCTGTCCAGAACATAATAATCATCAATCAGAGTTTCTTCCAGATCTTTTTTTGCAATTTTTTCTTTATCAGTAACTTTAATCGTAATTTTATAATCACTGTCCAAATCAAACATATAATCTACAATATCATCCGTCATCCATGCTGCATACTCATCCGGCACTGCTTTTTTCATCAAATCAATATCCTGCTTATTGAATGCTTTTTCCATGTATTTGACAGGTTTTAAATATGCCGGTGACAGAACGGCTTTGATTCCGAAAATTACAAGCAAAATTACAAGAATCGCTGCCGGGATTGCAAGCAGCCATAAATTTTTATTTTTCTTCACTGGTGCAGCAGATCCTGCCATCTGCTGATACTGCATATCCTGGGCAGTAAATCCCTGCTGCTGTGAAGACACTCCTTGTCTCTCTTCATTAGTTCCTGCTGCTGTTGCCGCACTCTGTGCGCTCTGTACCTGCTTTACCGGGTTTCCACACACAGAACAGAACCTTGCTCCTTCTTTCAGCTCATTGCCACATTTTGAACAAAATTTTGCCATAGCTGTTCCTCCTTACTCTCTTCCTTATCTTCTTTTTTCAAGAATGCCTCCGCCAGTCTCTTTTAACCGAATTTCAGCTTCTTTAGAACTCCCCTAAACTCTTGCTCCACATGATGTGCAGAATAATGCATCTTCTTCTAATGGTGCTCCACATTTTGCACAGCATGCCTGATTTTTTTCTGTTACCGGCTCTTGCGTATCGTCTACTTCAGTCACTGTTTCCTCTGAGTCAACTTCCTTTGAGTCAACTTTCTCGGATTCAGATTCCTCTGGCATAGCCTCTGCTACTGTCGTTTCAACTGCCTCGTCTGCTTCCGGCACTGTATAGGTCATTGGCTGCGCCAGCTGTGTATTTAATCTATTTCCACACTCCGTACAGAATAGGGCTTCCGCATCATTCAAAGCTCCACATTTGTCACAACATTTTCCAGGTGCTGACTGTGCCGGTGCAACCGGAGTCTGATTCAGTGGAGCTCCACAACTGATACAGAATTTTGCACCTGCGTTGTTACCAAATCCACACTGCGGACATTTGTTTGTAGCTGCCAGATTATCCAACTCCTGCTGATATCCCGCATTTTCTGATTTCAGACGATTAATCTCTGCAAATAACTCCTGATATTCTGTTCCCTCTTCCTGTCCGTGTGCTTCATAATATTTCAGACCAACCTGGTAAAGCAATTTATCTACCATCTTATCATTGTTCTTGATCAAGTTTCCCAATCTGACATTCTCCGTTGCATTCTTCGCCTTCTGAGACACTTCCTGTCCTGCTGTTGTAAGTGAATCTTTCATTCTGTCAAAAAAAGCCATAATTATTTCCTCCTTAGTGTCAATATTATTCTTTTCTGCTGCCTCTTTCTATGTCTAACAGGCATTTTTATCTGTGATAACTTTGTTGTTTCTACTATACCACATTTTCACATACGCAAAAAGAGACAGGATGGATTTCTTTCCACTCTGTCTCTTTATATCTTTTTTATAATCTCTTATAATACTTTTGATAAAAATTCTTTTAATCGTGCATCTTTCGGATTTTCAAAGAACTCTTTCGGAGCCGCTTCTTCTTTGATAACTCCCTCGTCGATAAATACAACTCTGGAAGCCACTTCTTTTGCAAATCCCATCTCATGTGTTACAACTACCATGGTCATTCCTTCGCTTGCAAGCTGCTTCATCAGTTCCAGTACTTCACCTACCATCTCCGGATCAAGTGCTGATGTCGGCTCATCAAAAAGAATGACATCCGGATCCATAGCAAGTGCGCGTACAATTGCAATACGCTGTTTCTGTCCACCTGATAACGTCGACGGATATACATCTGCCTTATCTTCCAAACCGATTCTCTTAAGAAGGGACATTGCCTTTTCCTTCTCTTCTTTCTTGATCTGCTCTTTTGTCAGACCTTCAAGTGATGCATCTGCACCACCTTTTCCGAATAATTTCTTTCTCTTCGCTTTCTTCAGATCCTGGCATCTTGTGTAAACCGGTGCAAGCATAATATTCTCAATGACTGTCTTATTATTGAACAGATTAAAATGTTGGAATACCATTCCCATATGACGGCGGTGAATATTAATATCCACCTTCATATCTGCAATATCTACACCGTTAAAAATAATCTGTCCGGACGTCGGATCTTCCATACAGTTCAGACATCTTAGGAATGTACTCTTACCGGAACCGGACGGTCCGATAATTGCTACGATGTCCCCTTTATTGATGGTTATATCGATGCCTTTTAACACTTCGACATCACCGAAGTTTTTTTTCAGATTAATTACGTCTATCACTCTTCTTCAGGCTCCTTTCCATCAATTTTATCAGTAAGGAAATAATCAATACCAGTGCAATATAAATCAGTGCCATTACCAGGTATGGAACCATGAATTCATAGCTGTTACTTCCAATATAGTTAAATGCAACATAGAGATCTGCTGCTCCTACAAAACTTACAACTGAAGTCTCCTTGATCAGGGAAATAAACTCATTTCCAAGAGTCGGGAGAATATTTTTTACTGCCTGTGGAATCACGATTTTCATCATGCTTGTCCCAAAGCTTAAGCCAACTGCACGACCGGCCTCCATCTGTCCGGAATCCACAGACTGAATTCCACTTCGCATAATCTCTGATATATACGCACCACTGTTGAGTCCGAATACAAGCATGGCTACCTGTACTCCTGTAATTTTCAGTCCGATGATTGGAAGAAGTACATAATAAAATACCAACAACTGAACTACCATAGGTGTTCCACGAAACAGTGCTACATAAAAGCTGCAGATGCCATTCAATACTTTTGGCAATGTTTTATACTTTGGAAGTACACGCATTGTTGCAATCAAAGTTCCAACAATGATACCAATGATTAAACCTGTCACTGCAATTAGCAGTGTATTCTGCAGACCCTGAATTACTTTTGCATAACCATTCTGTTCCACAAAAATCTCTATAAACTTGTTTACTTTCTGATCAAAATTACCCATAATCTCTCTCTTCTTCTAATCTATCACTTGAGAATTACTGCATCTCGTTGATAGATTCTGTAATAGCTGATGCAGGTGCTGCATCGATGATTACATATGTGATGTTTCCATTGAGCATATCCTGAACTGCAAGGGAACCACTCTTATATGTTACACACTCTGCAGGAAGTCCAGGGAAATCCCAGTCCTCGCTTCCTTCTACATAATACTGACCTGTTGTTCCGGCCTGAACACCAATCTTGTCAGATTTCTCTGTCTTAGCCAGAAGTGCTGCTACATCGTCTGCGCTCTTGCAGTCATCAAATGTAGTGTTGTCGCTTGGTACGATCAGTCTCTGTGATGCTGAATAGTAAGAATCTGTAAATGTTACATACTCTTCTCTCTCTTCATTGATTGTAAGACCTGCCATAGCAATATCACATTTCTGCTGGCTTACAGACAGACATACTGCATCGAAATCCATGTTCTCAATTACAAGCTCTTTTCCAAGCTCATCAGCGAGAAGCTTAGCGATTTCCATATCGATTCCGTAGTAGCTGTCTCCCTTTGTATACTCAAATGGTTCAAATGCTGCATTTGTAGCTACTACAAGCTGATCTTTGGAGCTGTCGAGTTTTGCAGATTCAACTGCCTCTGGCTCTCCGCTTCCAAAATATTTGTCACAGATTTTATCTAATGTTCCGTCACCTTTAATTTTCTCAATAAATGCATTTGTCTTCTCAAGAAGCTCTGGCTGAGTCTTATCTACTCCGAATGCATACTCTTCATTTGTAAGGTCAATATCGATAACCTTTGCTGTTTTTGATGATGAACCGCCCTTGGAGCTGTCCTTTTTGTCTCCTGATCCGCCACATGCTACTAATGAAAGCGCACATGCTGCAACCAAAAGTACGCTGGTTAATTTTTTCATTTTCATAACCCTGTCCTCCTAAAATTTTATTCTGCATGATTATACATATTTATTGCATAATACATATTTTAACACGTTTCAGCTAAAACTCAAGTCCATTTTTATCCAAGTAGCATCTTAAATAGTGCTACCAGAATAATCAGTGCACCTAATATAATTCGATAATATCCAAATACTTTGAAATCATTCTTCTTGATATAGTTCATCAGGAACTTAATCGCAATAACAGACATTCCAAAAGAAACTACACAGCCAAGCATCAGGAATCCGAATTCTGCTGCTGTAAAGTGGAATCCGAATTTGATAAGCTTCAGTGCACTTGCTCCGAACATGACCGGAATTGCCAGGAAAAATGTGAACTCAGCTGCCACTTCTCTGGATACTCCGATGATCAGAGCGCCGACAATTGTTGCACCTGATCTTGAAGTTCCTGGTATCAGGGCCAGCATCTGGAAAGCACCGATCCACAACAGCATCTTAATATCCAGTTCAGAGATTCTGCGGACAGCCGGTTTTCTTCCTTCATTACGGTTTTCTACTATAATAAATAGTACACCATATACAATCAGCATCACAGCTACCGGAAGCGGCTTATAAAAAATCTTATCCAGAATATCATCGAAAAGCAATCCCACTACAGCGGCCGGTACACAGGCAATCAATACTTTGATCCACATCTGCCAGGTCAAAAGCTTCTGTTTTTGAGTCTTCTTTGGTGAAAACGGATTCAACTTATGAAAATACAGAACAACGACCGCCATAATAGCACCAAGCTGGATGACTACGTTGAACATCTCCATAAAAGCATCACTGAGTCCCGGTTTTAAAACATTCCCCACCAGAATCAGATGTCCTGTACTGCTGACCGGAAGCCACTCCGTGATTCCTTCCACGATTCCGAGCAAAATGACTTTCAATACGTCTAACATTAGTTACCCTCCTATTCCGTTTTTAATATGTATTTTTCTATGAATCTTGCCACGCCTTCTTCATCATTGGAATCTGTCAATCTGTCTGCTGCTGCCTTCACTTCCGGCATTCCATTCGCCATGGCAACTCCCATTCCGACTGTCTTAAGCATCATCGTATCATTGGATCCATCACCAAATGCCGCAATTTTCTCCCGACTGATCCCGAATATCTCGCCCAGTTTCAAAAGAGCCATTCCTTTATGGACACCTTCTGCATTGACCTCAATATTATTCTCCAATGCTCCGGTTGCTTCCACTCCTGTCACTTTACGGATACGCTTCCATGCTTCTTCCTTGTCAGTCTGGTATCGGAACAAAGCCTGTACTTTATCTGTCCCTCGATTCTCTGTCTCAAACTTCTCTTCTACACTTTCAACAGGGACACGAGTATTAAGAATATATTCGCCCATGGCCTTCGTCATGACATAGTCCTGAATATGGACAAGCTTCTCTTTCTCTGAGTAACCGATTCCATCGTAATACACATCTCGTAGTGTATCATAATCTGAGAAAATATCCAATATTTCGCGCGCTTTTTCTACCGAAATTAACATTTCTGATAAAACTTGTTCTGTTTTTGTCTCCAAAATTCTGGCACCATTGGCTGTCACTGCATATTTTATAAACGGAAGCTCCAGAAGTTCCTTTGGAAGTCCACATAACGGCCGTCCCGTCGCCGGTACCAGAATCACTCCCTGATCTGCCGCTGCCTCCAATGCTTTCTTCGTTCTCTCCGTCAGAATCTTGTCCGTTGTCAGAAGTGTTCCATCCAGGTCAAAACCAATCATCCTGATGTTCATCTCTTTTCGTCTCCCTTACTTTTTCAGCACTTTCATCATCTGTTTCTTTGATGGTACCTGTCCCGAAATAACAAGCTTTCCGTCAATCATGACAGACGGCGCTGTCATAACTCCAAGCTTTACAATCTCTACCAGATCTGCAACACGCTCAATCTTCGCATCAATCCCAAGCTCCTCTACACACTCTGCTACAATTGCATTCGTCTTATCACAGTTCTCACATCCACTGCCGATTACTTTTATATTCATATCTGACTCCTTATCTCATCACATTCACTAAAAAAGGTACACCGGACCTTTTTGTCGTATGCTTGGCAACTAAAATTCCATCCTAGTTCTTCAGATCCATCGGAAGTCCGACACACCCATCCCATGCTTCCTTAATCTCCCGGATCAGTGCGATTCCAATCTTGGAGATAAATACAAGTTCTGACTTCTCCTGTTCTTCATATGGCGCATAATCCAGTTTCTTTCCAACTACATCGACCTTCTCCCAGCCTTCATTTTTTACCTTGAAAAAGCCTTTCGCTCGATAAACACTCGGCTCAATTCTCTCAAGGAAAGCTTCCAGTTTGTCTTTTTCAATCTCACCTGCAAAGTTCATGGAAAATGTCTTTGGCTTTGTCTCTGCTGAGTTGGTTGTCTCCTCGCATTCTGCCCATTGATACTTCATCAGATCCATATCATAAAATGAACGTTTAATATTGCCATTCTCACTCTCTGTAATTGGGCAAACCGGATTAATCTCCTGTACTTTTTCTTTAATCAATTCAATCTTCTCTCGATCCACAAGATCCACTTTTGTCAGTACTGCAAGGTTGCAGTGCTTTAACTGACGGTCGATAGTAATTTCATCCTCCAGCTGATCCAGAAAATTGTAGCAGTCCACCAGACAGATACAACCACGGAAATCATATACTTCCCCAACCAGTACTTTTGTAGCTTCCAGAATCTCCTCCGCATTGGAAGGATCTCCAAAACCGGAACTTTCAACAAATACATATTCCAATCCCTGCTGTGACATCTTCGCAAGCGCATCGACAAAAGAAAGTCGCAGACAACTACAGAAAATAGATCCTCTATTCAGCTCTACCATGTGAATGTCATCATTCTGTAGTACTGTTCCGTCAATGCTGATTTTTCCAAGTTCATTCTGAATGACTCCTACTTTCATTCCTTCCATATTCTCTAAAAGATTCTTTAAAAGTGTTGTCTTTCCTGATCCCAAAAAACCTGTCAGAAAATATAATTTAATCTGATTCATTCTTCTCATTCTCCCTTTCTGTATTACAATTACAATTTAAAAGTCCCGCATAAGCTCCTGGTATCATAAGTCTTCCGACTGTCTTATACACATCATTTAAAACTTCTATATCCAGTGAATACTGCATCCACTTTCCTTCTTTTCTCGCTTTCACAATTCCAAGGTCACACATTACCTTCATATCATGAGATAACGTTGGCTGCGTGATGTGAAACTCTTCCAGAATCTTGCATGCACAAAGTTCCCCTTCGGAAAGCATATCTATAATTTTCAGACGCTTTGGGTCTGACATTACCTTAAATATACGGGCATATTTTGCATAATCTATCGTCACTTTATCATCCATTATCTAATCACCTTCCTAACTGTTCAAAAATCTTCTGGTATCTTTATCATAGCATATATCCAAATATATTAAACAGGTATCCTACAATGACAATTCCCATGCACACAATTCCGATAAATATTGAAAGTAGCTTTTTCTTGATTGCTTTTGACAACATCACCAGTGACGGGAATGAAATAGTCGTCACAGACATCATAAATGCCAGGATTGTTCCAAGCCCTGCCCCTTTTGCCAGCAGACTTTCTGCAACCGGTATCGTTCCAAAAATATCTGCATACATTGGTACTCCGACTACCGTTGCCAGCGGCACCGCATACCACTTCTGCTCTCCTAATATGCTTCGAACTATATGCTCCGGAATCAGATTGTGAATTGCCGCCCCAATTGCTACTCCAACAAAAATGTATGGTGCAACTTTCTTCACAGTGGATACCACCTGATTCTTTGCATAATTCATTCTGTCTCCTACCGTCAGCTTTGGGGATTCAATCTCCACATTCTGAGCCTGTCTGATGAACTCCTCCACCTGATCTTCCATATGAAGCTTCTCAATCAAAGTGCCTCCAACGACCGCCACAATCAGTCCTACAATTACATATGCAAACGCAATCTTGCCTCCAAACACACTCATGAGCAACACAAGCGAACCAAGATCTACCATCGGAGAAGATATGAGAAATGAAAATGTCACTCCAAGTGGCAGTCCTGCACTTGTAAATCCCATAAAAATTGGGATTGAAGAACAGGAGCAGAACGGTGTCACCGTTCCAAGCAATGCCCCGATAATATTCGCCCAGATACCATGGAATCTTCCCATAATCTTCTTACTTCTCTCCGGTGGAAAATAACTCTGAATATAAGAAATCAGAAAAATAAGCACCGCCAGCAGTACAAAAATCTTAATCACATCATAAATAAAAAAATGTAAAAATTCACCGGGAAATCTACTCTCCCCCATTCCTGCCTTTACAAGCAGATTTCCTATGAGATCTTTCAGCCAGTGCATACCTAATATCTGGTCCTGAAAAAAATCCCAGCCTGTCTTAATCGCACCCATAACGTCTCCTTTTAAACATTAGATATTTCTATAAACAATTTATTATATAGAAATATAGAAATATCTCTATGTTTTAGTTTTATAAAAACCGGCACGAACTTTCGTACCGGTTTCGTTCTATTCACACTTTACATCATACATAGAAGTTTGTCAATATATCTTCTTATATATGCTTTATTATTTATTTTAATCAAATTATATATCAAATATTTTTATTGATAATCCATGACGTCAATCCACTTCATCAGGAAATCCTTCTCCAGCTCATTGTTCTTCTCAAGCTGTGCTGCTGCAACAATCGGGAACCACTGCTGTACATACTGTTTCGCAGTGTCACTCTTCTTGCAGAACATAGTCAGATACATCTCTGCTGCCACACGGTTCTTCAGTGCGAACTGGAGGTAAGTAAGTGCCGCATCTGCGCTGGCATTCCCCTGGGTAACATGTGCCCAGTCTACAACTGTCAGCTTGCCGTCCTCGCCTACGATGACATTACTTGGATTAAAGTCTCCATGGCATACTTTTGTATGCTTCGGCATGCTCTCCAGACGTACCAGAAGCTCATATCTCTGGGTCGCATCCAGTTCTTTTAACTGATTGATCTGTTTTGCCAGTTTGTCTTTCAGTTTCGTAAGCATCGGAGCCGTCTTTGCGTGGATCTGAAGCTGAAGATCTACGAACTCTGCCATATATTTTTCCAGATTATCCGGATCCTTTTCCATGACTGTTTCCAGAGTCTCGCCTGCCTGACACTCAATAACAAGTGCCCATTTTTCATCGATCTGTGTGACCTCATCAAGCTTCGGAATATCCAGTCCCGCCTCCTCAACTCGAACTGTATTCAGCGCCTCATTAAAAACGGCTGACTTCGGGTGATCTTTTTCAAATATTTTTACAATCTTATCCCCGTCCTTGTAGACTTCCTTATAAGAACGTTTCACAATTAATTCCGGATTCGTAAGTTTCATCACATTTACCTCCTTACCAGCACTTTAAGTATAACTCTTTGATTTCTTTCATGAGTGGATATCTTGGGTTTGCTGCTGTACACTGATCGTTAAATGCCTGCTCCACCATGTCGTCCAGTGTATCCATGAAATATTTCTCATCAATGCCGTACTCGTGAATGGACTTCTTAATACCGATTTTTTCTTTCAGCTCTTCCAGTTTTGCGATAAAGTTTTCAAATACTTCTGCATCGTCTTTTCCCTGGCAGCCTACAAAGCGGCCAATTTCAGCGTATCTTGCCAGTGCATGTGGATACTGATACTGTGAAAATGTTCCCATTTTTGTCGGTACTTCTGCAGCATTATATCTCATAACTTCTGTCAGGATCACTGCATTTGCAACTCCATGTGGCAGGTGGTGGAATGCACCAAGTTTATGTGCCATGGAGTGGTTCAGTCCAAGAAATGCATTTGCAAATGCCATTCCTGCCATACAGGATGCGTTTGCCATCTTCTCTCTGGCCTCCGGATCATTTGCACCATTGTCGTATGCTCTCGGCAAATACTCAAATACTGCTTTTGCTGCCTTGAGGGCAAGTCCGTCTGTGTAATCCGTCGCCATAATAGATACATATGCCTCAATTGCATGAGTCATAACATCGATACCAGATGCACTGGTCAGTCCTTTTGGCTGAGTCATCATGTTATCTACATCTACAATTGCCATGTTCGGAAGAAGCTCATAATCTGCAATTGGCCATTTTACGCCTGTCTCGGCATCTGTAATAATGGCAAATGGTGTCACCTCGGAACCTGTTCCGGAAGAAGTCGGGATTGCTACAAAGTAAGCTTTCTCGCCCATTTTCGGGAAAGTGAATACACGCTTGCGGATGTCCATGAAGTCCATAGCCATATCCTCAAAGTCAGCTTCCGGATGCTCATACATTACCCACATAATCTTTGCTGCGTCCATAGCGGATCCACCACCGAGCGCGATAATCGTATCTGGCTCAAATGCACGCATCTGATCTACTCCTTTTTCTGCACACTGAAGAGTCGGATCCGGTGCCACCTCGAAGAAGCATGTGTGCTGGATTCCAAGCTCATCCAGTTTCTGCTCGATCGGAGCTACGTAACCATTCTTATATAAGAAGCTGTCTGTTACGATAAATGCTTTCTTTTTGTGCAATACATTTCCAAGTTCATCAAGCGCTACCGGCATGCAGCCTTTCTTAAAGTATACCTTATCCGGAGTCCGAAACCAAAGCATATTTTCTCTCCTCTCTGCAACTGTTTTAATATTGATCAGGTGTTTTACACCTACATTTTCAGATACGGAGTTTCCTCCCCAGGAACCGCAGCCAAGTGTCAGTGACGGTGCCAATTTAAAGTTGTAGAGATCTCCGATTCCTCCGTGAGAAGACGGTGTGTTGATCAGGATTCGACATGTCTTCATAGCTTCAGCATGTTTTGCAATTTTCTCTGTCTCAGCAGGATGTACATAAAGAGAAGCTGTGTGTCCATATCCTCCATCTGCTACAAGGCGCTCCGCTTTTTCAAGGGCTTCGTCAAATGTCTTCGCACGATACATTCCAAGTACCGGTGATAATTTTTCGTGTGCAAATTCTTCAGAAATGTCTACGGATTCTACTTCACCGATCAGAATCTTTGTATTTTCCGGAACTTCCACACCTGCAAGTTTTGCAATCTCATATGCAGATTTTCCAGGAATCTTGTTATTCAATGCTCCATTTATAATAATCGTCTTACGAACCTTATCAAGCTCTTCTCCTTTTTTCAGGAAGTAGCAGCCTCTGTATGCAAATTCTTTCTTTACTTCATCGTAAATGCTGTCCAGAACCGTTACGGACTGCTCAGATGCACAGATCATACCGTTATCAAATGTTTTGGAATGAATGATGGAGTTAACTGCAAGTTTAATATCTGCTGTGTCATCAATAATAACCGGTGTATTTCCGGCTCCAACTCCAAGTGCCGGTTTTCCGGAAGAATAAGCTGCCTTTACCATTCCCGGACCACCCGTTGCAAGGATGATGTCAGATTCTTTCATGACCATATTGGTCAGTTCCAGTGACGGTGCATCGATCCAGCCAATGATTCCTTCCGGTGCTCCGGCTTTCACTGCTGCGTCCAAAACAACCTTTGCTGCTGCAATTGTAGAAGCTTTTGCTGCCGGATGCGGACTGATGATAATTGCATTTCTCGTCTTCAGACAAATCAATGTCTTAAAGATTGCTGTTGAAGTCGGGTTCGTTGTCGGAATAACTGCTGCCACAAGACCGATTGGCTCTGCGATTTTCTTAATTCCGAATGCTTTATCTTCCTCAATCACACCACAAGTCTTTGTGTCTTTGTATGCATTATAAATATACTCTGCTGCATAGTGATTTTTGATTACTTTATCCTCAACAATACCACGTCCGGTTTCCTCAACTGCCTGCTTTGCAAGTGGAATACGCATTTTGTTCGCTGCAACTGCTGCCGCATAAAAAATCTTGTCAACCTGCTCCTGTGTATAGGTGGCAAAGATTTTCTGCGCCTCACGCATCGCCTGCATCTTCGCTTCCAACGCTTCCACATTGTCAACAAATACCGGTACAACATCTTTCTTCTTAGCCATCTGGATTCCCTCCTGTAAATAAAAAGTATGGATTATAGTTTGCTTGATTAGACGTCTTTTATTCTTTACATTCGGTAGTATAAATTATCGTTAATTATTTGTCAATATATAAATGATATTTTTTTAACGTTATTGTTTATTTTTTGTCATTTATTGGAAATATTATTATATAAAGCAGTTCACGGGACATAAAACGGAATAATTTCCTATAGATGCTGCGCCGCTTATTTTGAACTTTCTACGCAAACTCGCCTGATGAACAGGCTCAAACAATGCTCCGAAAGTTCAAGCTATGCTCGCATCAACTACAAAATAATTCAATGTTTCTGTGCGCACCGCCTGTTTTTCAGTTCTATTTCTCCCACTCAGTATGTAAAAAATAAACTGCTTGGAAGCAGGACGGCTTACGCTGGAAGGTTATCATTTAGGCTAAGTAGAAAACTGTAACATGGAGATCCTTTACTTCCTCTTCTTCAATATATTGTAAAGTAAACAAAAAACGCCTGAGGATTTCCAGGGCAGGATTGGGATATTTTCGTCATAGTTGCGAGTATAGCCTTGCTCTCGACGGATTGTTTGAGCTTGTTCTTTAAGCGAGTTTCCGTCGAGAGTGAGATATCAGCGACGCAGCAACTATAGAAAATATCTCACCTGCTCTGAAACCTCAGGCGGGGTTCATATATTTACTTCACAATATATTCAATTTTACCGATTCATCTCACTATGATATCCGACTGTCTCGTGATCATGGATAATATTCTCTATCTCCTCACGATCCAATGACGGCATATCACCTGGGATAGTATTCTTGGCTGCACTGCTGGCATTTCCATAGCGAAGAGCACTTGCACACCCTCCGTCTTCTCTCAAAAGTCCATATAGCACTCCGGAACAATAAGCATCTCCGCTTCCGATACGATCTACAACTTCGATATTCTCGTATGGTTTCTCTTCATAGAATTTCTTCGCTTTTGCGTCGTAAATTACAGAAGTAAAGTTATGTATCTTTGGACTTAATACAGTACGCTGGGTGGATGCGATGACGGAGATTGGATATTCAGCTGCAAAGCTTTCCATGATCTCTTTTACATTGCCTTCTTTTCCAAATGTCAGTCTTGCAGTGTCTTCGGAGCAGAAGAAAATGTCTACATAAGGAAGGATTCCTTCAATACATTTTCTTGCTTCTTCTCCTGACCAGAGATTCAGGCGGAAGTTCACGTCAAATGAAATGAGTGCGCCTTTTTCCTTAAATCTCTTAATCATCTCTACTCCGGTCTTCCGACACTCTTCACTGAGCGCCAGAGTAATTCCGGAGGTATGAAAGCATCTGGTCGATTCATATATACTGTCATCAAATTCATCGATGTCAATTCTGGTCATGGACGAATGCTGTCTGTCATAGACCACGCCCGGTTTTCTCGGGTATGCTCCGTTCTCGTAGTAATACACGCCCAATCTTGCATCTTTTCCTGTATCGTATACCAGATAATCATCACTGACTCCACAGAATCGGATCTTATTCTTTGCGAACATACCGATACTACTGTCTGGAATTCTTGATATGATACCGGATCTCAGACCAAGAAGAGATACGCCGGAAGCTACGTTAAGTTCTGCGCCGCCAACCTGCTTCTGAAATGTCTCTCCACGTACGATACGCTCATTGTCCGGTGGGGACAGACGAAGCAGAATCTCTCCTAATGTCAGCAGATCAAATGCTTTTTTCTTCATAAGACTAGCCTCTTACTTCTTTTACAATCTCTACAGCTTCTTTTGTCATTGCCTCAATCTTGTCGAACTCTCCAGCCTCTACAAGACTTCCTTTTACCATCCAGCTTCCGCCACATGCAAGAATCTTGTCATATGCAAGATATTCTTTTACATTTGTCGCATTGATTCCACCTGTAGGCATGAATTTCAGTCCTGTGTATGGAGCTGCCATAGCTTTGATCATCTTCAGTCCGCCTGCTGGCTCTGCCGGGAAGAATTTTACAACTTCAAGACCATTCTCGATTGCCTGCTCAGCCTCGCTTGGAGTGCAGATTCCTGGTGTGATTGGAATATTCTTCTCTACACAGTATTTTACAATCTTAGGATTCAGTCCTGGGCTTACGATAAATTTTGCTCCTGCTGCTACAGCACGGTCTACCTGCTCTGTTGTCAGAACTGTTCCGGCTCCAACAAGCATCTCTGGATATTTCTCAGACATGATACGGATTGACTCCTCTGCTGCATCTGTACGGAAAGTAACCTCTGCACATGGAAGTCCTCCATTGCAAAGAGCTTTTGCAAGTGGCTCTGCGTCCTTTGCATCATTTAATACAACGACTGGTACAATACCAATTTTCTGAATCTTCTCTAATACTTCATTCATGATCTTCTTCTCCTTCTTCTTTTTCAGTTTCATTATGCGAAACCTATTTTCATATTATGAAATCTCTTAATTCTGATTATACTCAAAGGACGCATAATGTCAAGAGTATTTCAAGTTTTCTAACTACCTCTTTATTATAATTCTAAGCTTATGTAAAAACAACCTGTTCTCATTTGTAAATCTATATCAGCTTGAATGCAATTCTACATTATACAAAAGGGGCGCATGAAAAAACTTCCGTTTTTTCACACGCCCCTTCTTTTATCCATCATTTTCTTTATGATGTCGGGTGCAAAAGCCCCCAACTATGATACACACAGACTGCCTATCTTTCTTATGCATTTTTCTACATATTTTTCTTATGCTCAGTATGCAGAAGCATGTGAGCTTTGTGAGACATCGGTGCCTCAAAGTACTCTTTGTACATCTGAATGACATCTGGATTCTCATGAGAGAATCTAAGGTTCGCATTGCGATCCAGATAATACAGGTTCTTTCCACGTTCAAATGCTCGCTCTTCGCCGTCGTGGATCGGCTGTCCGCCACCACCGACGCATCCTCCCGGACATGCCATAACTTCTACAAAGTCATAGTGCACTTCACCGGATTCGATCTTGCGAATCAATTCTCTTGTATTTCCAAGTCCGCTGACTACTGCAGTTCTCACTGTAATATCATTAATCTGGAAATTTGCTTCCTGAACGCCGTCATTTTCATTGAATCCCTGGCTTCTGACTGCTGTAAATGCCTCTGCCGGCGGATTCTCACCTTTGATGATATAGTAAGCCGACCGAAGTGCCGCCTCCATAACTCCACCGGTTGCACCGAAGATGACTCCGGCTCCGGTTCCCTCATGCATCGGGCGGTCACTCTCAACATCTACCAGTGTCTGTGGGCTGATATGTGCAGAACGGATCATTCGGATCAGCTCACGTGTGGTGATAACTGCATCAATATCATGTCCTGCATATTCTTCATAATAAAGATCCATCTCACGCTCTGCCTTCTTAGCCACACATGGCATAACAGATACAGTATAGATCTTCTCCGGACTTACGCCCAGCTTCTCTGCAAAATATGTCTTCATAACTGCACCGAACATCTGCTGTGGTGATTTTGCGGAAGACAGATATTTTACCAGATGTGGGAACTGACTCTTAATAAAGCGCACCCATCCCGGACAGCAGGAAGTGAACATCGGACGGTCTTTTAATTCACCACTTGTAAATCTCTTTACGAATTCATTTCCCTCTTCCATAATCGTAAGATCCGCAGAAAATGTTGTATCAAATACATAGTTTATTCCCATTCTCTTAAGGGCATCTATGATTTTTCCAACTGTTGCATCTTCCGGTGCCAGTCCGAGTTCCTCTCCCCATGCTGCGCGGACAGCAGGTGCTACCTGAGCAACCACGATTTTATCCGGATCTTCAATTGCTTTCCATACTTCATTCGTATCACTTCTCTCGCGAAGTGCTCCGACAGGACAATGTGTAATGCACTGACCACAAAGTGCACAATCTGCCTCTCGGATAGAATTATGACCTGACACATTAACTGTTGTGTGATAACCGGTTCCTTCTACATCCCAGACACCAAGCCCCTGAACCTTGTCACACACCTGCACGCAACGCATACATTTGATACATTTTGCAGAATCACGAATCAGCGGAAATGTTTTATCCCATGGCTGGTGTTCCAGATACTGATGAAATGGAAGTTCTATAATATCCAGATCATTTGCAATTTTCTGAAGACTGCAGTTGCCGCTTCTCATACAAGTTACACACTGACAGTCGTGCTCAGAAAGAATCAGTTCTACTGTTGTACGTCTGTCCTTTCTGACTTTCGGACTATTTGTATAAATGACCATACCTTCCTTGCAAATATTATTGCAGGCGGTGATCAGTCTGTCTTTTCCTTCCAGCTCTACCACACACACGCGACAGGCGCCTATTTCATTGATGCCTTTGAGATAACAAAGACTAGGAATCTGAATACCAACGGATCTGGCAGCTTCCATAATTGTGGTATTCTCTTCTACTGAAATCTGTCTTCCATCTATTGTAAGATTTACCATAATTTTTCTCTGCCTCCTTTAAATATTCCATATCCGAAATGATCGCAGCGCAGACAGCGGCAGGCTTCCTGTTTTGCTTCTTTTTCGGTCATGCAGTTCTCCACTCCTTCAAAATCACAGACTCTCTCACATGCCTCGCGCTCTGTAAGTTCTGCACGTCCGCAAGGTACTCTGTCATGAAGGCTTGCTTTCGGAATCTCTACATCACAGGAAATCTCATGATGATATCCAAGATATTCATCAATGTTGGCAGCTACAACTTTTGCTGCTGCAATCGCTTTGATCACAGTAGCCGGACCACTTGCACAGTCTCCTCCTGCAAATACACCTGGCATATCCAGGAAATCTCCTCCTGCAGTTGTCACGATCTTACCACGCTCTACCGGAATTCCTGCTTCTGCGAAATGATCTGTCTCAATATTCTGACCAATTGCCACAACAAGGATATCACATGGAATATACTGATCTGGCTCTCCTGTTGCTTTTACGCTTGCACGTCCGCCTTTGATCTCACTGATCATCTGCGGTGTAACATACATTCCTTTAATGTGATGATTTTCATCAATATCCAGAGATGCCGGGGCCTTCAGAGTCTGTACTTCAATTCCCTCTGCAATTGCTCCTTCAATCTCTGCCGGAAGAGCTGTCATATCTGCAACTCTTCTTCTATATACAATGCTGACTTTCTTAGCACCCAGTCTTTTGGCTGTACGGACTGCATCCATAGATACATTACCGCCACCGACAACTGCGACTTCTTTTCCAGTCAGATCAAGTGCTTCGTCTTTTCCTACATCTCTTAAGAACTGTACTGCTGAGATGACTCCGTCTGCATCTTCGCCTTCCAGTCCAAGTTTCTTATCTGTACTTGCTCCAATTGTAATCAGAACAGCATCGTACTCACTGCGAAGCTGTTGGATCGTAATATCTTCACCGATCTTAAGACCGTATTTTACTTCTACTCCTGTCTTTAAGATTGCATTGATATCCTCGTCCAGACGGTCTTTCGGAAGTCTGTAGTTCGGAATACCATAGCGGAGCATACCTCCAAGCTTTGGAAGCATCTCATATACCGTTGTCTGATGTCCCATAAGCTGCAGATAATAAGCTGCACTGAGTCCTCCCGGGCCTCCCCCTAATACAGCAATTTTCTTACCTGTGCCTGGTGCACATTTTGGCGGCTCTACTTCCCCTGCAAAGTCTGCTGCCACTCGTTTCAGGCCACGGATATTAATAGAATCATCAATCATGTTACGACGGCATCTTGCCTCACATGGATGCTCACAGATAAATCCACATGTTGTCGGGAATGGATTATCCTTACGGATCAGACGGATTGCATCTGCATAGCGTCCTTCCCCAACTAACGCTACATATCCTGGAATATCAACATGTGCAGGACATAAGGATACACATGGTACCGGCTGATTATATGTACAGGTACAGCGTCCGTTCTTGATATGCTCGATATAATCATCGCGATATCCGATCAGTCCCTTATATACCATATGCGCTGCCTCATATCCAATCGCACAGTCGGCAGACTCCATAATAGACTTTGCTGTCTGCTCCATAGTATCAAGTGTCTCCATTGTTGCGTTGCCGTTCAGTACCTTTCTGATCAGGTGATTCAACTGACCAAGACCGACACGGCAAGGTACACATTTTCCACAAGTCTGAGCATGGCATAACTCCAAAAATGCGCGAGACAAGTCTACTGGACATAATCCCGGTGGGCTTGATTCGATTCTGCGCTCAAGATCCTTGTAGAGCTGCTCCATAACAAGGTCTGCCCTGCTAGGAGTATCGATCGTTAATCTACTCATTTTTTATTCCTTCCCTCTCTACCGATTGTTTTTAGAATAAGTAACGGTCATATTGTAACATTTGGATAAAATTTTGTAAATACTTTTATCCAAATTAGTCACAATGCTATTTTTTTATCAATAGCAGCGTCTTTTCTATAGTTTCTTTTTATAAACGTCCTTATATTTTCTAAAATATAATTTAGTTAGTTTCATTTAAAACCCGTCCCAATTTTATCAATCCTGTGAAACATATATCTTTCCTTGTGGTTTTAAATTTCAAATGCTATAATTAACCAAAAGAAACGCCTATAAGCGCGCTTGTTTATAGATAAATACAACACGAGGTGATACAAATGAACACAGGCTGCCTGATACTGGCAGGAGGAAAAAGCCGTCGGATGGGATATCAGAAATCCTCTCTGAGACTTAATGGAACAACATTTCTCGACAAACTGATTTTTGAACTACGCGATTTTCCTGAGATTCTGGTTTCAGTCGATGATGCCGCCCGGCATCCGGAAATCCCTTATTCAATGATTGATGACCGATATTCAGATTGCGGTCCTATGAGCGGACTTTACAGTGCCTTATCTGTCTGCGAGTCGGATGCGCTGCTCGTTCTTCCCTGTGACGTTCCTCTTTTTTCCGGAACACTGGCTCATCACCTTCAGGAAGTCATGAAACATTCTGATACGGATGCACTTATCTGTGTCACGGCGGATGATCGGATCCACCCCCTGTGTGGTATTTATCGCAAAAGCTGCACCCCTGTACTAAAGAGGTGCTTGGATAATGGAAATCTTCGGATCATGGATGCTTTGAACAACTTAAAGGTTCATTTTTATCACGTAGAAGAAGATTCCTGGCAGCTACAGAATATCAATACACCAGAGGAATACCAAAAACTGACTGCAAAAAGCTGCCTGGCCATTTCTGGATTTAAAAACTCCGGAAAAACCACTTTAATGGAACGATTGATCCCAGAGCTGATCCACCGGGGACTTAAGGTCGCCACAGTCAAACATGACGGACATTCTTTCGGACCTGATTCTCCCGGAACAGACAGTTATCGGTTCTGGCAGGCAGGCGTGAGTGCTTCCATCGTCTATGATAACGACAAATATTCCGTTGTAAAACGGGAACCTTTACAGGAATCTGCAATTGCGGGGCTTGTCGGTGATGCTGATCTTGTTCTTTTAGAAGGCTTCAAATGGAGCGATTATCCAAAGCTTATATTATTGACTGGAAGTGATGAACAAAATAACAGCTTACTTGCTTCTGCTTCTAATTGTATCTCCTATATCACTGCTGATTTTTCAACCGAACAGTTGATACAAGATACACCCGTTTATTGTCGGGATAATATCGAAGCTATCGCTGACTGTATATTACAACATTATCATAACGGAGATTTAAAACATTTATAAATAATCGATACATTTATATAAGGAAAAATAAGGAAAACATACATATGAACATTCAGACTTTAAAAGAAGCATCTGACTGTCTCCTGAATCTGGCAAAACCAGAAACTCAGACGATAGAACACATTTTACTACAAGATGCTTTTGAACGAATTCTTGCAGAAGATATTACAGCTAAAATTCCGGTGCCTTCTTTTGCCAAAAGCGCATATGATGGATATGCACTTCGTCAGGCTGACACAGCCGCTGCTTCACCGGAACATCCTGTGACTTTAGATGTTACCGAGGTAATTCCTGCCGGAAGTGTTCCAACCTATCCAATCACAGAAGGAAAAGCTGCACGGATCATGACCGGCGCACCGGTTCCGGAAGGTGCCGATGCCATTATCATGCATGAGCGCACTTCCTTTACTGAGAATACAGTTACATTAACGGCGCCCGTTACCTCCGCAAACATCATTCCACCTGGGGAAGATGTTGCAGCCGGAACTTTGCTTGTTCCAAAAGGCAAAATACTTACCGCTTCTGACCTGGCACTGATTGCCGGACAGGGGATTGCTGAAATTGGGGTCTATAAAAAGCTCTCCATCGGGCTTATCAGTACCGGAAGCGAACTTTTGAATACGGGTTCTCCTTTAGAATACGGTAAGATTTATAACACGAATCCATATCTTTTAGGCGGTTACATTCAAAAGCATCATATGACTGCCAACTACCTTAACACGGTCAGTGATGATCTGGATTCCCTGTGTCGGGCCGTACTTGAAGCCCTCAAGACCAATGATGTCGTAATCACGACAGGCGGTGTATCTGCCGGTGATTTCGACTATATGCCGGAAGTGATACGTCGTATTGGGGGCGACCTTCTCTTCCACCGGTTAAAATTCAAACCGGGCGGTGCAATGCTTGGAGCATTTAAAGACGGAAAAGTCATTCTGGGCTTATCCGGTAATCCAGGTGCTGCCGCAACAGGTCTGTTGTGTGTCGGCTTTCCATTTATGAGAAAACTCTCGGGAAGATCTGACATCACATTTTCACAGGCAACTGCTTATCTTGGGGTTGATTTTAAAAAATCAAGTCCTGTGACTAGAATTTTAAAAGGTCATTCAGATTTCAAAAATGGTATGTTATATTTCACCCCACTTAGCAACCAGCACAATGGTTCTGTTTCTTCCATGAGCGATTGTGATCTGCTGGCCGTCATTCCTGCCGGAAGTAAACCTCTTGCGGCAGGCGACAAGCTTGAAGTCTATATATTATGATATCAGGGCAAACGATGTTTTTACGTAACTTTTTGCCGGCATCATATATATTAGAAATAAAATTTTAGGGGAAGGGAGGAATTTGTTATGAATTCACCAAAAGAAATTGCTAACAATTATATTGCTATCGGAAAGGGGAAGGTAAACACTCCTGTCGCCAAGATGTTCGTTCTTGGAATACTGGCCGGAATCTTTATCGCATTTGGAGGCGTTGCTTCTACTGCAGCCGCTGTATCTATTCCGCTGGCATCTGTAGGCAAGTTTCTTGGAGCATGCATCTTCCCAGGAGGACTGACTATGGTACTCCTCGCTGGAAGTGAACTGTTCACAGGTAATTGTCTTCTGGTTATTCCGCTCTGCAAAAAAGAGATCACTCTTGGCGGAATGCTGAAGAACTGGGTAGTTGTATACCTTGGCAATATGGTCGGTGGAATTGGTGTTGCTGCAATCTGTGTATTCAGCCATCAGGCCGGTCTTTTTAACAACGGTCTTGCTGCTTCTATGATCAGCACTGCTGCCGGTAAGGTATCACTCTCCTTTGGCGATGCATTTCTTCGCGGAATTGCATGTAATTTCCTTGTATGTATCGCTGTATGGATTTCATTTGCTGCCAAGCAGGTGTCTTCCAAGATCATCGGATTGTTCTTTCCAATCATGATGTTCGTTTTATGTGGATTCGAGCATAGCGTAGCCAATATGTACTATATTGCTGCCGGTATTTTTGCTAAGGGAAATGCAGCCTATCTTGAAGCTGCAACTGCTGCCGGTGCTGACGTATCTGGCCTTACATGGGGAGCTATGTTCACCAAAAATCTTCTTCCGGTAACGTTGGGGAACATTATCGGCGGAGCAGTTTTGGTAGGTCTTGCCTACTGGTTCGTTTACTTAAAAGACGACTAAAAAATCTTTATTGAATTTAGAAAGGGAAAATTATGAGCAAATTATATCTTGCTGATCCGTCAGGTTATGACGTGAAAATGAATGAAATCGCACGACATTTTTCTCATAAAGTTGAGGTTTATCCTCCTGGAAGCTGCCCGATCACTATGCAGATCTCTATGCTGCGTACGGCTGCAAACCAGACTTGTGGAAAATGTGTTCCGTGCCGCGACGGTCTTCCACTTGTAGCGCGTCTGATGCAGAAAGTGTTAGATGGCCGTGCAACAGAAAAAACTTTGGATAACATCCGTATGATGGCTACGATGATCCGTTCATCTGCTGACTGTGCCATCGGTTGGAATGCCGCTGATGAGGTCTTAAAAGGATTAGACCTGTTTGCAGACGAATATAAGAGCCACATTGAAAATAAAAAATGTCTGGAATCCATCGGACAGAAGGTACCTTGTATCTCCTTATGTCCTGCACATGTAAATATTCCGGGATATATCGCATTAGTTGGTGAAGAGGATTACGCCGGAGCAATTAATCTGATCCGTAAAGACAATCCGTTCCCGACAGCCTGTGCTATGGTCTGTGAGCATCCTTGTGAGGAGCGCTGCAGAAGAAAGATGCTGGAGTCACCGATCAACATCCGTGCACTGAAAAAATATGCAGTTGATATGATGCCAGTCGACAAAGTTGCTACACCAAAACCGAATCCTTCTACAGGAAAATCCATCGGTGTAATTGGTGGTGGTCCTGCAGGACTAACTGCAGCATACTTCTTAGCTCTTATGGGACATAAGATTGAAGTATATGAAACGCATGACAAACTTGGCGGAATGCTCCGTTATGGAATTCCGAATTACCGTTTTCCGAAAGATCGTCTGGATGAAGATATCCGTGCGATTTTAAATAGCGGTGATATCCATGTTACATACAACACAACAATCGGAAAAGATATTCCTGTCAAAGATATTTACGAGAAACATGATGCAATTTTTGTTGGAATTGGTGCTCAGACAGGCAAGACACTTCGTATTGAAGGTGCTGACGCCGGAAATGTTGTATCTGCTGTAGATATTCTGGATCAGATTGGAAATGGAAATCTTCCTGATTACACTGGCAAAAATGTTGTCGTTATCGGTGGTGGTAACGTTGCTATGGACTGTGCAAGAAGTGCTGTCAGATGCAACGCAGAAGAAGTATCCATCATTTACCGTCGCCGTCAGAAAGACATGACTGCCCTGGAATCCGAGATCGAATCCGCAGTTATGGAAGGAATCGCACTTGTAACACTGCAGGCTCCGGTCGAGATTACAAAAGATGAAAATGGTAACTGTAAATCTCTGATCACACAACCACAGATGATTAGTGCTTACCGCGGATCCAGACCGGCACCAAAGGATGCTGCAAAAGAAAAACAGGAATTCAAAGCAGATGTTATTATGATCGCAGTTGGACAGGATATTGTATCCGCTCCATTTGAAGAGTTTGGTATCCCTGCAAAATGGAATATCCTTCAGGCCGGACTTGACACAGAAGTAAAAGAAATCCCTGGTGTATTCACCGGCGGAGACTGTGCAACTGGTCCATCTACTGTAATTCGTGCAATCGCTGCCGGAAAAGTAGCTGCACACAATATTGATGAATATCTTGGTTACCACCACACACTTACTTGTGAAGCTGTTGTACCGGAACCAAAAGAAAATATGCGTGATCTTATGGGACGTACAGAGATTGGTGAGCGTCCGGCAAATATCCGCAAGAAAGATTTCGAACATGTAGAAGAGCTCTTAACACATGAAGAAGCTATGCAGGAAGCATGCCGCTGTCTGCGTTGTGACCACTTCGGATGTGGAGCTATGGTAGGAGGTAGAGACTTATGATTAATCTGACAATCGATGGCGTACAGATTGAAGCAAAAGAAGGTCAGTCAATCTTAAGCGCTGCAAGGGAGCATGGAATCCATATTCCTACACTTTGCTTCCTGGAAAAAATTAATGAAATTGGTTCCTGTCGTATCTGTGTCGTAGAAGTAGAAGGCATGAATAAACTTGTAACTGCCTGCAACACAAAAGTAAAAGCGGGCATGAACATTACAACAGACAGTCCAGCTGTTATCGAATCCAGAAAGAACACTCTCCATCTCTTGATGGCTGAGCATAAAACAAACTGTTTCAAATGTATTAAAAATGGTGCCTGTGAGCTTCAGGCTATGGCACGCGAATATGGTATTGATGTGCCAAACTTTAAATCATCACACGGAGATGTACAGCATGAGCCATTTAACGCTCATCCATTCCTCTCCTACGACCCGGGTCTTTGTATCCAGTGCCAGCGTTGTATCAGCACTTGTGCAAAAGCGACCGGAAGACATGCTCTTTCTCTTGAGAGAAACGGTGCACGTGTATATGTAAAAGTACCGTTCGGCGAAGGCTGGGAGAATTCCTTATGTGAGTCTTGTGGAAATTGTGCTCAGGCATGTCCTACAGGTGCTCTTACGATTAAGAGAAGAAAAGATTATCGTGAATGGGAAGTTAAGAAAGTCCGCACAACCTGTCCGCACTGTGCTACAGGCTGTCAGATGGATCTGTACGTAAAAGACGGCAAAATCGTAGACGTGCAGGGTGCAGACGGTCCTTCCAACCACAATCTGCTCTGTGTCAAAGGACGTAGTGGTTCTTTCGACTTCGTAGACTGTGATGCAAGAATCCGTTATCCATTAATTAAGAACAAAGAAACTGGTGAATTTGAGCGTGCTACATGGGATGAGGCTTTAAATCTCGTAGCTTCCAAATTCTCAGAAATCAGAAATCAATATGGAGGTGAGGCGCTGGCCGGATTTGCCTGCTCTCGTTCTACCAACGAAGACATTTACATGCTTCAGAAAATGGTAAGAACAGCGTTTAAGAGCAACAATACCGATAACTGCGCGCGCGTTTGACATGCTCCTACTGTTGCCGGATTGGCAACCACACTTGGCTCAGGAGCTATGACAAATACTATTTATGATATTACTCATGAATCTGATGCTATCCTCCTTGTAGGATCTAACCCGGAACATGCACATCCGGTTATCGGAATGCAGGTTCGTCAGGCCGTACAGCGCGGTGCTAAACTCATCGTAGTTGACCCACGTGATATCGACCTGTGTAAAGATGCTGATATCCATTTGAAATTAAAACCAGGTACAAACGTAGCGTTTGCAAATGGTATGATGCATATCTTCATTGAAGAAGACTTAATCGACCACAAATTCATCGAAGACCGTACAGAGAACTTCGAAGCTATGAAAGAAATGGTCAAAGATTATACACCTGAAAAAGTAGCAGAAATCTGTCAGATCGATGCAGATATGTTGAGAGAAGCTGCACGTATTTACGCAAAAGCTGATCGTGCGCCAATTATGTACTGTCTTGGTGTTACAGAGCATCATACTGGTACAGAAGGTGTTATGTCCCTGTCTAACATGGCTATGATGGTTGGTAAACTTGGAAAACCTGGATGTGGTGTTAACCCAATCCGTGGTCAGAACAATGTACAGGGAGCCTGCGATATGGGTGCTTCTCCGAACCAGTTCAGCGGATATCAGAACATCGACAAACCGGGAGTTCTTGAAAAATTTGAAAAAGCATGGGATACAAAGCTGAATCCGAATATTGGTACAAAAGCTACGGACTGCTTCCCTAAGATGATCAGTGGAGATATTAAAGGATTGTTTATCTTCGGAGAGGATCCGGTCAGAACAGATCCGAACACACATCACGTAATCAAATCTCTTGAGTCACTGGACTTCTTCGCAATTGATGAGCTGTTCATGACTGAGACTGCAAAACTTGCTGATGTTATTCTTCCAGGACGTTCTTATGCTGAAAAAGAAGGAACTTTCTCTAATACTGAGAGACGTGTACAGCGCGTCAGAAAGGCCGTAGAGATTGAAGGTGATACGAAGCCTGATACTTGGATCTTCACTGAGATCATGCGTCGTATGGGCTATCCACAGCCTCATCTGACACCTGCACAGATTATGGATGAAATTGCATCTGTAACTCCTTCATTTGCCGGTATCAGCCATGAGAGGCTGGACAGCGAAGAAGTAAACGGACAGGGACTTCAGTGGCCATGTACATCAAAAGATCACCCTGGAACACCAATCATGCACGTAGGAAAATTTGCAAGAGGTCTTGGATATTTCAGACCAGCTGCATACACACCTTCTATGGAGCTTCCAGATGAGGAATATCCTCTGATCATGATGACAGGACGTATTCTCTATCATTACAATGCATGTGCTATGACTGATAAGACAGAAGGAATCAATCAGATTGCCGGCGAGTCCTTTATCGAGTTAAACACAGAAGATGCACAAAAGCTTGGCGTTGAAGACGGAGAGATGGTTTCCATTTCTTCCAGACGTGGAACGATTCAGGCAAAAGCTACCGTATCCTACAAGACAAATCCTGGTGAATGCTGGATGCCTTTCCACTATATCGAAGGTGGTGCAAACTGGCTAACAAGCGATGCACTGGATTCCATCTCAAGTACACCAGAGTACAAAGTATGTACGGTTAAAGTTGAGAAGATTACAGCGTAAATAAATGTAAATAAGACGGAATACTTATAAGCAAATACATGCCTTTGTACCCAAGTCGCACACAGGCATGTATTTTGCTTTGTATTCCTGTTTATTGGCTTGCTCCTGAAGTTTTAATTTACGCTGATTAAGGAAGAAGTATGTTGTAAGAATATATGTTTTGACGTATGCTTGGCAACATAAAGCGACAATCATATTCGGCATTAGCCTCTATGATTGTCAGCGTCTCATCTCCATAGTGCTTCAGAATTAATCTAAATAATTTGAATGAACTTATTATTATTCTTTTTTCTCCTTAAATGACTTCAGAAATATCACCCAGCCAAAGAGCAGCAGATTAATTACCAGTGCCACAGGAATATCTCCCCAGTGGATTTGCTGATTCTGAAGTACATCCGCAGAGTATGTTCCTGAAAAAACTACCGCCATATTATTATTCAGAAAATGAATAATTATCGGAACCCAGATATTCTGAGTTTTCATATAAGTATATGCCATAAAAAGTCCCAGTGAAATACAGGTAACAAACTGGCTTGCCAGAGCCGTCAGCCCCATATCCGGCGTAGTATAATAGAAGAAGTCTATCGGCAGATGCCATACCGTCCACACACAACCCAGAAGTATCACTCCGCCTTTCAGACCAAATTTCTTCTGAAGAAGAGGTTGCAGATAATATCTCCACCCGTATTCTTCTCCGAAGAATGCCACTACTGATATAAAAAAATTCATCAAAACAGTAAAAAACATGCTCCAAGTAGCAGGATTTGCCATTATTTTGCCAAATTCAGAAAGCCGACATCTGAAAGCGCTGGCAATCAAAAATCTGAGAAGATATAAGCCGATAAACAACAGAATCATAAGAACAGATATATTCCAATGGCCACTGTTCAATCCATAGACTCTGCACTTTTCATTACCGGATGCCAGAAGAAGAAGCCAGAAAATAACACTGCCACCTATCATAATGCACTCCAAAATCAGCCCCCACTGAGAAAACATCGTACCCATCAGATCTATATTTTTCGGAGCCAGAACAGAAGCCGCCGTGCAGACAACCAGCACCGCCGTAAGCGCCACAAAGAATATGTAAAAGGTCTTTGGAAGATTTTTATCTTCCTTTTTAGTAATTAAATAAGCCATCATCACACCGGCTGCTGGATACAACATCTGCGCCTTTGGAAAAGCACTGAGATCAAGATCTTTTCCATAGCCATACCACATCAGAAGTCCCTGCACATAGGTAATTCCATATGCTACAATCACATAGATTAAAAGCTGTTTTTTCTCTGTTTGCATTAATTTCTTAATTCCTCCTTATAGCTTCTAATTTGTTACCTACATGATATCATACTATTTTTCCAATTACATCCACCTAATTCTAATACACTGCCATTCGGCTTGCTTCTGCAACCAGCATTCAGTTGATTTTCTCCTGCATTGTTTCCTTTGCATCTTCATTGAAATGATAGCGGACAACAAATATAGACCGTCTGTCCGATTTTCTTTGTAATCTTGCAGTTTCAGCTAACAAATATCACTGTCTATTCCTTCCATTTTTCTCTGACAATATCGCTCTGGAGTTAAATGCCTAATATTCTTCCCTGTCAGGCAAGACGATAAGCACATCGTATGCTTAAGTAGATATGGGGATTGCTCCCCATATCCCTCATTCAAACCGTACATGCCCTATTAAGGCATACGGCTTAACCCTATACTTCAACTTCGAGCATTGCACTAATTGGCTCTCTTGTCCACGCAATAATTCTTTACATCCATATAAGGTGTGCCCCTTCCCTCCACTGTGATTAGCAGTTTCTTCGGTACTATGAGCACTCGGACTTCCTATTATCCGTTTGACTTCCTCTCTTATTCCTTTGATTGTACATCATACCTCATTTGAGGAGATAATAGGACCTCAGCTGTTCCGATAACATACTTATCATCAACCTCGCCAAGTTCTCTGACTGGGGGATGCCATCATAACCTCGCCCTAACGGTTACAACGATATTGTCTGCTGTGAATAAGAACACATCGACCATTTCCAACCTCATAATAATTTCCCAGCTCAATCACTTCACTTTCGTTTCGGCTCTGTTGCTCCCTGTCCTACGCTTAAACCTAACGTTACCGCTTCGACTCCAAGGACTCGGTACAGGCGGTTGGTTAGACCTTACCTGATAGGATTTTCCTACTGTATTATTATCAGCTTACCAAAGCTTGCAGAATTACTTCCGCTTGCTAGGGGAAATCAGCTATGCTGATTTCTCAGCTCGCACCTTATATCCTATTATACCGCTATCCCTTCTATCGTAAACTACAAGACAACATATTTTATTTGCAAATTATCAAACATTTTATTTTCATAGAAATTACAAAAAGCTGCCATGTTTTCACATGACAGCTTTAAAATTATCTTATTCAGATTATCGAAGTATTTGCAATTATACAAGCTCGATAAGAACTTCCATAGCTGCATCACCTTTACGCTGACCAATCTTAACGATTCTTGTGTATCCACCTTTACGATCTGCATATTTTGGTGCGATTTCGTCGAATAATTTAGCAACAAGATCAACTTCTTTTGTGTTTTTCTTTCTTCCAGCCTGTGCTGTAGGAACCTCTGTTACAGGGTAAAGAACTTTCAGCATCTGGCGGCGAGCGTGAAGTCTGCTAGGCATATCTTTCTTGATTGTCTTGTCAACTTCGTCGTAAACTGTTTTCTTCTTTCCGTCTACAACTTCTTTTACTCTCTTGCCATTCTCGTCTTTACGAGCAACTTTAGCTTTTACAGTAACTTCTTCGAAGTTATCTTTCTCTTTTACAGCCATAGCAATAAGACCTTCAGCGATCTTGCGGATTTCTTTAGCCTTAGCTTCTGTTGTAACGATTTTTCCGTTGTTCAGAAGTGCTGTTACCTGGTTTCTTAATAAAGCTTTTCTCTGGCTTGATGTTCTGCCGAGTTTTCTATACTTTGCCATTTTAAATTTCCTCCATATTTAACACTTGGTTATACTCTTCGGGCTTACTAGCCAAATGCTCTGCTGTGCTCTTACGGTCTTACCAGCAGATAACATCTATTTCACTTAATGCTCAACAAATGTATCACCTTACGGCTCACATTCCTATAAGTATTCAGTGTTTACTCTTCTCCTTTGCTTAAGCTTAATCCTAATTCATCAAGCTTAGCAAGAACTTCTTCCAGTGACTTACGTCCAAGGTTACGAACTTTCATCATATCCTCAGATGTTCTGTTTGTGAGCTCTTCAACTGTGTTGATTCCAGCTCTCTTCAGACAGTTGTATGAACGAACAGATAACTCAAGTTCATCAATGCTCATCTCAAGCACTTTCTCTTTCTCGTCATCTTCTTTCTCAATCATGACTTCAGCAGCCTGTGCTACTTCTGACAGATCAATAAAGAGTTTCAGATGCTCGCTCAATACCTTTGCAGCAAGGCTGACTGCCTCATCTGGAAGTAATGTACCATTTGTATATACATCTAATGTCAGTTTATCAAAATCTGTAATCTGTCCGACACGTGTATTCTCAACTGTGAGATTCACGCGCTCCACTGGGGTGTAAATAGAATCGATTGGGATTACTGCAATTGGTAACTCATCGTTCTTATTCTTCTCAGCACTTACATATCCTCTGCCCTTTGTAATGGTCAGCTCCATATATAATTTGCTGTCTGCTCCACCATTCAATGTAGCGATAACAGTCTCTGGATTCATGATCTCAATATCCTGATCTACCTGTATATCTGCAGCTGTGACAACACCTTCACCCTCGAACTCGATATATGCAGTCTTCGGCTCATCTGTCTCAGATGTATTCTTGATAGCCAGTGACTTCAGGTTCATGATGATCTCGGTAACGTCTTCTTTCACTCCTGGGATGGAGCTGAACTCATGCAGAACGCCATCAATCTTTACCTGGCTGATAGCAGATCCTGGTAATGATGAAAGCATAATTCTGCGAAGAGAATTACCTAATGTTGTTCCATAACCTCTTTCCAAAGGCTCTACAACAAATCTTCCATACTTCTTATCTTCTGAAATCTCTGTTATTTCTATATTGGGTTTATTAAAATCAAACACTAAGTCCACCTCCTGTGGGGTTACTGGTTATTATTTAGAATATAACTCGACGATTAACATCTCGTCAACTGGAACATCGATTGCTTCACGTGCAGGAAGTTCTTTAACTGTTCCTTTCAGGTTCTCCTGATCTACTTCTAACCAGTCTGGAACCATACGTCCACCTGTGACCTCTACGATCTCTTTGTATCTTGGAGAGCTCTTTTTAGCCTCTTTGATCTCTACTGTATCACCAGCTTTGATCAGGTAAGATGGAATATTTACCTGCTTACCATTTACAAGTACATGCTTATGATCAACGATCTGTCTAGCTTCACGTCTTGTTCTAGCAAATCCCATACGGAATACTACGTTGTCAAGTCTGGACTCAAGAAGGATCATCAGGTTATCACCTGTCATTCCGTTCATACGCTGAGCTTTCTCGAAGTAGTTTCTGAAAGGTTTCTCTAATACACCATAGATGAATTTAGCTTTCTGTTTCTCACGTAACTGAAGACCATACTCGCTCATCTTTCTATTGGATCTCTTTAACTGTCTGTTGGACTTTTTATCAATTCCTAAATATACTGGATCCATACCGAGGGATCTACATCTTTTAAGAACCGGAACTCTATTTACTGCCATGTTTTAATTTTCCTCCTATAAATATTCGGATACTACAATCCATTAACGTAATTATTGTAACTAGACTCTTCTGCGCTTCGGCGGACGGCAACCATTGTGTGGTACCGGTGTTACGTCTCTGATGCTTGTTACATCGATTCCGCATGCCTGAAGTGCACGGATTGCTGCTTCTCTACCTGAACCTGGTCCTTTAACCATTACGTCAACTGATTTTAAACCATGTACTAATGCTGCTTTAGCTGCTGTTTCAGCTGCCATCTGAGCTGCATAAGGGGTAGATTTTCTTGAACCTCTAAATCCAAGACCGCCCGCACTTGCCCATGAAAGAGCATTTCCCTGAGCATCTGTTAATGTAACGATTGTGTTATTAAAAGATGACTGAATGTGAGCCTGTCCATGTTCAACGTTTTTCTTGACACGTTTCTTTGTCACTTTCTTTGTAACTTTCTTTGCCATAATAAAACTAACCTACGCTTTCCTTTTTGTGTTATTTGTTATTTGTTACTTATTTCTTCTTGTTTGCTACTGTTCTCTTAGGACCTTTTCTTGTTCTTGCATTTGTCTTAGTCTTCTGACCACGAACCGGAAGTCCTTTTCTGTGACGGATTCCTCTATAGCATCCGATCTCCTGTAATCTCTTGATGTTCAGAGCGATCTCTCTTCTAAGATCTCCTTCTACAGTCTGAGTCTCGTCGATTACTGCACTGATTTTCTTTACATCGTCGTCTGTAAGATCTCTACAACGAATATCAGGATTAACTCCTGCCTGTGCTAAGATACGGGTTGCGCTTGTTCTACCGATTCCGTAGATATAAGTTAATCCGATCTCAACTCGTTTGTCTCTTGGTAAATCTACACCTGCAATACGTGCCATGTGACTGTTCCTCCACTTTCTTTGTTTGTTATCGTCTTTAATAGGGGACACATCTCCATGTCCCAGGCATGTTCGGTATCATGCCCTTTCCGGTCACCGCATCTTATATGGAAGCTGCGCGGTAATGACGGACCGGCATTAGAAGCAATATACGAGGAATCATCACCGGCTAAAGGTGTTCCTTGTATATTTAAAATAGTCTCTACACACCGCCTGGCGTGTCCTGACTATCAGCCGCCTAATTAATTAACCCTGTCTCTGTTTGTGTTTCGGGTTTTCGCAGATAATGCGAACGCTTCCTTTTCTTTTGATTACTTTGCATTTTTCGCAAATTGGTTTTACTGATGATCTAACCTTCATTAGGGGATCCTCCTTTCATCCATTGCTCTGCCTTTTGTTTCGCACGGTTTCTTTTATCATATCATTTTGCAACTCATGAAAATATCTGAAGACTGTATCACCGACTGTTCTTCAAATATATGATAACGCAAATATAAGCGCCCAGAAACGCGCTTATATATTGTAGCATTATATCTCAAATAAAGTCAATACTTTTTCTTGAGTTTTTTAATTTTTTCAAGTATTTTTTCGAATATTTTTTTTAGCTTATTTTAATGTCTATTTTCGAATTTTCAGATATATTTCTATATCCTTTTCAAGATTATTTTAAATCTCTTCCTATTTATCTCTCCAGATAATTCTTCCTTTTGAAAGATCATATGGGGATAACTCAAGTGTTACTTTATCTCCTGGTAAAATCTTGATAAAGTTCATTCTAAGTTTTCCGCTGATGTGTGCCAGAACCTGATGTCCATTCTCAAGTTCAACCTGAAACATTGCGTTTGGTAATTTTTCTACTACTGTTCCTTCAATTTCTATTACGTCAGCTTTTGACATATACGCTTCCTCCTAATTCTGATTATCTTCCTTATTCCAAATTTTGATCCATCTTTTTATGTCCACATCTGTGGCGCCCTGAATATCAAAGCTTTCTTTGATCAACTGGACATGCTTCTTCTTTTTCTTTTTCGGCTTATCCAGTGTTCTTACTTTTCCATCCACTAAATATACGTATGCCTCTTCAACCTTTGTGATTACATACACCTTTCCGGCATCATGTCCACTTTTGGACCGGGCCATCATTCCTGTTTCAAACTGTTCCATAGCGATCTCTCCTATATTTGAGTTTCTCTCGAATCATAATATTGAATTCGAATCTGACTGTCAGATCGTTTTCTTCTATTATAATACCTTCTCACTAAGCGAGAGAAGTTTTGGTTCTCCCTCTGTGATCAGCACTGTATTTTCATAATGTGCTGCTAGTGAACCATCTCTGGTGACAACTGTCCAGTCATCATCCAGCCAGTCAACTTCATGACCACCTGCCGTGATCATTGGTTCAATCGCTAATGTCATACCTGCTTTCAGAAGCATTCCCTTCCGGTTCATCCTGAAATTCGGAATTTCAGGTGCCTCATGCAGATGTGTCCCTATTCCGTGTCCACACAGATCACGAACCACACCATATCCATGTTCTTTGGCATAATCTCCGATCGCACCGGATATATCAAATAAATGATTACCTTCTCTGGCATATTTTATACCTTCAAAGAAACATTCTTTTGTTATCTGCATCAGATTTTTTGCTTCTTTACTGATTTCACCTACTCCATAAGTTCTGGCCGCATCTGAATGATACCCCTTGTAGATGACTCCTGCATCCAGACTTACAATATCTCCGTCCTGAATCAGTCGGTGTTTGTCCGGTATTCCATGAACAACTTCCTGATTCAGAGATACGCAGATGGATGCCGGATATCCGTTATAATTCAGGAAGGAAGGAATACAATCATAACTGCGTATAATCTCTTCTCCTAATCTGTCGATATCCAGCGTACTCATCCCCGCATGGAGCGCGTCACGTAGTTCATTATGTACAATCTCAAGAATTCTTCCGGCTTCTGCCATTAGTTCAATTTCTCTTGCTGATTTTATCGTGACCGGCATGCTGTTACGCTCCTAAAATCTCCACAATGTTCTGGAACACAACATCAATGTCAACTGTTCCGTCAACTGTCTTTAAGATTCCTGCATTTGTGTAGTAATCAATCAGTGGCTGTGTCTGCTCGTGATATACATCAAGACGTTTCTTTACTGTCTCCGGTTTATCATCATCACGAAGAATGAGTTCTTTACCACATACATCACAGATTCCTTCAACTTTTGTAGGAGCATATTCCAGATGGTATGTAGCTCCACAGCCAACACAGGCACGACGTCCACCCATACGGTGAATGATATTCTCATCCGGTACATCTACATCAATTGCATAATCCATCTTCTGTCCAAGCTCTGCCAGTGCTTTATCAAGTGCTTCTGCCTGAGGAATGGTTCTCGGAAATCCATCCAGAACATATCCATTCTTGCAGTCTTCCTGATTCACACGGTCAACTACGAGATCAACTACCAGTTCATCCGGTACAAGAAGTCCCTGATCCATATATGTTTTTGCTTTTTTACCAAGCTCTGTTCCCTCTTTGATATTAGCTCTGAAGATATCTCCAGTAGAAATGTGTGGGATTTCGTACTTAGCTGCAATTTTCTTAGCCTGTGTGCCTTTTCCAGCTCCTGGCGCACCTAACATAATAATCTTCATAATTACTCTCCTTTATAGCATAATAACCCGCGAAAGAATCTTCCGCGAGTTATCCTGCTTATTTATTCAAAAAACCTTTGTAATTTCGTACAAGCATCTGTGACTCGATCTGCTTAAGTGTCTCTAAGATTACACTGACAATGATAATCAGTGATGTACCACCAAAGGACACGCTTGCTCCTAACCATCCATTAAAAATGATCGGTACAAGCTGAATCAATACAAGACCACATGCGCCAACAAAGATAATGTAATTCAGAATCTTTGTCAAATACTCAACAGTCGGTTTTCCTGGACGGATACCCGGGATAAATCCACCATTTTTCTTCATGTTATTTGCAATCTCTAACGGATTAAATGTAATTGATGTATAGAAATAAGCAAAAAATACTGTCAAAATGATGTATACTGCCAGTCCCCAGCTATATTTCGGCATCTGAGGATTACACCAGTTACCCTGATTAAGACCTCTTAAAATCTCGCTTCCGATTCCTGTTCCATTTCCCTTGCCGGCAAATGTTGCAATCACAATCGGGAACTGCATCAATGAAGATGCAAAGATAATCGGGATAACACCTGCAGTATTGACTTTCAGCGGAATGTTCGTGGACTGTCCACCGTAAGTTCTTCTTCCCATCACCTTCTGTGAATACTGTACTGCAATTCTTCTCTCGCCGTCTTGAAGTACTACTACGAATACAACAAGTACGAGGATAATAGCAACTATAATAACAACAGCAAGTCCACCTGATGCGAGACTTTTTCCTTTTACGAATTTCGTAAAGAGCGTTGTCATATCGCTTGGAATACGTGAGATAATATTAATTACCAACACAATTGAAATTCCATTTCCTACACCTTTTTCAGTAATCCGCTCACCAATCCACATCAGAAATGTAGAGCCTGCGGTCAGTGTAAGAACTACGATTGCAGCATTCACAAAATTAAATTCTTTCAAAAGTCCCTGTCTTCCGAAACCAACAGCCATAGCTGTTGACTCCATAAGAGCAAGTCCAACTGTCAGATAACGTGTAATTGCTACAATCTTCTTCCTTCCATCTTCTCCATCTTTCTGCATCTCCTCAAGTTTCGGAATTGCGATTGTAAGAAGCTGGACAATAATGGAAGATGTAATGTATGGAGTAATGCTCAATGCCAGAATTGACATCTGCTCAAAAGAGCCTCCGGTGAAAGCGTTAAACAAGTTGAACGCCTCCCCGGAATTCTGAGCAAAAAACTCTTTAATATAAGTCGGATCTACTCCTGGTGTAGGCAACTGTGATCCCAGTCTGATTACGATCAACATCAAAAAAGTATATCCAAGTTTTCTACGAATATCCTTTGTTTGAAATGCCCTTCGAAATGTCTCTAACATTAGATCACCTCTGCTTTTCCACCTAACGCCTCAATCTTAGCTACTGCACCAGCACTAAATGCATTAGCCTGAACAGTAAGCTTCTTTGTGAGCTCACCATTACCAAGAATCTTAACACCATCTCTTGGATTCTTAACGATTCCCTGCTCTATCAGTGTTTCTACGGAAACAACTGCATCATTGTCAAATACTTCAAGAGCACTTACGTTAATTCCAACGATAGTCTTAGAATTTCTGTTTGTAAATCCTCTCTTAGGTATTCTTCTATATAATGGCATCTGACCACCTTCGAAACCTGGTCTTGGTGCTCCAGAACGAGCTTTCTGACCTTTGTGTCCCTTACCAGCTGTCTTACCATTTCCAGAACCGTGTCCACGTCCTCTTCTGAAATTATCACTCTGTTTTGCTCCATCAGCAGGTCTTAAGTTTGATAAATCCATTGTGACACCTCCTTATCTGAATTTTAATCTATGCTTCTTCTACTTTTACCAGGTGCTGAACCTGTTTGATCATTCCTCTTGTAGCTGCGTTATCCGGCAGAACTACTGTCTTATTAAGCTTCTTTAAACCTAAAGCTTCAACAGTTTTCTTATGCTTCGGAACAGCTCCAATTGTAGATTTTACTAATGTTACTTTTAAATCTGCCATTTCACTCTTCCTCCTTAGCCTAAGATTTCTTCTACTGATTTACCGCGAAGTTTAGCTACTGCTTCCGGAGTTTTTACCTGACGTAATCCCTCAACAGTTGCAAGAACAACGTTCTGCTTATTGTTTGAACCAAGAGATTTTGTACGAATATTCTTGATTCCTGCCATCTCGATTACGGCACGTGCCGGACCACCGGCGATAACTCCAGTTCCTTCCGGAGCCTTCTTAAGAAGCACGGAAGCTCCTCCGAATTTTCCGATAAAATCATGTGTAATACTATCGTTCTCATCTAATGCTACTTTGATGAGGTTCTTTGCAGCATCCTCTTTACCTTTGCGGATTGCTTCCGGAATCTCAGTAGCTTTTCCTAAACCAGCGCCAACATGACCGTTCTTGTCACCAACAACTACTAAAGCTGTGAATCTCATATTACGGCCACCCTTAACAACT
>ERZ809074.195-NODE-195-length-103844-cov-10.029415_pt1 | contig 103844 bp, 86 predicted proteins | sample MGYA00520795_ERZ809074 | MGnify/ENA primary metagenome ERZ809074 (study PRJEB31570, sample SAMEA3212989) | Homo sapiens | biome: human-gut; feature: human gut; material: fecal | place: Sweden | collected 2011 ...
GAGAAAAGGCAAAGAGCATTATCTGTGTCCCAGGCGATATCAGAACTATTATAATCAAATTGCCAAGTATAAAAAATATCAAAAGACGATTGAACGCTTCGAGAAAATGGAAGTTCAAGACGGTCTGGTGGATCTTGATCGTTTTGACCTGCGACCTTCACTGAAAGACAGAATCTGCGTAAAAAGCACTTGCTTCAGATGCGAATTGAAAAGTTCATGTGGGTACGCATGGTATGTGGCGCAGACAAAATCTGAAAACTTTGATTTTCAGGTTACGAACCATAATATGTACCTTGCATATATCAAAAGGAAGCCCAACGAAGATAATCCTTCAAAAAACATCTTGTGTCCAAGCAATCTCGTAATTCTGGACGAGGCGCACAAATTCAAAACTGCTGCAGAAGACGCATTCGGAGTCCGGTTCCATGAGGAATCTGTTCGGGATTACATCAAGATTGTAAAAAACTTAAAGAAGGAAACGGTCACGGCTAAAGAATACAAAACAGCACTTGACAGGCTTATGCTTGCAAACGACACGTTATTCAATGCCTTGCGGGAAAAGACACAGGCGGATGATTATGAGAACGGAAACAATACGCTCATTTCTTTCAATCGCGGTCTTTGGAATCTCCTGAATTCGTTGGATACGGCAATTTCCGAGGGTGAGGCACTCAGAAAACCGGATGAAAGCGTGTCTTCGTCCTCCATCGATTATACGAAAGAAGCCATATCGACAATTCTGAGTGAGGACGATTGGAATCACTGGATTGAAACTGATGAAAACAATATCCTTTCTTTCTGCGGATCACCGAAAGAAATTGCAAAGGAAATGTATAAACGAATATGGGATACCCATGTAAGTTATGTATTGACTTCAGGAACCATGAGCGACGGAACTGATTTCGAATATTTCAAGCAGGAAAACGGAATTAACCGTTTGTCGGCACATATGGTCAGAACCTCCACTACTGAGTCACCGTTTGATTACCAGAATCACACGAGACTATATATCCCGGGTGACATGCCTACGCCTGACAACCAAAGTGAGGAGTATCGAAAAGCGATTGCCGACAAAATCATAGAACTTGTCAAGGCGACTCACGGACATACGGCAATCTTGTTTACCTCCTACAGTGTTCTGCAAAGTGTATATGAAATGACCAAGGAGGCGCTCTCCGATTATCAGCTGATCTGTATGACCAGAAGCAACAAAACGGCAATTACAGATTTCAAAAAGAACAAAAATGCCGTGCTGTTCGCTTCGGGGGCAATGTGGGAAGGTGTTGATTGTGCCGGAGACGGACTTTCTTCCGTGATCATCGCAAGATTACCATTTCCGCTTCGCAGTGCGGTTATGGAGCAGAAAAAGAACAAGTATGCTTCCGTCCCGGAGTTCGTGAAAAAGGTTGCCGTTCCGGAGATGATCATCAAGCTTCGTCAAGGAGTCGGTCGTCTGATCCGCAACGAAACCGATACCGGGCTGGTCGCCATTCTTGATGCAAGAGCATACAGTGGTGCTAATGCAAGAAAAGTTCAGGATGTCCTGAAAAAGTACACACGAATTCGCTCACAGGAGGATATACGAGAGTTTTTCCGAAATGTTAAAAGCGAATCTTATTTTGAATCATGAGAGGTGTTCTGATATGGCAAGCATAACAGATAGAGGAAACGGAACTTTCCTTGTAAGAGTATATAACGGTGTAAAGAACGGAAAGCCGCAGAGCGTTGCCGTGACATTTAAAGCGAATGCAGGTTCATCGCCGGCAGTGGCAAGAAGGGCAGCTGAAAAGTATGCGGCATTGTTTGAAGAACTGGTTCACAGTGGAGGCTATGAAAGAAAGCCGCAAGCAAATACTGAGTTGCGTGCGAGAAGGCGGATACGACTGGAAGATTTCGTGCAGCAGTATTATTATCCTTCCATTGCAAAACACTTGTCTCCGAATACCTGCCGTACATACGAGCAGATTATAGACAATCTGATACTACCTTCGTTCGGAATGGTAGAGCTTGAGGATATTGATTCAACGCACCTTCAAAACTTTGTTGATTTTCTTTCAACGGCAGACGCAAGAGCAACCGGGGACCGAGGGCTGTCCCCGGCATCGGTAAAGCGTTATGCAACTGTTTTCTGTTCAGTCATTACCGAAGCATGGAAGCAGAAGTTTATTGAAGTGAATCCGTTTGAACATAAATACATCAGTTATCCGAAGATCGTTCAACCAAAGCTGGAGGTATACAGTGATAATGAAATTGCACATTTTATTGAGGAACTTGAGGAAGAAGATGCGGAAACGAAAGCAATGCTGATGCTTGCCGTAACAACAGGCATGCGCCGCGCCGAGATTGTCGGACTTATGTGGTCGGATATCGACTTTGATAAATGCTCGGTTACCATTTCACGCAGTGCATACAAACCCAAAGGGGGCAAGCAACAGTTAAAATCGCCCAAGTCGCTATCCAGTAATCGAACAGTGTTTATGCCTGAAAGTTGCTGCCGTGCGCTGTATGAATGGAAGATCGAACAAGCAAGGCAAAAACGCCATAGTCGTGGACTGTGGGAAGAAAATGATTTTGTCTTTACGGACAAAAACGGAAAAAATATCAGTGTGTATGCACCTACTCGTATCTGCACTGAGTTTCAGAAACGTCATGGAATCAGGCATTTGAAGTTGCACGGATTGCGGCATACCTGCGGATCGCTTATGGTAGAACACGGTACGGATCCGGAAACTGTAAAAGCAGTTCTCGGGCATGAAAGTATCAAAACAACCAACCGATATCTTCATCCTTACGAGGATGGGATGCGGAAAGCGTCAGGAACGATGGAAAGCATTATTCGAGGTGTTGCAAATGATAAAACTACGGTCTGTGCGTCAGGCAGTGCGTGAAATACAGGAAAGCGATCCATGCACAGCCATGACCGAAACGCTGTTAAAACGACTTATTCATGAAGGCGACGTTTCCTATACGATTTGCGGTGCGCGTGAACTGATTGAAATGGAAACGCTTGGTCGGGAACTGTCTGCGTTGTTTGGTTGCAAAGATGCTTATGTTCCCAAAATGAGAACCGTCCGAACTGCAGCGAAAGACATCCGCAATTCGGACGGAGGAAATGCTATAACCGAATACAGAATTCGGATGATGATCCGGAATGGCAAAATGCCTTGCTACGAAGCAGGTACAAGGCAGATCGTTGCACTGGAATCCTTTGATGACAAAACGCTGTTTACAATGCAGCTAAAAGAAAATGTTTCCCGCAGAGACAGGCGTTCTCAAAGCGTGTGCCTGAGCGAGCAGTTTGAAACGATTCTTTCTGATACTACACAGAAATATGTATGCAGGCGGAAACGGTAAAACTCAGGACTTTGCAAAGAGATCAAAGCACTCGGCGGCAGCTTTATCTGTCTTTTCAAGTGCATGAACATAGATGTTGGTCGTATCTATGGAGGTATGACCAAGTCGTTTGGAGACAGTTTTGATGTCTGTACCATGCGATAGGAGAAGGGTTGCACTGGAATGTCTTAACCCGTGAAACTTCAAATGACGAATGCCATGTCTTTTCAGAAAATGGTCAAATTGCTTTGTCGGGGTTTGAGGATTCATTACATGACCATCGTATTCCGTAAACACATAATTTCCGGAGAACCATTTTTCACCGAGCAGGGCGATTTTGTCGTCCTGCATTTTTTTATAGTCCGAAAGGATCTCACATAGCAGTTCCGGAATGGCAATTCCGCGAATGCTGCTGATCGTTTTCGGAAGTTTTTCAAAGGCGGGAGTGTCCTTTAATTTGATAATGGTTCGACGGATATAGATCTGTTTCTTCTCAAAATCCACATCATCCCACTTCAACCCGACGATCTCACCGCGCCGTGCTCCGGTAAAGAGCGCAGTTGCAACCAAAGCACGAATATTCAACGGTTCTTCCTGCAAAGCAGAAAGAATATCCTTTATTTCTTCATCACTGAACGCCTCAACTTCCGGGGCAACGATTTTCGGTATTTCAAGTCTTCGTGTGTCCGCCGGATTGGTATCAATGTATTCTTGTTTATAGGCGAGTGTCATGACGGATTGCAGAATCGTCAGATACCTCCGTATGGTAGGCGGAGCTAAAAGCGGTCCTTTGCCATCTGTTCTTCCGGCAGGGGATGCAAAGAAATCAATTGCTCTTTGCACATGCGTTGGTCGGATCTCGTTTAGCAACATGTTTCCGAACATCGGAATATAATACTTGTCAAGTGCTTTCTCATAAAGTTCCCATGAAGTCGGAGATAGCATTTTTTGTTTGACTCGTTTGTATTCTACACAGAACTCTGCGAAAGTGGGAACACATTGTTTTTGCGGGATATAAGGCATGACTTGAAGTGCTGACGAAATCATCTGCTGAGAGCTTGGCAAAACCTCTGCAACAAGCACTTCGCTTGGCGGGAAACCGGCTTCGTTATATGAAATCATGGTGTTTTGAAATTCACTTTCAAATGCTTCGACGAAAGCATCCAATTCCTTTTTCAATTTTGTTTTGGGAAGATTGGGCTTTGACGGATGAAAAGTACGGGATTTCTGAATTGGCTTTCCGTGCCCGTCTGTGCCGATCGTGATCCTAACAAGATAGGTGTTTTCACCTCGTTCTTTGATATAAGCCATGGTAGACCTCCAAAAAATAATGATTTGAGGGTTCTACACAATTGCAAGGAATGATGGAGAGAAAAGAGACATTTTGCGCAGATATTTGGCCCCAAAGGAGAAATCCCTTGCACAGGACTTGCACAAAACCATGTACAGAATGGTAGCGCAAAGCCTGCATCATCAAAATGCACAAAAACAGGGTTGAAACCATACGATTTCAACCCTGTTTTTGTTTCTTTTTCACAAGAATTTGGTCTGAGTGACTGGACTTGAACCAGCGGCCTCTACCACCCCAAGGTAGCGCGCTACCAACTGCGCCACACCCAGATGCGTCATCTGTCGACGACTCGGCTATTATAGCACGAAAAAATGCAAAAGTCAAGGGCTTTTCCAAAAAAAGTTGAACATTTTCCAAAATAAATTCCTGCAAAACGGGATGGCGCAAATTCTGCATGGGGGGAAGCGGCTTTGCTTGGCACGGTCACTGTTCCAGTCACTCGCAGTTTCACCCCACACGGTGACATAGAACATTTGCAGCATTCTCTTTTTCTCATCGGAAAGCTGATCAAAATCCACGTCCACAAGTCGAGGCAAAATATCAAGCAAAAAGGCAATCCAGCGGCGCGAATCAATCACAGCAAGGCGCGCAAATGCCTTTGCCATAGTGTCTTCCGATGTCTCCCTGAAATCGTCTTTTACACCTGTCCATATGAAAGCACGCAAAGCGCACGAGAGAACGACCCCACGACTGAGGCATGACGGGAAAGGCGGCAATTATATATTCACAAAAAACGGGAAGGCACCTTGATGCTTTCCCGTTTCATTTGCAAATTATTTTTTCTTTGTTGCCGCGACCAGTTCGGCAAGCAATTTTTCCTGGCGCAGAATGGCATCTTCCACTGCGGTCTGACGATCCTTAGTTGCCTGCGCTGCTGCATCTGCGGCGGCTTTGGCTTCTTCTGCCTTGACTTTTTCTGCCTCTGCCTTTGCCTTTTCTTCGGCAATCCGCTTGGCGTCCAGTTTGTTCCGCATTTTGACCATGACCCGAAGAACCAGGAAGATAAAGAACGCAACAATCAGAAAATCAAGAATGGTTTGAAACCATGTGCCCCAAAGAATTGCGATTTCCGGAACCGCCTCGGTGGTATCGGTTGCTTCAACGCCTTTGACAAGGACGGTTTTAACGGAATCAAGATCGGTGCCGTTTGTCAGAAGGCTGACGCAGGGATTGATGATGTAATTGACCAGACCGGTGACAATTTTGCCGAACGCGCCGCCTATCACAACGCCGACAGCCATGTCAAGAACATTCCCGCGGCTGATAAACGCCTTGAAATCCGCCCAGAATGTGCTCTTTTTCTTCTCATTCTTCTTAGACATTTCAGAATAACCTCTTTTGTTTGTGTTCTGCAAGAGGATTACCTCCCGCTCAACGGGCAATTATACTACACCATTCGACAAAAGTCAATAGATTTTACGCTATTTTTTGCGTTTCCAGGCTGTTCCTTTCCCGAATTTCTTGATTTTCGGGAGTTTTCCGATTCGGATCAAGCCGATCTTCTTTTTGTATTTACCGACTTTTTTTCGACGCTTTTTGTAGCCGTTGAGAAACCTATGGATTTTTTTCAGCGTTTTTTGGATGCGTTTGGCTTCCCGCCGTTCTTCCTTTTGCTCCTCAGGAGTCAGTCCCTTGGGTGGTGTCTGGGGTGTCTGGATGTTTTTTTCAGGCATGGTTTTCGTTCTCCTTCTTTCGGTCTTCTCGGATCAGAAGACGAATGGCGCCGATCGCTGTGCGGATGGCGCGGTCGGTGTCAGGGTCTTCTTTCTGCCCGTTTTCCGGATCCATACCGGCGAGCTCCTGATTCCAGATCGTATGAAAGACGGCGCCTGCGCGGACACCGCGATAGGCTGCAACGGTATACAGGGTGGACGCCTCCATCTCGCTTGCAAGGACGCCCAGGCGCTTCCAGGCTTCCCACTTGGCAAGCAGTTCTCCGCAGGTGGGGAGCTGTTCCGGATTATGCTGGCCGTAAAACGCGTCTTTGGATTGCACAATGCCGGTATGTGCGCGAAATCCTGCCGCACGTGCGGATTCACGTAGGGCAAACAGGACATCGGGATCCGAAACGGCAGGAAATTCCGAGGGCGCATATTCACGCGAAGTACCGTCCTGCCGCACGGCACCGGAAGCAATGACAACATCGCCCGCACGGACGCGCAGAGAGATTCCGCCGCAGGTGCCGACCCGGATCAGGGTATCGGCGCCGCAATTGACCAGCTCTTCGACGGCAATCGCGGTAGACGGACCGCCGATGCCGGTGGAACAGACGGTGACTGGCACGCCGTCCAGAGTGCCGGTGAAAATATTATATTCGCGGTTCTGCGAAATCTGCCGGGGAGCCTCAAGGTAAGCGGCGATTTTTTCGCATCTTCCCGGATCTCCAGGCAGGATACAATATCTGCCGATCTGCCCGGATGTGATTTTCAGGTGAAACTGTTCTTGGTGTGAAGATAACATCGGGAACTCCTTTCTGAATATGCATCTTATGGAAGCGTGCCCTTATTGTAGCACTTTTTTGTGCGTTGTGCAAGAGGCAATGATAATTTTTGCCCCGATATATGCGAAAAATACGAAAAAGTTATTTGTTGCCTCTTGCAATCAACACGGGAATGTGGTAAAATAAAAGCACAATGATAGGAAGGTGAGGTAACTTATGAAAAGACTGATAGCAGTGCTCCTTGTGATCTGTATGCTTTCCGCGGCTCTTGTCGGTTGCGCCAAGCAGAATGACGGACAGGAGGAAGCAACAACAAAAGGCTCCGATGCGACAGCGGCATCGGAAGGGACGACAGCCTTTGTTCCCGACATTGCAAAGAAGGACTACAAAAAAAAGTTTGCGTTTGCCAAAGTCGGCAGTGAGCTGGAGGAGGATTTCTTTATTCCGGAGGCTTCGCAGAACGACGGTATGACGGACGCCGCGTATGAGCGTGCGTTGGAGATTGCCGATTACCTGGGGGTTACACTGGTCAATAAAGACATCGGCAGTTGGACGGAATATGCAAAGACCATCAAGAACAACGTCAGCACGCAGTCCGATGAAGTACAGCTGGTGCTGACCCACGTCTACGAGGGAATTACCGAGCTGATGAGCAACAACCTGATTGCGGACTTTTCCGAATTTGACAGCATCAACATGGATCAGAGCTATTGGAACAAATCTCTGATGGACGAGGTGACGCTGAACGATAAGTATCTGATCGGGTACAATGATTTTTGCCTGGCGGAAACGCACTGTATCGTTTTCAACAAGGGACTTGTCCAGAATAACAGCCAGACATTGCCGTATGATATGGTCAAGAACAAGGAATGGACGCTTGACGAACTGATTACCCGGACGCAGGACCTGCACAAGGATACCAACGGTGACGGTTCCCGTGATGTGACCGATACTTACGGTATGACCGGTTGGGGATGGACTTACCTGATCAGTTTCCTGACTTCCAGCAATCTGAGGATTGTTGACCGTGACAGTGACGGCAATTTCAAGGTTGCATACTCGGACAACCAGGAAAAGGTGTTGGCACTGCTGGATAAAATTCAGAAGTGGTACAACGCGGACGGAACCTGGTTCTGGAAGTCTGTTCCGGCAGCAGGGACCGAGGTGGAGTTCAAAAACGAGACGACACTGTACCAGCTTGTCAGCACAACCAAGCTGATTACGCTCAAGGAAACCGGCGTAAAGTTTGGCGTAGTGCCGTATCCGCTGTACGACAGCGCACAGACAGAGTACCGTTCGCTGAACTGGAACGGCGTGCTTGTGGTTCCGAATACCGTTACGGATAGTGCAATGGTTGGTGATACGCTGGAAATGCTGGCTTACAAGTCCGCTCCGGTCAAGGAAGCGTTCTTCGGAAAGCTGCTGGGCGGTAAGGTTGCCAACGCCGAGGAAGATGCGGAGATGTTGGAAGTGATCTGGGGATCCATCGTCAGTGACGTCGGACTTCTGACGTCCAACACTTCAAGGTTTATGGATAACCTGGTGTACATGGTTCCGATGATCTGTGAGCAGAAAAAGAACTACAGCTCCTTTGCCAAGAGTAACCTTTCCAAGGCACAGAATGGTTTGGATAAGTTCTTCAACAACAAAAAGTAATCAGTAAATTTTCAGATCATATCCGGGACAGACGGTCCCGGCATGATAAATGCCCCTTCCGCATGATTCCGTGCGGAAGGGGTTTCGCTTTGTTATTGTGCTGTCGGTTGCCCGCCGGCTTCGTTGTCCTCGTCTTTGTCCGGGAATCCGATGGTAATGCCGTTGACTTCGACGTGGTCATTGGCAAGAATCATCAGGTAGCGTTGTCCGTCTATCACGCGGGTTTCGACCAGATCGGTGCGCTCCGGGTTGACCTTGATGCTGACATCCGAGGTCTTGACCTCAAAACGGTTGGTGTCGATAATCACCTGCGGGCGCAGATCGGTGGACGCGCCGAAGGAGTCGTCGTATTCTTCTTCAAATTTTTCCGCGCGTTCCTCCGGGACGCCGCAGGACTTGAGCAGACTGCGCACCTCGTATTTGGAGACAAAGAGCGGTTCCGGATTTTTGGATGCTTTATGTTCCTCAATCAGTCCCTTCAGTTGTGTATGTACCGTCCGTACAACGGGGTAACTGCATGTTTCCGCCAAAGCGTCGCCGATCACGTTGTTGAAAGTCTCTTTCTGTTCGGTTGCGGGCATGGGCAGGGAGGTGTGGAAAATTGCGTCGGCAAATTCCGGGTGATTTTCGTTGGGTTTTGCGGTGTAATACAATGCGCCGTAGATGTTGGTGGCACGACCGTCAAAGGCAGGAAAGAGAAATCCGAGCGCGGGAGCGGTCGCCGTCCATTCTCCTGTCCGGTTGCGGAAGGATTTGCTTTGCGCGTCGTAGGACAGCGTGGATTTTTCCATTTTGACCGGGCAGACAGCGCAAAGGATGTAGGTGAATACCTGGTCCGAGTCCTCATCCTTGCTGCCGTCCTTGCCGGAACGGAAAACATCATAAGCGTTGACGGCAAGCAGAATCAGATAATTTCCATCGATTTCAATGTTATCGATGATTTTCTGATAGAAGGTCTTTACCGCTTCCTCGTCTTCGAGTACTGAATTCTTGAGCGCGGTGAGCAGTTTGTGCTCCTCGCCGTTCAGCACCTGTTCCGTCGAAAAATCAATATCGGTCAGTGTTTTTCCGATCGCGCCGGAAAGCGTTTTGCGAAAGATGGTCAGATATTTCTCCGCCTCGGCTTCCTCCAAAAGCTGGAAAGGCTGTTTGAAGGTGGCAATGATTTCGCGCGTTTCGTTGACATAGCACCCGCATAGGGTGGAAATGCTGTTCCGGTCATACCGCAGTTGGCGGCGCAGCTCGGCAGCTTCTTTATCTATCATGTGTTTTTACCTCCGGTTTTCATGTTTCAATTGGGTACTCATTATAGCATATTTTTGCCGGGTCGTCAATCGTTTTTTGCGGAATATCTTGACAAGACGGAGAGATTATGCTATGATGAAAAAGTCCGAAAAGGCAACCCCGTAAACCGGATGGATTGCCGTGTATTCCGGGCAGACAAACAGAATAAGGAGGCACAATCGCATGCTTACCATTCGATATGACATCAGCGCCGAACGGGTGCTGGATGACCGGCAGTTTGCGCATGATCTGCCGCTGATGAAGCGCGCCGGGGTGGATACGCTTTATCTGAATACTTACTTCTACGGTCACTGGCAGAGTGAGCCGGAGGAGATCTACCGTGCTGCACAGCGCTTGCGTGAAGAGGGCATTTGTGCGGAAATTCTGCATGTGCCGTTTGGGCACGGCGGCAACGCGCTGGATCCGGACGATTCGCACATTCCGCTGATCACCGGCAACGGCTGGCGGCTGCGTATGGACGCGAACGGGCACCCGCTTCCCAATACCACCTGTCCGAACGAAAAGTGTATTGCCGACACACTGGCAGTCAACCGCACGATGCGGCAGATGGGCTTTTCGATGTGCTTTCTGGATGACGACTGCCGTCTTGGCATGTGGGGTCCCGGTCTGCAGGGATGCTTTTGCCCGGACTGTATGGAGCGGTTCGGCGCACGGATCGGCAGACCGGTGAAACGGGAGGAAATCCTTGCGGGAGATGACGCTTTACAGAAGGCATGGATGGATTTTCAGTGTGAGAATCTTGTCGCCTATCTGCGCGGAATCCTGCCGGACGGGATGAGGCTTGGTTTTATGGCGATGCACAACGGAGACCGCCGACACGGGATTGATCTGCCGATGATCCGGAAAGCGCTTCCCGATACCTTTTTCCGCGTCGGAGAAGGGCATTTCGGAGACGCTTCCTTCCTGCATCCGCAGGCACGCGCCTCCTTGGAGGCGTCCATCTGCACCCATATGGCACTTGCGGGCGGCTCGGAAAACTGTTGCAGTGAGTCCACTGTTTACCCGGCGGGCGCACTGTCCCCGGAAAACTGGATCCGGAAAATGGAGATTGAGATCGATTGCGGTTTGCGTCATCTCTATGTGATGAGCGGAACGCGGTTTTTCGATGATGTCTACTGGGAAGCACTTGCCGAAGCGCTGCCTGCATTGCGCGCGCGTGCGGAACAACCGATCCCGGTGCCGAAAGAAAAGCCGTTTATCTGGCAGATATAGCATTTATATACTTACAGAAGGAGAAAACGATGAAAGTAGGAATTGAAAATTATTATCTGAGCCGTTACGGGCTGGAAGCGGGCATGGCACGCATGAAGGCGCACGGTTTCGACGCGCTGGATTACCAGTATTTCTGCGATACCACCTGTGAGCTTTTCACGGTCAGTGAGCGGGAATACGAGCAGATGCTTCTGCACGTGCGCGATGTGGCTGCGGAAAACGGCATTGAGATTTCACAGACACACGGACCGTGGCGTTGGCCCCCGCAGGATTTTACGGAGGAAGACCGTGCGGAGCGTTTTGAAAAAATGGTAAAGTCAATCCGCGGAACGGCAATTCTCGGATGTGAGAACTTTGTCATCCATCCGATCATGCCTTTCGGCGATGACAAGGACCCGGAGCCGGAACGCTTCTGGCAGATGAACTACGAGTTTATGGGCAGACTCTGCGACGTGGCGAAGGAATACGACATCACGGTCTGCTTTGAAAACATGCCTATGCTTGCGCTTTCCATGTCCAGACCTGCCGATACGCTCCGCTTTGTCAAAACGCTGAATCATCCGAACATGAAGGTCTGCCTGGACACGGGGCATTGCTCCGTTTTCCGTGAACAGCCGGGAGACGCGGTGCGTCTGATCGGTAAGGATTATCTGCGTGTGCTCCATGTGCATGACAATGATGCCGCCGGAGACCGGCACTGGCTGCCCTATACCGGTTTTATCGACTGGGAGGACTTCAACTGCGCATTGCACGATATCGGGTTTGAGGGCGTTGTGTCGCTGGAGACCTCCGTTCCTCCCACAATCCCGGACGATCTGCGCGAATACTGGGAAATCGGTGTTGCCGCAATGGCAAAACGGTTGGCAAGATAGCGGATTGCAAAATTGCATATTCCGGTGCGTCAAAAACCCCGGCGGACGTTTTGTCTGCCGGGGTGCTTTGGTTCTCTTTGGCGGATTTTTTGTGCTGGCGGTATACCGTCAGAGCAGGCGGCGGATCAGCGCTTCGACCGATGGGGTCGTGCGTGCAACCTGGTCTAAGACCGACTGCATGGAGGTTTCCATGGCTGTGCCGATAAAATCCGGCGCGGTCAGCATGTCCAGATCGTTTTTGCTGTCGCCGACCGTGTAGATCCGTTCCGGGTGCAGTCCCATACGCTCTGTAAGGCGGCGGATGCCGGCGGCTTTCCCCGCATGGACGGAAACGGCATCGAAGGTAAACGGGCTAGGCATCATGGCATTGATGCGACCCTTTAAGCGGCTGTTGATTATTGCGCAGACCTCTTCGGTGCGTTCGGTCGTCGCAAAGGACGGGGTCAGCTGATAGAGAAGCGGAAACACCATGCCGCCCATGTGCAGTCCGTCCGGCTCCCGTGTGTAGGAAAGGTCACTGACCGGGGTGACTACCTCTGCCGTACTGACCGTGATCTGCACGGGGGCATAATCGGTCAGGAGCGCCAGCAATGCGTCCGCATCCGCATCCGGAAGCGGGAGGGACCAGAGCGTTTCGCCCTTGCCGTCTATGAGAAAGGTGCCGTTTCCCGCAACCAGAAAATCGGTTTCGATTCCGTCGCCGGCAAGTTTTGAAACCAGCGCCGGAGGACAGCGTCCGCTGACCACGCCGAACAGGTTCCCCTGTGCCCGCCATGCGCGGATGGCGTCACGTAGCCCGTCGGTGATGCCGCATCCGTTCAGGGTTCCGTCATAGTCGGAGGCAAGCAGGTTCATAGGGCGTTTCCTCCGATGCGCAGGGTGCCGAAAAATTCCGGACGGTGAAAATCGGGGGTCGGTGTCAGGACGGGATTCCACATCCCGTAGTGCGCGACATCCGTTTTGTCACCGCACTTGTAAAAATTTCCGCGGAAGGCAAATCCCGGAGCGAAGGTGTCAGGGCTGATGCCGTAGACCTGCTTAAGCAGGGACAGCGGGATCTGCGCGTGCAGAATCCATGCGCCGCCGTGGCGTTCCGCACAGACGCCCGGAAGCTGCCCGCCGGTCAGATCGGCAAGCGGCACACGGCTTTGTCTGTCCGCACCGACGCAGGAGAGCAGGGTGCCGTTGGCATTCATCTCCATGTTGATGTAGCGCGCGTCCGTGTCGCAGTAGGACGCAAAGAATTCCATGCAGGAATCCGTATAGACAGGGTCGTTGTAGTTTCTGTATATTGCACGCGGCTCGCATTCTTCGCAGACCATCCGCAAGAGGAAACAGTCGCCCGGGCGCAGAACCAACTGCGCAAAGGTGCGCGGCATATATGCCTGCCCCCAGGGGTAACTGTCGATTTGTGCCCGGGGAATCTCATCCCAGACAAAGGAGGAGCCGATCGGCATGACGGTATATTCTTTCATCGTAAGACCTCACTTTTTCCGCATATGTGTTTGACTCTTACAGTATAACAGACTGTGCGGAAAAAGTCAAGGGGAGATTGCGGTCCGGTTGCGCGCAAATACACAGGGAATCAGCCGCAAAACAGCAAAAGTCCAAGCAAGAGCAGGACGTCATGATCCCCGCGATCGGGACCGTGCAGAATCAGAAGCATGACGCCGATCAGAAGTAATTCCTCGGTTCCGATCCCGTGCCCGAACGGAAACGAATCGGCAAGTCCGACCGGCAGCAGAGAGGAGAGCAGGGATTTTTCCTGCTTTTGGGGCGGCTCTGCCGCTTCTCCTGCCTCCGGTTCTTGCGGCAGGTGTTCTTCTTCCGGTTCCGGAGGCGTGGGAGACTCGTGCGGGGAAAAGGCATTGCCGCTGTAATTTTCCGGAATCCGGATTTCCGGCGGGACTTCCGGTTCCGGAGATGGTCTTCTGGTGTAAGGTCTGTAATACATTTTCAGCCTCCTTTACAGCAGTCCCGATAACAGGTCATTCAGCTTGCAGAAGGTGACGATGGTGTCAATGCTTTCACAGCGGGAGGGGGAAAGATAGGGCTTCAGGGCAAGGAGCAGGGCAATGCGTCCGTCCGGCGGATTGTTGCGGGGTTTCGCGCCGGCGGGAACGGCGGATTCCCCCGTTTTGTCCGTTGCCTTTTGCAGCATGGGTTTGAGCAGTGCAAGAATCTGCGGCAATTTGGCAATCATTTCCGGGTTGGACAAAAGTCTGCCGATGCCGGATACATCCGTCGCGCCGCCTGAAGCGGTGGGGATGTCGCCCGTCTGCCCGGTTGCCGCGGCAGCCGCTTCTCCGGCTTGGGAATCGGAAGCATTCTGTTGCCCCAATGCCGCAATGGCAGGGTCGGAAAGGATCCGATCCAGCTTTTCTGTCAGGGTATCCGGTCCCTTCATGGGTTCTGCCTGCGGTAATTCTGCAACTGCTCGCTTGCCCGCGCCAGGTCTTCATTGGTAGCAAGTGCCAGCGCCGTCCGGATGCCTGCCACATTGTCCGGCGAGATATGGAACGCCGACAGATCCAGCCCCGCATCTTCGCTCAGCCGGCGGATGACTTCCTGCAGTTGCGCATCGTTCAGAGAAAGCAGTCGGTCGATTGCACGTTTATCCAACTTCATTTCGTGTACTCCTTTCCGATTTCGCCGTTTTGGGCGAAATTTTTGTTCTCAGGGACAGTGTATGAAGAAAACGGCGGGAGGGTGCGGAAAAGAAAATCGCGAAAACCTATAGACAAAAATGTGCGGCGGTGGTATAATTGGTTATCACGGATTGCATATGCTGATGGGAGGGGGGAGTGCGGTGCATTTCCTGGTGATTTCGGATACGCACGGGCAGGCGGAAAAGATCCGGTATGTTCTTTCCTGTCAGAATACGTTGCCCGAGGCGCTGTTTTTCCTGGGTGACGGTCTGCGGGATCTGGCGGACGCGGTGCCGGAGCGTATGCAGACGGTGGCGGTGCGCGGAAACTGCGACTGGTCGTCCGCTTTTGCGGATGTGCCGACCGAGCGGTTGGTTGCGTTTGCGGGGTTCCGTTTTCTGCTGATGCACGGACATGAACACGGCGTCAAATATGGACCGGAAGCCGCTATGAAGTATGCCGCACTGCGCGGTGCCGATGTGCTTTTGTTCGGGCATACGCATCTGCGCGCCGAAATGGTACTGCCGGCGGGAAGCAAACTGGAAGATTTGGTTTTGCAGCGCCCTTTGTATGTGTTCAATCCGGGCAGCCTCGGCTATGACAATTCCTTCGGAACCGTAACGGTGCACGGCAGGGAACTGCTCTTCGGATTCGGGGAGATCTGACGCAAAAAACTCTCCCCGCACATAGCGGGGAGAGTTTCGGATACATCATGAGGAAAGGGAGCGATCAATCCTCTGCGGAAGCTGCCTTTTCTTCGGCTTCTGCTGCGGCTGCCTCGGCTTCTGCCTGTGCGAGCGCCTGCTCGTAAGCATCAATTACGGTGCTTTCCAGGACACTGCGGAACTGTGCATTGATGGGATGCACGATATCGCGATAGGTGTCGTCCGGATTTTTACGGCTGGGCATGACGATAAAGAATCTGTCATGCGCATTGATGACTTTGATATCGTGGACAGCGAGCTGGTTGTCCAGTGTTACGGAAACGATGGCTTTCATCGGTCCGTCGTTAAACAGTTTTCTTACTTTTACATCAGTGATTTGCATTTGTTAAAACCTCCATTGATCATGTATTTTGGCTTACTTCCTTTACGCCTACAGTATAGAATATCAATGTGAAAACGGCGAAAACAAATCTGTTAACTGTGTGAACTTAAAAGCAATTTTCTCTATGCTTTCGGATCCGTCGCTGTCAGAAACTGTCGGACAGGGACGGATCGGTGTGAAAGCGGAAAGGACACAGTATGGCTACTCCGAATACGCATTTCGGAAAAGACAGGATCAAAGAGATGCTGCGCGACTGTCACAGCATCCATTTTATAGGGGTAGGCGGCATTATGATGTCGTCGCTTGCCATCCTGAGCGCACGGCAGGGGTATGCGGTGAGCGGCTCCGACCGTACCCTGACGGCGCTGACCGACCGGGTGGCGGCGGAGGGGGTACGTGTGACCGACCGGCAATGCCGTGAAAACGCGGCGGACTGCGACGCAGCCGTGTATACCGTTGCCATTTCACCGGACAATCCGGAGTACCTGTGCGCGCTTGAACGTGGGATTCCTCTGATTTCCCGTGCGGATTATCTGGGGTATCTGATGACCGGATACCGGAATCGCATCGGCATTGCCGGCATGCACGGGAAAAGCACCTGTACCTCCATGTGTGCGCAGATTTTTATGGATGCGGTGGTGGATCCGACCGTTCTGTCCGGTGCGGAGATGGCGTCCATGGGCGGCGCCTATCGGATCGGCGCACGGGAGCATTTTATCTTTGAGGCATGCGAATATGAGGATTCCTTTCTGGATTTCAATCCTTCGGTTGCGGTTTTGCTCAACGCGGAGATGGAGCATGTCGATTATTTCAAAAGTCTTGCACAGATACGGAACTCCTTTGCCGCATACGCATCCCTGGTCGGGGAAAACGGATATGCGGTTTTCAATGCCGATGACGAAAATCTGATCGCGGCAATGTCGCAGGCAGACGGGTTCCGAGGCAAAAAAATCACGTTCGGTGTTCAGAATACCGCGGCGGATTGGCGTGCGACCGATATTTCCGTGACGGACGGTCACCCCTCGTTTACGGTTTTGTACCGCGGCGCTCCTTTTGTGCGGATACGCCTCTCTGTCTGCGGGACACACAACATTTACAATGCGCTTGCCGCAGTGGCGGTTTCCGCTTTGTGCGGAATCGAAAAAGACGCGATCGCAAATGGTCTTGCAGCATTCTGCGGGGCAAAGCGGCGGATGGAATACAAGGGAACCTGCAACGGTGCCGCCGTGTACGATGATTACGGACATCACCCCACAGAGGTCCGGACAACGCTGGACGGGGCGCGTGCACTGGGATATCAGCGGCTGTTCTGCGTTTTTCAGTCGCATACCTATTCCAGAACCGCGGAGCTCTATGACCGTTTTTTGCATGCATTTGACAGCGCGGACCGTGTGATACTGACCGACATTTACGCCGCACGGGAGACAAACACCTACGGGGTGACGCCGCAGAAGCTGGCGTCGGACATCGGGGAGAAGGCATCCTACGGCGGCTCACTGGATCAGATTGCCCAAACCCTGCGGCAGGAGCTGTGTCCGGGGGATCTCTGCGTGATTATGGGCGCAGGGGACGTGTATCGGCTTTTCGGTATGCTCGGACTGTAAACCATCCGGAAATCGAATCAAAAAATTGAACGGAACATTGAATCAGCGTCCGCTGCGGAAACGTGGCGGACTTTTTTGTTACCGGTTTATCCCGTTTTCCCTATGACCGTCAAAATCTTTTCAAAAACTTCCCTGAAAGGACTTCGCACAGTGACATTTTTCCCGGGCGCTTCCGCGTATAATGGACAGGAAGGAGAGGGGGACGGGTATGGAACAGGAAGTTTACGGGGACCTGCTTTTTTGCGTGAATTTTTCCATGGATTTTCTCTGTTTTTATCTGACGGCAAAGCTGTTGCACCGCCGCCTGCCGCTCTGGCGAACGGTTTTTGCGTCCGCAATCGGCGGGGTATATGCGGTTGCGGCACTGCTGATCCGTACATCCGGCGCTCTGGCGCTGATCTTTGATCTTGCGGTGTGCGTCTGTATGAACTGTGCGGTGTTCTGTCAGAAAAAGCTGCGCCCTTGGCGGTTGCTTCTGTGTGCGGCAGTCTATTTTGCGGTTTCCGCTGCACTCGGCGGGTGCATGAGCGCGCTGTACAGTCTTTTCAACCGCGCGGATGCGGCAGGCGGACAGGATGGCGGCACCGGAGCGGGGACGGTCGGGTTCTTCCTTCTGGCAGCAGTCGCGGCGCTGATTACCCTGCTCGGCGGCAGATTTTTCAGGCGCAGTACCGCCGGCACACATTGCCGGATTGAGGTCACGTTGGCGGGAAAACGCGCGGCGACGGATGCTTTTGTGGACAGCGGAAATCTGTTGCGCGAGCCGCTCAGCGGATTGCCGGTTGTGGTGATGGATCCGGGCGTTGCGGAAGCGTTGCTTGGCAGGCGCGGATGTGACGAGCTGCTTGCGGGCAGGATGCCGGCAGATCTCGGCGCGCGTCTGCGCCCGGTGCCGTCAACCGGTGCGACCGGAAAAAAACTGCTGATTGCGGTCCGTCCCGATACGGTGACCGTTACCGATGAAAAGGGGCGTTCGCATTCGGTACAGGCTTATTTTGTCCTGACGGAACTGCCGGGCGCCGACCGCTGTCATGCACTGATTTCACCCGAATTGCTCCTGTAAGTACATAGCATCCGATCGTTGCCGTTTTTTCGGAATCCGACCGGAATATCAATTCAGAACGGAATGGAGGAATAACCATGAAGAAAAACAAACCGTGTTCCGTCGGATGGGTGCGCAGGCTCATTTTGCGCCTGTTTCCGACATCTGCGGGGATCTACTACATCAACGGTCCGGAGCTGTTGCCGGCACCCTTGAGCAGTGAAGAGGAGAACCGATGCATCAGCCGGCTGAGTTACGACGAAAACGCCAAAAATACGCTGATCGAACACAACCTGCGCCTGGTGGTCTATATTGCCAAGCGTTTTGAGAATACGGGCACCGGCATTGAGGACCTGATTTCCATCGGCACGGGCGGGCTCATCAAGGCGGTCAATACCTTTTGTGCCGACAAAAACATCAAGCTTGCAACCTATGCCTCCCGGTGCATCGAAAACGAAATACTGATGTACATCCGGAAAAACAGCGGCAAATGCGAGGTTTCCATCGACGAGCCGCTCCATGTGGATTGGGACGGAAACGAGTTGCTGCTTTCCGATATTCTGGGGGATGAGGAGAACGGGGTGTCCTACGAACTGGAACAGCGGGAAGAGCGTGAGATGATCCGCCGCGCGGTATCGGCGCTGGACGAGCGGGAACGGGAGATCATTGAGATGCGTTACGGCATGGGCGGAAAGCGGGAGTATACGCAGAAGGAAGCGGCAGACGCGCTCGGTATCTCGCAGTCCTATATCTCCAGACTGGAGAAAAAGATCCTTTTGCGTTTGCGCGAGGATCTGGAGGGGAAGCTTTAAGGCATCACCGCGCAGCAATTTGCGCAGGCATACTTGCCTGCATCTTTTCCGTCATACTTCACAAAAATCCTTGCCAGTAGCGCTGCTACAACCTGCGAATTTTTGTATTGTCTGACGAAAAATCCGACTGCGCAATTGCACCATCGGAATTACGCGGTAATGCCTTAATGAAAAACTCTGACGGAAGTTCTGAAGGGAATGCCGCCGTCGGCAGTGCACGGTGACGCAGCCGATTTTCCAAAGAATTGTGCGGATGCGTCATAAATGCGGACAGGGGTACATAGAATTTATCGAAACACATTATGCGGAGGTAACAGTATGCCTGAACATTCAATTTATGCGGACATTGCCGGCAGAACGGGCGGCGATATTTATATCGGCGTGGTGGGACCGGTACGGACAGGAAAATCAACCTTTATCAAGCGTTTTATGGAATCGCTGGTACTCCCCAATATCGGCGAGGGGTATTCGCGGGACCGTGCACGGGACGAAATGCCGCAGTCGGCGGCGGGAAAGACGGTTATGACCACCGAACCGAAGTTTATTCCCGATGAAGCGGTGGCAATTACGGTGGACGGGTGCGCAACACTCCGGGTCAAGATGATCGATTGTGTGGGATATATCGTGCCGGATGCGCTGGGAACCATCGAAAACGGTCAGCCGCGCATGGTGCGTACCCCCTGGCAGGCGGAACCGATGCCGTTTGTGCAGGCGGCGGAAATGGGAACGGAAAAGGTCATCCGGGAACACGCAACCATCGGCATGCTGGTAACGACGGACGGCAGTATCGGAGAAATTCCGCGTGCAAGCTATGTGGAAGCGGAAGAGCGTATCGTGCGGGAACTGAAGGAGCTGGGCAAGCCGTTTGCCATGATTCTGAATTCCGCCCGTCCGACCTCGGAGGATGCCGTGGCACTTGCCTATGAACTGGAAGCCAAATACGGGGTTCCCGTGGCGCTCGTGTCCTGCATGGAGCTGGATGCGGAGGATATCCGCCACATTCTGGAACTGGTGCTGCACGAATTTCCGGTCACAGAGATACGGGTGCATCTGCCGGAGTGGACGGATGCGCTGGCGCCGGATCACCGGATCCGTGCGGCATTGGTCGGCGGACTGCGTGGATGCGCGGATCAGGTCAACCGGATCGGGGACGTCCGGAATGCCTTTTCGACCCTGGGCGATACCGAATACTGCAAGCAGGCAAATATCCGGGAGATCAATCTCGGGAACGGTCAGGTTGACATTGATCTGTCTCTTGAGGACGGTCTTTATTATACGGTCATCAGCGAACTGACCGGATTTTCGGTGGACGGGGAAGAGGCGCTGATCGGACTTTTGCAGGAGCTCGCAGAGATGAAGCAAAAGTATGACAAGGTTGCCTCTGCCATTGCCTCCGCCAATGAGAGCGGCTACGGAATCGTCATGCCGGATCTTGCGGATATGAAGCTGGAGGAGCCGCAGATTGTACGGCAGGCGGGCGGATACGGCGTCCGTTTGCGCGCCGCGGCACAGAGCATCCATATGATCCGTGCCAACATCGAAACCGAAATCAACCCGATCGTTGGGACGGAACAGCAATCGGAGGATCTTGTCAAGTATCTGCTGCACGAGTTTGAAGAGGATCCAGGCAAGCTCTGGGAGACCGATATGTTCGGCAAATCCCTCTATGAACTGGTCAACGAAGGATTGCATACAAAGCTGGAACATATGCCGGAGGCTTCACGGACCAAGCTTTCCGAGACATTGGAGCGCATTATCAACGAGGGAAGCAACGGACTCATCTGTATTCTGCTCTGAAATCAGGACGGACATCTCTCCCTTTATTGGGAAACATGTCCGTCTTTTTTTCTCTTTTTATTTTGCGGCGGTGGGTTTTTCCTGCGGAAACAGGCATTCTCCGTTGGTTCGGATGACCTGTCTGTACCAATCAAAGGATTTCTTGCGGTAGCGCGCCATGGTGCCGCTTCCGTCGTCGTTGCGGTCGACGTAAATGAAGCCGTATCGCTTGCTCATCTGGGCGGTGGAGGCGGACACAAGGTCGATGCATCCCCACATGGTATAGCCCATGACCGGAATGCCGTCCCGGATTGCCTCGCCGACTGCCCGCAGATGGTCGGTCAGATAGGCGATTCTGTAATCGTCCTCGACGGTCGGGGTTCCGTCTGCGCCGCGCACCAGGGTGTCATGCGCGCCCAGTCCGTTTTCCACGACAAACAGCGGAATCCGGTAGCGGTCGTGCAGGCGGTTGAGGATAATCCGCAGTCCGTCCGGATCGATCTGCCAGCCCCATTCGCTCGCCCTGAGCGTCGGGTTCGGCACGCCGCCCATGATATTCCCCATGCCGGCGGTGTGATCGGTTGCGCTGGCGCACATACTCATATAATAGCTGAAGGAAACAAAGTCCACCGTGTTGCGCAGAATTTCGGCATCTTCCGGCAATACGTCGATTTCAATGCCGTTTTCCCGGAAAAGTCTGGTCGTGTAGGCGGGATAAGCGCCGAACACCTGTACGTCCGAAAACAGATAGGTTTCCCGTTCCAGCTCCATTGCCGCAAGCACATCCTCCGGGGCGGGAGTCAGGGGGTAAACCGGTGCGGCGATGATCATGTTGCCGATTTTGGCATCCGGAATGATCTCATGGCACAGGCGCACCGCCAGTGCGCTTGCAATGAGCTCATGGTGCACCGCACGATAGAGGTCGCTTTTGGAGAGCTGATCCGCGGGGGTGCAGATGCCGCCTGCCAGGTATGGCTGACGCAGAATGGCGTTGATCTCATTGAATGTCAGCCAGTATCTTACCTTCTCGCGGTAACGGGTGAAAACCGTTCTTGCGAATTTTTCGAAAAAGCCGATCATCTCCCGTCCGACCCAGCCGTTGTATTTTCGCGCAAGTCCGAGCGGGGTTTCGTAGTGGGAGAGGGTAACAAGCGGTTCGATTCCGTGTGCGCGCAGCTCGTCGAAAACTCTGTCGTAGAATGCCAATCCTTCCTCGTTGGGTTCTTCCTCGTCTCCGTTGGGAAAGATACGGGTCCAGGCGATCGACATCCGGAAAACACGGAATCCCATTTCCGCAAACAGGGCAATGTCTTCCCGGTAGCGGTGATAAAAATCGATTCCTTCCAGTTTCAGGTTGTCCTCGGTCGGCACCGGCGTTGTCGGTCCCATGATGCCGTGCGGCATGACATCCTGAATGGAAAGCCCTTTACCGCCCTCATTGTATGCGCCCTCCATCTGATTGGCGGCAGTGGCGCCGCCGAAAAGAAAATCTGCCGGAAATACGGTGTGTTTCATGATACGCCCTCCTTGATAATGATTTTGCCGTCGCTGTATGCGGCACGGTCCTCGCGGTTGGTAACAATGACCGCTACGGTCGGGTCCAGACCGTGCCTGCGGATGGAATCGGTATCAAACCGCAAAAGCACGTCGCCCTCCCGGACCCTGTCGCCGTTTTTGACACATGGGGAGAATCCTTCGCCCTGCATGGTCACGGTGTTGATTCCCACATGGATGAGAAGCTCCGTCCCTTTTTCCGATTTTAACCCGATCGCATGTCCGGTTTCAAAGACATTCTCAACCGTGCCGTTGAAGGGCGCGTAAACCTCGCCCGTGCTCGGACGCACGCCGAAGCCGATGCCGAGAACGCCGGAGGCAAAGGTTTCATCCGGAATCTCTGCAAGCGGGATGATCTCGCCGGCAACGGGGGCGTGAATGGTTTCGCCGTCTGGCAAGCCGTCCACCATTTCTCCGACTGCGGCATCCTCTTTGGGGACATCCTCAAATCCGAGAATCAGCGTGGCGATAAAGGTCGCGACAATGGCAATACCCGCGCCTGCGATGGCGTAGGTGAAATTCATGCCGCCCTCGGGAGCAATGAACTGCACAATGGCGAGCAGAGAAGGAGAAGTGAATGCGTAGGAGCGCACGCCGAACGCACCGATGAAGATACCGGCAATACCGGATCCGATGCAGGCGGCGACCAGGGGCTTTTTCAGCCGCAGGGTAATGCCGTACAGCGCCGGTTCGGTAATTCCAGCCGTCAGCGCGGAAACGGCTGCGGCGCCGGCAACCGAGCGCAGTTCGCGGTTTTTGGTCCGGATCATGACCGCCAGACAGGCGGCACCCTGCGCGAGGTTGGAAGCCAGCATTGCGGGTAAAAGGAAGGGATCGTAACCGAGCGTGCCGATGTCAGAAAGCGCACCGGGCACAAAAGCGTAGTGCATTCCGGTCATGATGATCAGCGGGAGCAGTGCGGCAAAGATGCCCATGGTCAGCCAGCCGGAAAGTCCCAGAAGCCATGCGAACAGTCCCTGTACCCACGCACCGATCAGGGTCCCGAGCGGCGCCAGGGCAACCAGCGAAACCGGCGCCATGATCAGCAGAACCAGCATGGGCTTGAAAATGGTCTTTGTCCATGTGGGGGTGATTTTGTCGATTCCTTTTTCCACATAGGAGAGAACCCATGTGCACAGCAGCGGAGGAATGATGGAAGAGGAATAGGTGGCGGCAGTGACCGGCAGACGCAGGAACGTGACCGGTGTATCCGCACTGAAAAGCGCGATCAGATCCGGATGCAGCAGAAGCCCGGTGAGCGTCATAGCAAGGACCGGATTGCAACCGAATTTTTTGGCTGCGGTATAGGCAACCATAATGGGCAGAAAATAAAATGCGGCATCGCCGACAATTTCCAGAACGCGGTAGGTCATATTGGTGTCCGGCACACCCAGAAGCCCCAGGATAATCAGGAGCAGTTTGATCATGCCGCAGCCGATGATGGCAGGCAGAATGGGGGCTACACTGCCGGAAATGGCGTCAATGATGTTGCCGAAAAAACGTTTGGCGGTCCACTTTTTCTTTCCGGCGCTGACCGGTGCCGTGTTTTCCGTATGTCCGGAAATGCCGAGCACGTCCGTAACCGCGCGGTAATAGGTTGCGACCGCGTTGCCGATGATGACCTGGTACTGTCCGCCGCTCCGGCTCACGCCGAGTACGCCGGACAGCGATTTGACTTTTGCGTCATCCACGATGTCTTCGTTTTTCAGTCGGAACCGCAAACGGGTCATGCAGTGCGTGACATCAATGACGTTCTCATGCCCGCCGAGCTCCTTGATCAGTTGTTTTGCAGTATCGGAAAGATTCATGTCCGACCTCCTTTGGTGTGAGTGTAACGGTGCGTGCCCGTTTCACTCCCGATGCATATTTTCGGCAACGCGTATGTGCGGCACAGCGACTGTGGCAGAGAGTCGTTTGTGTGTTCTTACGCATTGCCGAAACGTACAAAAGCAGTATCGGACCGGATGGTTTCCGTTATACGGTTCGTTTTTTTCCTTTCCTTCCGACCGGCGGAAGAAGAAGGAATTTTTGACTCTTTTTCTGTTTTCTGTTGACAATCTTTTTCTTTGATGTTATACTTAAAAAGAACGTTTTCCGCCCGTGCGGCGCGTAAAAATGCAGGTTGACCGACAGATTGTATGCACATTTTTTGAACCGGAAAGGATGAAAAAAGCGATGATCAGAATTCAGCAACTGTATATGGATTGCGGAAAAATGCGGGAAGAGTCCCTGACGGATGTCCGGACACCGTATTTTTCCTGGTCGGTCTGTTCCGACAGACCCGATGACCGCCAGTGCGCTTTTTGCGCCGAGGTTTCCGATGCGCAGGGAAAGGTGCTCTGGCATACCGGTTGGTGCGACAGGGACGAACAGGGGGTTCTTTACGCAGGAGATCCGTTGCCGGAAGGGGATCTTTTGCACCTGCGCGTGTCCGTGAAAGGACGGTCGGGAGAGGCGAGTCCTTTCGGTTGTGCGTCTTTCCGCCTGGGCACCGTGGAAAACTGGCGCGGAAAATGGATCAAAGCCCCGGATGCCGTGCATGAGGTTTCTTACTGCTTCCGGAAGGACTTTACGGTCGACGGGGAAGTAGATGAGGCGCTGCTTTATGTCTGCGGAATCGGGTATCATGTGCCGTATCTGAACGGTTTCGGACTGACGGACAGTCTGATGGATCCCGCAACCTCCAATTATGCGAAAACCTGCTATTACCGTGTTCTTTCGGTCGCTCCTGAGCTGCACCAGGGGAAAAATACATTGGGAGTCGAGGTGGCGGACGGCTGGAGATACAATGAAACCGATACGTTCCGCAACCTGTTCATAGGGCGGAAGATTGAGTTTTTCGGGGACGATATGCTGAATGTCATGCTGCGGATCCGCTATCGGGACGGGCGTGAGGTGTGGGTCGTCAGCGACGAGAGCTGGATCTGTAAAAAGGGTGCGTATACCTCGCTGAGCATTTTCGGCGGCGCCAAATACGATGCGCGCCTTTACGACCCGTATTGGGCAGGGGATGCCGACACCTGGCACGAACCGGTCGGGTTTGCACCGGTTGCGGTCTGCCAGGGACCGGGGGGAGAATTGCGCCCCATGACACTGGAGCCGATATCCATACAGAAGTGTTATCCGGTCAAATCGGTATTTTCCGTAAAGCCAGGTGTTTATATTCTGGATTTCGGTCAGAATATTGCCGGTGCCGCAAGCCTGCAACTTCCCAAACACATGGAGGCAGGACGTACCATTTGCCTGCGGTTCGGCGAAATGCTTGACGAGGACGGCGGACTTTACAATCTGCCGCTGCGCTATGCCGAGCAGATCGATACGTACACCGCCGCAGGGGACGAACGGGATGCGGAATGCTTCATGCCCGGGGAATTTACCTATCACGGATTCCGCTATTGTGAGGTTACGGGATACCCGGAAATGGACAGAGAGGATATTTTTGCGGTTGCGTATTATACGGATATTGACAAAAAAAGCTCTTTTTCCTGCGGCAGTGCGCTTGTGACACGCATCCATGAAAACTGCGTGGCAACCGAGCGTTCCAATCTTCACTCCATTCTGACCGACTGCCCGCAGAGAGACGAACGGATGGCATGGATGAACGACGCAACCGTTCGCTTTGAGGAAACCCCGTACAATTTTGACATCGGAAGGCTTTTCCCTAAAGTTATCCGCGACATCCGCAACGAACAGCGCCCGGACGGCGCCTTTACCTGCTGTGCTCCGTTTATTTACGGGAATCTGCCTGCCGACCCCGTTTGCTCTTCCTATCTGGTGGCGGGAATGTCCGCCCTGATGCATACCGGGAACATTGCGCTGATCCGGGACTCTTTCGACGGTTTTGCGGCGTGGGAGAACCTGCTTCTGTCCCGCAGTGACAACTATATCGTCAATTACTCCTACTACGGGGATTGGGCAGGTCCTGCCTATGCCTGTGTGGACGCCGAAAATGCCTTTTCCAAGGAAACGCCCGGTATTTTCATGTCTACAGGATATTCGTATTTTAACTGCGTCACGCTGGCAAAATTTGCCCGTCTGCTGGGCAGAACCGCCGATGAAGAGAAGTACGGCGCATTGGCGGAAAACATCCGGGAAGCCATGCTGAATCAGTGGTTTGACCGGGACAGCGGCAGGGTGGCAACCGGTTCGCAGGCATGTCAGGCATTTGCGCTTTGGTTGGGAATCCTGCCGGAGGAGTGCCGTGCGGGTGCGGCAAAGGTCATGCGCGACAATCTGGTGAACAACAACTACCGTATCACGACCGGAAATCTCTGTACCCGGTATCTGATGGATATGCTTGCCGAATACGGCTATGTTGACGACGCATGGCGTGTGCTGACGTCCGAAGAATATCCGTCGTACGGCTATATGATTCAGAATGAGGCGACAACGGTCTGGGAGCGGTTTGAACTGAAGAAAGAGCCGGGTATGAATTCGCACAATCACCCCATGTATGCCGCTGTGGATTACTGGTTCTATACGCATCTGTGCGGCATTCAGCCGACAAAGCCCGGTTTTGCGGAATTTTCGGTCAGACCGTGCTACCCGGGCGCGCTTCTGAGCGCTCATGCCACACTGGATACGGTCAGAGGGCAGATTGACGTGCGCTGGGTCAGACGGTTCTGGCAGTACAGCCTGTATGTGAGTGTTCCGTTCGGCGCCGTTGCGCATATTGACACACCGGCAGGGGTGCAGACGGTGGGAAGCGGCTCCCATGTTTATCATTGGGATGTGCCGGGCGGCAACGAACGGACGGCGGACTGAAAAAACGAAAGACCGAGGTAAAGAAAGGGGGAGACGTTCAAAGTGCATATCGGAGAGAAAATCAAGGCGTTGCGCACGGCAAAAATGATGACGCAGGCGGAACTGGCAGGAGATCAGATCACGCGGAATATGCTCTCCCGGATTGAACACGGCGCGGCATTTCCGTCCCTGCAGACCGTGATCTATCTTGCCGCACGCCTGAATGTCCCTGCCGGCTTTCTGCTTGCGGAAGAGGGGGATGACTTCCTCTACCGGAAAATGAACAGCATCGGGAACATTCGTCACGCCTTTTCCAGGGGCGATTACCGCAGTTGCCGGGACATTTGCGAATCCCTGTTCGGCGAGGGACGCTCGGACGATGAAATTGCCCTGATCCTTGCCGGCTGTACCAAGGAGATCGGCATGGAGGAGCTGCACGCGGGAAGACTGCATACGGCGGTGCGTGATTTTGATGCCGCGCTGCGGTATGTCGCCGCGACGGTGTATGACACCGCCGTGATCCGGGCGGAGATTGCCGTCTGCCTTGCCTGGCTGCGGGAGTTTTCCCCGATGCTGAATTCGGACATGCTGGATAACCCGGACGGCGTCGGCAGCCGCGCTTATGCGTCCGGCAATGCGTTTTGCCGGTATATAGCGGCGCTGTCGGACCTTGCCGAGGGCAGAGAGGAACTTCTTGCGCTTTATCTTACGCAGGAGGATGAGCGGGTTCTGTACCCGCTGCATGTCCGCGCAAGGCGTTGTATGGCGCAGTCGGACTATGCAGGCGCGTTGGTCTTTATGCGCCGGATTATGGATGCACAGGAGGTTCCGCCGCAGATTCTGCTTTACAGTACGGTCTGCGATATGGAAGTCTGCTGCAGGGAAACGGATGATTACAGGGGGGCTTATGAGTATGCGCGGGACAAGATCGGCTTGCGGGAGCGGCTTTTGGAAGATGTGCAGTAAACGGGGCATTCTGTTGCCGCTTCTGTGCTGTTTTCTGACCTTGTTCGGGTGTGCATCCGCCGCACAGGACCGCTTTTATGCGGGAGAAACGGTAACGCCCGCCGACATCGCCTCCATGCGCGAGAACGCCTTCGGCTCGGCGGAAGAAATGACGCAGGGACAGGAATGGGAAACGGACAGCGCAGGGGAGAAAATCTGCTATTGGACCGGTTCCGGGAGCGTTTATCACGCAAGCAAAAATTGCCCGTCACTTTCGCGGGCAAAAGGAATTCTGAGCGGCAGTGTGTCACAGGCGGAGACCGCGGGAATCCGGCGGGCATGCAGTCGGTGCGCACGGGAGGTAAGCGACAGTGATTGAAGTGCTTTACAGGGACAGGGACCTTCTGCTCGCGGTCAAACCGGTCGGCGTTCTTTCGGAGAAAACCTCGACACCGACCGGGGGCGACAGGGTAGTGACCGATCTTCTGCAGGAGCAGCTGCACCTGCCCTATATCGGATTGGTTCACCGGCTTGACCGGGTCAGCGGCGGAGTGATGCTGTTTTCCCTGCGCAGGGAGATGACCGGAAAGTTGTGTGCGATGATGCAGGAACATTGCAAGGAGAAGGTGTATCTTGCCGTTTGCGAACATGCGCCGGAGCCGCCGGAGGGGCGCATGACCGATCTGTTGTTTTTTGACCGGCTGGCGGGTAAGAGCTATGTCGTGGACCGTTTGCGCAAAGGAGCGAAGGAAGCGCGGCTCTCCTATCGCACGCTTGCATCCGGTGCGCCGTACAGTCTTGTCGCCGTTTCCCTGGAAACCGGGCGTACCCACCAGATCCGTGCGCAGTTCTCCTCGCGCGGGTATCCGCTGTGTGGGGATCGGAAATACGGCAGCAGAGAAAAGGAATGCGGCTGCGCGCTGTGGGCGTGGAGGCTGTCTTTTGCCCATCCCGTGACCGGAAAGCCGGTTTCGGTACAGTCGGCGCCGCCGGATGTGTACCCGTGGAATCTGTTCGGGACCGCGGGTATAAGAGAAAATACAGAACGAAGGGAAAAGGAGGGGATTGCAGATGGCATTTCCTGAGAATTTTTTGTGGGGATGTGCGACCAGTGCCGCACAAGTGGAAGGAGCGCCCTTTGAGGACGGAAAGACCCCGTCCATCTGGGACGTAATGGCGCAGAAGCCGGGAAAGATTTTCAACGGTCAGACCCCGGCAAATGCCTGTGACAGCTATCACCGTTTTGATCGGGACCTGAAAAATCTGTGCGACCTGGGGGTCAACGCATACCGGATGTCCATTGCCTGGGCACGTGTGCTCCCGCAGGGCGTCGGGCAGTTGAATCAGAAGGGACTGGATTACTATAAGCGCGCTTTTGACGCATTGCTCTCGCACGGAATCATGCCCAATGTGACGCTGTACCATTGGGATCTGCCGCAGGCGCTGGAGGATCGTGGCGGTTGGGTCAATCGGGACAGCATTGAATGGTTCGGTGAATACGCGGACAAGATGTTCACGGCGTTCGGGGATATCGTTCCCATGTGGTCAACCATCAACGAGCCGATTGCAACCTATGTCGGATACGCATGCGGCGGCTTTGCACCGGGGTATACCAACGAAAAATGGGGAAATCAGGCGCGGCATAATATTCTTGTGGCGCACGGAAAGGGTGTGGAGGCGTTCCGTTCCCATCACCTGAACAGCAAAATCGGTGTTGTCATTGACATCTGGAAGCGCCATGCGCTGACCGACGCGCCGGAAGATATCGCCTTGATGGTGGACCAGGACGAACGGAACTGGAAATTCTACTGCGATCCGATTCTTGCCGGGCATTACAGCGACTATATTCTGGAGCATCTTGCGGCGGAGGGGACGCTCATGCACATGGAGCCGGACGATTTCCGCCTGACCGCACAGCCCCTGGATTATTTCGGCTTGAATGTTTACAACCGGGTTCCCGTCACCGCAAATCAGCAGGTTGCAATGGATTTTTCCCAGGGAGGAAATTTTCTGAACAACCGGACGGAGTATTACCCCAAGGCGGTTTACGACGCCATTCACCTTCTGCACGATCTGTACGGCATCAAAATACCGATTTACATCACCGAGAACGGCACCTATTTTGAGGGGACCGAACCGGTCGGGGCGGACGGTATGATTCACGATGATGACCGTATCCGCTACATTGCGGGATTTCTGGAGTGGCTGGAAAAGGCAATCGACGAGGGCTTTGACGTGCGCGGCTATTTTCTGTGGAGCCTGATGGACAACTTTGAGTGGAGTGCCGGGACCAATTTCAAGTTCGGTATTCTGTCTACAGACCCGAAAACATTTGATACCAGGTGGAAAAAGAGCGCTTATTTTTACCGTGATTTTATTGCCGCGCACCGGCAGTAAAAAATGAGCCCCGCGCATCCCGTAGGGACGGAATGCGCGGGGTATTTCACAGGGCGAACGGTCAGCGGCTTTTGTAGATGTTATTGAAAATGTCAAAGTCAACGCCGAACCGTTCAAAGACGGTGCGCAGTGTCGCATCGTCCAGTGCCAGATAGAGAATCAAAAAAAGGAATTCCAAAAAGAACAGGACAGCGCCGACAATCCCGCAAATCAGTGCGATCCGTGTGGCGGTTGTTGCATGCTTCCGCCGGATGACGACAATACTCAGGACGATTGCAATGGCGGCAGGGACAAGGCTGATGTAGGTACAGAATCCCAAAATCACAGACACGATTCCCGCAATCAAAGCCATTCGGGTAAACGCCTTGGAATTGTGCCGCATGACCCAATCCGTCCGATCGGGAGAAACAACGGAATCATCAAAGAAAACGTCATTGACCTGCCGGGGGTGCCCGGCTTCCGTATCAGTATGACGGTCTGAGCGATTGTTTTTGCTGTCATGCATATGTTTTGTAACCTCGCGGAAAAAAGAATGATGCGCAAGAGAAGAGAATGTGGATCCGCCCGAGGGGGATCTGCGGAAAGGAAACATGCGATGAAGGAAAAGGCAACCAAAACGGAAGCGCGGAAGCATTGGATTGTTTTTGCGGCAGTTCATGCCGGTATCGGCATCCTTGTTCTTTTGCTTCCGCTGTATGGGCGTTTGGTGCAAAAGCTGTCGGCGCATATTTATATGGGGTGTTTCCTACGTGACTTTTTCGGAATTCTGTGTCCCGTGTGCGGCGGAACACATTCGGTAAAAGCCCTTTTGCGGGGAGATTTTGCAGAAGCATGGCACGCCAACGCAGGTGTGGTATGTGCAATTGCCGCCGCTATTTTAGCGGACGGGGTGATTCTTGTCAACCTGATCCGTGGGAGAAAACGACCATTCCCGCACGGATCGCAGTTCGCACTGGCAGTGCTCCTGTGGCTTTTGCTGTTTGGCGTCGTGCGGAATTTCTTTTGAAAATGCGGAAAGGACTCAGAAATTCAGCACTCTGGACGCAATGGCGAAATAGACCAGCAGCGTCAGCGTATCCACAATGGTGGTGACAAACGGGGAAGCCATGACCGCAGGGTCAAGTTTGACTGCCTTTGCCAGCATAGGCAGACAGGCGCCGACAATGGAGGCGATCACGATGGCAAAGAAGATGGTCAAACTGACGACCGCCGCGATGGTGAGCTTTTGCGGATCGACCGAGAAACGGCAGTCCACAACCCATGTTTTCAGAAAACAGGCGATTGCCACGGCAATGCCGGTAAAGACGGAAACGCGGAATTCCTTCCAGATGATACGGAAAATATCCCGCTGGGTGAACTCGCCCAGAGAAAGCGCACGGATGATGGTGACAGAGGACTGGCCACCCGCGTTTCCGCCGGTGTCCATCAGCATGGGAACAAAGGCGGAGAGGGAAAGGGCAAGCGATACATGGGAGAGCGCTCCCTCGTAATGTGAAATAATGGTACTGGTAAACGTCGCGGAGACCATGAGCAGAAGCAGCCATGGGATCCGTTTTTTCCATGTCTCAAAGATGCCGGTTTTCATATAGGGCTTGTCGCCGGGCAGAATTGCAGCCATCTTTTCGATATCCTCGGTTGCCTCGTCCTCAATGACGTCCAATGCGTCGTCGACCGTTACGATACCGACCAGACGGTTTTCCTTGTCTACGATCGGCAGGGCAAGAATATCGTACTTGGAGATGATGGACGCTACGGTTTCCTGGTCATCCAAGGTGCGCGCGCTGATGATGTCGCTGGTCATGATGTCCGCGATTTTTTCATCCGGCTTGGCAAAGAGCAGATCCTTGAATGAAACGATTCCTTCCAGAACACGGGCATCGTCCGTGACATAGGCGGTATACACGGTTTCTTTGTCAAGACCCGTTTTCCGGATGTGCGCAATGGCGTCCTGTACCGTCATGTTCTTGCGCAGATCGATGAATTCGGCAGTCATAACACTGCCGGCGCTGTCCTCCGGATAGGCGAGAAACCGGTTGATTTCCGCCCTGGTGTCGGGAGTCACGTTGCGCATGATCCGGTGTACAATATTCGCCGGCATCTCCTCCAGCATGTCTACCGCATCGTCCAGAAACAGATCCTCCACCATGACCGAAATTTCACGGTCTGTCATTGCGGAAATAATGCGTTCCTGCACATCGGTATCCAATTCGGCGAAAACGTCGGCGGCAATGTCTTTTTTCAGCATCCGGAAGACGGCGGGAATGCGCTTTTCGGGCAGCTCATTAAAAAAGTCTGCCGCGTCTACCGGGTTCATATCTTCCAACTCATGCACAAAATCGGTGTAATGTTTGTCGTCCAGCAATGCGATCAGGTGGTCGAATTTGCTTTCCATCAACCGTTCGTGCTCGTTTTCGGGCATGTCGTCTTCTTCATCGTTTTCGACGGGATCGGGGATATCCGCTTGTTTTTCTTCCGCATACGGTCGGGCGGGAGAGGGGAGTTCATGCCTGTCCGCCGGTTCCGGAGCAGGCGTCTTTGTTATCTTATTTTCTTTTTCCTTGGTATCTTTTTCCTTATCAGACATGATGATCACCTCCCACAAACAGTATCCGATTACGACCACCATAGTATACCACACTTTTTTGTTTTTGTCAATCGTGCAAATTGCGAAAAACTATTGACAAATCGTATCGTGTGTGATAAGATAAACAGGATAAAAACAGTTCTTGCTGATCGGTAAAGGAGTAGAAGAGAAGAATGGATCATACACAGAAGACAATGGACAAAATCGTGGCGCTGTGCAAAAACCGCGGTTTTATTTTCCCCGGCTCCGAAATTTACGGCGGGCTTGCCAATTCCTGGGACTACGGTCCGCTCGGTGTGGAATTCAAAAACAATGTCAAGCGCGCATGGTGGAAAAAGTTTGTACAGGAATGTAAATATAACGTCGGACTGGACAGCGCGATTATTATGAATCCGCAGACATGGGTTGCATCCGGACATCTCGGCGGCTTTTCCGATCCTTTGATGGATTGCAAGGTGTGCCGCAGCCGTCACCGTGCGGACAAGCTGATTGAGGATTATGCCTTCAAAAACGGGCTTGACGTCAATCCCGCCGGCTGGACGGACGACGAGATGTACAATTACATCAAGGAGAACCATATTGTCTGCCCGAATTGCGGATCGTCCGATTTTACGGCAATCCGGAAATTCAATCTGATGTTCAAGACCTTTATCGGCGTTACGGAGGACTCCTCCAGCACCGTCTATCTGCGCCCGGAAACCGCGCAGGGCATTTTTGTGCAGTTCAAGAACGCACAGCGTTCCACCAGACGGAAGCTGCCGTTTGGTATCGGTCAGATCGGTAAGTCGTTCCGCAATGAGATTACCCCCGGCAACTTCACCTTCCGGACCCGTGAGTTCGAGCAGATGGAGCTGGAGTTTTTCTGCAAACCCGGTACGGATCTGGAATGGTTCCAATACTGGAGAGGTTACTGCGAAAACTTCCTGTACGCGCTCGGAATGACCAAGGAGCACCTGCGCCTGCGTGACCACAGTCCGGAGGAGCTTTGCTTCTACTCCAAGGGAACCACCGATATTGAATTTCTGTTCCCGTTCGGCTGGGGTGAGCTTTGGGGAATCGCGGACCGGACCGATTACGACCTGACCCAGCACCAGAAGGTATCCGGCGAATCCATGGAGTATTTTGATCCGGAGACCAACGAAAAGTATATTCCTTATGTGATTGAGCCCTCTTTGGGCGCCGACCGTGTTGCGTTGGCGTTCCTGTGCGATGCTTACGACGAAGAGGTTGTTGATGCCGAGAAGAACGACATTCGTGTGGTTCTGCACCTGCATCCTGCACTGGCTCCGGTTAAGGCGGCGGTTTTGCCGCTTTCCAAGAAGCTCAGCGAGAAGGCAGGAGCCGTCTGCGATGAGCTTGCCAAGTACTTCAATGTGGAGTTTGACGAAACCGGGTCCATCGGTAAACGGTATCGCAGACAGGACGAGATCGGTACACCGTTCTGCATCACCTATGACTTTGATTCCGAGACGGACGGCTGTGTAACGGTTCGTGACCGGGATACGATGGAACAGGTGCGTCTGCCTGTTTCCGAGCTGCGTGCGTACATTGAAGAGAGCCTTGCGTTCTGATCGCACAGACGGAAACGAAGCGTAGCCGCGGCGTTTGACGGCTACCAAGGATAAATTGCGGCACCACCGCGCAATTCGCAAATGGCACACTTGCCTGCGCTTTTTTCGTCGTATGTCTGACGAAAAATCCGACTGCGCAATTGCACCGTCGAAATTGTGCGGTGGTGCTTTGCGTTAGCCGGAAGAAATTTTACGGATCCGTTCCCGCATGTGCGGACACATGCGGTGCGCGGAAGAGGGGGATACAGTGAGTCGTGACCGGGAAATTCTGTACACACAGCTTACACGGGATTATTGTTGCACACCTGCGGAGATTGCGCAAACACGGCCGGTGTTTACGCAGTTTGAGAAGCGGGCGGGCAGAAGACACTATCTGTCTGCGGCGGATGACTATCTGAAAATTGCCTGTATCAACGGAAAAATGCTCGTGACCGGCGAGGAGTCCGTTGTCGCATGGTGTGAGCGGCGCTATCGGGACACCAATGCCGCATGGTTTATGGAATACCAAAATCTTGCGGAACTGGACGCCCGCATCCGCCGGGACGGATTTCGGATCGGGCAGGCACACATTTTTTATGTTCCGGACAACCGTATGCCGCCGTCTTCCTCCATCAACGGAACGCTGACCTGGTACAGGGATGAAGAAATCAAACGGTTTCTGGGAGATGTAAGATTCTGTGAGGCGTTTGCGTTTTGTACGGATGCGCCGGACCGGGTCGGCGTTTCACTGACGCAGGAAGATCGGATTGTCGGAATGGCGGGTGCCAGCGAGGACAGCCCGCTGCTCTGGCAGGTCGGTGTCAATGTGATGCCGGATGTGCGCGGGCAGGGAATCGGCACGCTGTTGGTTTCTCTTTTGTCGCGACAGTTGCAGTCGCAGGGCGTCCTCCCGTTTTACGGAACCGCCATGTCGCATATTGCTTCGCAATGCCTTGCGCTGCGTGCGGGATTTTTTCCGGCATGGACGGAACTGACAACCGAGCGGATTCCGACGGACCGGACCCCGGCGGGCCGGGGGCGCTGAACAGTGCCCGGAGAAAGAGAAGGAAAAGAAAAAAACGGAGATACAAAGACGGATGGAAAACGAAAAAGAAAAACAGACCGGGATGGCGGGTGAATGCGTGATTCGCAGGGCGGTGCCGGCGGATGTGCCGGAGATCGGTAGGCTGTTGTATCAGGTACACCGTGTGCATAGTGATGTCCGCCCGGATCTGTTCCGTGCCGGCGCACGGAAATATACGGATGAACAGGTCCTGGCAATCCTTGCGGATGAAAAGACGCCGGTGTTTGTCGCGGAGCGCGGGGGACGGGTCGTCGGATATGCGTTCTGCATTTTTAAGCAGTTTTTGAACGACGGCAGTATGACGGATGTGAAATCTCTTTATGTCGACGACCTCTGTGTGGATGCGGATGTACGGGGGGCGCACATCGGACAGGCGCTTTATCGCTATGTAGTGGATTTCGCAGCACAAAAAGGGTGTTATCATGTGACCCTGAATGTGTGGGCAGGCAATGTGAATGCGCTCCGCTTCTATCAGAAGGTGGGATTGCACATCCAGAAATACGGAATGGAAGTCATTCTGCCGGCAACGGATCCCGGCGCTGCAACAGAGAAGAAAGAGCGCATAAGGTTTGAGCGCCTGACAAATCCGGAGCACCCCATGTACCCGCAGGCGATGGCGCTTTATCGGCAAAGCTTTCCGTACCATGAGCTGCGGGAACCGTTGTCACAGGCACGGATATTGTTCGATCCGGCTTATCGGTTTTTGCTGATTTACGACGGAGAGATGTTTGTCGGGCTTCTTTTGTATTGGGAGGCGGAGGATTTTCTGTATGTGGAGCATTTCTGCATTCTGCCGGAGCTGCGGAACCGTCGGTACGGACAGAAAGTCCTGGAAGAGTTGCGCCGGCACCCCAAAACGGTCATATTGGAGATTGACCCGCCGGAGGATGCGATTTCCATTCGCAGGAAGGGATTCTACGAGCGGAACGGCTTTTGCGAAAATCCGTATGCGTACACGCACCTGCCGTATCACCTTGGAGATACGGGACACCGCTTGGTCATTATGTCCGCGCCGGAGCCGATCGGGGAAGAGACCTATGCGTCGTTCTTGCGGTTCCTGAAGGAACGTGTGATGGTCGATGCATTCGGGGAGAGCACCGCGGAGGTGTAAATCTGTTTTGAAACTTTAAGGCAACAAAAATCCCGCCAAAGAATACTTTGGCGGGACTCTTGCTTATCCATACAGCAAGAAACAGGGAACGGGCAGAATTATTTGATTTCGACAGCAGCGCCGACTTCTGCGAGCTGCGCCTTGATCTTCTCGGCTTCGTCCTTTGCAACGCCTTCCTTCAGCGTGCTGGGAACACCTTCAACTGCCTTCTTAGCCTCAGCAAGGCCCAGACCGGTGATTTCGCGGACGATCTTGATAACCTTCAGCTTCTCGGAACCGAAGGAGGTCAGAACGACGTCAAACTCGGTCTTCTCTTCAGCAGCGGGAGCAGCAGCGGCTGCGCCTGCACCTGCAACAGCTACGGGAGCGGCTGCGGATACGCCGAACTCTTCCTCAACTGCCTTTACCAGGTCAGCGAGCTCAAGAATGGTAAGACCCTTAATTTCTTCAACAAGTGCTGTGATTTTTTCGGATGCCATGATAAATTACCTCCTCAAATGTGTGGTATTTGGTATAATTTTTGTGATTGTGTCGGTCAGAAACCACAGATCAGGCTTCTGCCGGAGCTTCCTCTGCTGCACCGCCGTTTTCTTTGTCGACGATTGCCTTGATCGCATATGCGAACTGGTAAAGAGGAGACTGGATGCTGCCGAGGAACTTGGCAACAAGAACTTCCTTGGACGGAATCTCGGACAGTGCGACGACGCCGTTTGCGTCAAGCGCCTCACCGTCCACAAAACCTGCCAAAATCGAGAAGGACTCAACCTGATCGGCATACTCCTTCAGGATCTTTGCCGGCGCGATCGCATCGTTCGCACTGATGGCGATTGCGGTCATGCCTTTGAGGCAAGTATCGGTGTTGATCGTTTCGTAACCTGCAAGTGCGCAGGCGCGGGCGGTCAGAGTGTTCTTGACAACCTCATACTTTACGCCGGCTTCACGAAGAGCCTTGCGCATTGCGGTATCCTTGTCAACGGTAATACCCTGATAGCTGACGATCACTCCGGACGCTGCGTTCTTGATTTCCTCTGCAAGTGCGCTCACAATTGCTTTTTTCTGTTCAAGTACTGCATTGCTGGGCATTGTGTTTCACCTCCCGGTAGTGAATAATGGATTTGAAAATAAAAAAATCTTTCTTCCGCAAGCAAACTGCCGCGCCAAAGAAAGACACCAAACAAAAAAGAAAGTTCGTTCTCTCCTCGGCAGGGAAGCATCGGCTTTTACGGAAACCTGCTGTCTTTGGATAATGTCCGCTCTCACGGACGACTCTTGCATTATACCACGTTGCAGAGAGCTTGTCAATAGCTTTTTTGAAAAAATTTTTCTTTTTCGGAATCCTGCCTCAAAAAACAGATACGGCGGTATTGCAAAATGCGGAAAGACAGAGTATAATAATGACAGTATGTAGATGATGGGAGAAACGGCTATGAGAAAATACAGAGATCTTTTGTTTGATGCGGATAACACCCTGTTGGATTTTTCGCGCTCGGAGCATGAGGCGATCGGCGAGTGCTTCCGGTCGTTTGGGTTGCCGGCGGGGGACCGTGAGATTGCGTGCTATTCCGCCATCAACGATTCCTATTGGAAGCGCCTGGAGCGCGGGGAAGTCCGCAAAGAGGATCTGTATTGGATGCGGTTTCAGACCTATCTGGAAGCGCAGGGCTTACAGGGTGACGCAAAAGAAATGAACCGCCGATACAAACTGCGCCTTGCGGAGAAATCCTATCTCTGGGACGGCGCGCTTGAGGTCTGCCGCACGCTCTGTGCACACTACCGGCTGTATCTGATTACAAACGGGGATAAATATGTGCAGGATCACCGCTTCCGTCCGTCGCCGCTTTTCCCGCTGTTCAAGGACTGTTTTATTTCCGAGGAGATCGGGTACGAAAAACCCTCCGCGGCTTATTTTGATGCCGTCAGGCAGCGCATTCCGGACTTTTCCGTCTCCGGGGCGCTTGTGATCGGAGATTCTCTGACCTCCGACATTCTGGGCGGCATCCGCGCAGGGATTGACACCTGTTGGTTCAATCCAAGGAACAAACCGATTCCGGCGGATATGCAGATTACATATGTGATCCATGACCTGCGTGAGCTGATCGGCATCCTTTGCTGAGCGAACGATTGCGAGGTGCTTTCATGTACGATTACGATTATGATCTGCTTGCCGATGCCCTCACGGGCGACGGCATCACCGTTTTGCGCAATGAGCCACTCAGTGTGCATTCCTCCTTCCGCATCGGCGGCACGTGCGCGCTGGCGGTGTTCCCGGCGGACACGGAATCCCTTTTGCGTGCTTACGAACGTCTGACTGCCGCCGCCGTTCCGATCTTTCTTGCCGGAAACGGTACCAATCTGCTCTTTCCGGACGGCGGATTTCCCGGTGCCGTGGTTTTTACGGAAAAAATGAACCGGATCGCCTTTTGCGACGGCTATGTAACGGCGCAGGCGGGTGCCTCGCTGACCGGACTTTGTGCACAGGCGGGCAAAAAGCGCGGTTATGCCGGATTTTCCTTCGGTTACGGAATCCCCGGCAGCGTCGGCGGCGGAGTGTATATGAATGCGGGTGCCTATGGCGGACAGGTGTCGGACCTTTTACTGCGAAGCGTTTATTATGACATCGGAACGGGAAAAGTGGAGACGCTTCCTGCCGCGGAACACCACTTTTCTTACCGCCATTCGGCGTACCGTACGCATCCGGAATGGGTTTTGCTTTCCGCGGATTTTGCCTGTGTGCCGGGGGATAGGGATGAGATTGTTGCGCAGTGCAATGCCAATATGACCGCGCGGCGGGAAAAGCAACCCCTGGAATACCCCAACGCCGGAAGCACCTTCAAACGCCCGCAGGGATATTTTGCGGGAAAGCTGATTGAGGATGCGGGACTGAAGGGCGCCGCGATCGGCGGGGCACAGGTGTCCGAAAAACACGCGGGATTCATTGTCAACCGCGGCGGCGCAAGCGCGGCGGATGTCCGCGCGCTGATTGCGTATGTGCAGGAGCGCGTGTTTGCACAGGCGGGAGTCCGGCTGGAATGCGAGATCATCATGCCGGAGGAGCCGGACGTTCAAAACGTTCAATAAGAAGCCAAGAAGCCGGGACTGCGGGAAACCGACGGTGTCGGAGAACAGGATGGGAAAATGTCTTTTGCGGGAAATGTCAAAGAAGAATTGTTGCAAATACCAATCAAAAACGCCTGCTGTCGCCGTGCGCTGGTGTGCGGCATGCTTTTCTGCGCGGAAATCCGGGAGAGCGACTGCGGGCAAACGGAAGGCGGAAAAGGGGAGGAAAAGCTGATCCTTTACCTGACGGAGGAGTCTGCCGCAACCCTTTGCTGTGCGCTGATCCGTCAGCAGTTTGGGCGCGAGCCGGAATGCAAGCCGTTGATCCGCGCCGGAAAGCCTTCTCACAAGATCGTGTTTTCCTCCCGCGCCGCCGCGGCGGTTGTGCGCGGGTATGCGGATCCCGCCACGGGAGCGCTTGCCGAGGCGGTCGGCTTCCGGTGCCAGAGTTGTCAGGTCTGTTTTCTGCGCGGCGTTTTCTGCGCGTCCGGCAGTCTTTCCGACCCCACACGTTACTACCATCTGGAATTTCATGCGCCGGATACGGAGCGCGCCTATGCGTTGTCCGCCCTATTGAGCGATGCCGGCTTTGAACCGGGCATGGTGACCAGGAAAAACGGGTGCGGACTGTATTACAAGAGCGGCACGGCGGTCGAGGATGTTCTGACCTATATCGGGTGCCAGAATGCACTGTTTGAGATGATGAACTGCCAGATCATGCGGGATCTGCGCAACGACGTCAATCGGTCGACCAACTGCGTTGCAACCAATATCAAACGCACGGTCTCCGCGGCGCAAAGGCAGGCACAGGCAATTGCGGAACTGGAGCAGGCGGGGATTCTGGAGGAGCTGCCGGACGAGCTGCGTGACAGCGCATATCTGCGGATGGAATATCCGGAAATGCCGCTTTCCGAGCTTGCCATGATGCATGTGCCGCCCATTACCAAATCGGGTCTGAACCACAGGCTTTTGCGCCTTTTGCGGATTGCGGAGTCGGAACGCCTGAAAAACGGGAAGGAGTAACGGTATGGGAGAATTCGTGCATCTGCATCTGCACAGTGAATACAGCCTTCTGGACGGCGCATGCCGGATTGAGGACATCCCCGCCCGGGTCAAAGAATGCGGACAGGACGCCGTTGCGCTGACCGATCACGGATGTATGTACGGCGTGATCGCATTTTACCGTGCCTGCAAGAAGGCGGGCGTCAAGCCGATCATCGGATGCGAGGTGTATGTGGCGCGCGGCAGTCGGTTCGATAAAAGCGCCGGGTCGGAAAACCAACCGTATCACCTGGTGCTGCTGTGCAAGGACATGACCGGATACAAAAACCTGATTTCCATGGTGTCAAGCGCCTACACGGAGGGATTTTACGGCAAGCCGCGCGTGGATAACGAGCTTTTGCGCAGTCACGCACAGGGGCTGATCGCGCTTTCCGCCTGCCTTGCCGGACGCATTCCGCGCGCATTGGAGCGCGGTGAGTATATCCAGGCGGTTGCGGCAGCCAGGGAGTATCAGGAAATTTTCGGCGCGGACAACTTCTATATGGAATTGCAGGATCACGGTCTTGCGGAACAGCGCCAGCTTTTGCCGGAGCTCGTCCGGGTCGCTGAAGAGTGCGGCATTCCGCTGGTTGCCACCAACGACTGCCACTATCTGCGGCGGCAGGACGCGGATTCGCAGGCAATCCTGCTCTGTATCCAGACCGGAAACGTGATCACGGACGGCAGACCGATCGGCTTTGAAAACGACGAGTTCTACCTGAAGGACACCACGGAAATGCGCCTGCTTTTCGGGAAGTATCCGGGTGCAATGGAAAACACCGTGCGGATTGCGGAGCGCTGCCGGCTTGATTTTTCCTTTGACACGATTTATCTGCCCAAATTTCCCGTCCCGCAGGGAATGAGCGCGCCGGTTTACCTGCAGCGTCTTGCGGAGGAAGGCATGCACAAAAAGATTGCCGAGGGCTTGATTCCGTGCGCGGGACATACGGAATCCGAATACCGGGAGCGGATGACGTACGAGCTTTCCGTCATTGCGCAGATGGGGTATGCGGATTACTTTCTGATTGTGCAGGACTATGTCAATTTCGCGCGGCGTGAGGATATTCCCGTCGGACCGGGTAGAGGATCCGGCGCGGGCAGTCTGGTAGCGTGGCTGTTGGGAATCACGGATGTGGATTCCATCCGGTTCGATCTTCTGTTTGAGCGGTTCCTGAACCCGGAACGGGTGAGTATGCCGGATATCGATATTGACTTTTGCTATAACCGGCGCGATGAAGTGATCCGGTATGTCGAGGAACGGTACGGGCAGGATCACGTTTCGCAGATCATCACGTTCGGAACGCTTGCCGCGCGTGCCGCCGTCCGGGATGTCGGGCGTGCGCTGGGAATGTCGTATGCCGACGTGGATGCGGTGGCGCGCACCATACCGCAGGCGCCGGGAATGACCATTGCCACGGCACTGCAGCTGCCGGATCTGAAAGTGCTGTACGGCGAGTCGGAGCGGGTCCGGCGCCTGATTGATACCGCGCGCGCTCTGGAGGGAATGCCGCGGAACGTATCTGTACACGCCGCGGGTGTGGTGATTACGGACCGCCCCGTTGCGGATTATGTCCCGCTTGCGGTCAGCAACGGCACGGTGGTCACGCAGTTTGATATGGATACCGTTGCGGGGCTCGGACTGCTGAAGTTCGATTTTCTTGCCCTGCGCTACCTGACCATCATGCACGACGCGGAAAACGAGATCCGCGAGGAGGATCCCTCTTTCTCCCTTGCGGCACTGCCGCTGACGGACAGCGATACCTATGCGCTGATCGGAAAGGGAAATACAGACGGTGTTTTTCAGTTGGAATCCGCCGGGATGAAACAGGTGCTGACACAGCTGCGCCCGGAGAATATCGACGACATCATTGCGGTCATTGCCCTGTACCGACCGGGACCCATGGATGCGATCCCACGCTACCTTGCGTGCAGGCACAACCCGGAAAAAATCACCTATCCGCTGCCGGAGCTGGAGCCGGTTCTGCGCTCCACCTACGGATGCACGGTGTATCAGGAACAGGTGATGAGTATTTTCCGCATTGTTGCCGGATATACCTATGGGCATGCGGACATTGTGCGCCGTGCCATGTCCAAGAAAAAAGCGGGTGTATTGGAGGCGGAGCGTGCGGACTTTCTTGCCGGCGCCGAGAAAAACGGCATCGACAGGCAGGTGGCGCAGGCGCTGTTCGACGATATGGCAAGCTTTGCCAACTACGCGTTCAACAAGTCGCACGCCGCCGCTTATGCGCTGATTTCCTATCGCACCGCATATCTCAAGGCACACCATCCCTGCGCGTATTTTGCCGCACTGCTGACCAGCGTGTTGGACAGCCGCACCAAGATTGCGTCGTATATTGCCGATTGCGCAAAGCTTGGGATTGCGGTTCTGCCGCCGGACATCAACCACAGCCGCGCGGATTTTGCCGCGGACGGCAAAAATATACGTTTCGGACTTGCCGCACTGAAAAACGTGGGCAGACAGTTTATCGACGCCATTGTGGCGGAGCGGCTGCACGGCGCGTTTGCGTCGCTGGAGGACTTTATCTCCCGCATGTCAGGAAACGATCTGAACAAGCGGCAGATTGAGGCACTGATCAAGGCGGGGGCGTTTGACGGTCTGGGGGCGTACCGTTCCCAGATGCTGACCTCCTACGAAAAAATGATCGACATCGCGCAGCAGAAAGCGCGTTCCAACGTACAGGGACAGATGGATATGTTTGCGGCACACACCGACGCCGTTCCGACTTTTTCCTATCCCAACATACAGGAGTATGCAAAAAGGGATCTGTTGCTGTTGGAAAAGGAAGCGTCCGGCATGTGTTTTTCCGGGCATCTGCTGGATGACTACAGCGCGTGCGCGGAATCTCTCCACGCACAGCAGATTACACAGTTGCTGTCCGGCGAGGACGGGGAAGCGGCATACGCAGACAAGGCGCGCGTCTCCGTTGTCGGGGTGATTACGGATGTGACCCTGAAATCCACCCGCAAGGAAGAGCGGATGGCGTTCTTTACAGTGGAGGACCGCTTCGCCGGGATTGAATGCCTTCTGTTTCCGAAGCTGTATACGCAGTACGCCCATCTGATTCATACGGATTCCCCCGTGTACGTGGAGGGCAACCTGTCTTTGCGCGAGGAAGAAGATCCCAAACTGTTGGTCAGCACGGTTTCCGCATTGGTGGACAACCGGTCGTTCGGGTCTGCCGATATGCCGGCAAAGCAAAAAGTACCTGTGCAGAAAGCACCGGCAGACACAGGCACGGGGAAGCCGTTTGTGCGGCCGTCGCGGCTTTATCTGCGCGTACCGGATATGAAAGGAGAACTTTTCCGGAAGGCGCGCAATCTGGTGGATATTTTTGAGGGGAATGTTCCTGTCATCTTTTATGACGCGTCCGATAAAAAATACCATGCTTACAGCGTATTTGCGGATGCCGATGCGTTTGTGGTGGGGGAGCTGAAAAAGCTGCTCGGAGACGGGAACGTGATCGGCAAAGAGTAGAAACGCGCAATCGCGACAAAGCCGAGGGAGCCGTCTGAACGGTTTTTTTACGGAATCTGCCGTAACGGCTTGACTTTTTTGGAAAAAGGTGTATAATGAAAATCGGTGATTTATTTTTTCCGGAAGGAAGGGCACACAGTATGAATGAGAAGAACAAGAGCTTCGGAGCGCCGCTGATGGCGGTGGACGCGCTCGGCAGAAAAAGTGTGGGTTCGGAGGAAGTTTCCGCACCGCGTAAGAACAGACTTGTGGGAATGTTCTACTTTTTGTGGTTGGGAGAACACGGACGCCATAAGCCGTACGATATTTCAAAAATCACGGCACAGGATCCGGAAGCAGGATATAAGCCGGACAGCGATGTCTGGGGCGGAATCGGCTGTTACCACCATTGGGGCGAGCCGTTTTACGGTTACTACTATTCGGAGGACGAATGGGTTATCCGGCACCATATGAAGCTTCTGATGGAGGCGGATATTGACTTTCTGTTCTTTGATACCACCAACGCGGTTGTTTATGAAAAGAACTGCATGAAGGTCATGCGGGTTCTGCAGGAGTATCACGACGAGGGCTGGAAAATCCCGAAGGTCATGTTCTATACCAATACGAATTCCGGAAAGACCGTGCAGGAGATCTATGACAATATCTACAAGATCAATTACTGCCCGGATACCTGGTTCTATTATGAAGGAAAGCCCGTGATCATCGCGGTGGAGAGCGAATGCTCCCCCGAAACACGTGCATTCTTCAATATCAAAATGTCGCAGTGGCCCAACGAGCCGGACAAGCTGGGCGGTTGGCCCTGGATGGATTTCGTGCGCCCGCAGCGGGTGTTCAATAACCTCAAAAACGAGCCGGAAGTAATCAATGTATCGGTTGCCCAGCATCCGCAATTGCGCTTCGGCGATTCCGTTCTGTACGGCGAAAAGGGAAATTGCGGGCGCGCTTATCACAACGGCGAGAACGATCCGAATCCGGATGCTTACCTGTACGGCTACAACTTTGAAGAGCAATTTGAAAGTGCCATCCAGGCGGATCCGCCGATTGTGCTTGTGACGGGCTGGAACGAGTGGATTGCCGGCTACTGGCAGGGAACTCCCGAACGCCCGGTGATGTTTGTGGACTGCGCAAATTACGAATACAGCCGTGATTTGGAAATGACGCGCGGCGGATATTTCGATAATTACTTTATGCAGTTGGTCAGCTTTGTCAGACGTTACAAGGGAGCGGAACAAACGCCTGTGCACCGCGCAAATGACGGCGGGCAGTCCTACGGCGGCTTTGCGGACGGCGACTTTGCCCGTGACTGCGAGGGGTACGGAACGGTTTACCGCAATCACACCCAGCGTAATGTCATGACCTCTTTGCAGGTTTCGCATGATAAGGAGACCGTGACCTTTACCATAACCGCCAAAAAGGAGATTACCCCGTATGGCGGGACCGGAACCTGGATGCGGCTGTATCTGAATACCGTAGGTGGGGAAGGCTATCAGTATGTGCTGAATGCGCACCCGGACAAGGACGGACATACGACGCTTGCGCGTGTCGGAACCGGACTTGACGATCTGACGGATGTTGCCGATCTGACCTATCAAACGGACGGCAACCGTATGGTCGTATGTGTCCCGCGCGCCGCGCTTGGTCTTGACGGTGCGTTCACCCTTTGGTTCAAGTGGGCGGATTCGACGGAACGGATCGAATCGGTGGAGGATTTTTACGAGCAGGGGGATGTCGCTCCTCTGGGCAGACTGAATTTTGTATACCGTACGGCAGATTGACCGCACGGTTGGAAAGGAATGATAATTCATGACGAAAATTGATATTTTTTCGGGATTTCTCGGCGCAGGTAAGACCGCACTGATCAAAAAAATGATCTCTGAGGTGTATCATGGCGAGAAGTTGGTGCTGATCGAGAATGAATTCGGCGAGATCGGCATTGACGGCGGTTTTCTTGCGGAGGCGGGCATTCAGATCAATGAAATGAATTCCGGCTGTATCTGCTGCAGTCTGAAGGGAAATTTTGAAAAGGCGCTCAATATGGTTATTCACGATTATGCGCCTGACCGTGTTTTGATCGAGCCGTCCGGTGTCGGAAAGCTGTCCGATGTGATCCGTGCCGTGCAGGCTGTGCAGAACGATGCGGTTGTGCTGAATATGTTCACAACCGTCGTGGATGCAAACAAGTGCAAGATGTATATGAAGAACTTCGGCGAATTCTTCAACGATCAGGTGGAGAATGCCGGATGCATCGTAATGAGCCATACGGAAAATATGTCCGAAAAGAAGCTGAGCGAGTGTGTGGAACTGCTGCGTAAGCACAATGCCACCGCTGTCATCATTTCCACGCCTGTATCCGAGCTGACTGCTGAACAGCTGCTGTCCGCTATGGAGCGCAAGGACACGCTTGCAGAGGAACTTGCACGCCTTGCCGAAGAAACCGAGGAGGAGCACCATCACCACCATCATGATGATGATGACGATGACGATGATGACGACTGTTGCTGCGGACATGATCATGACCACGAGCATCACCATCATGACGATGACGACGATGATGATGACGATTGCTGCTGCGGACATGATCATGACCATGAGCATCACCATCATGACGATGACGATTGCTGCTGCGGACACGACCATGACCACGAGCACCACCATCACCATCATCACCATGCGGACGAAGTCTTTGTCAGCTACGGTGCGGAAACCGCAAAGCGTTTTGACAGAGAGGCACTTGCGTCTGCTCTGGAGGATCTTTGCGACGAGGGAAAATACGGCGTGATTCTTCGCGCCAAGGGAATCGTTCCCGCAACGGACGGCACGTGGATTCATTTTGATTATGTTCCGGGAGAACCGGATGTGCGCACGGGACCTGCCGCACCGATTGGCAGACTCTGCGTGATCGGTTCCGGGGTGAACAAGGATGCCGTCGGCGCACTGCTCGGCGTCGTGTTGGAATAAAGGAGTTTATGTATGGCTACCAATGAGACGCCTGTCTACCTCTTTACCGGTTTTCTGGAAGGGGGTAAGACACATATCATCCAGGAGTCGCTCTCCGATCCCAGCTTCAATACCGGCGAAAAAACACTGATTCTGATGTGCGAGGAGGGGGAAGAGGAACTGGATCCCTCCATGTTTGCCGGACAGAATTGCCGGATTGAGTACGTGGAAAATCAGGATGACATTAACCCGGAGAATCTGACGCGACTGTTTCTGGCACACAAAACCGATCGGGTTGTGATTGAGTACAACGGCATGTGGCAGCTGAACCAGCTGTATCAGTCCATGCCGCAGGGATGGTTTGTTTTTCAGGAAATGATGTTTGCGGACGCATCCACTTTTCTGACCTATAATGCGAACATGCGCCAGCTGATGGTGGACAAGCTGACAGGCTGTGAAATGGTGGTGCTGAACCGCACCCCTGCCGGAATCGATAAGGACGAAATTCACAAGGTCGTGCGCGGGGTTTCGCGCCGCGCGCAGATCTGTTACGATTACCCGGACGGACATGTGGAGTACGATGACATCATCGATCCGCTTCCGTTTGATCTGGACGCACCGGTTGTTGTGATTCCGGACGAGGATTACGCCGTCTGGTATCGCGACATGTCGGAAGAATTGCCCAAATATGCCAATAAAGTGGTGGAATTCAAGGGAATGGTCGCACGCAATCCGCAACTGAAGAAAAACGAGATTGCCATCGGGCGGCACGTGATGACCTGCTGCGAGGCGGATATTGCCTATACCGCACTGATTTGCGTATTTGATCACGCAGTGGACTACAAGACCCGCGAATGGATGATGGTCCGTGCGAAGATCAAGCTGGAAAAGCACAAAATGTACGGCGGCAAGGGACCGGTGCTGTATGCCATCGAGGCAAAGCCGGCGCAGAAGCCGGAGAAAGAAGTCGCAACTTTTTATTGACGGAGCTGTTTTGTCCGGTTTGCGACGGGAAATACTTTAGGTGGAGGACATATGAAAAGAGAATTGATCGCACATCTGTATGCCGATATGCAGGCATACGGAGGCAAGGAAGTGATATTGGGCGGATGGGCAAGAAGCATCCGCGACAGCAAGGCGTTCGGGTTCATCGATCTGAACGACGGAAGTTGTTTCAAAAGCGCGCAGGTTGTTTTTGAACGCGAGAAGATTGCAAACTACGATGAAATCGCAAAACTCAATGTCGGTTCTGCGGTGGTCGTGCGCGGAAGAGTGGAACTGACTCCGGAAATGAAGCAGCCCTTTGAAATCAAGGCGATTTCCGTTGAGGTAGAGGGAACCTCCACGCCGGATTATCCGTTGCAGAAAAAACGGCATACACTGGAATATCTGCGCGAACAGGCGTATCTGCGTCCCCGCACCAACCTGTTTTCCGCTGTATTCCGTGTGCGCAGTGAGGTCGCGTTTGCCATTCACCGCTTCTTCCATGACCGGGGATTTGTCTATGTGCATACCCCGCTGATTACCGGCTCAGACTGTGAGGGTGCCGGCGAGATGTTCCGTGTTACCACGCTGGATCCGGACAATCTGCCGCGCACACCGGACGGAAAGGTAGACTGGAGCCAGGATTTCTTCGGCAGAAGCACCAACCTGACCGTTTCCGGACAGTTGGAAGGGGAAACCTATGCGATGGCATTCGGCAACATTTATACGTTCGGACCGACGTTCCGCGCGGAGAATTCCAACACCGCAAGGCATGCGGCGGAGTTCTGGATGATCGAGCCGGAGATTGCTTTTGCGGATCTGAAGGACGACATGCGTCTGGCGTGGGATATGATCCAGTATATCATCCGTCACGTGATGGAGAACTGCGCGCAGGAGCTGGAGTTTTTCAACAGCTTTGTCGATAAGACCCTGCTTGATCGTCTGCAGAAGCTTGCGGCAAGCGAATACCGTGAGGTTCCCTATACAGAGGCGGTGGAGCTGCTCAAAAAAGCGGATGTAGAGTTCAAATATCCCGTGGAATGGGGATGCGATCTGCAGACCGAGCATGAGAGATATCTGACCGAGCAGGTGTTCGGCTGCCCGATTTTTGTAACGGACTACCCCAAGGAAATCAAATCGTTCTACATGCGCCTGAATGATGACGGAAAGACGGTTGCCGCAATGGATTTGCTGGTTCCCGGCGTCGGTGAGATCATCGGCGGTTCACAGCGTGAGGAGCGGGTTGATGTTCTTCTTTCGCGCATGCAGGAGTGCGGACTGAAAGAGGAGGACTATTGGTGGTATGTCAACCTCCGCCGCTACGGCGGTACCAAGCATGCCGGGTACGGTCTGGGCTTTGAGCGGATTATCATGTACATTACCGGTGTATCCAATATCCGTGACGTCATTCCTTATCCGAGAACGGTGGGGAACGCGGAGTATTGATGCCCGGTTGAATCCGAAAAGAGGAGATTTTTGTGAAGATCACCCGTTATCATCTGAAAACAGACAAAAAACTGATCCGCGACTATCGTTTTGCGATTGTCGCGGATCTGCATGCACACCCATGTGCCGAAATCATGGCAATTCTGCTGCATGAGAAGCCGGATGCGGTTCTGGTCCCCGGAGATCTGTGCAACGCGTTGGACGGCACCTGCGATGAGGAAAACCAACCGGGGTTCGATTTTCTGCGCACCTGTGCCGCACATTTCCGGACGTTTTATGCGCTCGGCAACCACGAGGCGGGATCCTACTTTACCAACCGGGGCAAGGCAAAGCGTTTTTCACCGGATCGGGAAGTTATCAGCTATCGGAACCGGTGCCGGATTGCGGAAAGCGGCGCGGTGTTTCTGGACAATGCGTTTACGGATTGGGAAGGCATCAGGATCGGCGGATTGCGGTCCGGTCTGGCATCTCCCGGCGGGATGCCGGAGTTGTCGTTTCTTTCAGGCGAGCCTGACGACGGAAAATTCCGCATTCTGCTTTGCCATCACCCGGAGTATTATCCGGTTTATCTGCGGCAGCTTCCGTTGGATATGGTCGTTTCCGGTCATGCGCACGGGGGACAGATGCGCTTTTTCGGAAAGGGTGTTTACGCACCGGGGCAGGGACTTTTCCCGCGTTATTGCGGCGGGTTCCATGAAAACAGACTGGTTATCAGCCGCGGTGTCTGCAATACGGCACCGGTCCCGCGCCTTTTCAACCCCTGCGAGGTTGTGTGTGTAACGGTCAGCAATTCATAAAACGAGCAAAGCGCAATGCCTTTTCGGGGGAATTGCGCTTTCTTGTTACACGATAACGGCACGGATACCCGCCGCACCGGTCCTTTGCCCGTTGCCCGAAATTCCGTGTATCAATGCAGATGTTTTTGCAGGTAGGATGCCGCAGCGGAAAGGTCGGCAGGAAAACTGTCGTAGATACACTCCAACGAGATGCGGGAGCAATACCCGGACGAGATGAGCGCGTGCAGAAACGCATCCGGATGTTCCCGATCGGTTCGTCCACAAAAATGGCGGTCGTTGTCACAGATATGTATATGGCGAATCAGTGACGCATAGCGGGTGAGGTGGTCGGTGGATTCGTTTTCGATGTGCATATGAAAAGAATCCGCCATCAGAAACAGGTCGGAGAGATCATTCCGAAGGATAAAATCCGCTCCGTCGGCGAGAGTGCACAGGCAATTGCAGTCATGGTGATTGAGCGGTTCGATCACCGGTGTGACGCCGTGGTTCCGGCAGTAGTGCAGAAGCAGGTGTAAAAAGCGCGTCAAAATAACGCTTGCCTGCTCCGTATCCATCCCGTCAGGAATATTGCGCGCATTTCCGCTGCCGAATACAACGGTGTCAACGCCGAGAAGCGCCATCCGCCGCAGGCTTTCCGCGACATAGTCCTCAATTTCTGTCCAACTGTTTCTGTACAGTGAAAGCCCGACAGGGAAATAACCGTTTGCGGTTTCAATGGGCGTATCCAGCGTGCGGTTGATGCGGCACAAGGCGTCAAGCGCATCCGGACGGAGCGACATCAGATATGCGACATTGTACTCCATGTAATCAAATCCGGCGCGTGCGGCGAGCCGCGCGGCATATGTCGCCGTTTCACACGCGTCCGTGAGAATGCGGTCGGTCCCGGGAAGCATAAATTTCTGTGGCGTGCAAAAGCCAATGCGTATGTTGCTGGCTGAATTCATTTTTTGTCCCCCTTCCATACAAATGATCCGCGGCAATTATAGCACACTTTGTGCATGGTGTCAAGGGAATTGGCGGATGCGCAAAAGAAAACGGTACCGTCGCACTCCGGCAGCAAAAAAATGCGGAAAGTGATTGACAAACAGCGGAAAAAAGAGTACAATATTCTTAAATTTATCGATCTTAGCGGTGAAACGGAGAAGTACATATGCATATATCTATCACAGGAAAACTCGGAAGCGGCAAGTCTACGGTTTGTCATCTGATTGAAAAGGAATACGGTTTTGAAATTTTCAGTACGGGAAGTATCCAGAGAGAGGCGGCAAGACAAAAGGGCGTTTCGACACTGGAGCTCAACCGGATGATGCAGAATGACTGCTCCTTGGATTATATCATTGACGATACCGTGAACCGGCTCAGCAGGGAGCGGAAGGAAGACAAGCTGATTTTCGATTCCCGTATGGCATGGCATTTTGCGCAGGAATCCTTCAAGGTTTTTCTGAATGTGGATCCGTTGATTGCCGCAGAGCGCGTAATGGCAAATCCGCGCGGCTGTGAGGAGTGCTATGCTTCCGTCGAGGAGGCATGCGAGAAGCTGGTGGAACGGAGCCGGGTGGAAAACGCCCGTTTCTCCGAAATTTACGGTTTGGATTACTTTGATCTGGATCACTATGACCTGGTTGTGGATTCCTCACACCGTACCCCGCAGGAAATTGTGGAACTGATTATGCAGAATTACAGTATTTTCTGTGCCGATCCGGTTGAATTCGGCAGGCGCAGACTCTGAGAACCCGGTATGGATCACGTTTTTATTGTCAATCCCGCCGCCGGAAACGGGAAGAAAAATCTGGCAGGTATTCTTGCTTCTCTGCATCAGCGGATCCGCAGGGTGCCGACGTTCCGGTATCGGCTCTATGAAACACGGGAAAAGCGTGACGCAACCGCTTATATCCGCAATTATTGTAAAGAGCACAATGCACCGGTTCGGTTTTATGCCTGCGGCGGGGACGGAACGCTGAATGAAGTCGTGAACGGTGTCGCACCTTTCCCACAGGCAAGTGTTTCCGTGTATCCGTGTGGTAGCGGGAACGATTATGTGAAATACTATGGAGGAGCGGAACCGTTTCTCCGGATGGACGACCTGATCGACGGAGAGGAAATATCCGTAGATCTTTTGCGTGTGGATGACCTGTATGCGGTGAATATCATCAACTTTGGGTTCGATACCCGGGTTGCCATGACCATGGATAAGGTGCGCAGAAATCCGCTGTTCGGCGGGAAACGCGCCTACCTGACCGGCGTGGTGCATGCGGTTCTGACCGCGCGGAAAAACCGGTGCTGCGTCTGGGTGGACGGTCAGCCGTTGAATCCCGTGGCGGAAAAGGACGGCACGGTACGCAACCACCCGCTGATGTTGCTTTGCACCGTGGCAAACGGGCAGTACGTCGGCGGCGAGTACCGGTGCGCACCGTATTCCGTCAATGACGACGGACAGGCGGATGTCTGTCTGGTTCAGCCGGTTTCCGTGCCGCAGTTCGTGGATCTTGTCGGGCTGTACCGCGACGGTCAGCACCTGGTTTCTCCGAAATTCAAGGAGATTGTTCATTATATGCGGGGAAAGCATATTCAGGTCCGGGCAGAGAAGGGGTTTGCATTTTCTTTGGACGGCGAAATTGTCAAAAGGGACAGCTTTGATATTGATGTGCTTCCCAAAGCCCTGCGTCTGTGCGTCCCGCGCAGTGCGCTGATGCAAAAAAATGTAAAGCAGAAGGGGGTGTGTCCCGATGTCAAATGAAAAAAACGAAGGAACCCGTCTGAACGTTTGCCTTCTGAACGATTCGTTCCCGCCCGTGATTGACGGCGTTGCAAATACGGTTTTGAACTATGCGACCATTCTGCAGAAAAAGTACGGGAATTCGTTTGTGGTAACGCCTGAATATAAGGGGGCTGTCGATAACTACCCCTTCCAAGTATACCGGTATGCGAGTTCCGGCATTACAAAGAGCTGGGGGTATCGCGCGGGAGTGCCGTTCAGTCCGAGCGCCTATGAAGAGATTGCGCAGGACCGGATTGATATCATCCACTGCCACTGCCCGATGGTGTCCGCGATGGTTGCACGCACCATCCGTGAATTGACCGGGGCACCCATGATCATGACCTATCATACCAAATTCGATATCGAAATCCGGAAGGCATTGAAGTTGGAGATGCTGGCAAAGGTCGGGATCAGGACACTGGTCGAAAATATAGAAGCGGCGGACGAGGTTTGGGTCGTCAGCGACGGCGCCGGCAAGAATCTGCGCGATATGGGGTACCAGGGCAGGTTGCGCGTGATGGAGAACGGTGTGGATTTCCCGCGCGGACGTGTGACGCCGGCGGCAGTCGCGGAATTGAAGGGCAAACACGCCATCCCTGCGGACGTTCCGGTGTTCTTGTTCGTCGGGCGGATGAACTGGTACAAAGGCGTGCGGATTTCCCTGGATGCGCTGCGTATGCTGCGGCAGAACGGTCAGGATTTCCGGATGATTCTTGTCGGTGACGGACTGGATGCGAGTGAAATACGTCAGTATACAAAAAAGATCGGCATTGACGACCGGTGCATATTCACCGGCGCCATCCGGGACAGGGAACTGCTGCGCGCCTATTTCTGCACGGCGAACCTGTTTTTGTTTCCTTCCACCTACGATACCAACGGCATTGTGGTGCGCGAGGCGGCGGCATGCGGGCTCGGCAGTGTCCTGATTCGCGGAAGCTGTGCCGCAGAGGGCATTGCGGACGGACAGAACGGCATTCTGATTGCGGAAAATGCGGAGTCCATGTACCGGGCTTTGCAGTCGGTTTGCCGCAAGCCGGAGGTCATGTCAGCCATCGGTCAGCACGCTATGGATGAGATTTATATCTCCTGGGAGGATGCCGTAGATCACGCATACCAGCGTTACCTGCAAATCTATGAGTGGGCAAAGGGGAAGAATCTGCACCGTTCCTTTACCCCGCAGGACGAAATGTGGAAAGCGGTTGCGCAGATGTACCGTCAGAGCCGGAAGGTCTATGAGATATCTCACAGAAAACCGTCACTTAGTCGGAAGACCGTGCACAAAAAGCTGAAAAAATAACCGGAAAAGGTGCTCCGGTGTTGAAAGAGCCGTTCCCTTTGTACGCATGTACGGGGAACGGCTCTTTTATGACGCAGATGTGTTTAACGGGAAAGTGCGGAATCCGCAGGGGACGTTTCGGCGTTGCCTGAATCCGTCAGGCGCCACAGACACGGTTCAAAGCAAAGACCGTACCAGTGGGTGTCCAAAAACGGTTGTGTAGCATCGATGGCGGCACTGACAAACGTCAGCGCATTGCGTGCGGCATCCGCAAAATGACAGCCGCGGTGCAAATATCCGATCAAAGCGGCGGTAAAAACATCCCCGGTTCCGTGCAGCTTCGCATCGATATAGCGGGACCCGGCAGTGCACACGGTACCGTCCGCATCCATGGCGGCAATACCGATTTCGGTGTCGCTGAACATGACACCGGTCAGGACAACCCGGCGGGCGCCGAGTGCGCGCAGACCGTCAAACAGAGCGTTCATCGCCGCGTCTGTCAGGTGCGCCCCCGTGTAGGGAATGCCGGTCAGCAGGCAGGCTTCGGTCAGATTCGGCGTCAGGATGTCGGCATAGGCACAAAGCCTTCGCATGGCTTGGACAAAGCTGTCGTCGTAAATGGTATAAAGCTTTCCGTTGTCCCCCAGGACCGGATCAATCACCCGCACAGCGCCCGGTAGGCACAGCGTTTCGATATGTGTAAGTAAAAGGTCAACCTGGCTTGGCGAGCCGAAGTAACCGGTGCAGAGCGCGTCAAAGCGCAGACCGATCTTTTCCCAGTGCGCAATGATTTTCTGCATCTGATCTGTCAGATCCAGAAAGGTGAAGCCGCTGAATCCGCCGGTGTGCGTGGAGAGCAGTGCGGTCGGCAGGATGACGGTTTCCAATCCCGCCGCGGAGAGCATGGGGAGCATCACGGTGTTGGAGCATTTACCGAAACAGGAAATGTCCTGAACGGATAAAATCCTTTTTTGTTGTTGCGTCATTTTCGGAACCTCCGTTTTGTGTGCCTACAGTATAGCACAATCCGGGCGTTTTTGCAAGCGGCGGATTTGCGGCGGGAAAAAATTTTGTGAAAGTACTTGCAAAGCGCAAAAGAATGTGGTATACTGTATGGGTAAACAGCGTTTTGCTGTGAAATAAGGCCATACCAGCCGGGGTAGTAGCGGGGCCCTGTACCCGAAATCCGCTACAGCGGGGGTGGATTCCTTGTTTGAGGACCGACCACTTACGAGTTGAGTCGCAGTCGCTGTGTTGAGAAGTGGGTCTTGCGCAATTGGCAGCCGTGAACCATGTCAGGTGGGGGACCAAGCAGCATTAAGCGGTGTCGTCAATGTGACGCGAGGCAGCCTGCTTTGAGCAGGGAATGCGAAGATCGTGTGGGTGTGAAGTACGATCCAAGGTGTATGGTCTTGTTTTGCGGCAAAGCGCTGTCTTTGTCTGGAACGTCTGTCGGAATGGTACGGTGGCGTCTCCGTAATCAATCATTTGCCGGAGAAGAGAGGAGGATATCATGCATCAGGTTTTGTATCGGAAATGGCGTCCGAGGACCTTTGACGAGGTCAGCGGTCAGGAACATATTACGTCAGTGCTGAAATACGAGGTGCAGAACGGTGACATTGCGCACGCATATCTGTTCTGCGGCTCCAGAGGAACCGGAAAAACGACATGTGCGAAAATCCTCTCACGTGCGGTCAACTGCGAGCATCCGCAAAACGGAAATCCGTGCGGCGTGTGCGCGGCATGCCGTTCCGTCCTGGACGGGACCGCAACCGATGTGGTGGAAATGGACGCCGCTTCCAATAACGGCGTGGACGATATCCGTTCCATTCGGGATGCGGTCATTTACCCGCCTGCCGCACTCAGATACCGTGTCTACATCATCGACGAGGTTCATATGCTCTCTGGCAGTGCATTCAACGCGTTGTTGAAAACACTGGAAGAGCCGCCTGCACATATCATTTTCATTCTTGCAACCACAGAACTGCAAAAGCTGCCTGCCACAATTGTGTCGCGTTGTCAGCGGTTTGAGTTCCGGCGCATCGCGGTTCCGGTGCTGACGGCACGGATTCAGTATATCGCAAAAGAGGAGCAGATCCGGATTGAGGATGCCGCCGCGCAGCGGATTGCCAAACTGGCGCAGGGCGGCATGCGCGATTCCATCAGCCTTCTTGATCTGTGCGCGGGGACCGGAAAGGTCATCACGCCTGCGCTGGTGGATGAAGTGGTCGGTTCCGCAGGCAGGGAAGAAATGTTTGCAATGGTGCGCGCCGTGGCGGATCGGGACTATCCCGCAGTGCTTGCCGGCATCGACCGGGCTGTGCGCGCCTCAAGAGATCTTACCGTTTTCTGGCAGGATCTGACCGGCGTTTACCGGGATATTCTGGTGATGCGCACGGTCAGTGACGGTGCGGAATACCTGGATCTGACGGACAGCGAAGCGGAACAGCTTAAAACGCTTGCGGCGGCGCTGACCAAAGAAACCCTTCTGTCGCATCTGCGCCAGTTGGATGAGGCATTCGCCGCGATGCAGCGTGCCGGTTCCATGAAGCGTATGACCGCCGAAATGGCGCTGTTGCGTCTGTGTGAGCCTACGCTGACTGCCGACCCTGCGGCACTCCTGTCCCGGATTTCCCAATTGGAGGATTGTGTCTCCCGGTTGGAACGGCGCCTTGCCGCGCTTTCTGCCGGTGGAGCGGTGCCCGTTCAGGCACCTTCAGCGTCGACTGTGCCGGCTGCGGAAACAGCACCTGTGCCGGAGCGGCATGTCGCCGCAGCGGCAACCCCGGAAGCGACGGATACGGAAACGCCGGAGGTTGCAAAGCCCGCCGCGGCGGCATCGGTGCCGACTGCAACCAGGCAGCTGCGCCCGTTGCGCGGATGGAGCGAGGTGTTGGACAAGGTCACGCAGAAGGACCCGATGTCGGGATCATTTCTGACGGACGTCAAGGCGTACAGCGACACGCAGGGGCGGATTGTATTGCAGTTCGGCAATGCATTCTTTATGGACATGCTTGAAAAGCAAGGTGGGGATGCCCTGCTTCTGGATGCACTGGGTGCGCTTTTGGGGAAGGAAATCACACCTGCGACATTGATACGGGAGGTTGTAGGACAAAAGGACGCGTCCTCTCCGATCGATGAAATTATTGACGCGGTTGAAGAAAACGAATTGTAAAAAATAAATTGTAAAAATAAAAAGAAAACGAATTGAAAAAATAAAAAGGAGACAAAACAATGAGAGCAAATATTCCGAAGGGTATGGGGGGAGGTCCCCAGAACATGCAGTCCATGATGCGTCAGGCACAGAAGATGCAGGAGGCAATGGAAGAAAAGCAGGCAGAGCTGGATGCACGGGAGTATGACATCCAGGCGGGCGGCGGCGTCGTGTCGCTGAAAATCAACGGTAAAAAGGAAGTCCTCTCCATTGCAATCAAACCAGAGGTTGTTGACCCGGATGACGTAGAAACACTGCAGGATATTCTGGTTGCGGCAGTCAATGAGGGAATCAAAAAAGTGGAATCGGTCAATTCCGAGGAAATGAATAAGATCACCGGCGGTCTGAGCATGCCGGGATTGTTCTGATGGCTGCGTATCTGGAATCTTTACAACGGCTGGTCGAGCAGTTCGGGCAATTGGATGGGGTTGGCCGCAAGAGTGCGTCGCGCATGGCGTTTTCGGTACTGGAGATGAGCCCGGAGGATGCACAGGCTTTTTCGGATGCCATTCTGGAAGCCAAGCGGCGGATTCATCTGTGCCCGATTTGCCAGAATCTGACGGATCGGGAATTGTGCCCGGTCTGTGAGGACGATACCCGTGATCGCGGGCTGATTTGCGTGGTGTCCGATGTGCGGACGGTCATGGCAATGGAAAAGGTGCGTGAGTACCGCGGTGTTTACCATGTACTGCACGGTGTGATTTCGCCGATGAACGGGATTACACCGGAACAGTTGAAGGTCAAGGAGCTGTTAGCCAGAATCAACGAGGGCGGTGTGCGTGAACTGATGATTGCGACCAACCCGACCGTTGAGGGGGAGACAACCGCGATGTATCTGTCGCATCTTGTCAAGCCGCTCGGAATCAAGGTGACGCGTCTTGCATACGGAATCCCGGTTGGCGCCGATCTGGAGTATGCCGATGAGGCGACTCTTTATCGTGCCATTCAGGGGAGAAGAGATGTGGATCAGGATCAAAGAGAATAGAAAAAAGGAGTTGCCGCCAAAAGCGTTGCAACTCCTTTTTGATTACCGGGAGAAGGGAAGGAATCAGCCGAATCTGCGGCGGCAGAGTTCGTCCGACGAGGTCTCTTTTTTTTCTTCCTTTTCAATGACTGCACCGACGGATGTGAGTTTGCCGACAATGTTGTAATAGCCGCGTTCGATGGTTTCGATGTTGGTAATAACCGATTCTCCCTTTGAGGCGAGTGCCGCGATGACCAGTGCGGCTCCCGCGCGCAGATCTGTGGATTCCAGTGGAGCGCCGGTCATGCGTGCGCCGCCGTGGAAGAGTGCGACATTGCCGGATACATCAATTTCCGCACCCATTTTGCATAGCTCATCGACATAACGGAAGCGGCTCTCGAATATAGTTTCTTTGACGGTCCCGACGCCCTTTGTAAAGCAGAGCAATGCGCCGAACTGCGGCTGCATATCGGTCGGGAAGCCGGGGTAGGGAGCGGTTTCCAGTTTTACGGGCTTCAGATTGCCATCGGAAATAACGGTCAGGGTGTCGTCTGTTTCTTCTACGATAACCCCCATTTCACGCAGCTTGATGCTGACGGATTCCATGTGCTTGGGGATGACATTGCGCAGTGTGACGCGACCGCCGGTTGCCGCAACAGCGACCATGTAAGTACCTGCTTCGATCATATCGGGAATGACGCTGTGATTGCAACCGTGCAGAGAAGCAACTCCGCGTACGCGGATTGTGGAGGTGCCTGCGCCGAGGACGGATGCGCCGCAACGGTTCAGAAAGACCGCGAGGTCTACAATATGCGGTTCGCGCGCCGCATTTTCAATGACGGTGGTTCCTTCCGCCATAACTGATGCAAGAATGGCATTGACGGTTGCGCCGACGGAAACCTTGTCAAAATTGATGGTGGTTCCGACCAGTCTGTCGGGAACGGAACCGACCACACAGCCGTTCTCGGTTACCAGTTCTGCGCCCAGCGCTTCCATTGCTTTGATGTGCAGATCAATTGGGCGTCCGCCGATGCTGCATCCGCCCGGACGTGCAACGCGGGTTTTTCCGAAGCGACCGATCTCTGCGCCGATCAGGTAAGAGGAACCGCGAATCTCGTTGGCGAGGTTATAGGAGGAAGTGCAGGGAACCAGGTTTGAGGTGTCAATGGTGACGGAATTGCGGGTGTGCATGGTTACGGTTGCCCCCATGCCTTCCAGAATATCCAGGGATTTCAGAATATCGCTCACATAGGGAATGTTGTCAATGGTACAGGAAGCGCCGGTCAGAACCGTGGCGTAAATAATGGGCAGGGCAGCGTTTTTCATGCCGCTGATGGTGATGGTGCCGTTGAGTTGCTGACCGCCTCTGATGTGCAAGCTGTTCATTTATATCTACCGTAAGACCGATGTTTTGCGGCATCGGAATATCCCTTTCTGCGTGAAATGAGCGTGATGGCGAATTCTGTCGTTTTCGAAAAGAACGCGTCGGAAATCCTCGAAAGAGGATTTCCGTGTGAGTGTATATATTATAGCATAAGAACCGTTTTTTGTAAATAGGAATGATTTGAAATTCATAATTTTTTTACACTTTTTTACAGTTATCATGGGTCAAAACAAAAATCATGTCGTATTAAATTCCGATACGACACGATCTTATAATCCTGATTAACAATGAAGAACAAAAAATTTTTATCGGCGAACGGCAAATTGTTATAAAATAATTTCTAAATCATGTACATATATTCATCAAATATGTCGTAGTACGACATTCCGGACTCGGAGTGACAATTTTCTATCTGTTTTCAGTGTATGCGCCGGACAACGGGAATGCGCAGAAAAAACGATTTTCCCGTTTCCTGTCTTTGATCGCGTGTCGAAATTCACAAAAAGCTGACGGGCTTTGCTATATAAAAATGTGAGAAAGACCGAAAAGTACCGACAGCGCTTGCAAGCGGGATCGGTTTGTGCTATAATATGGAAGACATGCCTGAAGAAACAAAAAAAGGACGGTGAATGTTTTGAGCGGGTTCAAGGGGTACATGAAACGCTATTTTATTGACGCCATGGGAATGATGGCGAAGGGATTGTTTGCGTCGTTGCTGATCGGCACCATTTTCGGTACGATCGGGAAATACCTGGGAGCGACGTATATCGACAACGCGGTGGTCAATACCATCGGTGACGGCTTTTTACAGATGCAAAAATTCTGTTCTGCGGCGGCAGGTCCCGCCATCGGTGTGGCGATTGCAATGGCATTGCAGGCAAAGCCGTTTGTCGTTTTGTCCTGTGCCGCGGTCGGATATATGAGCTACAATATGGGTGCGGTTATCAGCGCGGCATCGGGAGAGGTCAGCTTTACCGCCGGACCTGCGGGGGCGTTTTTCGCCGTCATTATTGCCTGCGAGGTGGCGCGCCTGGTATCGGGAAAGACCAAGGTTGATATCTTGGTGACCCCGTTTGTAACCATTACGTTCGGTTATCTGTCTTCGCGCCTGATCTGTCCGGGCGTGGCGTGGCTGATGTATTTCCTGGGCGAGGGAATCGGTGCGGCAACGCATCTGGCACCGTTGACGATGGGGGTGATCAACGCCGTTGTGGTGGGCATTATTCTGACGCTCCCCATTTCGTCCGCAGCGATCTGCGCCAGTATTTTCAGTTCCGCGGCGATCGCGGCGTCCGCAAATCCAGACAGCCTTTTGCTTGCGGGCGGCGCGGCGGCGGTCGGCTGCTGCGCGCAGATGGTGGGATTTGCCGCTGCCAGTTTCCGTGAAAACGGATGGGGCGGTGTGGTTTCCCAGGGACTCGGAACCTCTATGCTGCAGATGGGCAATATCTGCCGCCGTCCGCAGATCTGGATTCCGCCCACGCTTGCTGGCGCCGTCTGCGGCGCGCTCTCCACAACCGTGTTCCGGTTGCAGTGCTCCGGTGTTTCGGCAGGGATGGGAACCTGTGGTCTTGTGGGTGTGCTGGGCGTGATTCAGGACAGTGATCTGACTACGCCACGCACCTGGATCGGCATTGTGCTTTTGTGCATCGTGCTTCCCGCAGTGCTTTCGCTTCTGTTCTCGGAATTCATGCGCAGATTCGGCTGGATCCGTAAGGACGATATGAAGCTGAGTCCGGATAAAAACTAATAAAACAAAAAGAACCCTCGCAAAGAGGAGAGCAGTGCCGGATTGCACATGCACCTCTGTGCGGGGGTCTTTTGCAACATGCGTTTCTTATTTTTCGGTTTTCTCAGGGAACAGTCGGGTAAACAGCGGGAATGTCAGTGTCCAGGCGCCGGCGGCGGCAGTGGTCAGGAAGTACCGGACTGCCTGCAACCAGACTGCATTTGTATAGGCTTCCTTTCCGATCAGGGCGACCGTCAGATATTTGAATCCCTCCAGGACACCGAGGACAACTGCCAATCCGAAAACGGTTTTCAGAATCTGCGCCGGCAGGGACGCCTCTGTCTGATAGTGAATGATATGCGTATCAAGGAGAAAGAACAGCCAAAGCGCCGACGCGCCGCCGACCAACAGCCAACCGTTTTTCAGACCCGCATACAGATTATCGGTATCCATATCTGCCGGGAAGGGGAACAGATACGCATAGAGCAGGAATGCGATGCCGAGCAGGAGCATACCGAAGAACAGGAAATGCAGACTGCCGGGATGCTTGCGCGCCTGGCGGAAAAGGGGGCGCAGGGCAAGTACCAGAGCCAATGCGCAGGCGGCGCCGACGGATACATCAAGCGGCGTATGAACCCCTAAGTACATCCGGGAAAGCGGAACCAGGCAAGCCGCGGCAATGCAGGTACAACGGATCCACTTTTCTTTTCGGACGATTGCAATGCACCCGAAGGTCGCGACCGCATTCTGGGAGTGCCCGCTAGGGAAGGAATACCCCTCCGCCCCGGCGCGTGCGGATTCCACAATGGTAAAATCGGGGTTTCTGACCCACGGACGTGGAATTCTGCACGCCAGTTTGAGCGCCTGGTTGATAACGGTGCCGATGAACCCGGTGCAGAGGATATAGTAAGCGTCATACTTATCAACGCACCAGAGAAACAGTACGCCGACGACCACATAAACCGCGCCGTGCCCCAGGTAAGTAATTGCGCTTGCAAGAAAATCGCAGACCGGGTTGCGGACGGATTCCAGAAAATACAGAAATTCCATACATACGGCTCCTTTTTGTTTGTGCGGTTCAAGTATATCATAAAAGCATCTGCTTGTCAAGGTTGCGCGGTATGGGCTGCGAACCTTTGTTTGATGAGTTGTTGCCGCAGTGTGTACATAATCCCGGACTTCCTGCGGAAAAATACGGGAAAGGGGGGATTTTGGCATGCTCAGAACGGAGAATGAATTGGCGGATTATTATTTTCACCAGGGCACCAATACGTATGCATATGCGTATATGGGCGTGCATCGGTCCGGGACAGAGGGGGACTATCTGTACGTTTTCCGGACATTTGCCTACCGTGCCGCGCGGATCGAGGTAGTGGGGGACTTTAACGGCTGGCGCGGTACGGATATGAGGCGGGTGACGGCGGACGGAATCTGGGAGGCGGAAATCCGCAGTGCGGTATCCCTGGAAGGTCAGAAGTATAAATTCCGGGTGTATTCCGCCGCCGGCGTGCATCTGAAAGCCGACCCGTATGCCAGGGCGAGCGAATGGGGGAGCAGGACCGCGTCCGTGGTCTGCACGGTGTGCGGGTATGATTGGCAGGATGCCGCTTTTCTTGCCGGACGGCACCGCTATACCGCGGGGATGGACGGGCAGAATGGTTATTTTTCCTTTCCGGTCAATATCTACGAGGTGCATCTCGGCTCATGGCGCACCCGTGAAGGAAGGGGAACGGAAAACGGGGATGCATATCTGAATTACCGGGAACTGGGGGATGCGCTTGCGGATTATTGCACGAACATGGGGTATACGCATGTGGAGCTGATGCCGATTGCGGAATATCCCTATGATGGTTCCTGGGGATACCAGCCGACAGGGTGGTACGCGCCCACCTCCCGTTTCGGTTCACCGACGGATTTTATGTATCTGGTGGACCGCCTTCACCGCGCGGGGATCGGCGTGATTCTGGACTGGGTTGCGGCACATTTTCCGGAGGACGAACACGGTCTTTGCGCATTTGACGGCTTCCGTCTGTATGAGTACCAGGGAGATGACCGGATGCGCAACAAAACCTGGGGAACCCGTTATTTTGACCTGGGGCGCAATGAAGTGCAAACCTTCCTGATCTCCAACGCGCTGTTCTGGATGCGTGAATATCACATTGACGGTCTGCGTGTGGATGCGGTTGCTTCCATGCTGTATCTGGACTACGACCGCGAGCCGGGCGAGTGGACGCCGGCACCGGACGGAACCAATCACAATCCGCAGGCAATCGCATTCCTGCAGAAACTGAATCGCGCGGTATTTGCCGATTTCCCGGATGCAATGATGATCGCGGAGGAATCCACCGCCTGGCCGATGGTTACAAAACCGACAGAGGCGGGAGGTTTGGGTTTCAATTTCAAATGGAACATGGGTTGGGTAAACGATCTGTTTGACTACGCATCCGCCGATCCTTTTTTTCGCGGGGGGATGCACGAAAAACTGACCTTTTCCATGTATTATGCGTTCAGCGAGAATTTTATTCTGCCTATCTCCCATGATGAGAACGTGCATGGGAAGAAATCTCTGCTTGATAAAATGTCCGGGGATTACAGGCAGAAATTCGATACGGACCGGCTGTTTTTGATGTATACCATGGCGCATCCCGGAAAGAAACTGTTTTTTATGGGGACGGAATTCGGACAGTTTGCGGAGTGGAACTACCGGTGCCAGCTGGAGTGGTTTCTGCTTGATTATCCGGCACACAAGGCGCTGCACGATTTCGTGCGTATCCTCAATCACATTTATCTGGATACCCCGGCGCTCTGGGAACAGGATTTTTCCTGGAGCGGGTTTTCCTGGATTTATGCGGACCGCGCCCGGGAGAATCTGCTTGCGTTCCGCCGTTTCGACCGTTCGGGTGGGGAGCTTGTCGCACTGTTCAATTTTTCCGCCTGCCCGTATCCATCGTTTTCATTGGATGTCGGAACACGCTTCAGCGCGTACAGGCTATTGCTTTGCAGCGGAGAGCGTCGGTTCGGCGGCACATGGGAGGCAGGAAAAACACCCGTATACCCGGTTTTGCTGCGCGAGGACGGCAGGGAATGTATTTCGCTTGACCTGCCGCCGCTGTCCGGAATGTTTTTTGTGCCGGAGGGCAAGAGTTTTCATGTGACGCCCCTTGACTTGTGAACCGTATCTTGTTATAATTGGAAGAGCAATACAGTGGAGATACCCGCATGGCGGTGCATCTCCGGAGGGGCTTGAAAATGGATAGCAAAATCAAAAAACTCTGTTCCCGCACCGTTTTGTTTACGGTGGGAAAATTTATTTCCAAAATTCTGGCGGTACTGCTTCTGCCGCTTTATACCAATCTTCTGTCGACTGCGGAATACAGTACGGCGGATCTGCTGACCAATATGGCAAATCTTCTGATTCCCGTGGTCTGTTTGGGTATCAATGAGGGAATTTTCCGCAGTACCGCCGCCAAGGAAACGGATCCGGCGGCTGTGTTTTCCACCGGCATGGGAGTCTTCCTCTGCGGTGAGGTGGTCTTCCTTTTGCTTTCTCCTTTGCTGATGTTCGTAGATGTGGTCGGCTCCTATTGGTGGTTGGTGGTTGTGTACGTCCTTGCCTCCGATCTGCATTCCATTTGCTCGCAGTATATCTGCGCCACGGGGCATGAGCGCCTGTATGCGGGGCAGGGCATTCTGAATACCGCGCTGGTTGTGGTGCTCAATATTCTGTTCCTGGCGGTTTTCCGCATGGGTGTGGTCGGATATGTGCTGGCGGTCGGACTGGCGGATTTCCTGACCGCTATGTTTCTGGTGGCAGTCTGCCGCCTGTACCGGGTGTTCCGGCCCTCTCTGATCAGCCGCACGCTTGCCTGGCAGTTGCTTCGGTTCAGTGCCCCACTGATTCCCACGACGGTTTTCTGGTGGATCACGTCGGTTTCGGACAGATACCTGGTGCAGCGGTTGCGTTCCCCTGCGGAGAACGGTCTATATGCGGCGGCGTATCGGATTCCCACGTTGCTTCTTTTCTTGGTGACCATTTTCAACGAGGCATGGAAGCTGTCAACGGTGGAGAACGCGGGGGATATCCGCGAGTGCGAGCGGCTGTATGACCGGGTGTTTCCGTATTATACCGCCCTGATGTTTTCCGGAGGCGCCGCGCTGATGCTGATGTCCTATCCGCTGGCATGTCTTTTGTTTTCGGCGGAATACCGGGCAGGGTGGATTTATATCCCCATTCTGGTTGCGGCAACGGTGTGCTCTGCGTTTGATAACTTCTTCGGAAATGTGTACTATGTCCGCAAGCGGACCGCGTATTCGCTTTTCACGGCAATGGCGGGGGCGGGAATGAACATCGTCCTCAATCTTCTGCTGATTCCGGATTACGGCGCCATGGGCGCATCGGTGGCGACCGTTGCCAGCTATTTTGTCGTCTTTCTGATCCGTGCCCTGACCGTTCCGTCCATGATGCGTTTTCGGCTGCATCCGGTTTACCTTGCGGTCAATTTCCTTTTGTGCGGTCTGCTTGCGACGGGGCTGAGCCTGTATGACCGCATACCGTATGCATCGATTCCGATTGCGGCGGTTGCCGTTATGATTTTTGCACTGAATGCCAGAACGCTTTTCCGGTGTGCCAAGGGCATCCTGACCGGATATCTTCACCGTCGGACACCGGCGGAAAAGGAGGAGCCGTAATGCTGCCGCCGTATCGTATTGTCCGTTCGGACCGTAAAACGGTCGGACTGCAGATCACGCCGCAGGGGGTGCTTGTGCGTGCGCCGCGCGGAGTCAGTGACGCGCAGATACAGAAACTGCTGACGGCGCGAGAGCCCTGGATTCAAAAGCACCTTGCAAGGATCCGGGAACGGCAGCCGCAGACCGAGCGGCTGACCGACGATGAAATGCAGGCTCTCAGGGAGCGTGCGGGTGTGCTGATTCCCGCACGGGTTGCGTACTATGCCGCGCAGATCGGCGTCAGCTACGGTCGCATTACAATCCGGTGCCAGCGCACGCGGTGGGGGAGCTGTTCCTCTGCCGGCAATCTGAATTTCAACTGCCTGCTGTTGCTGGCACCGCCAAGGGTGCTTGACAGTGTGGTGGTACACGAGCTGTGCCACCGTAAGCAGATGAACCATTCCGCAGCATTTTACAGAGAGGTGTACCGCGTATTTCCGGATTACGACCGCTGCCGGTTGTGGCTGCGGGAAAACGGCGGTGCTCTGCTTGCCCGTGCACGGGCGGATGTGTGATAAGAAAGAAACGACGGACAAATTTACATCAAAAGGAGAATGAAATCATGCACGCTTTTATGGACCGCGATTTTCTGTTGGATACGGAAACGTCGAAGTGGCTGTACCACGACTGTGCCGAGCGCCTGCCGATCATCGATTATCACTGTCACCTTTCCCCGCGTGAGATTGCGGAGAACCAACGCTATTCCAATATCACCGAGGTCTGGCTGTATGGGGACCACTACAAATGGCGCGCCATGCGCAATTGCGGTGTGGATGAGAAACATATCACCGGGGAGGGGTCGGATTACGAAAAATTCCGTGCGTACTGCGGGGTGATGCCGCTTTTGGCGGGGAACCCGCTCTACCACTGGAGTCACATGGAATTGCGGCAGTATTTTGACTGCGATTTGATTTTGTGCCCGGAAAACTGCGATGCGATCTGGAAGCTTACTGCCGCGCGCCTGGCGGAGCCGGATATGGGGGCAAGGGATCTGATTGCCCGTTCCGGTGTCCGGTTGCTTTGCACCACGGATGACCCTGCGGATTCCCTGGAATATCATCGCCAAATCCGGGAGAGCGGTTACGGGGTCAGCGTTCTTCCGGCGTTCCGTCCCGACAAGGGCATGCAGATCGAGCGCCATGGCATAGTGGACTATATGAAGCGCCTGGGAGAGTCGACCGGCGTGAAGATCGTGGATTGCGAAACGCTGTTCCGTGCCTATACCGTTGCGCTGGATCGCTTTGCCGAAAACGGCTGCCGGACGGCGGATCACGGCATGGACAACGGTATCTCCTATGCACGGCCGGACTCCTATCATGCGGAAAATATTTTCCGGAAAGCCATGGAGAGTGACGGCGCAGGTATCACCGAGGAGGAAGCGGCGCTCTGGAAAACACATCTGTTGCGCTTCTTCGGGAAGTATTACCGTGCGCACGGCTGGGTCATGCAGCTGCACTACGGGGTATTGCGCAATCCGAACCGGCGGATGTTCACACGGCTTGGAGCGGACAGCGGATTCGATATGATAAACGGACGCGCCTGCGCCGATCAGATTGCCGCACTGCTCGATTACTTAGAAACGCAGGATGCTCTGCCGCGTACCGTTCTGTATCCGATCAACCCTGCCGACAATGCCGCCGTCGGAACGCTTTGCGGCAGTTTCTGCCGGGGAGACGGTTCCGGGATGCCGACCGTTGTACAGGGGAGCGCGTGGTGGTTCAATGACAACATTGACGGGATGCGTGCACAGCTTGCATCCTATGCCAATCTTGCCGCGCTGGGAGAATTTCCGGGCATGCTGACCGACTCCCGATCCTTTTTGTCCTATCCGCGGCACGCATACTTCCGCCGTATTTTCTGCGGTTTTTTGGGGCGCCTGGTAGAGGAGGGGCAGTACCCGGATCACCATGCAACGTTGGAACGGCTGGTGCGGCGCGTCTGCTTTGAAAATACGAACCGTCTGTTTGGCTTCGGATTGGAAAGCACCGGAAAATAACCGATATATGCGGTGCAATGCGCACGTAAAAGGGGGGCTTGTCGGCTCCCCTTTTTGCTGTCACGTTTTTCCGTCTTCGACATATCCTGACAACAGGGGAGAGAGGAGATGAGAAGATGAGAAGGGAAAGAAGGCAGTCAACGGCCGGCGGGAGCGGTGTGTGCTGTGCGTTGCTCGGATCCATGACGCAGGCACTGCGAGCGCAGTCGGTTCTTCACAATGCATCGGTGTGTGTCCATATCGTCAAGGTTAATGATGCCCCGGGAATCCGCGGATGCATTTACGGGATCACTTACCCCTGCAGTGATGAAAATCAATTGCGCAGTGTGCTGACACAGGAGCACGTTGCGGTCAGACAATATGCGGGAGGATGGGATGGATAGAGAGAAGGAAATGCAGTCGTGGTGCTATCTGGATAACGCCGCAATGACGTGGCCGAAACCGTTGCGCGTGCGGCAGGCAGTGGCAGATGCCATGGTGTCCGGCGGCGGAAATCCGGGGCGCGGCGCGCATAAGCTGTCCATGAAGGCGTCCGTCCTGGTTTACCGTGCACGGGAAGCGGTTGCCGCCATGTTCGGCGCTTCGCCCGAACAGGTTGTTTTTTTGCAGAATACGACCTATGCACTGAATACGGCAATCAAGGGCCTTTTGCACCCGGGCGACCATGTGCTGTGTTCTGACCTGGAGCATAATGCGGTTCTGCGGCCGCTTGAAAAACGCATGCGGGAAGGACAGGGGGACTATACGGTTTTTCCGTCCTTTGCATGCGAACGCGGGCAGACGCCGGAGAAAATATGTGCGGCTCTTGAGGCGCGGATCCTGCCGCAGACGCGTATGGTGGTGTGCACGCATGCCTCCAATATCTGCTCGGCACAGATGCCGCTTGCCGAAATCGGCGCCCTGTGCAAAAAGCGGGGGCTTTTGTTTGTCGTGGATGCCGCACAGTCCGCCGGCATTCTGCCAATCGACATGAAGCGTATGCAGATCGATGCGCTGTGTATGCCGGGGCACAAAGGACTGTACGGTCCGGCAGCCTCCGGCATACTGGTCCTTCGAGACGGACTGTGCCCGCGGACGCTGGTGGAGGGAGGCAACGGGGTGGCTTCCATGGAACCGACCATGCCGGATACGTTGCCGGAAGCCCTGGAATCCGGAACACTGCCTGTCGGCGCCATTGCGGGGCTGTGCGAGGGAATCGCGTGCGTGCGGGAACTCGGTATCGAGGAAATCGGACGTCACGAACGCCGCCTGTCGCGTGCGATGACCGAGCGGCTTTGCGGTATCCGCGGGGTTACGGTATATCTGCCATGGAAAAGCGGGGCGGTGGTTCTGTTCAATGCGGACGGAATCCCGTGCGAAGCGGTTGCAGCCGCACTGGACAGAGAAGGGATTTTTGTACGTGCCGGGTATCATTGCAGTGCACTGGGGCATCAGACGCTGGGAACTGCGCAGACCGGAGCCGTGCGGGCAAGCTTCGGTATTTTCAATCAGATGCGGGATGTGGAGCGCCTGACCGATGCGGTCCGTGCGCTTGTCCGCAACGGATAGGGGAAGGACACAAAAAAGCAGAGGGAGTATGTGATACGCGCATTTCTCTCTCTGCTTCTATGCTTTTTGAATCAGGACAGGCGGGGTCAGTTTTGCGGGGCGTCGGTTTCCCAATCGTAGGCGGTGAGATTTCCCTGTGCGCAAAGTCCCACAAAGTCGGATTGGCGCAACACCTCATAGACCGCGATGGCAACCGAATTGGACAAATTCAGGGAGCGCAGGTGATTGCGCATGGGGATGCGGACGCATTGCTCCTTATGCGCCAGCAAAAGGTCCTCCGGCAGCCCCCGGGTTTCTTTTCCGAACATCAGAAAGACGTTCTCCGGGTAGCGGATATCGGTATATCTGTTGGGCGCTTTGGTGGAAAAATAAAAGACGGACGCCTCCGGGTGCCGGGCGAAAAAGTCCGGAAGGGAGTCGTAATAAGTGATATCCAGCTTGTCCCAATAGTCCAGCCCGGCGCGTTTCAGCTTGGCACTGTCAATGGCAAATCCCAAAGGGCGGATCAGGTGCAGGGAGGCGCCGGTTGCCGCGCAGGTGCGGGCGATATTGCCGGTATTTTGCGGAATTTCCGGTTCGTGCAGTACGATATTGATGTGTGACATCGCAGCGTATACCTTCTTTGCTTGTTTTTTACCATTATAATACAATCCGGAAAAAATTGCAAGTAAGTACGGAAAGTTTACAAAAAAGCAATGGTAATCTGCGGATGAAAGTAGTATAATAAAAAAGATAATGCATAAGTGTACCTATTTCCGCTCCGGAGTCGGACGGAGATGGGGATTTACCGAAATCAGAGAGAACAATCGGAGGACGTAAAATGAGTCTTTTTACCAAAATGTTCGGGACACATAGCCAGCGGGAGCTGCGCAAGACGGAAAAGATCGCGCGTAAAATCGAGGCGCTTGCGGATACTTACCGCGCCATGAGCGATGACGAGTTGCGCGGCATGACTGCGGTTTTGAAGAACCGGCTTGCCGCGGGAGAAACGTTGGATGATATTTTGCCGGATGCCTTTGCGACCGTCAGGGAGGCTGATGACCGCATCCTGGGCAAGCGCCCGTTCCATGTCCAGCTGTTGGGCGGTATTATTCTGCATCAGGGAAAAATCGCCGAAATGAAAACCGGTGAAGGAAAAACGCTGGTTGCCACAATGCCTGCCTACCTGAATGCCCTGACCGGCAGAGGTGTGCATATTGTAACGGTCAATGATTACCTTGCACGCCGTGACAGTGAGGAAATGGGCAGAGTCTACGGCTTCCTCGGTCTGAAAACGGGACTGGTCGTGCACGGACTGGAACAGGATGAAAAGCAGGAGGCGTATGCCGCGGATATTACTTACGGTACCAACAACGAGTTCGGATTTGACTATCTGCGCGATAACATGGTCGTGTACAAGGAACGCATGGTGCAGCGCGGGCATGTGTTCACCATCGTGGACGAGGTGGACTCCATCCTGATCGATGAGGCGCGTACACCGCTGATTATTTCCGGTGCGGGGGACAAGCCGACGGATTTGTATGAGCGTGCCAACGCCTTGGTGCGCGGCATGAAGAAGTATGTCGTCAAGGAATTGGACGACAAACAGGACAGCGATGAAATGGTTGCCGATATGGACGTCGATTACATTGTCGACGAAAAGGCGAATACCGCAACGCTGACCCAAAACGGTATCGAAAAAGCGGAACGCTTCTTCGGCATCGAAAACTATGCGGATGAAGAGAACGCAACCATCGTTCATCACGTCAGCCAGGCGATCAAGGCATGGGGCTGTATGCATCGGGACGACGACTATGTGGTCAACGAAAACGGCGTCGTGATTGTGGATGCCTTCACGGGACGTCTGATGCCCGGAAGACGGTATTCCGACGGCTTGCACCAGGCAATCGAGGCAAAAGAGGGCGTGAAGGTCGAAACGGAAAACCAGACGCTTGCCACAATTACCTTCCAGAATTATTTCCGTATGTACGAAAAGCTCGCCGGTATGACCGGTACGGCGCTGACCGAGCGGGATGAATTCCTTGAAATCTACGGACTGGATGTTATTGAAATTCCGACCAACCGTCCCATGATCCGTGTCGACCGCCCGGATGCCATTTATAAGTCTGTCAATGCCAAATACAAGGCGATCATCAATCAGATCCGGGAGTGCCACGAAAAAGGACAGCCGGTTCTGGTGGGTACGATTTCCATTGAAAAATCCGAGGCGCTGTCCGCTTTGCTCAAAAAAGAGGGAATCCCGCATACCGTTCTGAACGCAAAGGTGCATGAAAAGGAAGCCATGATTGTCGCGCAGGCGGGACAGTACGGTGCCGTAACCATTTCTACCAACATGGCAGGACGCGGAACCGATATTATGCTGGGCGGTAACGCAGAGTACCTTGCAAAGGAAGAAATGCGCCGCAGAGGAATCGAAGAAAGACTCATTGTCGAGGCAAACGGCACGTCCCGCACGGAGGATGAGGAAATCCTGGAAGCGCGCCGCGTGTTCGGTGACCTTTACGAGCACTATAAGGAGGAGATTGTTCCCGAGGCGGAAAAGGTGCGTGCGGCAGGCGGACTCTTTATCCTGGGTACCGAACGGCACGAAAGCCGCCGGATTGACAACCAGCTGCGCGGACGTTCCGGACGTCAGGGAGACCCCGGTGAATCCCGATTCTTCCTTTCTTTGGAAGACGATCTGATGCGTCTGTTCGGCTCCGAGCGGATCATCAACATGGTCAGCTCCCGGATGGATGATGACATGGCAATCGATATGCGGATGATTTCCAATGCCATCGAGCGTGCACAGCGGCAGATTGAGGGACAAAACTTCAAACGCCGGAAGTACGTGCTTGCATATGACGACGTGATGAATCAGCAGCGCAACATCATATACAAACAGCGTATGGAAGTGCTCAACGGGGAGGATGTTTCGCCTTCCATCCTGAAAATGGTGGAAAGCGCTGTCAGCGAAGCGGTTGCAATCAACACAACCGAGGAAAATCCTGCCGATTGGAATTATGAAGGGCTCCGTTCTCAGCTTTTCTTCATCTGCACCGAAGACGATCTGAACTTCACGGACGACGAGAAAAAGCACATGAAGCGGGATCGCCTGGAAGAGATTCTGCTGGAGAAGGCGCACAAGAAGTATGACGAGAAGGTCGAACTGTTTGGACCGGAAATGTTCAAGGAGGTCGAAAGAAGCGTTCTGCTCCGCAACGTCGATACGGCCTGGATGGAGCATATCGATGCGATGGACGATCTGAAGGGCAGTGTCGGTATGCAGGCATACGCACAGCGCGATCCGATTGACGAGTACCGTGTGGTCGGCGGGGAAATGTTTGATTCCATGGTCGCCGAGATCCGTGAGAAAACGGTTCGCACCGTCCTGTCCGTCGTTCCCAGACAGAAGGAAGAGGTCAAGCGCGTGCAGGTTGCCAATCCGCTGATGGAGGGAACCGACGAGAACGGCAAGCCGATCAAAAAGACGGTTGTGCGCAGAGAATCGCAGAAGGTGGGACGGAACGATCCGTGTCCCTGCGGTTCCGGCAAGAAATATAAGAACTGCTGCATGCGCAAGGGAAGCGACGACTGAGTATGGGGTTCGGTAAGCTGTTTATCGGCTGTTTTATCGCCTATATTGCCAGAATCGGACTGGGGGACTACGGTTCCGCGGCGATACTCACCGGATATGTGGTGATGCTCTGGGGGCTTGTATCGCTCAGAGAGTACCAAAAAGCGTTCCTTTATCCGCTTTTGACCGCGCCTGCGGTAATTCTGGTTTCGATTGCCAATGTCTGCCGGATGTTGGACGGGATGTTCTTATGGAACATTTTCCCGTCCGCGCTGGAAATGCCGCTTGAGCTGATCGGGTACGGACTGGAATGCCTTTACCTTGTGCTTTTGCTGCTGGCGGTCAGAAAGTTGGCACAGGAGGTCGACCTGCCCAAGCTTTCGGGTGGAGCTTTGCGGAATCTTTGCATTGTGGTGGGGTATTATGTGTACCAGTATGCGGTGCTGATTCTGTCTATCAACAAGGTAGAAACGGATGCCCGTTTCCTGACGCAGCTTTCCTTGGCGCTTCATTTGGTCTGCGCGCTTTTCAATCTGTGGCTGCTGTTCGGTTGCTACCGGCAGATTTGCCCGGAGGGGGAAGAGGACATGGCGCCCAAGCCGTCCCGTTTTGCGTTTGTCAACAGAATGCGCGCAAAACAGGAAGAGCGGGAGAGAAAGGCGCAGGAAGAAACCGAGGCGTATTTACGTGAGCGCCGGGAGCGGAAAAAGAACGGAAATCAGCGCAAAAAGCGCAAATAAAACGGGTTGCGGAGCGGAGGTGCGGATATGACAGACAAACAGGAAAAGGTTCCTCATATCGGCATTGCCGCACTGTGGATCAGCAGTATTTTTCTGTTCAATCCGGCAGTGGCGGTGTTTGACCCCTTGCCCGATGTGATCGGCTATCTGCTGTTGTATATAGGACTTGCACACATCAGCGCGGTGTGCCCGTATTTCGAGCGGGCGCAGAAGGGATTTTCCCGCATGCTGATTGCCTCCGCCGTTGTCCTGCCGGCTTTGCTGTTTGTCAGATTGCTGGCGGCGAAGAGCGAACAGGACTCTTTGCTGCTTCTTCTGACCTTTGTGTACAGTACGGCGGAATGGGTTCTCGCCGTTCCGGCGTGGCGGGCACTGTTTGCCGCAACCCGGCACAACGGGGTCGGGATCGGCAGAAGGTCTTTGTTTGCCGGTCGCGGCAAAAACAGGAAGCGCGCTTCCCGCAACGACAGCCTTGCGCGGTATACGACATTTTTCTGGATTCTGAAGCCGCTGTTGGTGCTGGCGCCGGAGCTGTCGCTTTTGAGCGTGTCGGAGAAAGGGGAGGGATACTTCCGCTTCCGGAATCTGTTCCGCCTCTTTTCCGTCACCCTTCTTCTGATTTTCGGCACCATATGGCTGATCCGGATGATAGTATTTTTTGCCCGTCTTTCAAGGGACAGAGGCTTTTGCCGGACATTGGATGAAAAATACCGTGTACAGGTGTTGTCGCATCCGGAAGTTTTTATCAAGCGGAAAATCCGTCTTGCCTTTATTCTGATGGGAGTCGGGACGGTACTTTTGACCGATTTTTCGGTTAGTCATATCAATTTGCTGCCGGATACGGTCGGCGCGGGATTGATTTTGTGCGGGTGCGCTCTTCTGCGACCGTACAGCTGCCGTTTTAAGGGGGCTGTCACGGCTGCCGGCATTTACGCGGTGTTTTCGGCGGGCTTCTATGCGTATAACCTGTGGTTTATTTTGCGTTACGGTGAGCCGCGTGCCGCCATGCACACGGAAGCCGCCTATCGCGCCTATCTGCCGATTCCAGTGTTTTCCTGTATCGGGGCGGTGCTGTTCCTCTTGATGCTCTGGATGCTTGCACGCATGCTGTGCGATGTGATCCACCGGTATGCGGGGTATACGATGCTGATCGAAACCGCGCGCGATCCGGAGGAAAAGGTTCGGGCTGTCCGCCGGCAACTTTGCACGCTGGTTATGGCCTGCATGGGGTGCGGACTTCTGCCTGTCGCCGCGGGGGTGTTGTATGATTTCACCCAGCCGTACCTGCTCAACAGCTTTTTCGAGCGGTTGCCGTTTTTGCGCTTTGTGCTTGATGTTTCCTTTGCCTCGTTTGCGTGCTATGTCCTGTACCGGATCCGGCAAGAGGTGGAGTATCAGTACCGTACCGTTTAATTTGAAAAAACGCGTATAAAACTGACTGCGGCTGTGCATACTTCTTTTCGTAATCTTAGAATTACAAAAGGAGATGCAAAATCATGCAGAACAATCAGAATAATCAGAACCAGAATCAGAACCAGAATCAGAACCAAAATCAGAACCGGAATCAGAACCAGAATCAGAACCAGAATAAGAAGAGCAACTGCCAGAATCAGCAGAAGAATTGCCAGAATCAGCAGAACAGCCAGAACCGGGAAAACAACAATCAGGAAAACGACTGACCTGGAAGAGCCTGTACGCGATAAGCATGTTGATTGGCTGTCACGGTCGTGGCAGCCTTTTTCCGGAAGAGGGGAGTACATACAAAAACATGGAAACAACAGAACTCAGAAAACGTTACCTCGATGCCAAACGCATCTTGTTTGAACTGTATTATCAGCATCTGAACAGTCGTCAGCGGGAAGCGATTTTTACCGTGAACGGACCGCTGTTGGTGCTTGCGGGGGCGGGAAGCGGGAAAACCACCGTCCTGGTACAGCGCATTGCACATCTGATCCGTTACGGAAACGCCTACGCTTCAGGGACCATTGCACCGGATGCGGCGCTGGAGGCAGAGGTGAGCATGCTGGAAAAGCGGACGGCGGAATTCCTCCGTGCGGCAAAGAACCAAACGTTGCAAAGAGACGTCCTTGCGGCTTTTTTGGATCGCTTTGCGCAACCGGTCTGCCATCCGTATCAGGTGTTGGCGATCACCTTTACCAACAAAGCCGCAAAGGAGATTAAGTCAAGACTGGGCGCGGCGTTTGCAGACCCGGCGGTTGCTGACAGTATCTGGGCGGGGACGTTCCACTCCGTGTGCGTGCGCCTGTTGCATCAGTACGGGCAATATGCGGGGTATCAGACGGGATTTTCCATCTATGACACGGAGGACACCAAACGTGCCATGCAGGGGGCAATGCGCGCCTGCAATATCGATGAAAAGCAGTTTCCTGTCAAATCGGTTGTAAATACCGTCAGCCGTGCCAAGGAAAAACTGCTGACTCCGGAAGGACTGAAGGAGGAAGCGGGCAATGACTACCGGTTCTCTCAGATTGCCAAAATTTATGAGGTCTATCAGACCATGCTGAAAAATGCCAATGCCCTTGATTTTGACGACCTGATCATGCAGACTGTTCTGCTTTTGCGGGACAACGAGGAGGTGCGCTCCGCCTGTCAGCGCAAGTTCCGGTACGTTTGTGTGGATGAGTATCAGGATACCAACCAGGCGCAGTTTTATCTGACCGCACTCCTTGCGGGCGGTACGGATAATCTGATGGTGGTCGGAGACGATGACCAGAGTATTTACCGTTTCCGCGGGGCGACCATCAAAAATATCCTAAGCTTCGACCGTGTTTACAAAGAGGCGAAGGTCATTCGCTTGGAGCAGAATTACCGTTCGACCGCGACGATTCTGAATGCGGCGAACGTGGTGATTGCCAATAATACCTCCCGAAAGGGAAAGACGCTGTGGACCGAGGGAGAACGCGGGGAGAAAATCCGCCTGGTGGAAACGGCAGATCAGAACAGTGAGGCGGAATTTATTGCCAACACTGTAAAACGGGGCGTGGCTGAGGGGAAAAGCCGGTATCGGGACTACGCGATTCTGTATCGCACCAATGCGCAGTCCAACAGCATTGAGCGAATGTTCAACCGGATGTCCGTACCGTACCGCGTGCTTTGCGGCGTGCGGTTTGCGGACCGGAAAGAAATCCGCGACATCGTTGCGTATTTGCAGCTGCTTTCCAACCACGCAGACCGCGAGCGCCTTTTGCGGATTATCAACCAACCCAAGCGCAAGATCGGTGACAGAACCCTTGCCGCCATACAGGAGATCGCATTGGAGGAAGACTGCAGCATGTTTTCCGTCCTGGAACGTGCCGACCGCTATACCGCCCTTGCACGCACGGCGCCGATATTAACCGGATTTGCGGATATGATCAACCGCCTGAGCGCCTTTGTCGACGTGATTCCGTTGCCGGATCTGTTCGATATGGTGCTGGATGAAACCGGGTACCGGCAGATGCTGCTTGATGAAGGCAGTGCGGAGGAGGATCGGTTGGAGAATTTGAACGAATTCAAATCGGGAATCGTCGAGTATGCGGCGCAGGCGACCAATCCGACCCTTGCCGGATTTTTGGAGGAAAACGCGCTGGTTGCCGACGTGGACCGGTATGACGAAAACGCGGACGCGGTTGTCATGATGACCATCCACAGCGCAAAAGGGCTGGAGTTTCCCATTGTTTTTCTGCCGGGAATGGAAGAGGGGATTTTCCCGGGGATGCAGACCATTTGCGGTGACGGTGACGACATGGAGGAAGAACGCCGTCTTGCCTACGTGGCACTGACCCGGGCGAAAAAGCGGATCTATATCTTGCACGCAAAATGCCGACTGCTGTACGGGCAGACCTCCTTTAACCCGCTTTCCCGGTTTGTCTCCGAAATTCCGGAGGAACTGGTGGAGCGCAGCACCTCCGTGCCGGAACCGCAGTATCACAGCGGTGGTTATATGCAGTTTTCCAAAGCACGCGCCGCCTCTCCCGTGCGCACGGCATCCGCGGCGGATCTGGCAACGGTCAACCGTGCGTCCGTCACCGGGAATCCGTCGCTGGGCGGTCAGCCTGCTTTTGCGCCGGGCGACCGTGTGACCACCGACAAGTGGGGCGCCGGTGAAGTGCTGTCTGTCCGAAAGACCGGCATGGTGATTTCCTATGAGATTATGTTTGACCGCAACGGAACGCGGTTTATGTTGGCGCATTTGGTCAAACCGGAAAAGTAAAACCGTTACATACAACTACATAATATGGAGGAAATGCAGATGAAAACCCATTCTGGTTCAGTTTTCCTGTGTGCCGTTTTTCTGCTTCTCTGTCTCCTGATTTCCTGCGGAGGGCAAAAAGACCCGGTCGGTACAGAGGCAGACCGCACACTGCCGGTGTCGGATTCCGGAACGGAAAAAGATACCGCAAAAGATCTTCCTGAATCGACAACCGGTGCCGCTCAGACGGAATCGTCCGCTGCCACAGAGGAGAAAACCGCACAGCCCGATCCGGAAGAAACAACCACCGACGGGGAAACAACCGGCGATGAGGAGGCGACAGGAACCGGGTCCCTGGAGAACCCGCCGACTCCAAACGCCGAGATGCCGGTGATTTCCATCACAACAGACGGCGGCAGGAGTATCAGCACCTCGGATGCCTATACGGTTTGTACGGTATCCCTGCAGGGATGTAATGTCATGTACGACATCGGGGAACGGAGCGCGGGAATCCGGGTCAGAGGGAATTCCACAGCGGTTGTTGACAAGAAACCGTACCGGTTGCGCTTTGACAAAAAGGTCAATCTGCTCGGTTTGAACCGCGGCGCCAAGTGTAAGAACTGGGTACTGCTGGCGGACTACTATGATCCTTCTCTGATGCGTTCCGAAACCGCGTTCCGGCTTGCAAAAACCATTCTCGGCGGCACGGTGTTCAGCTCGGATTACATCCATGTCGAGGTTTACATCAATGGGAAATACAACGGTGTTTACCTGTTGTGCGAGCAGACGCAGATCAACAAACACCGCATCGGTATTACCGAAAGGGAAGATGAGAGCTATGCAGGACTGGACATCGGCTATCTGATGGTGGGACAGGGCGGCAGAACCAACGAGGCAAACACGCTCCATTTCCCGGGCGCAACAGCGCTGTTGACCGATGTGTACGGAACGGAAATGGAGGCAGGGCTTGGGTATTTTGCGCTGGCAAGCGGTGATTATACAGAGGAACAGATTGCCTATATCAGCGAATGGGTCGGCGCTGTTTACAGACTGACCTATGAGGCGATTTACAATGACAATTATTACAGTCTGGATCCCGTTACCTGTCAGTTGACCCCCCTGACGGATTTTGCACCAGGAATGACCGCCGCACAGAAGCAGAAAGAAACCATCGGTCGCGTGATGAATCTTGACAGCGCCGTGCGGATGTACCTGTTGGATGAGGTGGTCAAGGATTTGGATTCCAGTACATTCAATATGTATGTCGATATGGGTGCCGGCGGAGACAAAAAACTGACCTTCGGCGCGCCGTGGGATTTTGATTTCGCGCTCGGCAATACCCGGTGGAAGGAACTGCGTTCCACCGGCGGACTGTATGCGTGCTCCTTCCTTGAAACGGACGGCATACGCCAAAACAGTTGGTACGTGATGATGTATCATGCGGAGTGGTTCCGGGACGACGTCAAAGCGCGTTGGGCGGAGATTTACACGGAACTGCGTGCGGATGCCGAAGAAATCCGTAAGGAAGCAAAACTCTACGCGGACGCATTTGATCGCAATGACGGGCGTTGGAAAACCATCGGAAAGATTACCATGGGTTGGCACCAGAACAAGGAGATTCAGAACTTTGAGACCCATATGGATGCCGCGGAGCAGCTGTATACATGGCTGATCACCCGTCTGCGGTGGTTGAACACCGAATGGGGGGACGGAAAAGGGGCGGAAAAAGAGGTTTCTCATCGGTTTCTGATGAAGGACTGTGCGGATGCGTTTATCAACTTCAAGCGTTGCGGCGGGCAGTTGGCGGGGGATGCATATATGCTCTACATAGACGGAGATCACGACCCGTATGTCACCTTTGATGTGGAACGTCTTGCTTCCCTGAGTGCCAATCTTTATACCACCCTGGAAATCACCTACCGGATCCCGAAGGACAGTGCACAAAAGAGCTATGAAACCGAGATCTTCCTGATGTCCGGGGATGTCACCTCGCCGACCGGCGGTATTTCCGTGAAGTTCCGGGCAATTGCGGACGGAAAACAGCATACGGCAATTCTGGATCTGACGGAACAGCTCTCCTGGAGCGGAACCATTCACGGCATCCGGATTGATTTTTTCCCGGACGCATCTCATCCCGATGATATTTACGAATTGTTTGCAATCGAATTCAGAGGTTATTCCTTCGAGTGACGAGCAAAGCCTCCGCGCGGAAACCCGCGCGGAGGCTTTTTTGACTTGTTTGAGGACGACTTGTCAGACGATTATTCCTCGTCCTTTTTTCTGTTTTTACCAAAGACCGCTGCGGCTGCAAGAACCGGGATGCCGAGGCAGAGTGCAGAGGAGAGCACGGAGCCGCAGCCCTTGTTGCCACCCTGATCCGTTGTGGATTCCGGCTGTGCGGTCGTTGCCGCACCGGTTGCGGCAGTGGTTTCGGTGGGATCGGAACCGGTTGTATCACCTGTCGTTTCGTTCGTGGTGACAATCTCTTCGGATTTTGCCACGGTAAAGGTAACGGGCTGTGCGTAGATTGCATACTCGGTTCCTTTTTTGCCTGTTTTTGCCGTATAGCCTGCAAGCAGGGTAACGGTTCCTTCACCGCGGAAGGTGATTTTTCCGTTTTCAATTGTGACCAGATCCGCACCTTCCAAAATCCGGAAAGTTGCATTCCCGGCGATATCGGCACGCTCGTTCAGATAATTCAGCGCATACAAATGAAGATCTTCAGTTTTTCCAACCTTTGCGTCACCGGGATTATCCATGGTCAGCGTGCGCACTGCTTCACCCAGCAAATCACAGTTGTTTCCGGTCAGACCGGGGTATCCGTTCAGGAAATAATTGTCATAACCGGTCTGATCGCCGAAGGTCCAGGGCCAGATGGACAGACCGCGCAATTTGGCTGCGCGCATGACAGCCGCGCCGTTGGAGGCAGAGGGATTCAGTGTGGTGCCGTACTTGCCGATGGGGGAAGCAAACACATTTTTCATGGAAGTGTCCGCCTGGCTGTCGGTTGCCATGCTCGCGCACAGATATCCGACGGTCATTTCCGGATAATCACGCGTCATTGCCTCAACCTGCGATGCGTGGAAGGTAATGACGTTGACCTGACCGTACATGTCGTATGTTTCCACCAGTTCTTTGAAAATCGGAACAATTGCGGTATTCTGCGTTTTGATCTCAACAAACAGCAGTACGTCTTTTCCTTTGAATTCTTTGAAGAACTCTTCCAGGGTCGGAATCCGGCACTCTTTGTATTTTTTGTTCCGTTCATATCCCTTGTTGACATACAGCTCCTTGAGCTGTGCGAGTGTCGATTTTTCGATTTCCAGAGATCCGTTGCAGGTGCGCGACGTATTGCCGTCATGCATGATTACGATCTGGTTATCGGTGGTCAGGTAAATATCGCATTCAATGACATTGGCTCCTTGTTCCACGGCGAGAATCGCACTTTCCAGCGTATTTTCCGGCGCTTTTGAGGGAAGTCCGCGGTGTCCGATGTTGAGCGGAGCAAAGGTCAGCGTCTTTTCCGCAAGCCCTTCTTTTGCGGTTGTGTAGAGAAGATCAATGTCGGTGCCGACAATGCCGGCCGCGCCGGAAAGAACCGCGCGGTAAGCGTCTGTCTGGCTTAAGGTGCCTTCTGTTTTGAGCCAAACGGAAATCTGACGGCTCTGCAGATAGGAAACGTCACTGCTGCCGGTTGTATTTGCGGAGAGCATGACAATGGCAGCGAGATTTTTTCTTGCTTCCCGGCGGATGTTCAGCAATGCAACGGGGTCGTTGCCGACTTTTTCCGCACTCTTGTCCAAAATACCGCGTACAGCCGGGCATGCGGTGCGCACCCGGAGAATCAGAGCGGCATCGGAAGAGAGCACAAAGCTGTCGTTCCAATCGGCGGCTTTGATTGCTTCAATCAGCGCGTCTGCCGCTTTTTCGGTGGAAATCGCGAAAACAGGCATCACCTTTGCATCCAACAGCGTGACCGCTTCGTCGATTGAGGCGAGCCGGTTGCCCTTGGCATCCGCAATGTCGCCGTTGTCGTTGATATGGAGCAGAAGAGCCGCCGGCATGACATTCCGGTTCTTGAGATTTGTCAATTCGGACTTGGAAGAAACCGGTGCGATCAGACCGATATCACCGATGACATTGGTCAGGGGCTGTGCGATGGTCGCGTAGGAGGCATGGCGCGGTGCGTCTTTCAGGTGTCCGTCCGCCAGCGCATTTGCCGCAACCTCTTTTGCGCTCAGCGCGCGATTGTAAAAACGCATGCTTTCATAGACGGCACTGAAATTGCGGGTCTGATCCGCATGACCGAAGAAGAAATCATCTGCCGTCATGCTTTCGTTGCAGGGAACCTCCGCCCGCAGGGACCCGTCCACGTAGATACAGACATTGCCGCCTACGCAGTAGGTGATGGTGATCAGCGCATCCTTCATCATGGCGAGGCATCCGCTGACAGTGGGACGTTCCGAAGCGGGGCGGTTCGCAAATTTGAACTCCAGTACGTCGGAGTCGTTGCGGCGGAACAGAGAAAAATGGTCGTTCGAGCAGTTCAGGAAAGTATTGTAGGCACTGCCCTTGGAAACCAGGTCGGAACCCAGAAATTCAATGGTGAATTCCTGACCGTTGACAGTGTCGACGATTGCCTGCGGGAACATGTTTTTCGCACTGTCCAGCGCATAACCGGTCCCGTTGAAATGGTTGTTTTCGTCTTTCTGCACCGGGATGTCATTGGCTCCAGCCAAATCCTTCCATACGGTGGCATCTTCGGGCTGTGACGCTCCGTCATACCAACTGACGAGCCCTTCTTTGATGTAAGGGCAATACACGCGATCGGTCAGCGCATTGGACAGAACTTCCTTTTCGCTGAGTTCGCGGTTGTAGAAACGCATGCTGCGGAAAATCGTCTCAAAATTGCGGGACGCATCGGGATGACCGAAGAAGAAATTATCTGCGCCCATCGCATAGTTACAGGTAGCCTCCGCACTGAGAACACCGTTGATGTAGATCCGGACGCTTCCGCCGACGCGGTAGGTCACGGTAATCAGGGCATTCTGCAGTTTTTCAAGCCCGCCGCTGACCATCGGACGCTCATTGGCGGGACGACCGGCAAATTTGAATTCCAACACATCATTGGAAACGCGGCGGAACAGGGAAAAGTTATCGTTGTCGCAATTGAGAAAGGTGTTGAAATTTTTGCCTTTTGCCTGGAATTCATCAAACAGGACTTCGACGGTGAACTCCTGACCGTTGATGACGTCCACGATCCCCTGCGGGAAGAGATTTCTTGCGGTGTCCAGGTGATAGCCTGTTTTGGTGAAGTAATTGCGGTCGTTCTTTTCAACAGTCATATCGTTATTGCCGACCAGATCTTCCCAGGTGTCGGCATCTGTGTTCAGACCGTTCCGTGTGTTTTGTGTGCCGCTATACCAGCTCACGAGACCGTTTGTTACGTAGGGGGAGTCCGTTTTTGCTTCCGCAAAGGCGGTCAGCGGGAGAACGGTTGTCGCAAGCAACAGCATGACAAGCAAGAGGGATAGCAAGCGTTTCATGTTTTTTTCTCCTTTTCTGATTCTGATCTTGGGCTTCACCGCGTCATTCCGACGGTGCAGTTGCGTGTGGGCGCGGTGATGCCTTGAATTAGATATGAATGGTCAACCCGTCATATGCCGGGGTAACGCCGAGCGGGGAGAGTGCTTTGCACAGCGATGCATGATCCTCATGCAACGTGCGCGCCAAATGAGAGGTGTAGAAACGTACATCCGATGAAAAATAGCCGTATTTACGGAAGGTTTCCAACATCAGTGAAAGCATTTCAATGGTGTTGTGTTCAAAAATGCGCCAGTCGTTCTTTGCGAGTGCGCCGCAGGTACACTCCAGAACCATGGCATTGATGGGTTGATCTTTGATGATATTCCAGGACTCTGTCGGAATCCATGCGCTGTCGCAGCCGTAGTAGAGCAGTCTTTCGCCGTCGCCGATCAGATAAAGACGGGTTGTTTCCTCCGGATCGTCGGTGGCATGGTTGGAACGCAACGGCGTTACGGTGTAACGACCGATCCGATAAGCGGTGCGTACACGCGTTTCCGCAAACCGGATGCGTTCGGCATCTTTGCCGAATTCCTTTTCCAGAATCCGTCTGCAGGAGGCATCCCCCCAGAGGATGCACTCCTGATCCATACAGAGCCTTCTGACCGTTTCCGGGCAGAAATGATCGTCGTGCGTATGGGTGACAATCACGTTCCGCACATGGTCAAGCAGGGAAGGATGGCCGATTGTTTCGGCGTAGTGAAAGATATGTGGACCCGGATCAATCAGCAGATCGTCATTTACCAGTGCCGCAGAAAACCGACGGAAAAAAGTGTCCGGGCGGTATGCATTGATGTCCCAGTCGGCGGCGCCGGTGCCAAGGAAGAGCAGTTCCATATTTTTTACTCCTTTCTCCATTCGTAGAACGGGTCTGTGCCTCCCGTCAGAACGGGAAGCAGACGGAATGACCAATGAAATTCCTTTTCATCCAGCCTGTACGCTTTCGCAAGCTCCGGACCGCAGGAATTGGAGCCGATTCCGTTCTGCCTGTAGTCAATGTTGACGATGGTATCCTTCTGCGGAACCAGTTCGTAATCATGACCGGTTCCGGTCAGCTGCATGGCGGAAAAATGCGCGCAGTTAAAGCTGAAGGGGTGACCGAGCGAAAATGCGGCAAGCCCGTGACCGGTCATCGAGGCAACCGTGACCCAGTCGGTATCCGCATGAGCCATGTTTTCCTGCGGACGGACATAGTGCTCAAAATGCGCGCTGACCGTGGTGCGGAATACGCTCTTGCGGGCGGCAAGCTTTTTGTCTGGGTAGGATTCCATCGGTCCGCAACCGAAATAGGCAAGTTGTTCGGTCCCTTGCGGCATGGAGAATTCCAGACCGAAACGGGGGAGCATGGGTACGTCTTCCCGCACACGGACATCAAAGCCCACTTTCACACTGCCGTCCTTTAAGAACGTGTAGAGCATATCCGCCCACAGGAACGGGCGCTGTAACGCGGCGCCAAGGGAGAGCTTTGTGCGGACCGTCACCGCGTCGTCGGTGATCCGTTCCGCTTTGCAGGAGAGGCATTTGGGGCAGGCACGGTCAAATCCGATGTTCTGCCATTGCCAACGGATGTTTCTGTCATTGTCGGTGGGAGCACGCCATACGGTGGGACGCATGGGCGTTTTGATGAGCGCCTTGCCGCGGTTCAGAATGCCGGTGATCAGACCGCTGCCGATATCCAGTGTATATACCGTGTCGGCTGTGGTTACGGTCAACAGGTCGTTTTCTTCGGCGACCCGGATGAAGGCATAGGGAGACGCGGTTTCGATTGCGGAAAGGGGAAGAATGGCAGCCTGCAGTGCAAACTGTTCGATTCCGACCTCATAACCGACGGGCGCCCACGGGGTGGAGCGATTTTGCTTGGCGTAGAGGTTGAATGTGCAGTGCTTTCCTTCCAGAACGGACGCCGACGGCAGGGAAAGCGCAAAGGTCTGAGAAGACTGCGGTGCGATTGCGGTTTCCGGCAGCTTGCCGTCTGCAATGACGTTTCCGTCCGCTTCCACCGTCCAGAAGAAATCCAGATCGGAGAGATCGCGGAAGAACCGGTGGTTGAGCAGGGTCAGCGTGCCGTTTTCCTGGGAGAATTCGGTCACACGGAAGGGGCGCAGAACCTGTTTGTATTCCAACAGCCCGGTGTGCGGTCTGCGGTCGGGGTAGACCAATCCGTCCACGCAGAAGTTTCCGTCGTGCGGGACATCGCCGAAATCACCGCCGTAAATATAGTGCGGATCGGTGTACGGATTCTCGCCTGTCACAAGGGAATGATCCGTGAATTCCCAGACGCAGCCGCCAAGGAATCCGTCCTCCTGCCAGATCAGATTCCAATAAGCGGCAAGGTCGCCGGGACCGTTGCCCATGGCGTGCGCGTATTCGCACAGGAAGAAGGGCTTGCGGCAGATGTTCCGGTCAAAGTATTCCGCGCGGATCTGTTCCGGGGAGGGATACATGCGGCTCTCAATGTCAATATAGTCACATTCCATCTGATCGCCGATCTCTTCGTCGGTCTTGTCTTTCAGATCTCCGAACAGGCGGTCATAGTTGCGGCGTGTGCGGTCCTCACTGTGTACAAGGCATCCCGGCAGGCAGTCGCGGAAATACTGTGCCATGGCACGGTGGTTTTCGCCTACGCCGGATTCGTTGCCGACGCTCCAGATCAGGATGGACGGGTGGTTTTTATCCCGTTCGATCATGCGTGCGGCACGGTCGACATAAGCCTCGCGCCACTGTGGGCTGTCTGTCAGCTCGTCCCAATTTCCGACCACTGCCATGCCGTGCGTTTCCAGATCCGCTTCATCGATCAGATAAAAGCCGAGACGGTCGCAAAGCCCGGGGAACCGCGGGTCGTTCGGATAGTGGCTGGTGCGTATGGCGTTGATATTGTGGCGCTTCATAATCATCAGGTCTTCAATCATGTGTTCCGTCGGCGTGGCAGCCCCCAGATAGCAGTGACTGTCATGACGGTTGACGCCTTTGAGTTTGATTTTCTGTCCGTTCAGGTAGAACACTCTGCCGCGCACCTCGATTTTTCGGAATCCGGGACGCAGACAGATATATTCGTTTCCGCAGTGCAGGAGCAGTGTGTACAGCGCCGGATCTTCATCGGACCAGAGCGCGGGGCGGTCGATCAGAAAATCAAAAGTGCCTTCCCGATCGATTTCCAGACTGCCGGACGCAATCTGCATGCCGTCCGGTTGCAACAAACGGTACTCGACCAACGCCTTTCCGTTCAGACGAACGGTCGTGGGGCAGGAGCCGGCACTCAGCGCTTCATTGAGCGCCGGAACGGCTTTGATATCCGTGATGTGAACCCGGTCGCGGAATAAAAGCGCGACATCGCGGAAAATACCCGACCAACGGAATTTGTCCTGGTCCTCAAGATAGGAGCCGTCGCACCATTTGAGAACGAGCACCTGAATGTGGTTTTCTCCAGCGTGCAGATAGGGGGTAATGTCAATTTCGCTGGTCATATGGCTGACCTGACTGTATGCCGCAAAGACATGGTTAATATAGAGGTAGAAACAGGAATCCACCCCCTCAAAATTGATGTAAATCTGCTTTTCCAGCATGTGCGGCAGAATTTCCACGGTGCGCTGATACAGTCCGCAGGGATTGTTGTCCGGAACGCGGGGAGGATCTACCGTAAAGGGATAAAACGTGTTGACATAGTTGGGGGTATCATAGCCGTCACGCAGGGCTGTCTGCCAGCAGCCGGGCACGGTCATGGTTTCGGTGCCGGATACCGGTACTGTCAGATCGGGCACCTCGCGCAGAGAGCGGAAATAATGGAATTGCCAGTCACCGCACAGGGAGTAGAAGTAAGCGCTTTCGCCGCGGTTGTCCTTGCATGCCGCTTCCTCTGTGTGGAACGGTACAAAATAAGCCCGCGGCGCCTCGCATCCGACGTGCAGAACGGAGGGGTCTTCATGGTAATCGTAGGGGAACATACAGGAATCCTTTCTTTTTATATGTTATATGTGTTTCCGTAATAAGAAAAAATCACAGTCTCAGTATAGCAGAATTTTCCCGGGAAGTCAAGAAAAAGAGAAATATCCGCAAGATCTTTGCAGGTTTACACAAAACCCGCATTGACGGTTTGTGTATTGTAACGAAAATCCGGCACTGCCTATTTTTCGTCGGAAAATCCGTTTACAAAAACGGGTCGGGATGGTATAATGTTACGGCAGTGACGGTAGCGAAAACGGAAGGAATTTTGTTCGGAATGAGACTGGATAAACTGATTACCTCTACGGGAATCGCTTCCCGTTCACAGGTTACACGCGCGGCACGGAGCGGGCAGATTACGCTGAACGGCACGGTCGTGCGCCGCGCGGATACGCAGGTGGATCCGGATACGGATCGTGTCTGCTATGCCGGGCAGGCGGTGGTTTACCGCCAATATACCTACATTATGCTGAATAAGCCGGACGGCTATGTCAGCGCGACAAGTGATGACCGCGCACCGGTTGTGACGGCACTGCTGCCGCCGGAATTGCAGCGGATCGGTCTGTTCCCATGCGGCAGACTGGACAAAAATACACTGGGACTGATGCTTTTGACCAACAATGGCGAGCTGGCGCACAAGCTGCTTCTGCCGCGTATGCATGTTGCCAAGACCTATGCATTTTCGTGCAAATTTCCCTTGCATGCGGAGGATGTGGCACAACTTTCGTCCGGTGTGGACATCGGCGGATATGTCACAAAACCGTGTACCGTATTGCCGGATGCAGAGGGAAAGAGCGGAACCATTACCATTACGGAGGGAAAGTACCACCAGATCAAACTGATGTTTGAGGCGGTACACAACCAGATCACCGCACTTGAAAGGCGCTGCTTCGGAAATCTTTCCCTGGACCCGTGTCTTGACAGGGGGGAGTGGAGATATCTGACCGATGAGGAAATAAACGGTCTGAAAAACTGTATCTGCAAAGAATAAATCTGATTTTGAAGGAGAACTGCTATGTCTGAAATGAATCAATTTCCCATTACCAGTTGGCTTGGCGTACACGCCAAATTCATCCGTCATGCGGACGGAACCATTGCGATCGAACGGCTCGCGGAAGCGCGTGATGCCGGCATCAATCTGATCTGGGCGGATTATGACCGCGAAACCAATTTTGCGGTACTGGAAGCGGCGGAAAAGCTCGGCATGCGTGTGACCGTGTTCGATGACCGGATTCATCGGGCAATGGGGGATGCGGAGCACCGGCGCGAGCTGCTGTTTGACACGGCAAACGATTATAAGGATTATCCGGCGCTTTTCAACTACCATATTATCGACGAGCCGGGGGCTGCTGCATTCCCGACGCTTGCCGCCATCCGTGAAATTTTACATGAGGCGGATCCCATGCACGAGGCATACATCAATCTGCTTCCGAACTATGCAAGTCCCGAACAGTTGGGAAATCCGACCTACCACGCACATGTGGAGGCGTATATCCGTTCGGTCAGACCCGAGATCATCAGTTATGACCACTATCACTTCCTGAAGGGAGAGCCGAAGGAAGAAAAGGTCTTTACCGATGCGCGGGAGGAGCGGATTTATAACGACGCATTCAGCGGCACAGACGGGTACACCTGCCTTGACCGTCCCGGCTTTTTTACAAATATCGAGGAAATCCGGGCACTCTCTTTGCAGTACGGAATTCCGTTTATGGTGATCGTACTTGTGGTGGAGCACGGACCCTACCGCAATCTGACCGAACAGGAGATTCGCTGGGAGGTCTGGCAGTCTGTTGCTTACGGTTCTTCGCGGCTTTCCTATTTTACCTATTGGACGCCGGGAACGGACGGATCGGACGGCGAAGAGTTCTGGCATTGGAAAAACGGTATGATTACCGTAACAGGCGAACGTACACCGCACTATGAAATGGTTGCGCGGATCAATCGGGAACTGGTACGGGTCGGCGGACAGCTGCGCGGAAGAAAATCCCTGGGCGTATTCCACACGGGAACGACGCCGGAACCTCTGATGAAGCCGTTTGAAGGCTACGGCTGTGTCAGTGCGATTGAAGGGGACGATATGACCGTCGGCTTCTTTGAAGGGAACTATGTGATGCTGGCAAATAAAAGCTATCTTGAACCGGCGGAGGTTACCCTGCATACAGGTGCGGCTCTGGAGGTATATGACGCTTTTGAGGATACATGGATTGCTGTGGAAACGGCGGACGGCGCTTATACGATCGGCGTAGAGCCCGGCGACGGGATTCTTGTGCGGATGCACCCGTCTGTACGGCTGTGACGGATGACTGGAGGACATGCTGATGGAAAAAAGCAAAGGAAAGGGAAAGCGTGCCGGTGCGATTTGCGGCGCCCTGTTTTTGCTGTTGCTTGCGGCGGCGTGTAACGGGGAAAAGGCGCCGGAGCAGACGACGGATACGAATGCGGTGACGTCGGAAGCGTTGACGCAGGAAACGGCGGAAACAACAGCCGATTCGGTGACAATCGAAGAGACAGAGGAAACCACACAGGAAGAAACCACGGAGGAAGAAATAGTGGCGGAAAGAGCTTATATGCCCGTGATCGAAAACGGCAGTACCGTTTACGGACTTTCCGTTTCCGAAGAGGTCAAAGAGAAGAACAGCGAGGCACTTTCCCGTTTTTCGGATCTGATGGATCAGCTTTACGGAACCCATTTTGAAGAGCGGCAGAGCGAAAAGACGATTTTTCTTTCCTATGCCGGCGATCCGTACGATTACGCAATCCGTGTGGATCCGGACAGCGGCAATATTTCGTTGACCGCCGGCAGTCCGGATTCGATGCAGCGTGCCATTCGGACATTTGTCAGCGCCTATTGCGGTTCCAGCCTCGGAAATCTTGTGATTGATGTAACCGCCGGTAACCGGCTTGACATCATATACGACTATGACAAAGACAAAATAGACAATTCCGCCTTCCTCTCTTATCGCGGCGGAAAGGCAACCACACTGTCTGCATCCGATTCCAAAGGCGAGCTGATGACGCCGGATTGGGTGGATACCCTGATCATGGTGGAACTGCGGATTGACACCGCTTCCATCGGCGGCGGGTTCCGGGATTCGTATGATTTGCTGGATTTTTATGCGGCAACCGGTGTTAACGGCATCTGGCTTGCGCCGATTTACCAGCGCGGTCCCGGCGGCAACGGATACGGCAACTGCGGTCTGCATACCGTGGAGCCTGCCCTGACCGGTACGGATGATATGGAAGAAGGGTGGAAGGTTGTCCGGGACTTCGTGGATTATGCCCATCAAAAGGGAATCTATATCTTTTTTGACATCGTTTCATGGGGCGCGATGCGCGGGTCTGCCCTGTTCCAGACCGAACATCCGGAGTGGTTCAACGGCGAAGCATGGGGAAACCCTGCCTTTGATTGGAAAAACGAGGCATTCCGGGAATGGTATATTTCCAACGCGGTTGCAAATATCGAAAAAACGGGCGCGGACGGTTATCGTTGTGACTGTGAGCCGTTTACCGCCGGATATGAGGTCTTTTCGGAAATCCGCAAACGCCTGAGCGACCGGGGAATCCATATCATGCTCATGAGTGAAGACGGAAGCCTGCGGAAAGGTGTTTTTGATATGGAACAGGACGGCGTTCTGGACTATACGAAAATGACGCGCGGGCAACTGTATCAGAACCCGGTCAATTTCTATGTGGACGGGTACTTAAAGCTTGTGGATTCCGTGAAAGTGGGATACGGTCTGGGACCGCAGAGCCAGCAGGGCAGCACAAAGCGACCCAGAAGCGGTCGTTTCCGCTACTACACCAACTGTATCACCAATCACGATTATCAGAGCCGGAATGTCTGTAAAAACCGTCTGAAAATCGGGTATTCCGCCATCTATGCGCCGTTTATTCCGATCTGGTATATGGGGGATGAATTCGGTGTCGAAAAGGAGAATGCCGTTCTCTATGACGTCCCGGTGGATTATGCACTGGCGACCGATTCTTATGAGAACGCAATGTTTTATGAAGATGTCAAGCAGATGATTGCCATCCGCCGCACTTATCCGGAGCTGTTTGAGGAATATCCGATGGATCATCGGGATTCCAATATCTGCGAGGTTTCCGTGGAGGGGCTTGCCAATCTGCAGAATTACGCAAGGTACAAGGGAAACAAGGCAATTCTTGTGGTTGCAAACAACGAAGAGGAAGCGAGCGGTGCGTGCAGAATCACGGTTCCGTTTGAGGAAGCACAGCTTTCCGCTTACCGGATTTTTAAGATTACGGATCTTTTGACCGGTCGGGTGATCTTTGAGGGCTATCGGGAGGATCTGACCTCGTTTTCCGCAGTCATTCCGTATCAGTATATGGGTGTTTACCTTGTGGAAGGAAGATAACAAAAAAGGGAGTTAGCATGGATATTATCAAACAGATTGCATCGGAATTGTCTTTGAAGGAGGAAAATGTTGCCGCAGTGGTTTCTCTGATTGACGAAGGAAATACCATCCCGTTTATCGCGCGGTACAGAAAGGAAGCGACGGGCTCGCTTGACGATACGGTTCTGCGTACGCTTGCCGATCGTCTCAATGCATTGCGGAATCTGCAAAAACGCAAGGAGGAGGTCAGCGCGCTGATCACCGAGATGGAAAAGATGACGCCGGAAATTCAGGTGGCAATTGACCGTGCCGGAACCGTGACGGAGGTGGACGATATTTACCGTCCCTTCCGCCCGCACCGGAAAACGCGTGCGTCCGTGGCACGTGAAAAGGGACTTGAGGCACTTGCGGTGCTCCTGATGGAACAGCGCGATTCGTACGTTCCTTCGATTCCGGAACAGGCACTTGCTTTTGTCAGTGAGGAAAAGGGCGTTGCGAGTGCGGAGGAAGCCATTGCCGGTGCGAAAGATATTATTGCGGAGGATGTTTCCGACCAGGCGGAGTATCGCAAGCGGTTGCGGAAGCTGACCTTTGACAACGGCACCCTGGTCGTGACAAAAGCAAAGGACGAGGATTCCGTTTATGCGCAATATTATGATTACAGCGAGGCGGTCAGAAAAATTCCGGGGCACCGGATTCTGGCGATCAACCGGGGCGAAAAGGAGGAATTTCTCAAGGCTTCTTTGACCGTGCCGACCGATCTTGTTCTGAATGAGTTGTTTTCGCGTGTTATTAAAAATCCGAAAAGCCCGGCGGCTTCCTACCTGTCGGACGCAATCATTGACAGTTATAACCGTTTGATCGCACCGTCATTGGAGCGGGAAATCCGGAACGATTTGTTTGACAATGCCTGCGAGGGCGCCATCAAGGTATTTGCCGATAATCTTTCCCACCTCTTGATGCAGTCGCCGCTGAAAGGAAAAACCGTGCTCGGATTTGACCCCGGATACGTCAACGGGTGCAAAACGGCAGTTGTGGACAAGACCGGAAAGGTGCTTGATACCGCGGTGGTGTATCCGACCACAAAATCCAAATATAAAATTGAGGAGGCAAAGACGGTTATCAAACGGATGATCCGCACCTACCATGTCGACGTGATTGCAATCGGAAACGGTACGGCTTCCCGGGAGAGCGAGCAGTTCATCGCGGATATTCTGGCGGAGATTCCGGAGCCGTGCAAATATATTGTGGTCAGTGAGGCGGGAGCGTCCATCTATTCCGCATCAAAACTGGCTGCGGAGGAATTTCCGGAGTTTGATGTCATGCAGCGGTCCGCCGTTTCCATTGCCAGACGCCTGCAGGATCCGCTGGCGGAGCTGGTCAAAATCGACCCCAAGGGGATCGGTGTCGGGCAGTATCAGCATGATATGAAGCAGGCAAGATTGGATGAGGCGCTGACCGGTGTCGTGGAGGATTGCGTCAACGCCGTCGGCGTGGACGTGAATACCGCTTCCTATTCGCTTTTGTCCTATATTTCCGGCATCAATATGACTGCCGCGAAGAATATCGTCAAATACCGGGAGGAAAACGGAGAGTTTGCAAGCAGAGCACAGATTCTGAAGGTGCCGCGGATCGGCGCCAAGGCATACGAGCAGTGCGCAGGCTTTCTGCGTGTTCCCGGATCCGGAGAGATTTTGGACAATACCGGCGTTCACCCGGAATCCTATGCGGTTACAAAAGAGATTTTGTCCGCATACGGTTATGCGGAAGCGGACATCCGCGCCGGAAAAATGAAGGAGCTGACCGCAGCCATCCGCAAGGAGGGCATAGCGGGTGTTGCGGAACGCTTCGGCATCGGACAGCCCACGCTGGAGGATATTCTGAGTGAGTTGGAGAAGCCCGGCAGGGATGTGCGGGATTCACTGCCGCCCCCGGTTCTGCGTGAAGACGTGCTGTCTATGGAGGATCTTAAACCGGATATGGTTCTGACGGGAACCGTGCGGAATGTGATTGATTTTGGCGCTTTTGTGGATATCGGGGTGCATCAGGACGGTCTGGTGCATATTTCCCAGATCTGTGACCGTTTTATCCGGCATCCGAACGAAGTTCTTTCCGTCGGAGATGTCGTTAAGGTGAAGGTTTTGTCCGTCGATCTGAAAAAGAAACGGATTGCGCTGACCATGCGCCTCTGACGGCTGTTTAGAAATAAACGCTTTCGCTCCGTAACAGGGACAGTGGGGAACGTCACGGTTCGGTATGTGTACATGTTGCACAAACTTTGGACTGAAATTTTGGAGAAATACCATCTTCCATTTTTGCGGTATTTTTGCTATAATACTATGTGTTTAAGAGCGCCCGGCTGATGCGGGCATAAAACTGATATTTTTTTAGGAGGAAATTATACATGGCAAGCGTATCCCTGAGACACATTTTCAAGAAATATCCCGGCGGTGTCACAGCCGTATCCGATTTTAACCTTGAAATCAAGGACAAGGAGTTTCTTGTGTTGGTCGGTCCTTCCGGTTGCGGAAAATCGACAACCCTGCGTATGATTGCGGGTCTGGAGGAAATCACGGAAGGTGAGCTCTATATCGGTGACAGACTGGTCAACGATGTTGCCCCGAAGGACAGAAAGATTGCAATGGTGTTCCAGAACTACGCCCTGTATCCTCATATGACCGTGTTTGAAAACATGGCATTCGGTCTGAAGCTCAACAAGACGCCGAAGGAAGAAATCAAACGCCGTGTGGAAGAAGCTGCCCGCATCCTTGACATCAGCCACCTGCTCGACAGAAAGCCGAAGGCTTTGTCCGGCGGTCAGAAACAGCGTGTTGCGCTGGGACGTGCAATCGTCCGTAACCCCATGGTATTCCTGCTTGACGAGCCTCTGTCCAACCTGGACGCAAAGCTCCGTGCAACCATGAGAACCGAGTTGACCAAGTTGCACAACCGCGTCGGTACCACTTTTATCTACGTTACCCACGACCAGGTCGAGGCTATGACCATGGCAACCCGTATCGTCGTTATGAAGGACGGCGTTATCCAGCAGGTTGATACTCCTCAGAACCTGTATGACTGTCCCTGCAACATTTTCGTTGCCGGATTTATCGGTACCCCGCAGATGAACTTCATCAGCGGTACGTTGACAAAGGAAGGCACGGATGTTTACTTCAACTTTGAAGATAAGAAGATCAAGCTGCCGGTTGAAAAGGCAAGCAATCCTGCATTGGCAGAGTATATCGGCAAAGAAGTTGTCTGTGGATTGCGTCCTGAGTGTATCCACGACAGTGCTCCCCAGGTTTCCGCTTATGCAGACAGTGCGGTTGAAGCGCATGTCGATGTGACGGAGTTGATGGGCGCGGAGATTTATCTGTACCTGGTAATCGGTGAAACGCAGCTGACTGCCCGTGTTTCCTCCAGAAGCACCGTGCGCGCAGGACAGGATATCACCATTGCCTTTGATATGTCAAGAATTCATATCTTTGATAAGGACACAGAAAAGTGCATTCTGCACTGAGTGCTATTTTGTGAACAGAAGCCGCACAAGGTTTTGTCTTGTGCGGCTGTTTGCTATAAAACGGAGGTTTGCGACATGGATTTATCGGGAATCAAAATCAATATCATCGGTGACAGTATCACGGAAGGTTGCGGGACATCGGGACCGGCATATGCCTATCCCTCGTTGCTTGCGGACAGAACCGGTGCGACGGTGCGTAATTTCGGCGTGTGCGGTACCCGTTTTGCACGCCAGACAAGACCATCGGAAATGCCGACTTTCGATTTGGATTTTGTCGGGCGTGCGGAAGAAATGCCGTCCGACGCGGATCTTGTGCTGGTATTCGGAGGAACCAATGATTTCGGTCATGGGGATGCACCGTTCGGGACATTTGACGACCGGACGGCGGATACGTTCTGCGGAGCGTGCCACGTGCTGATGCGGCGTCTGATTGAACGGTATCCGGATGCCGTAATTGTCTTTATGACGCCGTTGCACCGCGCGGATGAAAACAATCCGAAAACGGACAGCCGCACGGGGAAGACCTACGTCCTGGAAGACTATGTCAGGCAGATTCGTAAAACCGCCGCGTATTATGCGTTGCCGGTGTTGGACCTGTGGGGAATGAGCGGACTCCAGCCTGCCGTTCCTTTGGTGACGGAACGCTATATGCCGGACGGACTGCACCCCAATGACGCGGGGCATAGAATCCTGTGCGACCGCATTTTGGGTTTTCTCCGCGCACTTTAACAAGCGTAGCGTCGCTTTTTTGTGACGCGGCCTGTTTTGATCTGTTTTGAAAGGAGGAGCATACCCTGATGTGCTTTGTCAGGAAACGGTACATAAAGCCGATATATGAAGATCACAGTATCATTGTGCAGGTTTCGGACCCCTTTGTCGTAACCAAAAAGACCTATGTCACGGTTCCGAATCATTATACGGCTTACCTGTGCGACCGTGGAAAACGGATCGCCTGTCTTGAGAGCGGCAGGGACAACCGCCTTTCCAAAATGGGACAGGGAAATATAGGAAAACAGCTTCAGGTCGAATACATTCTCTCGGATACGGATCAGCAAATTCCGTGGGAGTTTCACGGGGTTGCCGTGAGGGATGCGGAAACGGGGGAGGTGTTCCATATCAGTGCAAACGGTCAATGCCGTGTGGAGGCGGATCCGTTGAAGCTGACCCGTGTGTTTGCGGTGAATGAGTCCATTACCGTGGATAAAATGCGGGAAAAATATGTATCCGTCGTGAGGCAGGTGGGAATGCCGATTCTGACCGGTTTTTTTGCGTCGCACCCGGTTTCCGTCTATGATGTCAACAGTCTGGTTCCCGAGGTGCGTGACGAGATACTTTCCGCACTGCGGGGCAATGAAGAGGCAGAAATGATCGGGTTTTATGTGACCGATCTGACGGTCGGAAAAATCCGTGTCGATCTGAATGACCTGAACAGAATTCAGGCGGCACGCAAAGATAAAATAAATGCCTGTGTTTGAACCGGAGTGAAAAGGAGAAGCCTGAAAAGGGAAGCCGGTTGCGGCATAAAAGGTGTACGTCGTAGGATGTGCACTCTTTTTTTGCGTAATACACAAAAAATATTGTTTTCGAATATGATAATTTTGCAAGTTATTTTATATAAACCTATTGACAAATTATTTTGATTGGTGTATAATGTATGGCGTAAGAAAAGGAGGTGCTGGAATGGGGAAGAGCGTATATTCGCTGGTGTTGGATGACGGATTGGTTGCCTGTGTCGATCGGTTGGCGTATGAAAAGATGACGAACCGTTCCGTGATGATCAATCAGATTCTCGCAGCCTATTTTTCGTACGAAACACCGGAGCAGCGGACAAGGAGGATCTTTTCTCAGATTCAGAAAACGCTGACCGGGCATGAATGCCTGCGACCCATAGCGAATCCTTCCGAAACGCTGTTGGCATTGCGTTCCTCGCTTGTCTTCAAGTATAATCCGACCGTCCGCTACAGCGTGGAGCTGTTCCGGAACCGGGGAGATCTGCTTGGAGAATTGCGCGTGAGCATGCGCACGCAGAACCTCTCTTTGCTTTCCCATCTGCAATGTTTTGCCGAGTTATGGATACGGGCGGAGGCAAAACTGATCGGAAAGGTCGGATACCGTACTCAGCACGGCAAATTTACGCGTGCTCTGCGCGGAAGCTTCAACGACCCGCTGATCGGTGAGAAGATTGGCGCATACATCGGCGCCTTCGATCAGGCGTTGAAATGCTATTTTGCCGACCCGGCACATCCGGAAGAGGTCAGCGGGCGGATTGAAGGCATCCTGCGTCAGTACCTCGATGCTTACGGAGAGTCTGTCTGAACACCTGAATAACAGAGGATAGGTTGTCCCATTATCAAAAAACAATCCTTTCAAAAAAGGAGGAAACTATATGAATACACAAAAACTTACACAAAAATCCATGGAGGCGATCCAGTCTGCACGTTCGCTTTCCGTGACGTATGGAAATCCACAACTGGAGGAGGAACACCTTCTTTTGGCGTTGCTTCGGCAGGAGGACGGACTCATCGGTGAGCTGATCGGCTCTTTGGGTGTCCGCGTTTCCGATCTTGATGCCGCATTGGAAAGCGGAATCGCCGCATTGCCGAAGGTCAGCGGAGGCGCGGTAGAAGAAGATAAGATCTATGTTTCGTCAGCTCTGAATCAGGCGCTCAATGAGGCGGAGAAACAGGCTGATAAGATGAAGGATGAATATGTGTCTGTGGAGCACCTGTTGCTCGGCTTAATGGAGAAACCCTCCAGCACGATGCGGAGCCTGCTTGGCAGATACGATATTACCAAAGAAAAGGTGCTCGGCGCGCTCAGACAGATTCGCGGGAACCGCAATGTAACGAGCGATCATCCGGAGGACACCTATGATGTACTCAAGAAGTACGGTCAGGATCTTGTGGAACTGGCAAGACAGCAGAAGCTGGATCCGGTGATCGGCAGAGATGAGGAGATCCGGAACGTGATCCGTATTCTTTCCCGGAAAACCAAGAACAACCCCTGCCTGATCGGTGAGCCCGGCGTGGGCAAGACAGCGATTGCGGAAGGATTGGCTTTGCGGATTGTCAGAGGGGATGTACCGGAGAATCTGCGCGACAAATCCATTTTCTCTCTGGATATGGGTGCGCTGGTGGCAGGCGCCAAATACCGTGGCGAATTTGAAGAAAGACTGAAAGCGGTTCTGAACGAAGTCAAATCCAGCGAAGGAAAAATCATCCTCTTCATTGATGAACTGCACACCATCGTAGGCGCCGGAAAAACGGACGGTGCCATGGACGCAGGAAATCTGCTCAAACCGATGCTGGCGCGCGGAGAACTGCACTGTATCGGTGCGACAACGCTGAATGAGTATCGGCAGTATATCGAAAAGGATGCAGCCCTGGAGCGTCGTTTCCAGCCGGTGATGGTGCCGGAGCCGTCTGTAGAGGACACCATTTCCATCCTGCGTGGTCTGAAGGAGCGGTACGAGGTTTATCACGGCGTCAAAATCCATGACAATGCGCTGATTGCTGCCGCAACGCTTTCCAACCGTTATATTTCCGACCGTTTTCTGCCGGATAAGGCAATCGACCTGGTCGATGAGGCGTGCGCACTGATCAAGACGGAAATGAACTCCATGCCGACGGAACTGGATGAGATTTCCCGTAAAATCATGCAGCTTGAGATTGAAGAGGCAGCGCTCAAGAAAGAAACCGATAAGCTGTCCGCCGCGCATCTGGAACAGATTGAGAAGGAGCTTGCGGATCTGCGTGAACAGTTCCGCGGCATGAAGGCAAAGTGGGAAAACGAGAAGAATGCCATTGGCAATGTACAGCACCTGCGTGAACAGATTGAGCAGACCAATGCGCAGATCGAGCAGGCGCAGAGCCGGTACGACCTGGAAAAGGCGGCGGAACTGAAATACGGTGTCCTGCCTGGGCTCCAGAAACAACTGGCGGAGGCGGAAAAAGCAGCTGCGGACAGAAACCGTGAGGATTCGCTCCTGCGTGATAACGTCAACGAGGAGGAGATTGCAAAGATCGTTGCCCGCTGGACCGGAATTCCCGTTGCCAAGCTGATGGAAGGAGAGCGTGAGAAGCTGCTGCATCTGGACGAGATTCTGCATCGGCGTGTGATCGGTCAGGACGAGGCGGTCAGCCGCGTCAGCGACGCGATTCTGCGTTCCCGTGCGGGAATCAAGGACCCGAGACGTCCGATCGGTTCGTTTTTGTTCCTGGGCCCCACCGGTGTCGGCAAAACCGAACTTGCCAAGGCGCTTGCCGAGGTGCTGTTCGATGACGAACACAATATCGTGCGGATTGATATGAGCGAGTATATGGAAAAGTACTCGGTGTCCCGTTTGATCGGAGCGCCTCCCGGATATGTCGGTTACGATGAGGGCGGACAGCTGACCGAGGCGGTACGGCGTAAACCGTATGCCGTGGTGCTGTTCGATGAGGTGGAGAAAGCACATCCCGACGTGTTCAACGTGCTTTTGCAGGTATTGGATGACGGCAGAATTACGGACAGCCAGGGAAGAACGGTGGATTTCAAAAATACCATCATTGTAATGACGTCCAATCTGGGCGCGGATATCATTTTGGACGGAATCCATGAGAACGGCGAGATCAGCGAGGATGCCAAGGAGAAGGTTTCCGCACTGCTCAAACGGAGCTTCCGCCCGGAATTTCTGAACCGCCTGGACGAAATCCTGTTCTTCAAACCGCTGACCAAAGAGAACATCGGAAAGATTGTGGATCTGATGATCTCGGATCTTGAAAAACGCCTTGCCGATAAGCGGTTGTCCGTAACCGTGACGGAACGTGCAAAACAGTACCTGATCGATAACGGATACGATCCCGTTTACGGTGCAAGACCCTTGCGTCGGTTCCTCCAGTCCCATCTGGAAACCGTGCTTGCCCGCAAGATGATTGCGGAGGATCTCGCACCGGACACCCATCTGACCGTTGACGAAAAAGACGGTCAGCTGACCGTTTCGGTTGCCGACATGACCGTTGCCGGATAACCGGACAAAGAGAAATACCGTGATCGATTCCTTTTTAGGGTGTCGGTCACGGCATTTTGTTTATGCGTCAAAAACGGTTTCTACAACCCGCGCACAAGAGGCGGGGGAGTAGACCCACCGGTCAAGGTGGTGTACGCTCTGCGGAACATAATAGTGCAATGGCGGGACGGTCACATTTCCCTTATAGGAATCAACCAATGCCAGCTTGACCTTCATCCGTTCGGGATTGATGCTTTTGATATAGACAGCGGCAATGTGCCCGATGGAAGCAAGATCCCTCTCGCGGTCACGGACTTCCGCCAACCCGGCAAGATTCGGGGTCAGCTCTATAAAAATGCCGTATGATTCCACACTCCGTATCACGCCTGCCACCGTTTGTCCGGGGGTGAAAAGCGAAGTGTTTTCCTCCCATGTTCCGAGCAGCTCGCGCATGGACAGATAAATCCGCCCGCTCTCGGGATCCACCGTCCGTACCGCCGCCCGGATTTCCATGCCGTTATGTAGCCGGTCGGCAGGCGAAGAAATGCGGGAAACGGAGATTGCGTCCACGGGAAGCAGGGAAATAAGCCCGCATCCGATGTCACAGAATGCACCGAAGGGTTCCGTGTGCGTCACACGTGCCGGAATCAGATCGCCGGGAGAGAGGCAGCTTGTATAGGCGGTGCGGCATTCCTCCTGTGCGGCACGCCGCGAGAGCAGAACGCGCACCGGGGAGACGCTGTCGTCAATGCCGGTGATTTTGAAACAGACCTTTTTGCCGACGCGCGTCAGTACCGCAATATCCTTCCCGGACTCTCCCGGACGCAACGAAAGTACTTCGGATTGCGGAATGATCCCCACAGCACCCGCACAAAGTCCGATGTGCAGATTCCGCGCTTCATCGCAGAGCATGGCGGATGCTTCAAGGATGGCGTCTTCGCGCATGGCGCGTTCCAGACCGGCAAGGCTGCCGATGTAAAAATGGTTGCGCTCCGTTTCGTATAAGCACCCTTCCGGCAGGTAAGCATTTTTGAAAATCATGTGTATGAACCTCCGTTATTTTCCGTACTTGATCACTGATACAGCCTATGACGGGGCGCCTGCGGTTATGACCGGAAAAGTGCGTTTTTGCGCAAATCGGAGAAAAGGAAATAAGACCGGTTGGGGCAAAAAAACGAGGAAAACGGAGATAGTACGGGACTAAATTAAAAAAACGCGATTTTTTTAAAAAAAGGTATTGACAAGCGGTAATGGGTGTGATATAATAGGCGAGCATGAAAAATGAACCAAGTATATATTCGGAGGAATTTGAAATGTCCACAACATTTATGCAGAAAAAAGAAGCGGTCGTCCGCAAGTGGTATATCATTGACGCCGCAGGGAAGCCCCTGGGCAAGACTGCCGTTGCCGCTGCCGATCTGCTTCGCGGTAAGAACGCACCTGAGTTTACTCCTCACGTTGACTGCGGTAACTTTGTTATCATCATCAACGCCAAGGACGCTGTGCTGACCGGCAAGAAGCTGGAGCAGAAGTACTACTACCGTCATTCCGGCTACATCGGCGGACTCAAGGCAGTGCAGTATAAGACCCTTATGAGCCAGAGACCTGAAAAGGCAATGGAGCTTGCGGTTACCGGTATGCTCCCCCACAACTCTCTCGGCCGTGCAGCCGCAACCAGACTGAAGGTCTTTGCGGGCGCTGAATACAAGCAGGTTGCACAGAAGCCGGAAGCTTACGAAGTTAAGGCTTAATTGAGAGAAGAAAGAAAGGAAGGATACTACGATGTACGAGAGCGCAAGACCTTATTTTTACGGAACAGGCAGAAGAAAGAAGTCCATTGCAAGAGTCAGAATTTATCCCGGCTCCGGTTCCATCACCATCAACGGTCGTGATATTGACCAGTATTTCGGTCTGGAAACCCTGAAGCTGATTGTAAATCAGCCTTTCGGCGTTACCGGCACGCAGGGCAAGTTTGATATCGTAGCCACGGTTGTCGGCGGCGGTATCACCGGTCAGGCAGGCGCAATCCGCCACGGTCTGTCCAGAGCACTCCTGAATGCGGATCCCGCAAACAGAGCCGCACTCAAGGCAGCCGGTTTCCTGACGAGAGACCCTCGTATGAAGGAAAGAAAGAAGTACGGCCTCAAAGCCGCCCGCCGCGCTCCGCAGTTCAGCAAGCGCTGATCGAGACTTCAAAATGCCCAAAAACCCCGGAACCATGCGGTTTTCCGGGGTTTTTCTTTTTGTCCTGTTCTGGCTCAACCTGACCCAACCAAATCGTTTTTACCGGGGACAACTCGGGGACAACTCCCCTTTTTTCGTCTTTATGGGACAACTTCGGGGACAACCACGGGAACAACTTTTAGGCATTTGGGGGTAACAATATCGGCGCTTATCCTGCCTATCTCTTTCATTTGAAACGCTTTGTCACAACGTGAAGTAAAGAAAACCGAATAAAACCATCTTGTAGCCCTTGTGGAATCACCTAAGATTTCACAAGGGCTTTTTTGTTTTGTCCGAAAAAATTTTTTTGAAGGGCACCCATAAAAACACC
>ERZ809074.197-NODE-197-length-103202-cov-15.810862_pt1 | contig 103202 bp, 94 predicted proteins | sample MGYA00520795_ERZ809074 | MGnify/ENA primary metagenome ERZ809074 (study PRJEB31570, sample SAMEA3212989) | Homo sapiens | biome: human-gut; feature: human gut; material: fecal | place: Sweden | collected 2011 ...
AAGTCGGCCGGCCCCAGGTGGGGGCGCGGAAATTGTGTGAAGATTTTGCTCCCCGAAACGGAGCCACAAGGGCTAGCGGACAGCGGGGAGCAAACCGCGCCATGGAAAAGCCGGTCGGCCCCAGGTGGGGGCGCGGAAATTGTGTGAAGATTTTGCTCCCCGGAACGGAAGAACAAGGGCTAGCGGACAGCGGGGAGCAAACCGCGCCATGGAAAAGCAGGCCGGCCCCAGGCGGGGGCGCGGAAATTGTGTGAAGATTTTGCTCCCCGAAACGGAGCCACAAGGTCTAGCAGGCAGCGGGGAGCAAACCGGCCGGCTAAATCGACGGCAAACCTGCGCTTTCCGGCCGGGAGTTGTGTGAAGATTTTGCTCCCCGGAACGGAGCTACAAGGCCTAGCGGGCAGCGGGGAGCAAACCGACCGACCAAATAGCCGGCAAACCTGCGCTTTCCGGCCGGGAATTGTGTGAAGATTTTGCTTCCCGGAACGGAGCTACAAGGGCTAGCAGGCAGCGGGGAGCAAACCGGCAGACCAAATAGCCGGCCGCCGTGCCGCTAAACCCGAAAATCCCGGCCCGAGGTTCGCGCCCGGAAACCGAAACCAAAGGGTTCGCGGGGAATGGAGCGCGAACCAATCCGGTCGCCGGGCCGCTAAACCTGAAAATCCCGGCCCGAGGTTCGCGCCCGGAAACCGAAACCAAAGGCTTAGCGGGGAGTCGAGCGCGAACCAATACGGTCGCCGGGCCGCTAAACCCGAAAATCCCGGACCGAGGTTCGCGCCCGGAAACCGAAACCAAAGGGTTAGCGGGGAGTCGAGCGCGAACCAATCCGGCCGCCGTGCCGCTAAACCCGAAAATCCCGGCCCGAGGTTCGCGCCCGGAAACCGAAACCAAAGGGTTCGCGGGGAATGGAGCGCGAACCAATCCGGTCGCCGGGCCGCTAAACCTGAAAATCCCGGCCCGAGGTTCGCGCCCGGAAACCGAAACCAAAGGCTTAGCGGGGAGTCGAGCGCGAACCAATACGGTCGCCGGGCCGCTAAACCCGAAAATCCCGGACCGAGGTTCGCGCCCGGAAACCGAAACCAAAGGGTTAGCGGGGAATCGAGCGCGAACCAAGCCGGCCCCCGGGCCGGCCTGCATCAATGGGCCGGCCGCTTGTCCTGTTTCCCTTTCAGCGGCCTCGACCTCCCGAGTTCCATCCCTCACCGCGCCATATAAATTGTATTGTATCACAATTTATACAGCGTAATTTCTATAAATAATACAAAAAACATATTGAAATCCTGAATCGAACAGAGTATAATTCAGATATTCGGATGAAGTGTGGCAGCGCCCACCGGTACGGCGGAGCCCCACATGGTGGCAGCGCCCACCGGTACGGCGGAGCCCCACATGGCGGCAGCGCCCACCGGTACGGCAGAGCCCCGACAGGAAGGCGGAGCCCGCACAGGGGCAACCCTAGCAGGGCCGACTCCATCCGACAGAAACCAGACAAACCAAAAGCAAATATAATGAAGAGAGTAGGGGAACAGAAATGAAAGAGTTATTATCCAAAGCGTATGCGAAAACCGGCGAATCCTTTATCAGCACAATCCTGACCGCGGCAGCGGATCCGAACGTGATTTCTTTCGCGGGCGGACTTCCTAATCCGGCGTCCTTCCCGATGGAAGCGCTGAAGGAATCCTGCAACAACATTATCGATAAATACGGTTCCGCCGTATTCCAGTATGCGAAGACCGAAGGTCTGCAGGCATTCCGTCAGTACCTGGCAGAGGACTACAACAAAACCTACGGCGTGAACCTGGATGCAGACAACATCGTTGTCACCACCGGTTCCCAGCAGGCACTGGATTGTTTTGGAAAAGTATTTATCAACGAAGGTGACGGAATCCTGGTAGAGAAGCCAAGCTATCTGGGTGCGTTCCAGGCATTTGACCAGTACTGCCCGGAATACTATCCGGTCACACTGAATGACGATGGACTGGACATCGAAGAACTGGAAGAGACTTTAGAGAAGTACGGCGACAAAATCAAGCTGGCCTATCTGATTCCGGAGTTCCAGAATCCGACCGGCCTGACCTACACGGAAGAAAACCGCGCAAAAGTCACCGAAATCCTGAAGAAATACAACGTCGTTCTGATTGAGGACGATCCGTACGGCCAGCTGCGTTTTGAAGGAACCAAACCGCCGTACATCGGTCTGGGCAAGCTCCCGCAGGCGGCGCTTCTGGGCACCTTCTCCAAGGTGGCAACCCCGGGAATGCGCGTGGGCTACGTGGTAACCGAGAACAAGGAACTGGCCAAATACATCGCTATGGCTCTGGAAGCCACTTCCTTGCACACCAACATCTTCTCCCAGTACCTGCTGCTGGACTACCTGCAGAACAACGACCAGCCGGCACACGTTAAGGATATTCAGGATTTGTACAGACAGCAGTGCCACTGCATGCTGGACGCCATGGACAAATATTTCCCGGAGAACGTCACCTACACCAGACCGGAAGGCGGCATGTTCATCTGGGCAACCCTGCCGGAAGGCGTCAGCGCCATCAAACTGTTCCCGAAAGCAGCGGAGAAGGGCGTGGTATACGTTCCGGGCGATCCGTTCTACGTAGGCGTTCACGATGCCAACACCCTGCGCCTCAACTTCACCAACGCTTCACCGGAAGCCATCGACAAAGGCATTCATCTCCTGGGCGACATGCTCAAGGAAGAGTGCGCCGGAAAATAAGCCTAATATTTTCATAAAAATACATTCATACATGCAGAGACGGCCGACCCGAAAGGGCAGGTCGTTTTTGCATGAGGATTATTCTTCCGGAACGCTATAATTTGTTTCCAATAAGATATAAGGGTGATATAATCAAACCATGAGTAACGAAAAAAAGAATCTACAACAGAATCCATCCCGGTATTTCCGGGTATTCACGGCGGTTCTTTTCTTGGCGGATGTGGTGTTGGCACCATGGCTTCGAGAAGGGAACCGAAGTTTTTCGGTGCGTGTTTTTATTCAGTGTGTGAAAGCCGCCGGTGGAATTGAGAAATTCGCACTAACGGAGGCCGGAAAGGGAAACACCGAGGGGATTGCCAATCTCACCATGAACTATTGGTGCATTTATCTAATCATCTTTTTGGGGGCGGTGATGCTGCTTCGGGCGGTATGGCTTCTTGCCGGCCGAAAGGAACGATTCCTCAGCGGGACGGCATATGCCTTGGGACTTCTGTACCTGTGCGCCTTTATGATTTTTAATTATTACGGATACTCCGGCGGAATGATCGTGGGAATGCTGCTGGTGTTCCTGGATGCCATGCTTGGAAAATACCTGGACGAGCGGCAGGCCCTACGCGAAGCGGAAGCGGCGCTGCGAGCGAAAGAGCAGGCGGAAAAGGAAGAGAAAAAGCGGCGAGAGGCGTTCCCGGGCCGGTACGGGAGTGAATTCTATCGCGTGATTTTCAAGAACTTCCGGGCCAACATTCGGGATTTCCTGCTGTTCCTGGTGGGAGCGGTCCTGACCATGACGGTGCTCCTGGTCATCTGGGGAATGGAGCAGGGGTGCGGCGGAATTCGTCTGCTGGGGGCATCGGCGCTTCAGCAGCAGATAGCAAGCAGCCTGAAACAGCTGCTGCCGGTGTTCATGCTCCTGGCGGTGCTGATGCTGTCCTTGATTATCAGTGGATACCTGCGGACCCGCATGAAAAATTACAGCATGTACATCGCCCTGGGAATTCGGAACAAAACCCTGATTCGAATCATCGGGCTGGAATACGGCACCTGTATCCTCACCGCGTTGGCGGGGGGAATCCTCCTGGGACTGGCCACCCTGAAAATAATCGGGGTTCCGATTGCCGGGAATTTACTTCGAATGCTTCCGTCGGCCGTGCTCTGCTACCTGCTGGTGGTTCTGATTTCCACTTTGGTGAACTATCATATTTTTGAGTTCAAAAATGTCCTTCGTTACAACCGATCTTCCGCCAACGAACCGGTGCCTCGCTACGGCGCCGGCGTGATGATGGGAATCGGCCTGTTTGTCATGCTGGGAAGCCTGGGCCTCTTCGCCCGCCGTGGCTCCGGGGAGGATCTGTACATCCTGGGCGGCCTGATTGCCGGTTTTGGCCTGTTCCTGTACGGCGCGGCCACCCGAATTCTGAAAAAACGCGTCGACCGGCTCCAAGTAACGGAAACCGGCCTCCTGACCATCCTCCCTTGGCGCAACCGGTTTCGCACGAACGTTCGATTTTTGTTTTTACTGACGGCGCTGCAAATCATGCTGTTCGGCATTTTCCTGCCGCGGCTGGCAGCACAGGGAATTCCGCCGGAAAAAACCGCGCCCTATGACTACGTAGCAATGGTGTACGATTCGGATCTTCCGGATCTTCAGGGACTAAAAAAAGAAGGCACCCTGCAGGAACTTCCGATGCTGCGGGCGACCACGCCGCTGGGGGCAGATATTTCCCGGCTGAAGAAGGATTACCGGACGGTGCTGTGGCCCCAGGGGCAGCACATTGCGGTGTCGGAAAGCAGCTACCGGAAGCTTTGCCGGCAGGCGGGAAAAACCCCGCAGAAGCTGAATCTCAGCGCGGATGGCCATCGTGTGCACATCGTGATGCAGCAAAACGCCGCAAGTGAGGCGCACAATCTGGAATGGTACAGCGGGGGCGGCGGCAACCTGTTCCGGCTGGGGCAGCCGCTGGTGGCCTACGACCGAAATCAGGTGACCCGGACCTACATCCCCCACGACGCGACCTATGAGCGGACGAATTTGGTGGGCGCTTTGCATGCAGGAAATCAGGAAAACATCCTGGTTCTGTCCGATTCGTATTTCCGGTCCGTGTATTCGCAGAAGCGACAAGCGCGGGATCCGTCGGTAAGCATTCCCCCTTCCGCCGTGAAGGAGGGACCGGATCAGCTGGTACTGATTCGGATGAAGACGGGACAGAATAAAGCGGTGGAATCGGTACTGGAGAAAATTCAGAAGAGGCATTCTTCCGACCTGCAGTACGATGAATCCATTCGGACCTGGTACGGTGTGGCGAAGGCGGAGAAGAACAACGAAGCGGCCGCCGATTTTGCCCGTCGGATGGAAGAGATGACCGCGGTGGGATTGTTATTGATGGTGCTGTTTACCTTCTGCATTCGATACAGTTTGGCGGGAGCGGAGCAGCGGAAGGAGTACCGATTGCTGGGCACTTTGGGGATGAACGACCGGGAGCAGGAGAAGCTGTTCAATCGGGAGGCTCGAACCTATGTGCTGTGCAGCATGGGGGCGGCGTTGGTACTGTCGGCGCCTTTTGCCGCATTGCTGCCGTTTCTGCGGATGTTCCGCCGGAGTCAGAGCCTTTTGTACCTGCGGAATCTGCTGGGACTCGGCGGCGGAACGATGGCCGTGCTGCTTCTGGTTCTGACGGTGCTGACGAGATATTACAGACGAGTGAATCGATAGATGTGCGGCGGTGAGCTGCCGCCGGCGAGACGTGATGGAGAGGATAGAGAATGAGCAGTGTGATGGAGCTAAAGGGGCTTCGGAAGAGATACGAGGAGAAGGGAGATTGGATTCTGAAGGGAATCGATCTCCGAATTGAAAAACAGGATTTTATTGCGATTATGGGACGATCCGGCTGCGGAAAGACCACGTTGCTGAAAACCCTGGGGTTGATTGAGTCTGCGACGGAGGGGGAATACTTCTTTGAAGGCAATGCGGTATCCGGACTGTGGGGAAGCGAGATCGCGGATATTCGCCGGCGGAATATGGGATTTATTTTTCAAGACTACAACCTGATGGGAAGCCTGACGGTGCGGGAGAATATCATGCTGCCGGCGTTGCTGGATAAAATGGACGAGCAGCAGCGGAAGGACCGGACGGAGAAGCTGATTCAGCGTTTCGGAATTCAGGCATATCGGGATAAGTATCCCCATGAAATGTCCGGCGGTCAGCAGCAGCGAGTGGCGCTTTGCCGGGCGCTGATCAACGATCCGGATGTCATTCTGGGGGATGAGCCTACGGGAAATTTGGATTCCGTGATGGGACAGCAAGTGATTGAAACCCTGGCGGAATTCAATGAGACGGACGGAAAGACGGTGATTCTCGTTACCCACGACCCGAAAATCGCCATGTATTGCCGGAAGGTTATTTTTATGAAGGACGGACATTTGCTGGATTGCTTGGAGAGACGTGATGCCGAGAAGGAGACGTTCTACCGGGAAATCGCGGCAAAAATGGAAGAATTGTAGCGCAAAAATGAAGAAATCAATGGATTTATATTGAAATTCGTGCATTTAAATGCTAAAATTTATGCGTATTTTTTGGGATCATGAAGAATTAATGGGGGAATAATGAAGAAACCGGCAAGAAGTGAGTATTTTTTTGGATGTGTATTGCTGATTATCGGCGTGATGGTGGGTCACCTGAGCATGGATTTTTTGGATGATGGAGAGATTCAATCCATGTCCGTGGAGATTACGATGAGTGCAATTTTCATCCTGTTATTCACGGTGCTGATGGAAATTCTTTACGTTCTGTGGCGGCGAAAGAAGAAGCAGGACGAGGGCCGCCTGGATATTCCGGCCACGACGATTATTCTCCTGCTGGTCATCGGTTTTCTGGCGTCCATTTGCATACGCCTAATTAACGATGTGACGGGCATGAAGGAATTTCTTCTCAGCGAGGATTTCAAGAGCTTCGTGGTGAATGCGATAAAGAGCAAATTCTAAATGGAAATATATGGATTCGGCCGTGCGCGGGAAAGCACGCGAGGAATCAAGAGAGAAATCGAGAAAATTGACGACAGAGTACCCAGAAACGAGGGCCTGTCGTCAATTTTTTTTGGAGGTCGGTCGGACGCCGCTGGATATCACGAAGCTGTTTTTATGAGCAGATTGAAGTCGGCAAAATCGTGAAGCTGTTTTTCCCGGATGGCCAGAAGGGATGTGGTCGGGACGGAATTGTATAAATATTCAATTTGGCCGGAGATCCATTCCAGGTCCAGCCCGCTGTCGGTCTCGAAGGACATCTGGAGGTTGATGCCGGGAATAAAACCCAGCTCCCGGTAGATGTCGGTTTTCCAGTTGAAGCTGTCGCGGTACTGCCGGGAATTCTCCGCGTGAAACCAGCGTCCCAGGTGCTCCCAGAGAATGACCTGGCCGGTGACCGGGTGAATCAGCAGGAAATCGGGGCAGAGGTATTTGCCCGGGGCGTATTCGACGGGATATTCGTAGAGGACGTAGAAGCCCGCGGCACAGAAACGTTCGTACAGCAATGCTTCCACACGGCTCCGCACCAGAGTGCCGTCAAAGGTGGTAATACGAAGGGCCTCCGGATGTCTGGGCGGAATCGTGGCCTTCCGTTCCCGCATCGCCTGAACGCGGGCTTCGATGCTGTCGGTGTTCAGCCCCAGGATGTCGGTCAACAGAGGAATGTACTGCTTCGGGAGACGCTGCCGAACGGATTCCACGTCGGTGTCGCAATACCGTTCTGTGAACTCCCGGAGGAGACGAATGTTGTCATCCAGAATTTCCACCATTTTCTTGCAGAAGCGTAGTTCGCGAATCTTGCGGACGACCTCGTGGGTTTCTCGACCTAAGTAGCGCCGCTTGCCACCCTTCTTAAGACAATAATAGTAAGGTGTTCCTTTGCGAAGACTGGATTGTAAGAGAATTCCATCGTAAGCGGAGAGGCTTCGCATTTTCTTTTGATACTGTCGTTTGAGCTGTCGGTGATCGTTCAAAGCCAAGAGGCAGATTTTTTTGTAATCATTCATAGTGGACCTTCCTTTCCTGTTTCAGAATTATTCTCTTATCATTATGACAGAAAAAAATTTCCCCTTCAGTACACATTTATCGAGAAAAATCGAGAAATCTAGGTTAGAAGACAGAAATTGACGATGAAACCCTGGTTTTTTTAGTGTTTATCGTCAATGCCCATGAAAGAACAAGGCAGTATTAGAGTTGAGAGCTAAATAGAAACGGAAGAATTGACGATAAGGGGTTCTTTTATGGGGCTTTGACGTCAATTGCTTTTGTTTTGAAAAGCAGCGAGCGGAGATTTCAATAGAAGAAAAGAGAGAGTTGACGATGAAGACTTGATTCTGAGGGCTTCATCGTCAACTTTTCAAAAAAAGTATTACTTTATTAGAGCAGCTAAAACGCCATTGAATTAGAATTGACGTTGGGAGGCGGTTTCCCGGAGTTTCATCGTCAATTTGCACGAAAGACGGCCGGGAAAATGACAAAGGCGGCCGGGTGAAGCGACCAAAGCCGGCAGAATCCCCAGGTCCAGCCCCCCCGGGCACATCACCGGCTGTTCATGGAACGCACATGAAACAGTTACGGATTCCGGAAGTTCAGATGATACAATGACCGTACCGAGGAGGGAACCGCCGGGTATTCCGGCAGAGGTCATCTCTGGTGGAAAGGAGAAAATGAAGAAGATGAATAATCTGAACATTCTGAAATTGGAAAACGCCGTGCTGCAGAAGCAGATTGATGTGGTACGGAGAAATATACGCGCCGGGCAGAACCGGGATCTTACACGGGAAGAAGTAGAAATTCTGAGAGGTGTGGGCGAACATTATGCCAAGAAGTGGGATGTTCTGTATCCGATGCTGAAGAAGGGATACGGGGCTGCCGGCTGGGTGAAGCAGATGAAAATGGAAGAGGATGAAATCGTCGCGGAATTGCGTTCCCTGGTGCGCTTCCCGGATAAGGAGGAGTGGGAAGAGAAGGTGGAAGCGGTGCTTCGAAAGATGGAACGGATGATTTACGAGGAAGACTACATGCTCTATCCGAACTGCCTGCAGTTTTTCCGGAGGGGCGAAGGTATTTGGATGAACCGGAGCGACCGGGATGGGTATGCGAACTACCGGGCGCTGCGGACTAAAGTCGGAAGGTACCGGAGGGCGCTGCAGCAGCGAAGCTTTCGATAAAAAAAGATGGGTAAGGCATTCGGCGTCCGGGCGGGCAACGGATGAGGAGTGTAACCGGTGGGGAAACCCGCCGGTTTTTTATAGGGATGAAAGCGTGCAACATCACTGCTAAAACGGGAAATCTCGAGATTCATGCAAAAAGTTCAGATAAAAAAACAGAGGTAAACCAATTTTTAGTGCAAAAAATCTTTAGAATTACTTGAAAAATAAGGAAGATATGTTATCCTTAATACAAATGTTTTTAAATATTGGAGGAGCATGATGAACGAGGAAACCAAACGCTCCTGTGTGGACTGCGGTGTATACAACTGTCACACGCGGGACAAGGAATATCCGGACTTCTGCCTGACCACGGAATTGACGGACGAGGAAAGAGCGGAAGTGTGGAAGCTGTACGAGGAGCCGGAGAATCAGAAGGCGTCGGTAGTATCCGCTCAGATTGAATCGGATTTTTACCTGCGATACACTCGGGTGCAGGAAATCGTAGCTTTTGCAAAACGGATGGGCTATCACAAGATCGGAATTGCCACCTGTGTGGGTCTGATTGAGGAAAGCCGGATTTTTGCCCGGATCCTTCGGAAGAACGGATTCGAAGTGGTAGGCGCCGTGTGCAAAGTGGGTTCTTTTGAGAAGACCAAGGTGGGCGTTCCGGAAGAGGACACCCGGATTACCGGTCCGATTATGTGCAACCCGATTATGCAGGCGAAAATCATGAACCGGGAGAAGACGGATTTCAACGTGATCGTGGGGCTGTGCGTGGGACACGACAGTCTTTTCTATAAATATGCGGATGCCCTGTGCACCACCCTGGTAACCAAAGACCGGGTGATGGGTCACAATCCGGTGGCGGCGCTGTACCAGGCGAAAGCGTACTACAAGCGTCTCAGCAACGAGCCGATTGCGGCGTATCCGGAGGATGTGAACCCGAAACAGCCGGAAGCTTCCGCGAGATAGCGATTTTATTTTTGGAGGAGAGAGGATGCTGACAGGAAAGCAGAGAGGTTATTTGAAAAAACTGGCGCAGACCGTGCAGCCGGCGGTAATCGTCGGCAGAGCCGGAGTGACGGATGCGGTGATGCAGACCATCGATGAATATCTGACCGCCAATGAGCTGCTGAAAGTGGCCATTCAGGAGGGTGCAGAATTGGAGGCCAAGGAGACCGCCAATCAGGTTGCGGATGAGCTAAAAGCAGATTTCGTCCAGGCCATCGGCCGGCGGTTCGTGCTTTACCGGAGAGCAAAGGATCCGGCGAAGCGGAAGATTACACAGCGCATGCAAGACGAGATGTAGTTTCCCGGCGGAGACTGCGGGATCGTTGCAGGATATTTTTACTTGAGGAAGGAGTTAGAAATGCACAAGATTGTACTGAAGAAACAGCTCAGCCACGATATGTTCTGGATTGAGTTCGAGGCACCTTTTGTTGCAAAGAAAGCGAAACCGGGACAGTTCATTATTTTCCGCGTGGATGAATACGGGGAAAGAGTTCCGATTACCATGGCGGGAACAAATAAGGAAACGGGAACCGTAACCCTGATTTTCCAGGCAGTGGGAAGAAGCACCATGCTGCTGTCCCAGCTGGAAGTAGGCGATTACATTCAGGACGTGGTTGGACCGCTGGGAAAACCGACCCACATGGAGGGCCTGAAGAAGGTCTGCGTGGTTGGCGGCGGTACCGGAAACGCACTGGCATACCCGGTGGCAAGAGGTCTTGCGGAAGCCGGCGTGAAGGTGGACATGGTTTCCGGATTCAAAACCGAGGAGCTGATTGTGCTGAAGGAAGAGTTTGAAGAAGCGGTAGATAATTTCTACCTGATGACGGACGACGGTTCTGCCGGCGAGAAGGGGTTCACCACCACGAAGCTGGAGGAACTGATTAAGGCCGGAAACGATTACGATGAAGTCATCACCGTTGGACCTCCAATCATGATGAAGTTCGTCAACGAGGTGACCAAGCCTTACGGAATCAAGACCATCGCATCTCTCACGGCGCTGATGATCGACGGAACCGGAATGTGCGGCGGATGTCGAGTTTCCATCAACGGCGAGATCAAGTATGTCTGCGTAGACGGACCGGAATTCGATGCGGCAGCGGTAGACTGGGATGTACTCATTGCCCGCAATGCATATTACCACGAAGAAGAGAAGGAAGAACGGGATCATATCTGCCGACTGACAGGAGGTGTAAGACACTATGAATAATCAGATGACAAAGACACCGATGCCGTCTCAGGAACCGGATGTCAGAAATAAGAATTTTAAGGAAGTTGCTCTGGGATATACCGAGGAGATGGCGGTAAACGAAGCGCAGCGTTGCCTCAATTGTAAAAACAAGCCTTGCGTGACAGGATGTCCGGTAAACGTACGGATTCCGGAATTCATCGCAAAGGTAGCCGAGGGGGATTTTGCCGGTGCCTATGAAGTGATCACTTCCACCAACTCCCTGCCGGCAGTGTGCGGCCGTGTATGCCCGCAGGAAACCCAGTGCGAAGGAAAGTGCGTTCGCGGAATCAAGGGCGAGCCGGTTGCTGTAGGCAGACTGGAGCGTTTCGTAGCGGATTGGCACAGAGAGCACATCGGCAATGATAAAGTAGAAAAAATCCCATCCAACGGCAAGAAGGCTGCCGTTGTCGGTGCCGGCCCGGCCGGACTGACCGCTGCCGGAGACCTGGTGAACAAGGGATACGAAGTAACCGTTTTCGAGAGTCTCCACAAAGAGGGCGGCGTGCTGGTATACGGAATTCCGGAATTCCGTCTGCCAAAGGATATCGTGGCATACGAAATCGACACCCTGCGGAAGAAGGGCGTCACCTTCTACCACAACGTGGTAGTGGGCAGATCCCTGGATATCCAGGACCTGTTCGATGAGGGATACGACGCTGTATTCGTCGGTACCGGTGCCGGCCTTCCGAAGTTCATGAACATCGAAGGCGAGAACCTGGTAGGCGTATACTCCGCCAACGAGTATTTGACCCGAATCAACCTGATGAAGGGCTACCTGGACGAGTACGACACTCCGATCAAAAAGCACAAGCAGGTTGCGGTTGTAGGCGGCGGAAACGTTGCCATGGACGCAGCAAGATGCGCTAAAAGAATGGGCGCTGAGGTCCATGTAATTTACCGGAGAGGCAGAGATGAGATGCCGGCTCGTGCCGAGGAAATCGAGCACGCAGAGGAAGAGGGCATTCAGTTCCACCTGCTGAACAACCCGGTTCGCATTCTGGGCGACGAGAACAACTACGTAAGCCAGATCGAGTGCATCAAAATGGAACTGGGCGAGCCGGATGCTTCCGGACGTCGCAGACCGGTTGCCATTGAGGGTTCCGAGTTTACTTTGGACGTAGACGGTGTCATCATGGCTCTGGGTACCAGCCTGAACCAGCTCATCGTGGATACCACCGAAGGACTGGACGAAAACGCACGCGGCGGCATTCAGATTGATGAAGAAACCGGTGCTTGCACCAGAGAAGGCGTGTTCGCCGGCGGTGATGCGGTAACCGGCGCTGCCACTGTAATCAAGGCCATGGGCGCCGGCAAACTGGCGGCTGCTCACATGGACGAGTATATGCAGAAATAGAATGACGAGTCCTTTAAGTGGACTTCGCAGGCTGCCCCAGGGGGATCTGGGGCAGCCTGCTTTTTTTGTCTCGGCAGGCCGTTGGGCATTCGGGCCGGGAGACGTGGTGCTCGTCGACGAAGAAACAAGGGCTAGCGGGGAGAGGCGCACCACGTCCGGCCCGCCGGCGGCCCCAATTGTTCGAGGGACGTGGTGCTCGCCGACGAAGGAATAAGGGCTAGCGGGGAGAGGCGCACCACGTCCGACCCGCCGGCGGTCCCAATTGTTCGAGGGACGTGGTGCTCGTCGACGAAGGAATGAGGGCTAGCGGGGAGGGGGGCACCACGTCCGGCTCGCCTCGGGTCCCTTGGGTTCTGGAGACGTGGTGCCCGTCGACGAAGAAATAAGGGATTGCGGGGAGGGGTGCACCACGTCCGGCCCGCCGTCGGCCCATCGCAGCCCCAACCGAGCCGAGGAGAGCAAATTAAGTAGACCGATATACAGAAAAATCATTCTAACCCAACTAGCAAATATTTTTAATCCCGAAAAACCGAATAATAAGTTTAAGATTCCCCTTTTCAGTACCCATTCATGCCGGATGAAAACAAACGTGTACTGAAGGGGAATTTTTTATGTGCCATAATATCCCCACAGCAAATGCAAAGTCATCGATTTAAGTTCTAAGGAGGGAAAAATGAGAAAAGAAAAACGGGCCAACGGCCCCCACACAGTGACCGGAGGTCCGGCCAATCACACATCACACAGAATACGGGCAGGCCTGCTGGCCGTCTGTCTGACTTTGGGCGCGGCAATCCCAAGCGGCGCATGGGCTGCGGGAAAGGACCATCGTCAGGCGGTTTCCGGTGACGAAGCCACCCTGACCATGGGCAAAATCCTCACGGCCAACCATGCCGGAAAATTTCCGGGTACTTTGCGGAACGTGAAGTACAAGCTGACGGCGGTACGAGGTTTTGACAACGCCAACGAAAGCACCGGCGCCAGCGGAAAGCCCATTGCGGCGGAGAATATGCCTATGCCGGAAGCGTCTGCAGCAGAACACCATCAGGTAAAAGTAAACGGCACCAATGCCGAGATTACGGTGGGAGATTTTCAGACGGCGGAGCGGGACAGCGACACGAAGAAGAGCCGCGTGACCCCGGTGAAAATCAAGTTCCGCCGGGCCGGCTATTATCTGTATAAGCTCACGGAAGAAGGCTCCGACCCGGAGAAGGTGCCGGGTGTCACATACGATGACCACAGTTATTTTGTGGCCGTTTACGTAACAAACAAAACCGACGATGCGGGAAACACGGAGGATGGCGTATATGTGCACAATATTACCTCCTATCGGAATGAATCCGGCAAGGAAAATTATCAGCCGAATCTCTCGGACATCTCCGGAATCACCGACAACGGCGGAAGCGATGCCACGGAAAACGTCAGGGAAAATCTGGCAAAAGTCGGAACATCCGACGGCGAGCATCCAAACCGGCTGGAAGCCTATCGCTTCTGGAATGACGCCCACGTCCAGGACCTGGTAATCACCAACAACGTCAAAGGAAATCTGGGGGACCGGAATAAAGCCTTCGAATTTCAAGTAAAGCTGTCCGGATTGGAGCCGGGAACCGCTTACACCACGGAGGAAGCGGCGGCGGATACGGGAGACCGAACCGACGACGGGGTGAATGTGGTACGGGCATCGGTGGGAACAATTCAAGGGAAGACCCTCGTTTCCGACGATTCCGGAAAAGCAGAATTCACCGTTCGTCTGAAGGACGATGAAAAATTTGTTCTGAACGGGCTGCCGGTTTCCGCATCGTATCAGGTAACGGAGCAGGCCAGCGACCATATCGCTTCCTACCGAATCAGCGGTTCCGGAAAAACACCGGAAATTCAGAACAAGATGAAGGATAACGACATCAAGGACAAAGCACTGAGCACCGAAGCGGAACGCGTGGATGAGGCGGACGGAACCGTCACGGTGGCCTTTATCAATGAGCGAAATCTGGCAACCGTCACCGGCGTAGCGGAGAGCACCGGACCGGCGGCACTTCTGGCTATCGCGGCAGCCGGCGCTATTGCCACACGCCGCCGGAAATATGAATAGATCCGAGGAGAGCCGGGAACTGGATCGTTGGAATCGCCGCGTACGGCGAAGCATCCGGGCGGACCGCATCGTCTCATGGATGCTGAAATGGTTCGTGCTGACCTTGCTGATCATGGTGGGCTTTTCCTACTACGACATGTATCGATTTACCCGGGCGGGAATCGACGGAGTGGCGTATCGGGATTTTGCGGCTTTGCGGCAAATTAATCCCGATGTGGCCGCCTGGCTCACTTTGGATGGAACCCATGTGGACCATCCGGTGGTGAAGGGAACGGATAATTTCGAATATTTGGACCGGGACTTCTACGGAAAAACCTATGCCGGCGGCACCCTGTTTCTGGACGAGCAATGCCCCAAGGATTTCGCCCAAGGATACCAGCTCATTCACGGCCACCATATGGCCGGAGGTGCCATGTTCGGCGACCTGAAGAAGTATTTGGACAAGAATTTCTTCCATAAAAACAAAAGGGGTCAGCTGCTGACACCGAAGGGCCGATACGATTTGGAGATTATCGGGGCAGGCATATTCGATGCCTATGATTCCAAAATCTACAGCATAAACGGAAAGAAGAACCGCCCCATGGAATCCTTCCGCCGGTGCAGGCGGAAACGGCCGGTCCGAGGGAAGTTCCGGGATCGGCTCCTGTGCCTGTCCACCTGCTCCGGAGATATGGACGACCGGAGGATCGTGGTGTTCTGCCGAATGACGGAACCGGAAGAGTCTCATACGGAAGGAAGAAAAGAATGACAGAAGAAATTGCGAAAAAAAAGAGAATCGTGAAGAGCATCCGGAAGGGAATCCTGATTCGTGCGGGAACCTTCGCCTTGACGCTATGGATTGTTTTTACGTTCGTATTCGGAATCCGGATTGCGGACAGAAACGATATGGCACCGGCGATTCGGGAGGGAGACCTGGTGGTGTACTATCGGTGCGGAGATTTTGCCAATCGGGACAGCGTGGTGTATGAAGCGGACGGGAACGTGTACCTGGGGCGGATTGCCGGATGCCAGGGGGCGGTTATCGGAAAAACCGAAGATCACCGCCTGACCATCGATGGGCGGATTCAGCCGGTACAGCCGGGACTGGGAATTTACAGCGAAACGCCGGCCGGAGATCTAAAGGCAGGGGTTACCGTGGAACCGGGACGGTTTTTTATCCTGGGAGACTGCAGGGAGGAATCTGCGGACAGTCGATGCTTTGGAACGATTGAAAAGGACCAAATTCGGGGGAAGGTGTTTCTCCTGTGGCGACGGCGCAACATATAGAAAGGAGAGAAGTATGACGAGAAAAATAGCGACGCTTTGGCTCGCCCTGATTCTGTGCATGATGTATGCGGTTTCCGTGGGTGCGGAAAGCCGATGGATGACGGAGATCAAGGTGAGCTACAGTGCAGTGGGCAGCCCGGGAGATGCGGAGGGTGTTTTTCAATTGCGGGGGACCACGGAAGATACTCCCATGCCGGAAGGAGCAGTGGGGCACCGGCTTTGTGTGCCGGCGGGAGAGACGCGTTCTTTTGGGGAAATCGTTTTTCCCGGCCCCGGTGTGTATATCTATGAAGTCAATCGCCGGAATAATCCGGAAGGCATCACCGCCCGAGATTCCTCGGTGTACCGGGTAACGGTGGTAGTGCGAAGCGACGGAGATGTGCAGCAGGTGATTGAGACGGACGGAGAGAAGGTGACGGAAATTCGGTACGAAGATCGGTATGAGAAGGCGGCTTTGGTGGAGACGGGAGATGTAAAATCCCTGTTTCTCCCGGGCGCGGGTTTTCTCGGCGCGTTGGCGGCGTTGTTTTGTCTAAGGAAGAATCGCCGAAAACGAAAGAAGGATTGCATGCGCACCCTTGTCGGTACGCTGCTTCTTTTTACCCTGTTCACAATCGGTGCGGGCGTGCCCACATACGGTGCCACCAAAGATCTTCGGGTGACCTACGACCGATTTCAAGAGCTGCCGGAGAATTACGCGAAGATTACCGGACTGCCCCTGCAGGAGGCGGAGATTACCACCACGAACGGAAATATCCACAAGTACAACGGATACGTGGGGAACAATCAGACGGAGAAGCGGGATTTTGTGGCGTACTACGGAGCGGTGAAGTTCGGAACGCGGAATCGAAATGACACAAGCAATGCGGTTACGAAGGCCAACGAGGTAAAAGGAAATATCACCTTGCGCTGGCGGAACCGGGCGGTTCTTTCGGACAACACCAAGGCCGACGTGAAGGTCGTGGTGAGCGGATGGACTTTTTCCCTGGGAAAAAATCAGAATTCAAAGATTGGGAATGACACAAAGGTGTACGTGCCAATTCTTCAGTCCTCAGGACCGAACAGCAAAGCCACGGAGCTGTGCACCGCTTCCCCGCGCACGAAGTACAGCGTGAACAACGGAACCACGGCCAATTCGTTGGCGGGAGCCTGCATCACCACGAAGTGCAATGTGAAGATTCAAATCCTTCAGTCGGGAACGGATGCGCCGGTGGACGAAGCGAAATATCCGCGGCTGCTCTTCGGGTTCCGGGATTTGGATGTGGAGGATACCACCATCGCCAAAGGGAAGAGTGCGGCGGAACGGTATAACGGACCCTACGCAGAGGGCGTAGAGCTGATTTCCGGATTCGAGAGCCCGGTGGCACTGGCGAAGAAAAGTGATTCCAACAAAGCAATGCAGACGCTGGAAAAGGTGATGACGGTAGGAGAGAACCTGCGGGTCTGCGGGGACGGTGCGAAGATGGAAGCCTACAACAAGGCCACCGGAACCAGCGGCGACAACGGAACCTATTACTCCGGTTTTATTTCCCCGGTGCAGCCTCAGGGCTTTAGTTTCAAATGGACGGGTTCCATCAGTATTTCCGGGAAAATGATGGGGACGGCGTTGTGGACGCAGCCGGAGGTGGCGGTGAAAGCCACTCGAGGCGAGGGCGGTTCCATTCAGAAGGAAGGACTCACCACCTACATTATCAACAGTTCCACCACCTACGATTACACCCCGGCGAAAGGGTACCGGGTAAAATCCCTGACGGTAGAGGGGGAGCCGGTGGATTTCAATCCGGCGGGCGGAACCTATCGCTTCGATCGCCTGTACACCAGTCCGGTACACCCGCGAAGCGCCAAGACGGGCCGGGAGCTGGAGACCAAAATCTACACCATCGATGTCCAATTTCAACGGATTGAACACAAAATCACCACCAAGGTGACCGGCGGAACCATCGATCCCGACGTGGTGGTGGGAGAAGGAGATAATGAGACCATTCACTACCGTCCGAACGATGGGTATGAACTGGAGAAGGTGACCGTGGACGGCGAGGCGGTGAATGTAAAAGAATATCCGAACGAATATACTTTTACCGATGTTCAGAAGGATCACCACATTGAAGTGGTGTACCGAAAAATTCCGGTGGGCACCCTAACCCTGCGTAAGGAAGTGACCGGTGCGCTGGGGGATCGAAGCAAGAAGTTCGAATTCCAAGTGAGCTTATCCGGGCTGAAGCCTTCCGCCGAATACGAGGCGGACGGCATCGAAGCGGCGGACACGGGAGAGCTTACGGAAAAAGGTTTTTCTTCGGATGAAAGCGGAAAAGCGGAACTTCGTCTGAAATTGAAGGACGACGAAAGCGCACAATTCAAAGAACTTCCGGCGGGTACAACGTATCGGATTACGGAAGCGGCCAGCGACCACATCGCCTCCTATCGGCAGAAAGCCACTGGTGAAAAACCGACGCATCAAGCCGTGCAGCGGGAAAATGCCGATGCGGGAAAGGGACTCGCCACGGAGGCGGAAGTGCTGGATGAAGAGGATGGGGACATTGAAGTGATCGTCACCAACAACCGTCCCATCGCCACGGTCACCGGCGTGGGAAACAGCGACGCGCCGTATTATGCGGCCGGAATTGTCACGCTTCTTCTGTGTGGCGGATGGATTTTCGGTGTGGTACTATATAAAAGAAAAAAGTATCACTAAAAAGATTGCGGGCGGAACCGGGGTTGGGCCGAATACCGCAATTCCGAACAGAGAAAGAAGCGCGCAGTGGAAGAGAATCAGCAGAAGACGCAATACGTATATATTCTCCGGTGCGGGGACGGCACCCTGTACACCGGCTGGACCACGGATCTGGAGCACCGGGTGGCCATGCACAATGCCGGTAAGGGGGCCAAATACACCCGCGCTCGTAGGCCGGTGCGGCTGGAATATTATGAGGAATACATGGATAAGAAGGAAGCTTTGCGGCGGGAATGCGCCATTAAGAAGATGACGCGCAGTGAAAAGCTTCGGCTGATTCAAGAGTCGGAAAAAGAGTAGGACTTGCAGGCAGCGCATGCTCTTTTCGGATACCATCCATGATACAAACGATTACACAGAAGCTTCTCTCGGAGAAATCCGGGAGAAGCTTCTATTAGTAGAACAGAGTTTCGAAATATAGAGTTTTTCAATAATAAAATTTTCCAAATAGATAAAACTGATTTTAAATATACCGAAATGGTTGATACCATGGTTAGACAGGGGATGACGAATTATTACTTAGAAAATGAGGTTGGCGTTATGGATAAGAAACGATGGATTGCATGGGCACTGGCCCTATTCATGGTTGCGACTCCTTGCATGACATTTGCCCAGGAGATTTCCGGAGCAGCGGGTTCCACAAATGAGAGTGAATCCAATGAACCGGTAAATCCGGACAAGGCATCCGAACCGGATCGCGGGGACGCAGTTGAAAATGAGAAAAGTGATTTTTCAGCAGAATCCGTAAAGGGTTCGGAAGAAGACGCGACCGGAGAACAGGATTCGGCAAAAGAAAAAAAGACCGAGGAATCTGCGGATGCCGAAGCTTCGAAAGAAGCGGCAAAGGCGGCAGAGAACACCGGCTCCGAGATGGTCAGCGATAAATGGACAACAGCGGATTTCACCTATGGGGAATACGAAAAGCTCATGTACGGTTGTGACTACAGCCGGCAGTTTTATGTTCGCGGAAAAGTCATCACCGGGTTTTCCAAGCAGGGTGAAGAGAAACTGAAGAGCAACAAGAATCTGGTAATCCCGGCGAAGGGACCGGATGGAAAGAATATCGTGGGAATCGGCGAGAGCGCATTTAAAGAAAAGGGTCTGGAATCGGTTCAGTTCCCGACGGGAATGCTGACTCCTTACGACGATCCGCTGGCAAAGACCGACGAAGAACGGGTCTCCCGCCGCGGAAACTTCGTGATTGGCGAGAGCTCTTTTTATGGAAATAAGCTGAAAGAAGTCGTTCTCCCTACGGGCGTTATTTCCGTATTGGCAAAGGCCTTTGAACGAAATCAGATTGTAAAAGTAAAACTCCCGAAGACCATCTGGTGGATTGAAAGCCAAGGCTTTGCGGACAATAAGATTACCGATGTTCAATTCCCTGTGACGACGGACTTTATGATGGAACTTCACGGCATGCCGTTTGCGTTTAACAACATCAAATCGGTGCGCCTCCCGGACTTCACCGAGGTGGTGAACAAAACCGCATTCGCCTTTAACCCGGGAATGACCAAAGCACCGGAAAAGGATCCTTGGGGCAAGGAAAACATGCTGGAAAAGGAGTTCCATAAAGAGACAAGAACTGCCGGTCTGGTATATATGTACACCGACAATCCGGGGCTGAAGGATAAGCTTCAGAACCGGCTTCACTCCGTGGAGGGTAAGAATACCAATATCTATTCCCCGTACCAGAAATTGGTTGTGTGCGACGGATCGGAGGCAAATCAGAATCCGGATAAGACTCTGTGGAATGCGAAGGACTTTGAATACAACAAGGACGGCGCGGTTACCGGACTTTCCGAAAGCGGCATTGCCAAAAGAAAAGTGAACAAGGACCTGGTCATTCCAAGCAAGACACCGGATGGAAAAAAGGTAGAAGAAATCGGTTCCACCGACAGCTATACCGGTCTGTTTGCGACGGAAGATGAAAAGTTCGATTCTGTGTATATGCCGAATACCATTCAGAAAATCGGCGACCGGGCGTTCTGCAGCAGCGGATTGAAGGAAGTTGCATTCTCCGGAACCCTCACAAGCATCGGCATGTTGGCGTTCTCCAACAACGAGCTGACATCGGTGATCCTTCCGGACAGCGTGAAGTATATGGGCAACGGTGCTTTCAGTACCAACTCCAATATTGAACGCATCATTCTTTCCAAGAACTTAAAGAAAATTCCGGATGCGGCATTTGGCTGCAGCGATAAGTACCACTACATGTCGAATCTGACGGAAATTGAGATTCCGGATACCGTGACGAAAATCGGCAGCCGGGCCTTTGCCGGAAACAACATTCACAATATCGTGATTCCGGATTCCGTAAAGGAAATCGGCGAGTACGCGTTCTCCACCAAGAACTATCTCAACGAGTCGTGCATCGTATCCCTGTCGGAAGGCCTGGAGGTCATTGGCGACAACGCATTTCGGAACAAGGCAATTACAGAGATTGATTTGCCGAGTACCGTAAAAGGATTGGAACTCAACACCTTCCGCAAGGAATACACTTCCGACGGACACAAGGTGAACGGAAGCGTCACAAAGGTGTATGTGAGAAACGCAGAGCAGTATTACGATAAAAAGAATTTCCCGGACCCGAAAGAAGGAACGGAAGCGTTCCACAAGCTGTATCTGGCGGATCCGATGATCTGGACTTCCGACGACTACACCTACTCCAAGGAAGAATCCGGAACGAATGAAATTACCGGATTCTCATCGCTGGGAGAGAGAAAACTGACGGAAAACAGGGATATCGAACTCCCGGAGAAGGATGATGAAGGAAATGCGGTGACCGGCGTGGCCGCAGAAGCGTTCCGGGAAAAGGGAATCACATCGGTAAAATGCCCGTATGCGGGGGGATTCACTATCGGTGAATCTGCATTCCGCGGCAACGATATCAATGAATTGGACTTGGGCTCCGGTATCACCGAAATTGGGAACAATTCTTTCCGAGAAAACCGTCTGACGATGGTTCGCGTTCCGGCTTCGATGAAGCGAATCGGTGAAAGTGCGTTTGAATCCAACCAGATTCGGGAAGTAAGCTTCGAGGATACCGGTGATAATTCTCCGGTAATGGAATCTCGCTGCTTTGCCGGAAACAAAATTCAGTCGATAGAAATCCCGAAGGCCACCACTTCCATGAAGGGAAATGCGTTTATCGGAAATACCGGCAAGGAAAAGGTAGAAACGGGAACAACGGAGGAGCAGTCCGGCGGCGTGGTATACGTATATGCAGCCACCGCCGGAAGCGTTCCGGATGGTCTGGAAAATATTTCCAACGGAAAATCCAATGTGCAGAAGCTGATTGTCGGTCGGATTCCGGCAGCAGAGGCACCGTGGGGCACCAGACATTTTACGTATAATAATGTAGTCGGAAATATCATCACCGGTCTCTCCGAAGAGGGTAAGACGAAGCTGAAGAACAGTTCCGAACTGATTATTCCAAGTCGGATCAATGGTATGACCGTAACCGGAATCGCAAACGGGACGGAAGGCATCGGAACTTTCGGATACACAGAAGGCGGAAAGACTTACGTTCCGAAGAAGGTGATTTTGCCGAGAACACTGAAAAGCATTGGGGATTACGCCTTTGATGCATCAGCAGAGGGCGTATCCGGATTGACGGAAATCGAACTTCCGGATCAGCTGGAAACCATCGGAAACTACGCGTTCCGAAACAGCAAAGAAATGGAGCTGCAGATTCCGAAGTCGGTAAAAACAATTGGAAAGGGTGCGTTTGAGGCGACCGACAAGAATGAGGCGGCACTGGAAAAAGTATCCCTCTCGATGGGGCTGACATCCATTCCGGAAAATGCATTCCGGGGACAGAAACTGAAGAGCGTGACACTGCCGAAGAACATCACCGAAATCGGCAGCGGTGCTTTTGCCGATAACAAGGTGGAAAATCTGGCATTGAATGAAGAACTGAAAACCATCGGAAATAATGCATTTGAGAATCATCAGCTGAAGAAGCTGGTGCTCTCCGATAACGTAACCGAAATCGGCGATTCTGCATTTGCGGTAACGGACAGCAATTTGAAAAAGACGCTGACCGAACTGAAGCTGAATCGGAAATTGAAGAGCATCGGTGAAAATGCTTTTGGCAGAAGTGCAGTGAAAGAAACAGAACTACCGGACAGCGTGGAAGTGCTCCCGGCGAGTGCATTTAACGGAAATACCGTGGTTGCAGAGGTTTGGACATCTTCCGATAAACAAGCTTCCGGCGAGACACCATATGAAAAGGTAACGGCAAAGGGCGACGGACATCAGTTGAAATACGATAAGCTGGTGGGAACCGGCTGGGAATACAGTGACTTTGTATTCAGTGAAGACGGAAAAACCGTATTGGGTTGGAGCAAGTCCGGAAAGGACGTTCGCATGAGCAACCACCATCTGGTGATTCCGGACAAGGCCTCCCGAGAAGCGAAAGAGTACATTACCGTAATCGGCAAGGAGGCGTTTGCCATTCCACTGGCAGAAGTCACCATCGGTAAGTACGACTGCACATCGCCGAATGGCCTGCAGTCCGTGAAGTTCCCGAAATATCTGGAGCGGATTGAAACGAGTGCTTTCGAGTACAACAACCTGCGGAATTACGACAAGGACGGAAACGTCGTGAATACACCGACGGAAACCACCGATGAAGACCATTTCCTGGCAGATCAGAAGTATCTCACCTATGTGGGCGGCAGCGCATTCCGCGGAAACCACCTGTGCAACGTGGCGCTTCCGGATGCGGTAACCGCAGTGGGCGATGGCGCATTTTCCATGAACAACATCTACAAGCTGAAGCTGTCGGATAAGATGACGGTAATTCCATCCGGTGCATTCTCCATGAATATCCGGATGAGCAGCATTACCATTCCGGTAGGGGTAAAGGAAATCGGACAGACCGCATTTGCCGGTGCTCGTCTAAAGAGCCTGACCATTCCGAAATCCGTTACAAAGATCGGAAGAAAGGCCTTCCATCTGCATCAGATGAAGAGCCTGACTATTCCGGGCAACGTAAAGGAAGTGGGAGAAAGTGCTTTTGAAGGAACTTACAAGGCGGCTTCTCTGGAGAAGCTGACTATCGAGAACGGCGTGAAGACCATCGGCGAAAGAGCGTTCAAGGAAGGACATCTGTCCACCGTGGTCCTGCCGGATTCCGTGGAAAGCATCGGAAAGGCGGCATTCCAGAACAACACCGGAAACATCCGAATCAGCGGACATCCGGTACTGGTGCTGACCAATAACAGCAAATTGCTCAAGGTGAATACGGCGGATGAGAACTTCCGGGTTCAGCTCCGCAGCCTGGCGAAGAACGGAACCAAGGTTTCGGGTGTGAAGAACAAGACTTACAGCGGAAAATCTCAGACCCAGAAGGTTTCCGTAAAGAACTCCTTGATGACGCTGAACAGCGGAAGCGAATACAAGGTAAGCTACTCCGGAAATAAGTCGGTGGGAACTGCAAAAATCAAGATTACCGGAACCGGAAATTACAACGGAACCATCACCAAGACCTTCAAGATTAATCCGAAGGGAACTTCCCTGAAGAGCGTGAAGAAGGGCAAGAAGTCTTTCAAAGCAACCTGGAAGAAATCTTCCAAGACTTGGACGACTGGATATCAGGTGCAGTACAGTACTTCCAAGAAGTTCAAGAAGGCAAAGGCCGCTACCGTGAAGTCCTATAAGAAGATGAAGGTCACGGTAAAGAAGTTAAAGAAGAGAAAGACGTATTACGTTCACATGCGGACCTACAAGACCGTAAAGGGGAAGAAGTATTACTCCGGATGGTCGAAGATCAAGAAGGTAAAGACGAAATAGTCCTGCCAAACACGCGATATGACAACGGTGCAGTTCTGCTTAAAATCTGCCCGAACTGCACCGCCGCATATATTAATTAAGAAAGTTAAAACCAATGAACCATGAAAGGAGAATAACCATGGACAAAAAACAGTCTCTGGCCTTTCTGCTCTCGGCAATGATGGTGGCAACACCGTTCAGCGCTTTTGCGGCAGAGGATGGAACAGCTCCCGTAGACGCCGATGCTTCGGCAAAGGCAGCGACCGAACAGAGCGTAGAAAACAATCAGGCAAAGGGGAAAGCTTCCGTGCAGGAAGATGCCCAGTTGGACGAAAACGAACTCCCGATTGTACCGGGGGAAGGAACCGGCGAAGAGAAGAAGGATGAAACCCCGGCATCCAATGCATGGGAAGCGACCGACTTTACATACGGGGCGTGGGCAATCGGTGAAAATGATAAAATCTGCCCGTCCAATGACACCGAGGCGTATTTGAAGACCACGGTATGGGTGGTAACCGGCCTGTCGGATTCCGGAAAAGCGAAGCTGGAGAACAACAAGGACCTGGTGATTCCGGCGAAGGATCCGGACGGAAAGAAGGTTCAGGGTGTTGGTGAAAGCGCATTCAAATCAATGGGTATTAAATCCGTAAAGTTCCCGGAGAACGTGAAGACGGCCAATGATACCAATTGGGACAGCAATGTAAAAGAGCGAGGCGATTTTTTTATCGGAGGACTGGCATTCCAGAGCAACAACCTGGAAGAGGTAACCCTTCCGGAAGGCGTGTTCTATCTGGCACGGCAGGCCTTTGCTAAAAATGCAAACCTGAAGAAGGTAACCTTTCCATCCACAATAAAGATGCTTGCATCAGGTGCTTTTGGAAGTTGCGCGATAGAGTCGCTGAATTTCCCGGAAACCACGGATTTCCCGCTGGTAATTGATAACGGCGCATTTATGGTAAATAAAATCAAATCCGTTTGGCTGCCGGACAAGACCGAAAAGGTCAGCAAACAGGCTTTTGTGAAGAACACCGGTATGGAGAACGGCACCGTATATCTGTACATTCCAAAGACCAAGGGCTCTTACGTGGACAGTAACGCTACTCAGAAGCCGTTTGTCGGCGATGCCATTCCGGCCGAAGCGTGGGCGGAAAAGCCATGGGGCACCGCACACTTCATCTTCGACGGAACCACAATCACCGGTCTTTCGGAAAGCGGAAAGATTAAGATTCAGAACGATACCAACCTGGTACTTCCGGATCAGAATGCAGCCGGTGAGGATATAACCGCAATCGGTAAAGGAACCGTTGGAGTGGGCACCTTCGGATATAAGACTGCGGACGGCACCGTATACGCTCCGGATTCCGTAAAGCTCCCGGCAAAGCTGGAAAGCATCGGAAACTTTGCGTTCTCCGCTGTAGTGGACACGAAAACCTCCGAGGTGAAGCACGGTGTGAAGGAAGTGGAATTCCCAGAAACTCTGAAGACCATTGGGGATACCGCATTCCAGAATGCGCCGCTCACAGAGGTAAGCCTTCCGGACAGCGTTACATCCGTCGGAAACGGTGCATTCACCAACACGGAGAAGGCAACCACACATATCGAAAAGGTGAAGCTATCCAAGGGTATGACCGCCATTCCGGCCAGCATGTTCACCAATCAAAAGATTAAGAACGTGGAAATCCCGGAAGGAATTAAAACCATCGGCTCCCGTGCATTTGCCGGAAACCGCGTGGAAACATTGAAGATTTCCGACACCGTAGAAAAAATCGACGACTATGCATTCTGGAACAACCAAATGAAGGAACTGGAAATTCCGGGAAATGTAAAGACAATTGGCAAATATGCATTCCAGAGAACGCAGGATAGCATCAAGGCAAGCATTGATAAGGTGGTACTGCATGAAGGTCTGGAGAGCATCGGAAAGAAAGCCTTCTACCAGACACTGACTTCGGAATGCAAGTCCATCGACCTGCCGACAACCGTAAAGGTTCTGGACGCAGCGGCTTTTGAAGGAAATGCGAAAGTCACACTGATTTCTCTGGTGGAAGATCAGGTAAATGCCGTCGGAGATTATGCAAAGGTCGTGGCAAAGGGTACGGCTCACGAAATCGTGCTGGTTCACAAGGTGACCTTTAATGCCGGTGAAGGAAAGGCCGATGCCGAAACTGCAAGAACCGACAAGGACGGAAAGCTGGCAGAGCTTCCGGGCGCAGCAAGAGACGGATACACCTTTGAGGGCTGGTTCACCGCCGCAGAGGGTGGCGATGCCGTAACGGCAGATACCGTATTCGACAAGGATACCACCGTATTCGCACACTGGAAGAAGAACGTTGTAAGCGCAACACCGAGCGTAAAGCTGAGCACCTCCGCCTACACCTATAACGGAAAGGTGAAGACGCCTGGAGTGAAGGTTTCCGTAAACGGCACCGTACTGACCAAGGACAACTACTCCGTATCATACGGAAAGGGAAGAAAGAACGTTGGAAAGTACACCGTTAAGGTTACCCTGAAGAACGATTACGCAGGTTCCAAGACCGTATCCTTCAAGATCAATCCGAAGGGAACTTCCATCAAGCATCTGAAGAAGGGTGTGAGAGCATTCAAACCGACCTGGAAGAAGCAGACCAGGCAGATTAGCGGATATCAGGTGCAGTACTCTACCAAGAAGAATTTCAAATCTGCAAAGATTAAGGCTGTTTCTTCGAAGAAGAAGTCCACATGGGTGATTAAGAAAAAAGCTCATAAGAGATACTATGTAAGAATCCGTACCTACAAGAAGGTTGGAAAGGCAAAATACTATTCAAGCTGGTCTTCCGCAAAGAGCGTTAAGACAAAGTAGTTTATTGAACAACTTGTTGTTCTGAAAAATTCGAATCGATCTCCCCGGCTTCGGAAGGTTCCGGAGCCGGGGAACTTTGCTATCAAGGGGAATCTATGGTATCATAGTACTTAACAAGGGATTTAAAATCGGGTCTATGGATTTAATCTTATAAAGAAAGAATCGTGGAGGACGAATGGAGAATCGAGAAAAGCTGACGGTGATGCGCCGCGTTCGACCGGAGGAGAAGGAACGGGTGCTGACCCTGGTATCCGATGTTTTTGAAATCGAGCAAGGCATCCCGCGGGACATGGATGACATTCCTGCAGAGAAATCACCCCAGTGGTGGTGCATAGAGATTTCCGGCAGGATCGTGGGGGGAATCGTATCCTGGGAAGAACCGGAAGGACCGCATGTAGGACGCTTTGCCGTTCATCCAAGCTTTCGGCATCGCCATCTGGGCACCGACCTGCTGCGCGGGGTTTTGAGTGCACTGTTTGCTCTGGGGGCTTCGGAAGTGTACGGAGACGCTCGGGATGTGACGCTGAAAATACTTTTGAAAATGGGCGCCGAAGTTATCGGCGAGCCGTACGAGTTCTACGGCAGCAACTGCACGCCGTTCCGGGTGAAAAAAAATGAGTTTATCGAATCCCAACGGCTGAAGTAGAACGCCAAAAGAATCGGGTAAAAGAAAAATCGCAGAGCCGGAGACTTCCGACCCTGCGAATTCTTTTTTTATCGGAGCGTTGCGGGAACGTCTCACGTTGGACTATCCTTCGATATGAACCAACTGCTTGGTTTCGTTCTGCGGAAGCGCTTCGGCCTTTGGAACGGTCAGACTCAGAATGCCGTTGGTGAATGCGGCACCGATGTCCTCGCCTTTTACGGCGTCGCCCACATAGAAGCTGCGCTGGCAGCTGCCGGTAAAGCATTCCTTCCGGATGTACTTGCCGTCTTCCTTGTCTTCTTTGTTCTCCTTGTGGGAAGCGGATACGGTGAGGTAACCCTTGTCCACGGAAACTTCTATATCGTCTTTGTCGTATCCCGGAAGCTGCATATCAATCTGATAGGATTGATCCAGTTCCTTGACATCGCACTTCATGCTTGCGGTCGGCATGTAGCTTCTTCTTGCCGGAGCGTTAAAGAAATCATCAAAAAAGTCATCATTTGTAAAATCATTTGTAAATACACTAGGCAGTAACATAATTAAATCCTCCTTTTACTGACGTTATACACAATCGAAGGAGAACCGGTGGAGTCTCTCAGGGAGAACACTCCTGGTCGGAACTCATCTGTTCTCTTGTTGTAACCTCTTTCCGATTACAACTATGTTATAACTCTTTTTGTTAGCACTGTCAATAGGTGAGTGCTAATTATAGTGTGAAGAGTCTGTGACGATGCAAAATGAAAAGGCGAAGAGCCGAAGCAGGATTCCCGCTCCGGCTCTTCGCCGCTATCTCTTAAGTGTTAATTGAGGGCTGAAAAACTATTCTGCCGAGAACTGGTCTTTTCCGACGGAGCACAGAGGACACTCGAAATCCTCCGGAACGTCTTCCCATTTGGTGCCCGGTGCGATTCCGCCTTCCGGATACCCCTTCTCTTCGTCGTATTCCCATCCGCATACATTACATACGTACTTCATGATTGTACCTCCTTTTATCGATTAATAATTCTCCGCATGAACTTCAAAGTAGCTCTGCGGGTGACTGCATACCGGACATACTTCCGGCGCCTTGGTTCCTACCACGATGTGACCGCAGTTTCGGCATTCCCATACCTTCACTTCGCTCTTTTCGAATACCTGAGAAGTCTCGATATTCTTCAGCAGCGCCCGGTATCTCTCCTCGTGGTGCTTCTCGATTGCCGCTACTGCACGGAATTTCTCCGCCAATTCCGGGAAGCCTTCTTCGTCCGCGGTCTTTGCAAAACCGTCATACATGTCGGTCCATTCGTAGTTCTCGCCGGCAGCGGCCGCAGCCAGGTTCGCCGGAGTGTCGTTCAACTCTGCCAATTCCTTGAACCACATCTTTGCGTGTTCTTTTTCGTTGTCCGCGGTTTTCAGGAAGAGGGCCGCCATCTGTTCGTAGCCTTCCTTCTTCGCAACGGATGCAAAATAGGTGTATTTGTTTCTCGCCTGAGATTCTCCGGAAAATGCTTCCTGCAAATTCTTTTCCGTCTGTGTTCCTGTGTACTTATTCTTAGCCATTTTCTACCTCCCTGTTGAAATTGTGCTATTTCGTCCGGCAATCCGGGCAGATTCCTTTAAAAGAAATATCGTAATCCAGAAATTCCATTCCCCGAGGTCCCCGAACCTTCGACATCAAATCCGAAAGCGCGTCCATCTTCACATCGAAGACCTCGCCGCATCGGATGCACCGCACATGGTAGTGATCCTTCAGGGTAAAATCAAATCGATCCGGGCCGTCCGGGATTTCCACTCGGCGAATCTCGCCTTCCTCCGCCAAAATCCCCAAATTCCGGTAGATAGTTCCCTTTCCGATGTGGGGGTGATTCTTTCGAATAAATTCAAACACCTCTTCGGCGGTAACATGACTCTTCATGGTGCGGATGGCTTCCAGCACCAGATTTCGCTGTATGGTATTGCGTCGTTTCATCGAGCCTCCTTATTAGGAATGATTCTTTATAAATATAATATACTACATGAGTAAAAATGTCAAGGTAAAAAATAAACTATTTTCGTACAGAATGTCCGAAGGAAAGAAGAAAACAGGCTCCGAAAAGCGGAACCTGCTCTCTCATGTGTGATAATGTAATGAATGAAACTTAGGTTGGCAAAGGTACCAATAGTCCCATCACTATGCAATGCAAGGCCGGAAACGCAATTTGTCAGTGGAAGGTTGGACGCTTCCGGCGAGGCGATATATTTTTATGAACATCAATGACTACAGCGAGTCTGCAATCTTGATGTTGGCGCGGATGGCGTTGCAGCTGTCGTTGAACTTGTCCAGTTCTTCCTGCGTCAGCGGGAATTCCACGACACGCTCCACGCCGTCTTTGCCGATGATGCACGGAACGCCGGCGTAGACGTCGCGCTGGCCGTACTCGCCGTTCAACTCGGTGCTGGCCGGCATGAGAATCTTCTCATCGTGAAGAATTGCTTTTACCATGCGTGCGGCGGTGGTGGAAACGGAGTATTCGGTGGCATGTTTCCAGCTGAAGGTGACCCAGCCGCCGTGGCGACCCAGCTGCTCTACTTCCGGTCGGTCGAAATCCCAGCGAGGATCTTGTTTCGCCATCTCGTCGATGGACAGGCCATTGACGGTGACACAGGACCAGGCAGCAAACATGGAATTGCCGTGTTCGCCGAACATGAAGGCCTGAATGGAATTCGGATCCACATTGGTCTTTTTTACAATCTGGGTAACCAGTCTGGCGGAATCCAGACCGGTGCCGGTGCCCAGCACGCGGCCCTTTGGGAGGCCAAGGCTTTTGGCGATTTCTCGGGTAACGACGTCGCATGGGTTGCTGATGTTGAGAACCACGCCGTCGAAACCGGCTTTGCGAACGCGGTCCACCCAGGTGTGAACGGCGGGAATCGTGAACTTCAGCTCTCTGGATCGATCGTCGGATCCCAAGAGCAACTCAATGTGCCCGGCACTGTTAACGATTAAATCGCAATCGGCCAAATCCTCATATTCTCCGATGGACACTCTGGTGCGGTGCGGCATATGAGGAAGCGCATCCAGCAAATCCTGATATTCACTCTCCACTCTGGCGGTGTCCGTGTCCGCCAGCACCAGCTCGTCCACGATGCCCTGAATTGCCAAGCTGTACGCAACATGAGCTCCTACGTGACCGACACCGATGATTCCAACTTTTCGATTATTCATTTCCTTATCTCCTTCTATCCCTGTTATATATATTCCTTTGAACCCGCGGAGGAGTTCGCGCCCTTCGGATATCTGCGATTCCTTTGGGCTGTTCGATTGTTTTGATAAACTATATTATACTCAAGAATTTGTTAAATGCAATAAAAAATAAGCGATGTACACAAAATAAAACAAATTCTTTGTGCACATGTACAAACATATGCGGCACCCCCTGGGCGGCTGGAATCCGCGCGCCGGCGGGCCGCAGTGAGGAAAAGTGGGCGGGACTTGGTGCAAAGGGAACGGAGTAATAAGGGTTAGAGGGGTTCCTTGCACCAAGTCCTGAACCGCGCGCCGGCGAAAAGAGGATGAAACTTGGTGCAAAGGGAACGGAGTAATAAGGGTTAGCGGGGCTTCTTGCACCAAGTCCGGCGCCACGCGGCGGCGAAAAGAGGATGAAACTTGGTGCAAAGGGAACGGAGTAATAAGGGTTAGTGGGGTTCCTTGCACCAAGTCCTGAACCGCGCGCCGGCGAAAAGAGGATGAAACTTGGTGCAAAGGGAACGGAGTAATAGGGGTTAGCGGGGCTCCTTGCACCAAGTCTTGAGCCGCGCGCCACCGAAACGGCAAAAAAGCTGCGGCCCGAGCGAGAATCCATCTTTCTCTCCCGAAGCCGCAGCCATTTGCATCATTTTCTTTTGAAGTTGCCAAACCGACGATGTGAAGTCGCCAAGTCGACTATTTTACCTTGTACATCTCGCCGGAGTAAATCTTATCTTCCGGAATCTTCTCCCCAACATCCCGGTTCCAATCTTCCGGTGCAACATCCTCAACGGATACGGAGAGTGCTTCCGCCGGGCAGCCCAGCGCTTCCTGTGCGCACTGCAGCAGCTTGTCCGCAAGATCCTTCTTCTTCTCATCGTCCCGTCCCGGGAACATCTTTACATTAATATGTGGCATGGTGTGCCTCCCTTCCTTAATTTAAAAACCTATCACCAGTATGTCCGCAAAACCCGGTTCTGTCAATCGGATTTTCCCGTTGAGCCACGCCAACAGATTGGCTTTCCGCAATTGAGAATCTCTACCCGATACTTTTTTATTAAAAAATTTTAACTATATGAAGGATTCTTCACATAACTCGTATTGACACCGTCGGGAACCGGGTGTATTATATTCAAGAATTTTAATTAAAATATTTTATTTAAATTTCTTTACAAAAAATATTTTAACCAACAAACATACCGAAAAAATATTTCCAAATTAAAACCAAGCGAAGAAGGAGAAAAGAAAATGACATTTGACAGAGTAAAAGAAGTGATGATAGACACCCTGAGCTGTGACGAGGACAAGATTACACCGGAAGCATCCATCGCAGAGGATCTGAAGATCGACTCCCTGGATGCCGTAGAGCTGGTAATGGCACTGGAAGACGAGTTCGGCGTGAAGATTCCGGACACCGAGCTTCCGAACATGAAGCTGGTCAGCGACGTTGTTGCTTGTGTTGAGAAATATCAGTAGGTGAATTATGGACAGTCAGAAAATCGTCAAGGATCTTCTGAACGAATTCAAGGAATCGGATTTGACGGAATTTGAAATGGAGACTGCGGAACTGCGGCTTCGGTTCGGTCGAGGCGTAAATGCCGGAAGCGGAATGGCATCCGGCAATTCCTTTGCCCAAAATAATCCGGCCGCGGAACGGGTTTCCGGCAATGCCGCTGCACCGGCAGCAAGTGCCTCGGAGACCGTAAAGGAAAACGCACCGTCAGCAAGTGCCCCGGAGAACGTAAAGGAAAATGCGCCGGCGGCAGGCACCGACGACAATCTGGAGCCGGTAAAAGCACCGCTGGTGGGAACCTTCTATGCGGCACCGTCTCCGGACGCCGATCCTTTTGTTCAGGAGGGCCAGAAGGTATCCAAAGGGGAAACCCTGTGCATTCTGGAGGCCATGAAAATGATGAACGAATTAACCGCACCGTACGATTTGATCGTTCGCCGCATTCTGGGAGTGAACGGAGAGATGGCGGAATACAATCAGGTGCTTTTCGAGGTTGAAAAATGTTAAAGAAAATTCTTGTGGCAAACCGAGGAGAAATCGCGGTTCGCATCATTCGGGAATGTCAGGACTGCGGAATCCCCGCAGTAGCGGTGTTCTCCGAAGCGGACCGAAATTCCCTTCACACCCTGATTGCGGATGAAGCGGTTTGCATCGGTCCGGGGAATGCCTCCGGAAGTTATCTGAATATGGACAATATCCTGCAGGCGGCCATGTCCACCGGATGCGACGGCATCCATCCCGGGTTCGGCTTGCTTTCGGAGAACGCGGAGTTCGCCCGGAAGTGCCGGGAGAACGACATCAAGTTCATCGGTCCGGATGGGGATACCATCTCCAAGATGGGGGACAAATCCACCGCTCGTCAGATGATGATGAAAGCCGGCGTTCCGGTGGTTCCCGGTTCGGACGGCGCCGTGAAGACGCCGGAAGAAGCCCTGAAGGTAGCGGAACGCATCGGGTATCCGGTGCTGGTAAAAGCATCCGCCGGTGGCGGCGGCCGCGGCATGCGGAGAGCCGACTCTCCGGAAGAACTGCCCACCGCGATGGAACAGGCGGGAATGGAAGCGGCAGCGGCCTTCGGCGACGGCACCGTGTACCTGGAGAAGCTGATCATCAACCCGCGGCACATCGAAGTGCAGGTTTTGGGAGATCAGCACCATAACGTGATTCATCTGGGAGAGCGAAACTGCTCCATCCAGCGGCGGAATCAGAAGATGCTGGAAGAAGCCCCGGCCTTCGGCCTTCAGGAAAGCACCCGAAAGACCCTGTGCGAGGCGGCGGTTGCGGCGGCAAAAGCCTGCGACTACGAAGGTGCCGGCACGGTGGAATTCGTCATGGACGACCGGGAGAATTTTTATTTTATCGAAATGAACACACGAATTCAGGTGGAGCATCCGGTAACGGAAATGGTGACGGGAATTAACATCGTGGCGGAGCAGCTGCGGATTGCCTCCGGCGCGCCCCTTCGGTATACCCAGGATGAGATTCAAGTAAAGGGACATGCCATCGAATGCCGAATCTGCTGCGAGGATCCGCTGAATGATTTCGCTCCGTGCCCGGGAAAGGTGGACTTCGTGCACTTCCCGTCGGGTTTTGGAACCCGGGTGGAGAGCGCCCTGTACAGCGGTGCGGAAATCAGTCCGTACTACGATTCCATGGTGGCCAAGGTCATCGTAAAGGGAGAGAACCGAATCGGTGCGGTGCGCCGCATGAGAAGAGTGCTGGGAGAGACCATCATCCGTGGTCCGAAAACCACCCAGCCGTTACAGCAGATGATCCTATACAACCGGAAATTCCTTCGGGGAAATTACAACACCGGTTTCATCGGAGAGGAGCTGCCGGAGCTGACGGAAATGATTCAGACAGCAGGAATGATAAAGGAGTAAAGAATGAATCCGTTTCAGGAACGAAAGGGTGTAATGAAAGCCATTCACCGGCTGGCTCACGCCAAAGAGCCGGCAGCCAAGATTCGCCGGGACAAAGAACCGGTGGAATGCCGGGCCTGCGGTGAGACCGCTATGCGGGAGGAATGGCGGGACAACCTGTATATTTGCCCCCACTGCGGAAACCACCGGGGGATGACGGCCGCATCGCGGATTCGCATCACCGCGGATTCCGGAAGCTTTCGGGAATTTGGCCGCAGCATTCGCGGCGGCAATCCGCTGGGTTTCCCCGGATATACCGAGAAGATTCAGGGAATGCGGGATAAAACAAATCTCAACGATGCGGTGGTAACCGGAACGGCAAAGATTCACGGACGGCGCACGGTGTTGGTCGTGATGGACAACCGATTCATGATGGGCAGCATGGGCATGGCGGTGGGAGAAAAAGTCACCCGCGCCTTTGAATATGCCACGAAGAAAAAACTGCCGGTCATCGTGTTCTCCACTTCGGGCGGCGCTCGGATGCAAGAAGGCATGATGTCCCTGTTGCAGATGGCGAAGACCTCCGCGGCGGTGGCCAAACACGATGAAGCGGGGCTACTGTACGTATCGGTTATGACTCACCCGACTACCGGCGGCGTTACGGCAAGCTTTGCGATGCTGGGAGATATCCAGCTGGCGGAGCCGGATGCCCTGATCGGTTTTGCGGGTCCCCGGGTCATCGAGCAGACCATCGGGGAAAAGCTTCCAAAGGGCTTTCAGCGGGCTCAGTTCCAGTACGACCACGGATTCCTGGATCGAATCGTGGATCGCCGCGAAATGCGGGATACCCTGGGACGAATTCTGGAGCTGCACGCGTAGGTGATTGAAGGAGCAGCAATGATGATGAAGATAACGGAACGGCGGCCGGCGGATCGGGTGCGGATTGCCCGGATGGAATCCCGGCCGACCACGAAAGAATATATAGAAGCGATGATTGAGGATTTTCTTCCCTTGGGCGGAGATCGGGCCTACTCGGAGGATGAGGCGATTATCGGAGGCATCGGAAGCTTTCACGGAATTCCGGTGACGGTAATCGGCCACCAGAAGGGCCGTTCCCTGGAGGAAAACCTGAAAAGAAGATTCGGCATGCCCAATCCGGACGGGTACCGGAAGGCCCTTCGCCTGATGAAGCAGGCGGAGAAATTTCACCGGCCGATTATCACCTTTGTGGATACTCCGGGCGCATATCCGGGAAAGGAAGCGGAGGAGCGAGGTCAGGGCAGTGCCATAGCGGAATGCCTGAAGACCTTATCCCGGGTGTCTGTGCCGGTGATTTCTGTTTTTATCGGTGAAGGCGGAAGCGGCGGCGCGCTGGCCATCGGTATCTGCGATCGGATGATCATGCTGGAGAACGCCATCTATTCCATCCTGTCGCCGGAGGGTTTTGCCAGTATCCTGTGGAAGGACGGAACCCGGTGGGAGGAGGCCAGCGAAGTGATGCGGCTCACCGCACCGGATCTGAAGAAGATGAACGTGTGCGACGTCATCGTGCCGGAACCGGGAGAGGGAGCGCATGAGCAGCGGCCCTTCGTTTTCGCAGAAGTGGAGAAGGAAGTGGCGCAGGCGCTGACGGAGCTTCAGCGGATTCGCCGAAAGGATATTGCGGAACTTCGGTATCGGAGACTCCGGAACGTGGGACGGGAGCTCCTTCGGGAGAATCCGTGGGATTCAGGAGAAGAACAGGAGTAATTATGGCAGGAATGAAAATCCTCGGATGGGGCAGTGCCCACGGAGACCGATGCGTTTCCAACGAGGACATGAAACAGTATGTGGATACCAGCGATGAGTGGATTCGAAGGAAGACGGGAATCGGCCAGCGGTATTTTGCAGAGAATAAAAGCAATTTGGATATGGCGGCAGAGGCCGGAGCGAAAGCAGTGGCCCATCTGACACCGGAAGAGAAGTCGGAAATCGACGGACTGGTCGTGGCTACTTTTACGCCGGATATGGCGACACCGTCCATGGCGGCGGAAGTGGCGGGTCGGCTGGGCATTTCCGGAAAGGTGATGACCCTGGACGTGAACAGCGCCTGCTCCGGATTCGTGTACGGACTGGTGCTGGCCAACGCGCTGATGAGCAGCGGTTTTCGGCGGATTTTGCTGATTGGAAGCGAGAAAATCAGTCCCATGATGGACATGGAGGACCGGAGAACCTGCGTCCTCTTCGGCGATGCGGCGGGAGCTGTGGTGCTGGAAGCGGATCCGGACGGGGAGTTTGAGCACCTGGAGGGAACGGAACCCAACCACGATATCCTGTGGTGCGACCGATTCGATCCCAATATCCGGATGGCGGGACAGGAAGTGTATCGTTTTGCGGTATCGGCGGTGTCGGAGTGCGGAGAAGAGCTTCTGCGCCGGGCGGGCAGAACCGTCGAGGATGTGGATCGGTATATCTTCCATCAAGCCAACATGCGGATCATTCGAAGTGCCGTTCGGAAGATGGGCATTTCGGAGGAGAAGTGTTTCCTGAACGTGGAGCAGTACGGAAATACCTCCGCGGCCAGCGTAGCGGTGGCATTGGCGGAATGCCTGGAAAGAAAAGAAATCAAGCGGGGAGACCGTATGATGGCAGTGGGCTTTGGGGCCGGACTGACTTACGGCGGTGTTCTCATGACAATCTAAAGGGACAGGAGAGAATATGAAACTGAATCAGATTTTGGGAACGCAATTCCCGATTATGCAGGGCGGTATGGCTCAGGTGGCAACCGGTGCGTTCGCGGCGGCGGTATCCAATGCGGGTGCGCTGGGAATCATCGGCACCGGCGCCATGAACGGCGAGATGATGCGAAAGGAAATCGAAACCGCGAAATCCCTGACGGACAAGCCCTTCGGCGTGAACCTCATGATGATGAATCCGGACGTGGAAGAGATGGCGCAGATCATTGCGGAAGAGAAGCCGTCCGTTGTCACCACCGGGGCGGGAAATCCGGGCAAATATGTGAAGATGTGGAAGGAACAGGGCATCAAGGTGATTCCGGTGGTTTCCTCCGTAGCCCTGGCAAAGAGATTGGAGCGGGAAGGCGTGGATGCCATCATCGCGGAAGGAACGGAAAGCGGCGGCCATATCGGAGAGCTCACCACCATGGTGCTGCTGCCTCAGGTGGCGGATGCGGTTTCCGTACCGGTGATCGGTGCCGGCGGAATCGCTTCCGGAAGACAGATGAAGGCGGCGGAAATCCTGGGTGCAGTGGGCGTTCAGATCGGTACGGTGCTTCTGGGAAGCGAAGAGTGTCCAATCCATGCGAACTACAAGAATGCTCTGATTAAGGCAAAGGACCGCGCCACCGTGGTGACCGGCCGAAGCGTAGGTGTTCCGGTGCGGGTACTGAAAAACGGCATGACCCGAGACTATTTGGAGCTGGAGCAGAGCGGCGCCGAGAAGATGGAGCTGGAGAAGTTCACATTGGGTGCCCTTCGGAGAGCGGTACATGAGGGTGACGTGGACCGGGGATCGCTGATGGCGGGACAGGACGCTTCCTACATCAAGGAAATCCGTCCCCTGCGCGTGATTCTGGAAGAGATGATGAAGGAATACGAGAGCCTGTAGAGATTGCAGATGGATAGAATCGAGGAATGAATATGTACAAAAAATGGCAGGTGCCGATCATTCAGGGAGGCATGGGTGTTGGAATCTCCATGGGCTCCTTGGCGGGAGCCGTTGCCCGGGAAGGTGGCATGGGGGTCATCTCCACGGCGGTCATCGGTTTTCGGGAAGAAGACGCCTGGACCCATCCGGTGGAAGCGGGCATTCGCGCTTTGAAAGAGGAAATTCGAAAAGCCCGGGAAATCTCGGAAGGAAAGGGTGCCATCGCCATCAACGCCATGGTGGTTACCACGGAATACAAAGAGCTGGTGAACGCGGCCATCGAGGCCGGCGTGGATGCGGTTATCTCCGGCGCGGGGCTGCCCCTGGAGCTTCCGGAAATTGCGGAAGACCGGGATGTGATGCTGGCGCCGGTGGTATCCAGCGGCCGGGCGGCGCGCTTGATCGGCCGGGCGTGGAAGAGACACGGCCGGAAACCGGATTTTATCGTGGTGGAAGGTTCCGATGCAGGCGGTCACTTAGGATTCTCCAAGGACGATCTGCTGGCTCACGAGACACAGTCGCTGGAAGACATCGTGAAGGACGTGGCAGCGTTGGATCCGGAAATTCCGGTGTTCGCCGCCGGCAGCGTTTTCGATGCCAAAGACATTCGCCGAATGACCGCCGCCGGAGCGGAGGGCGTGCAGATTGCCACCCGGTTCATCGCTACGGAAGAATGCGATGCCTCCCCGGAATTCAAAAAAGTGATTCTGGATGCGCAGGAGAAGGACCTCCGCATCATCCAGAGTCCGGTAGGACTTCCGGGAAGAGCGGTGGATTCCCCGCTGCTGCAGCGGGTGGACCGGGAAGGCCGCATCGCGCCGAAGCGGTGCCGGAACTGCATTCAGAGCTGCGACCCGAGCAGCACCAAGTACTGCATCAGTCAGGCGCTGATTCAGGCATTCCATGGCAATTGGGAGGAAGGGCTTTTCTTCTCCGGGGCCAACGTGGGCCGAATCAATGGAATGACAACGGTAAAAGAACTAATGGATGAATTGAAGCAGGGCATCTGCCCGGAATAGGGGCGGATTCCTGCAAAGGAGTAAAGCATGAAAACAGCAGTTTTGTTCGCCGGTCAGGGCAGCCAGACCGTGGGAATGGGAAAAGACCTTTATGACAATTACGAAGAGTTTCGCCGGGTGTTCGACCTGCTGACTCCGGAGGAGCAGCAGATTGCGTGGAACGGACCGGAGGAGCAGCTCAGCGACACGGCCTACACTCAGCCGATTCTCTTGGCATTCGGTGCAGGCGTCTATGAGATTCTTCACAAGGACGGCTGGACACCGGATCTGGGCGCCGGACTGAGCCTGGGAGAATACACTGCGCTGACGGCGGCACAGGTGCTGACCCCGAAGGACGGGGTGGAGCTGGTTCGTTTTCGGGCCGAAGAGATGAAGAAAGCCGCGGCCGGTATCCGGCCGGAAATGGTGGCCATCATGGGACTGGATGCAGATCGGGTAAAAGAATGCTGTCTCCGAGCCGGGGAATCCGAAGGGGTTTCCGGCGTGGCGGAGATTACCAACCTGAACTGCCCGGGTCAGATTATCGTTTCCGGTGAAGCCGGAGCGGTGCAGCGGGCGGCGGAACTGGCGCAGGAAATGGGCGCTCGGCGCTGCATGAAACTGAACGTAAGCGGTCCTTTCCACACTTCTTATATGAAGCCGGCGGGGGACGCTCTCCGGGAGCGATTCGGACACGTGGACTGGAACGAACCTGTTTTTACCCTGATGTACAACTTTATCGGGGATGAGAAATCGGAAGGGGACGCGATCCCGGAACTTTTGGTGAACCAGGTATCCTACGGCGTGAAGATGGAAGCCATCATTCGAAATATGCTGGCGGCCGGTGTGGAACGAATTATTGAGATTGGGCCGGGCAGCACCCTGGCGGGATTCGTTCGGAAAATTGACCGGAAGGCGGAGTGCATCAGCATCAGCTCCTGCGAGGATGTGGAGAAGGTGCGGGCGCTGCTGAAGGAAGAGGCGTAGTGATGCGGCGGAAGTGCCGATAAAGGAGAGATTATGAAGCAGACAGCGATAGTCACCGGAGGCAGCCGGGGCATTGGAAGAGCCGTGGCGGTGCGCCTGGCGAAGGATGGAATGAACCTGGTGATCAACTACCGAGGGAACAGCGCAGCGGCGGAAGAGACGGAGCGGCTCTGCCGAGAGCTGGGAGCGGAGGTACTCCTGGTGCAGGGCGATGTGTCCCGCGCAGAGGATTGTGAGAAGCTGGCGGCGCAGGCCAAAGGAGCGTTCGGCCGGGTGGACGTGCTGGTGAACAATGCGGGAATCACCCGAGACGGGCTGTTGGCACGCATGACGGAAGAGGATTTTCGGGCGGTGCTGGATGTGAATCTGGTGGGTCCGTGGAATATGATGAAGGCCGTGAACCGCATCATGATGAAGCAGCGGTACGGCCGAATCGTGAACCTGTCCTCCGTAACGGGGCTGATGGGCAATATGGGACAGACGAATTATGCGGCGGCCAAAGCTGGAATCCTGGGCATGACGAAATCCTACGCTCGGGAAGTGGCCAGCCGGGGAATCACGGTGAACGCCGTGGCACCGGGTTTTATCGATACGGATATGACGGAGGCGATGCCGGAAGGCGCCAAGGATAAAATCGTCACCGAAATTCCAATGGGGCGCACCGGAAAGCCGGAAGACGTGGCGGAAGCAGTGGCTTTCCTGGCGAGCGAACAGGCCGGATACATTACGGGCGAGGTCCTGCGGGTAGACGGCGGAATGGCGATGTAGAGGCAGAGATAAGGAGAGAACAGGATGAAAAGAAGAGTTGTGATTACCGGAATGGGTGCCATTACACCGGTGGGACTTTCCGCAAAGGAGACCTGGACGAACGTTCGGAACGGCGTGGTGGGAATCGCCCCGATTGAGACGCTGGACACCGAAGAGCGGCAGGTAAAAGTAGCCGGCGAGGTCAAGGGCTTCGATCCGACGGAAATCATGGACAAAATGGAAGCCAGACGGAGTGCTCGTTTTACCCAGTTCGCCATCAAGGCGGCGCTGGAGGCTTTTGAGCAGAGCGGTCTGGACATGGCGCAGGAGAATGCCCTTCGCTTCGGTGTAAATATCGGAAGCGGAATCGGTTCCCTGCAGACCATTGAGCAAGAATACCGGAAAGGACAGAAGCGGGGCTTCGACCGAATCTCTCCGCTGTTCGTGCCGATGGCCATCGTGAACATGGCGGCGGGTTCCGTTGCCATCCGCTTGGGATTCAAGGGAAGCTGCACCTGCTGCGTGACGGCTTGCGCATCGGGGACCAACTCCATTGGCGAGGCCTTCCATGCCATCCGGGACGGATACTTTGATGTTATGGCCGCCGGCGGTTCGGAAGCCTGCATCAGCGACCTGGGGCTGGGCGGTTTCACCTCTATGAAGGCACTGACCACGGCGGAGGACCCGCTGCGGGCGTCCATTCCTTTTGACCGGGAAAGAGGCGGCTTTGTCTTGGGCGAAGGTGCCGGCGTGCTGATTCTGGAAGAGTACGAGCATGCAGTGGCAAGAGGGGCGGAAATCCTGGGAGAAATCGCGGGATACGGCGCCACCTGTGATGCTCACCACATGACCGCTCCGCTGGAAGACGGAAGCGGTGCGGCTGCCTGCATGACGATGGCGATGGAAGACGGAAATGTGCGCCCGGAGGAAGTGGGATACATCAACGCCCACGGAACCGGAACGCCGCTGAACGACCGATGCGAAACCGCTGCGGTAAAGCTGGCCTTCGGAGAGTCCGCATCCAACGTGGTGATGTCCTCCACCAAGTCCATGACCGGCCATCTGCTGGGCGGCAGCGGCGGCGTGGAAGCGGTGATTACCGCCAGCATGCTGCGGGATCAATTTGCACCGCCAACGGCAGGCTATCAGGTGCCGGATGAAAATTGCGACCTGGACATCTGTCCGAACGAGGGGAAAGCGGTGGAGACGCAGTACGCGCTGTCCAATTCTCTGGGCTTCGGCGGACACAACGCCACCCTGCTGTTCCGGAGAGTGTAATCATAGAATCAAAGGATAAATGGAGAAAAGATGGAACTGAATTTTGAACAGATTAGAGAGATACTTCCCCATCGCAGCCCGTTCTTGTTGATTGACCGGGTAACCGATCTGGTGCCCGGCGAATCGGCGGAGGCGGTAAAATGCGTCAGCGGCAACGAACCTTTCTTTCAGGGACATTTCCCGGAAAAGGCCGTGATGCCGGGGGTGCTGATCCTGGAAGCGCTGGCGCAGACCGGTGCGGTGGCAATTTTGTCCCTTCCGGAAAACGAAGGGAAACTGGCCTTTTTCGGCGGCGTAAAGAACTGCCGCTTCCGGAGACAGGTGGTTCCCGGAGACGTACTGAATCTACGGTGCTACCTGACCCGCATGAGAGGCAGCGTTGGTTTTGGGGAAGTGGAGGCCACGGTGGACGGCGAGACGGCCGTTACCGGTGAGATTTCTTTCGCAATCGGCGAGGTGTAAGCTATACTGAATCCGTTTTTTCTGATATAATCACGGATGAGGTGAAACAAAATGCTGGAACGAAATTTTCAAAGGGTCTATAACCGATTCAAATTATCATTATACGCCCGGATTTTTAAAGAGGACCGGGACGGGGGAAAGGATTCCCTCACCACACAGGAAGTGATTTCCATGGAAATCATCAACTGCATGAACGAACCGACGGTGAACGAATTCGCCGCCATGGCCACCCTGTCCGCGCCCAATGCGGCGTACCGGGTGAACCAACTGGTGAAAAAAGGCTATATCGAGAAGGTTCAGAGCGACACGGATAAGCGGGAGTTCCATCTCCGGATTACGCCGAAATACGAAGAGGATTACGGAGATATCTTCAACTACATGAACATGGTCTGCCAGCGGATTCGGAAACGCTTTCCGGAGGAAGACGTGGAAAAGCTGGACGAAATGCTGGGCATTATCGTGTCGGAGCTGATGAAGGAAACCGATGTGCTCCGCCTGGTTGCCGGACGAGGCAGCGGTCGGGGAAGCGAGTAGCATGAGAAAGTGAACCGAGTTCGGCCTCGGACTGAAACCGGAAGCCCGACGCAGCCGGATTGACTCGCCAAACGAGTTCAAAACACCCTCCTTTTGCGGGAGGGTGTTTTTATGGGATGAAATCGGCCGGTCTCCGAAAAGGCACCCGGACTTGGTGCAAAGGAAACGAAGGAACAGGGTTTTGCAGGGAATTGTGCACCAAGCCTGCGCCGGCCGTTCGCCGAAAAGGCACCCGGACTTGGTGCAAAGGAAACGGAGGAACAGGGTTTTGCGGGGAATCGTGCACCAAGCCTGCGCCGGCCGGTCTCCGAAAAGGCACCCGGACTTGGTGCAAAGGAAACGGAGGAACAGGGTTTTGCGGGGAATCGTGCACCAAATTCGCGCCGGCCGATCGCCGAAAAGTCTCTCGGACTTGGTGCAAGGGAAACGAAGGAACAGGGTTTTGCGGGGAATCGTGCACCAAGTCCGCGCCGGCCGCACCAAAAAATAACAAAAAGCGTGAAAACACCCGGAGCCTCCGGGTCCGTTCCGCTTTTGTCGGGTCTTGCCGCCAGTCAATATTTCCTCGGTTTTGATGGTTTTAAATTCGCCGCTTCATCCTATTTCCCGGAACTGTCGATTTCTTCCTGGATGTCCTGAACCCTGCGCTGATTCATATCGGTGTAATCCTCGCTAATGCAGGTGTATTCTCGGTTGAAGAAATCGCTGTGAATCATAAAATCCGCTGTGGATCGGTTGTTGGCAAACGGCACATCGTACACATTTGCAATTCGAAGCAGCGCCTTGATATCCGGATCGTGAGGCTGGGCTTCCAGCGGGTCGCTGAAGAAAATCACCATGTCGATTTTCCCTTCCGCAATGCGGGCTCCCACCTCCTGGTCGCCGCCCAGAGGACCGCTCTTCAGCGCTTCTACCGGAAGTCCCGTGTTCTCGGAAATCAGCCGCGCGGTGGTTCCGGTTCCGCAGAGGAAATGCTGTCCCAGAATGTCCCGATTCTTCTGACACCACCGAATCAACGCTTGCTTCTTGTGGTCGTGAGCGATCAGCGCAATCCGCTTCTGCAGGCCGAGTGTTCTTGTAATATCCGCCATGTTTTTTTACCTCCTTATATGCGTTCAGTATAGCACTATTCGGAAAATGTAATATCCCGAAATTGTATTTTTGCAGAAAAATTTCTGTAAAAAAAAGGACGAAAAGTGCGGAGGCGACCGACACATTTCTGTGGAAAACTATTTCTGTTCGTCACATCATTTCTTCACAATGCGACCATTTACAAAACGCGGGATGTGGTAAAATTCTAGTGTATAGAAATGTAGAGTATTGATTTTTTATAGGGAGAATCCATGATTAACAAACTTGTGGGATTGTATTTCAGCCCCTCCGGCGACACCGCGAGGCTGACCAAAAGAGTAGCAGAGGAAATCGCGACGCGCATGGACGACGCCTGCATTGAGAACCTCTCTGTATCATATATCGATTTGCTGCGCAATCCTCTGATGGAGGACTGTACTTTTGATGAGGAAACAATTGTGGTGATTGGGATTCCGGCGTTTACCGGACGGGTGCCCCTGCCTTGTGTTAAGATGATTCAGAAAATGCACGGCAAGAATACCATGACCGTCTGCTTGGTGGATTACGGCAACAGCTCCTACGGAGATGCGCTGTACGAGTTATATACCTTTATGGAGGACCAGGGATTTTCCGTGCTCAGCGCCGGAGCATTCGTCTCCCAGCACGTAATTTTCAAAAAAATAGCGGCGTGCCGTCCGGACGTCCGAGATCTTCAGAAGGTAAAGGAATTCTGTGAGCTTACCTCCCGCAAGCTGCACCGATTCTGCGGCACCATGATTCAAGAGCTGCGGGCGAAACCGGCACCGCTGGACATCAAGGGGTCCATTCCTCACAAAGCCCCTCTGCGCTTGCCGCTGCACCCGACGCCCAACAAGCACTGCACCAATTGCGGAGCCTGTGCACAGATTTGCCCCATGGGAGCCATTAATCTGAGGGATGTGCGAAAGGTGGATGTGCGGAAGTGCATTTCCTGCACCGCTTGCATCCGGGCATGTCCGGAAGGGGCGCGGGATTTTCACGGACCGATGTGTGCGGCTTCCGGCTTGGCGCTGGAGAAGCTGTATAGCAAAAGAAAGGACCCGGAGTGGTTCCTGTAAATATTGAATACAATCTGCGGCAATCGGAAGCCTCCGGTGCTGCGGATTTATTTTTTTATTTATTTTTTTACAAAAATAAACATAAAGCATTGTTAAAAAAACCATTGACAGGAGAAAAACAGGGGTTTAGAATACAAGTATACAATTTTAAAAGAAGGGGGCGCATGGTGCCCGAACAGCGTAAGAGGTAAGAGATATGAATGAAATTAAACTGAACGAGCGGACCCATCTTTTGCAGGAAGAGCCGTACAGCTATCAACTGCAGGATGTGGAAGAGCCGAATTTGATGCGGGAGTTCTTCGAATATACGGAGATTCCGAAAGTTTCGTTCAACTTCCGGCGGAGCCCGTACAATATGCCGGAGAATATATGGATTACGGATACCACTTTCCGGGACGGACAGCAGTCTCGGGAGCCGTATACCGTGCAGCAGATTGTGGATATCTACAAAATGATTTCCAAACTGTCCGGACCGAATGGCATTATCCGGCAGACGGAGTTTTTTGTATACAGCGACCGGGACCGGGAGGCCATCGAGAAGTGCATGGACCTGGGATTGAAGTTCCCGGAGATCACCACGTGGATTCGGGCGAAGAAGGAGGACTTTAAGCTGGTGCACGATATCGGCGTGAAGGAGACCGGCATCCTGGTAAGCTGCTCAGACTACCACATTTTCACGAAGCTTGGAATGACAAGACGGCAGGCCATGGAGCATTACCTTTCCGTAATCAACGATGCCTTTGAGGCCGGCGTGGTGCCGCGGTGCCACCTGGAGGATATTACGCGGGCGGATTTCTACGGATTCGTGGTGCCGTTCGTGAGAGCCATTCAGGAAATGTCGGAGCAGGCGAAGATTCCGGTGAAATTCCGCATGTGCGATACTTTGGGATACGGAATTCCGTATGTGGGAACGGCGCTTCCGCGAAGCGTGCCGGGCATCGTCTACGGCATGCAGAATTACTGCGATGTGCCCAGCGAGATGCTGGAGTGGCACGGCCACAATGACTTCTACAAAGCCGTAGCCAACGCGGCCAGTGCATGGCTGTACGGATGCGCTTCGGTGAATACCACCCTGTTCGGCATCGGAGAGCGTACGGGAAATGTCCCGATGGAAGCCATGGTATTCGAGTATGCACAGCTGAAGGGAACCCTGGACGGGATGGACACCACGGTAATCACCGACCTGGCGAGATACTATGAGAAGAAGATCGGATTCAAGGTACCGCCGCAGACTCCTTTTGTGGGAGAGAATTTCAATGTGACCAAAGCGGGCATTCACGCAGACGGATTGTTGAAGAACGAAGAAATCTATAATATTTTCGACACCAAGAAATTCCTGAAGCGTCCGCCGCTGGTTTCCTTGAACCAGAATTCCGGTGCGGCCGGCGTGGCGCTGTGGATTAACGAATCCTACGGACTGGAGGGAGAACACCGGGTCGGCAAGCACAGTCCGGTAGTGAAATACGTGAAGAGCTGGATCGATGAACAGTACGCGAACGGCAGAATGTCCATCATCAGCGGAAAAGAAGTGGACAAGAAGATTGATGAATTTATCGCCTCCGATATGGGGACAGAAGGAGAACAGTAAAAATGGGTAAGACAATTGCGGAGAAGATTATTGAGCAGCATCTGCTTTCCGGGGAAATGAAGCCCGGGGAAGAGATTGGTCTTCGAATCGATCAGACGCTGACCCAGGATGCCACCGGAACCATGGCGTATCTGGAGTTTGAATCCATGGGCGTGGATCGGGTTCGCACAGAACGGTCTGTGGCTTATATCGATCACAATACATTACAGTCCGGTTTCGAGAATGCGGACGATCACCGGTACATCCAGAGCGTTGCGGCGAAGCACGGCATCTGGTTCTCCCGTCCGGGAAACGGCATCTGCCATCAGCTGCAGTATGAACGCATCGGAAAACCGGGAAAGACACTGATCGGTTCCGATTCCCACACACCCACCGGCGGCGGTCTGGGTATGCTGGCCATGGGTGCCGGCGGAATGGACGTGGCGGTTGCCATGGGCGGCGGTGCGTATTACATTCCAATGCCTCGCATGATTCGGGTGAACCTGAAGAACCGGCTGGGCGACAATGTGAGCGCCAAGGATGTGATTCTGGAAGTGCTGAGACAGCTGTCCGTAAAAGGAGGCGTGGGTACCATCGTGGAGTACGGCGGGGAAGGAATTCAATCCCTCAGCGTGCCGGAACGGTGCACCATCACCAATATGGGTGCGGAGCTGGGGGCCACCACCTCGATTTTTCCATCGGATGAGGAGACGCGGAAGTTCCTTAAAGCCCAGAACCGGGAAGAAGATTGGATTCCGCTGTCCAGCGATGAAGATGCGGTATACGCAGCGGAGTATACCATTGATTTGAGCGAGCTGAAACCGCTGGCGGCATGCCCTCACAGCCCGGACAACGTGAAGCCGGTGGACGAATTGAAGAAAATAAAGGTGGATCAGATTGCCATCGGATCCTGTACCAATTCCTCCTATGCGGATATGTTGAAGGTAGCCAGAATGCTGAAGGGAAAGAAAATCGCCGACGGCGTCAGCCTGGGAATTTCCCCGGGGTCCCGCCAGGTGCTTTCCATGCTGGCGGAGTGCGGCGCTTTGACGGATATGATTGATGCCGGTGCCCGGATTCTGGAATGCACCTGCGGTCCATGCATCGGCATGGGCTTCTCCCCGAATTCCGGCGGCGTGAGTCTGCGGACCTTTAACCGAAACTTCCTGGGCCGCTCCGGAACCAAGGACGGACAGGTGTACCTGGTGAGCCCGGAAACTGCAGCGGCTTCCGCTCTGACGGGATATATCACGGATCCGACGACCCTGGAATCCGTTGGAAAGGTAGAGATACCGGAGCAGTTCCGGATTAACGACAGTGGTTTTATTCCGCCGCTGCCGCCGGAAGAGGCGAAGGATGCGGAAGTGCTTCGGGGACCGAACATCAAGCCGTTCCCGGAAACCCACCCGCTGGAAAATGAAATTCAGGCGGAGGTCCTCCTGAAAGTGGGCGACAACATCACCACGGATCACATCATGCCGGCGGGCGCCAAAGTGCTGCCGTACCGTTCCAACATTCCGAAGATTTCCACTTTCTGCTTCGGCGTAGTGGACGAAACCTTCCCGGAGCGGGCCAAAGCGGCGGGCAAGGGAATCATCGTGGGCGGATCCAACTACGGTCAGGGATCTTCCCGGGAGCATGCGGCATTGGCGCCGCTCTACCTGGGCATTCGGGCGGTAATCGTGAAGAGCTTTGCTCGAATTCACATGGCCAACCTGGTGAATGCAGGGATTCTGCCGCTGGTATTTGAGGACCCGGCGGACTACGATCGAATCCGGCAAGGCGACGTGCTGACCCTTTCGGATATCTTCGAAGGGTTGAAGGAGAACCGGGTGATTCTTCACGCCGGGGAAAAAGAAATTCCGCTGCGAATGGAGCTGGCGGAAAGGCAGAAGGAAATGCTCCTGGCCGGCGGATTGCTGAAATATGCGGCAGCGACGGGTAAGCAGAGATAAAAGGGAAAGAAGGAAAGACAGTGGACTGCGGAGTTGAAAAGGATATTCAGAAAGCGGTAGCGGAATTTGAAGTGCTGCTGCGGGAACAGGTAGCGCGAAATGAACGGATTCGGAAGAGTCGGGAATCCGCCGGAAACGGCAAAGAAGAAGGCCGGGGCGTGACCATCGGTCTGACGGCGGGAGACGGCATCGGGCCGGTCATCATGAAAGAAGCCCGGGCAGTGCTGGAAAAACTGCTGGCAGAGGAACTGGCATCGGGTGAGGTGCGCCTTCGGGAAATCGATGGCTTTACCCTGGAAAACCGGCTGGAGAAGGGACAGACCGTTCCGGACGAAGTGTTGACGGAGATGCGGCAGTGCGACGTGCTGCTGAAAGGACCCACCACCACACCGAACGCATCCATGAATACCAAGAATCTGGAAAGCGCCAACGTGTACCTGCGGAAAACCTTTGATCTGTATGCCAACGTGCGCCCGGTTTCCATTCCGGAGGAGGGCATCGACTGGACCTTCTTCCGGGAAAACACGGAAGGGGAATACGCGTTGGGAAGCCGCGGCATTCGAATCGGCGACTCCTTGGATGTGGATTTCAAGGTGACCACCCGGGAAGGAACCCTGCGAATCGCTCGGGCTGCCTTCGATTTCGCCCGGGCCAACGGAAAGAAGCGAGTGTCCATCGTGACGAAGGCCAATATCATGAAGAAGACAGACGGTGACTTCCTTCAGATTTGCCGGGAGGTGGCGGAGGAATATCCGGAAATCGAGACGGACAACTGGTTCGTGGACATCATGGCGGCCAACCTGGTGAACAAGGATATTCGAAACCAATTCCAGGTGTTCCTGCTGCCGAACTTGTACGGGGACATCATCACCGATGAAGCCGCGCAGATTCAGGGGGGCGTAGGCACCGCCGGAAGCGCCAACATCGGAAGGGATTACGCCCTGTTTGAAGCCATTCACGGAAGCGCTCCGCGCATGGTGGAAGAGGGCATCGAAGGCTATGCCAATCCGGCCAGCCTGATGAAGGCGACGGCGATGATGCTGGCCCACATCGGATATGTGGAAAAAGCGGAACGTCTGGAAAAAGCTTTGGATGCGGCGGATGCGAAGCTGGGATCGAAGATGACCGGACTTCCGGGCGGCGGAACCTGCCGAGAGTTTGCGGACGAGGTGCTGGAGGCGCTGTAGGCAAGGTGTCGGAAATGTTCGCCTTCCCAAAAACTCTTTTTGTGGTACAATATTCCTCGTGAATATAAAGAGGAATGGGAGCGATTGATGATACATAATTTTATCGTGTGCTTAAATGCAGTCATCCCGCTGGTGCTGTACCTGGTGGTGGGAATGCTGGTGCGAAAATACAGCGTGCTGACGGAAAAGGATGTGCGGAAATTCAACAAGATGGTATTCGCGGTGTTTTTTCCGGCGCTGATGTTTGAAAATCTCTATTCGGCGGATATTTCGGAAGCCTTCGACGGACGGCTGATTCTTTTTGCCTGCCTCTTCGTGCTGGCAGTGTGCGGAATCACCTGGGGAATCGTAGTTCGCATGGACATACCGGACCGAACCCGGGGCGCCATGATTCAGGCGGTGTACCGGAGCAACTTCATCCTCATGGGGCTTCCGGTGGCGGAGAACATCTACGGCAAGGGCTGCGTGTCGGTGACGGCGGCGCTGATCATGTTCGTGGTGCCGCTGTACAACTTCTTGGCGGTCATCGTGCTGGAATACTTCCGGGGCGGCCGGGCGAATTTGAAGTCCGTGCTGAAAAAAATCTTGACGAACCCGATCATTCTGGGTGCGGTGGCGGCGATTCTGGCGCTGGCGCTGAACATTTCGGTGCCGTCTGCGGTGAACAAAACCATCTCCGGAATGTGCGATGCCACCACGCCGATTGCCATGATTCTGCTGGGCGCATCCTTCAACAAGAGCAGCGTTCATGCGGGCAAAAAAAATCTTACGATATGCGTTCTGGCCCGGCTGGTCATCGTACCGGCGATTGGCTTGGGGCTTGCGGCGATGCTGGGCGTCCGAGACGTGGCGCTGGTTTCCCTGATTGCCATGATGGCGGCGCCGCCGGCGGTTTCTTCCTATACCATGGCGGAGGCGATGGACTCCGACGGCGAGCTGGCGGGAAATGCGGTGATTTTTGCCACGCCGCTGTCCTGTGTGACCATCTTCCTGTGGCTGTTCCTGTTCAAGAGCTTGGGAATGTTTTAAACAAAAAGTCTGTTTTTCACAGGCTACCTATTGAAAACTGCATTTTTGGCGGAATAGAACGACCGAAGTCAACGAGACGAAAAGAGCTGCGGCGGCAGCTCTTTTTCTATTCCCGATTCCGAGCGCGCGGTCTTCCCTGTTGGCGCCTTGCTCCCCGCAACCCTTTGCGCCTTCGTCAGGCCACGCCAACAGAGGCGCCGTTTCCCCGGCACGCGGCCTCCCCGGTTGGCGCCTTGCTCCCCGCAAGCCCTTTCGCCTTCGTCAGGCCACGCCAACAGAGGCGCCGTTTCCCCGGCACGCGGCCTTTCCGGTTGGCGCCTTGCTCCCCGCAAGCCCTTGCGCCTTCGTCAGGCCACGCCAACAGGGGCGCCGTTTCCCCGGCGCGCAGCCTTTTCGGTTCGCGCCTGCCAGCCGGCAAAGCCAATAAATTCGGTTTTCGAGCGCGAACCCTGGAACGGAAGGAAGCGGAAAAGCAGCCCGGACTCAGGTTCGGTTCGCGCCTGCCAGCCGGCAAAGCCAATAAATTCGGTTTTCGAGCGCGAACCCTGAAACGGAAGGAAGCGGAAAAGCAGCCCGGACTCAGGATCGGTTCGTGCCCGCCGGTCGGCAAAGCCAATGAATTCGGTTTCCGAGCGCGAACCCTGGAACTGGAAGAGGCGGAAAAGCAGCCCGGACTCAGGTTCGGTTCGCGCCCGCCGGCCGACAAAGCCAATGAATTCGGTTTCCGAGCGCGAACCGCCGGCTCGGAATGTGTGAAGCAAAAAACACAGGAATTCCCATCCACTTCCTTGAATGAGTGCTAGGACTCTGTTAAAATTAAATACGTTGAACCAAAACCCGCAAGGGTAAGATATACAAGAAAGAAGGGATAGAAATGACGAAAGTAGATATTTTTTCCGGATTCCTGGGAGCCGGAAAGACGACGCTGATTCGGAAGCTGATTGAGGAAGCTTATGGGGACGAGAAAATCGTTCTGATCGAGAACGAATTCGGAGAAATCGGTGTAGACAAGGGATTCCTGAAGAATACCGGAATTCAGATTAACCAGATGAATGCCGGATGCATTTGCTGCACCCTGGTAGGGGATTTCGGAAAGGCACTGAACGAGGTCATCGAGCAGTACCATCCGGATCGGATTCTCATCGAACCGTCCGGCGTGGGCAAACTGTCCGACGTTATCATCGCCGTGCAGGATCTGGAGAATGAGGAGATTCAGCTGAACGGCTTTACCACCGTGGTGGATGCCAAGAAGGCGAAGATGTATCTGAAGAACTTCGGCGAATTCTACGTGAACCAGGTGGAACACGCCAGCTCCATTATCCTGAGCCACGTGCAGGGATTGAGCCAGGAAAAAATCGATCAGGTCATCGGTCTGCTGAGAGAACACAATACCGAGGCATCCATCGTGACCACGGATTGGAAGGAAATCAGCGGCAAGAAGATCCTGGAAACCATGGAACAGAAGAAGACTTTGTCCGCGGAGCTGGATCACCTGAGAGAAGAAGCACATCGGGAACAGGAAGAGCACGAGGCGGAGCACCATCATCACGATCATGACCATGAGGACCATGACCACGAAGAGCACGAGCATCATCACGACCATGACCATGAATGCGGCTGCGGTCACCACCATCATCACCACCACCACGGTCACGATGCGGACGAAGTGTTCGATGAATTCGGTGTTACCACTGCTCACAAATACAGCAGAGAGCAGATTGAATCTGCTCTGGAAGCCATCCAGAACGAAGCGGAATGCGGACAGGTACTCCGTTCCAAGGGTATCCTGGAAGGTACCGACGGCAAGTGGTACCAGTTCGATTACGTTCCGGGCGAACCGGAAGTGCGTGAGGGCGAGCCGGAAGCCACCGGCATGATTTGCGTCATCGGTGTGGGTCTGGCACAGGATCACATCAAAGAGTTGTTTGGATTATAATAGCAGAGGAAAATTATGACAGTAAGATTGGAAGATCGTCAAGCCCGAGAACTGCCGGTATATCTTTTTACCGGATTCCTGGGCGGCGGCAAAACTACTTTTATTCAAGATACACTGAACAGCCCGGACTTCGATCCGGAGGTGCCGACGTTGTTGTTGGTCTGCGAAGAGGGCGAGGCGGAATACGATATCAGCGCATTCGCAAGTCCGGAAAACGTTTTCGTGGAATACATCGATGACGAGGCGGATTTGACGCGTATGGCATTGCAGAAGCTGGAGAGCAAGTATCGGTTCGACCGGATTTTGGTGGAGTACAACGGCATGTGGATGCTCCAGTCCCTGTTTGCCAGCCTGCCGCCGAACTGGATTGTGGCGCAGGAGATGCTGTTCGTGGATGCCACCACGTTCCTGATGTACAACCAGAACATGCGTCAGCTGTGCTTTGACAAAATGCAGACCGCGGAGCTGGTGGTGTTCAACCGCTGCACCAAGGGGTTTGACAAAATGCCGTTCCACAAGGAGGTGCGGGTGGCGAACCGGAGATCTCAAATTCTCTACGAGTACGGTCCGTACGATGTGGAGCCGGATGATATCGAGGACCCGCTGCCGTTTGACAAGACCCGCTCCCAAATCACCATTTCCGATGATGATTACGCGGAGTGGTACCGGGATATCAACGAGAACGAGGACGATTACGAGGGCAAAACCCTGACCCTGAAGGGTCGCGTGGCCATGGCGGAGGACCTGAGCACGAAGGGGCGTTTCGCCTTCGGCCGTCACGTGATGACCTGCTGCGTGGAGGATATTCAGTTCGCCGGATTGATGTGCATTTACGCCAATGCGGACGATTTCAAAACCGGCGATTGGGTGGAAATCACCGCCAAAGTCCGGGTAGAATATGAGGAAGCCTACGGTGAGAAGGGCCCGGTGCTTTACGCCAAGTCGGTAAAAGCATGTGCGCCGGCGGATCCGGAAGTGGCCACGTTCTAGAAAAACAGGAGGCGCTGCCGAGCCATAGAAGCGGTCGGCCGCACTGAAGAAAAAAGGGAAGACCTGAAAAAAGAAGATTGAAAACAGCGGTGTGCTACAGGTGAAATGCCTGTTGGCGCACCGCTGATTTTGTATAAAGGGAATGTTTTTTATGCGCCGGCGCGGGATTTGTGTGAAGATTTTGCTCCCCGAGACGGAACTATAAGACCTAGCGGGGATGGGGGAGCAAACCGCGCCTCGGAAAACCGGCCGGTCCTGTTGGCGCCTGACTCCTCGCAAGTCTTTGATTTTTCGTCGCGGGGCACCACGTCATTGGGTCCGCGAGGCCCACCGGTCGCCGGCCGGCCTCTCTCGGGCCGCGCCCACAATGATGAAGAGGTGCGTTCCCATGCCGCCGTCGGCATTTTCCATCGCGGCTTTTTTCGAGTCCTTATCAAAGCCCTTGAAAATCCAGGTGCCGCCGTCCACCTTTACCTCGGTTTTGGCCGGCGCGATGGCCTTGATGTCGGTGTCCCGTCCGTAGCCGGCGGGATCCTTCGGAAGCAAAGCCGTCACTTCTTCCGGCAGTTCTTTGTCGGCGGTAAGACTTTTGAATTCGTATTGAACCGTAAACTGTTTAAATACCTTCTCGAACACGGCGGTGTACACCGCACCCTCCGTGGCATCTTTGATGGTCGGACTCCAGCCTTTAAAAATATAATCGTATTTCTCATCCGATGCTTTAGTGGCGTCCGGCAAGATGATATCTTTGGCGGTGGTGCCCAGCGGGTAGTACGATTCTTTATACACCGTGGATCCGTCTTCATTGGTGAATTTGATGTGTACCAGAGACGGATTTGCGGCGGCAATTAAAGCCACCTCTCCGGAGCCGTCAATGCTGGCATAGCCGGTGTATTCCTTGCGCGTCGCCTTCTCTTGCTCGGTGTACCGAGAATTTGTTCGTGGTATTCTCTGTGACGGTGCATCCCTTGATATTCATATTTGTATAGTAACCGTAAGATGCAATTCCGGCACCGGTCGCTGCCTTATTTTCTTTGACGTTCGTGGTTTCGATGGAAGCTGCTGCCGGCGATTTCAGCATGGACACCAGCACGCCGCCACCCATTCCGTCCGAGGTACCAGCGGTGTTGTCCGATATTTGAGCGTTTTTAACATACAGTCCCGGCTTTTTCGAAGCGCCTGCAGCAGGTGTGTCGGCGCAAATCGCATTTGCAAACGCATAATAGTAAGCGGATGCAAAAACACCGCCGCCGAAATAGTTGTTTCCTTCTCTTCCCGAAAGGGTCATACCCGAGTACATATTGCAGGTGCCCTCAATATTCAGCATGTCCGGCGCATCGTTGTTCATACCCTCTGCGCTGCGGATGTTCAGGACGTTGCCGTCCGTCGAACCCAATGTCAATTCCGCCCCCTTGGTCACCTGGATGGAACCGTACACTCCCATTGTCAGTGTATGGCCATTGCTCAGAATGGTCGCTTTGCGGGACGAGTCGATGGAAAAGCCGTTGCGGAAAAATCGACGGTCAGCTCGATGGTATATTCGCTGTCGGAATCCTTGTTGACCCGAGCAATCGCTTCCTCGAATTCCTTTTGGTTCGATACGCGGATGACGTTGGACTCCGCGGCAGATGCGGACATCGGCACGAAGCAGAATATCGTGATCAGCGTAAGGATAAGGATTGCAGTTCTTTTTTCATTTATATCCCCGGAAGATGTAGCGTTAATTTTTCGAAATTTAGATCCACCCGTGACTCTTCAGGATGAACAGCCAGAAGGTGAGAGAAAAGGCGGAAAGCAGGGTGGTGAGCATCACCGTGCTGATGGTAAGGTCTCCTTTGTGCCCCATGCCCTTTGCCATGACAAAGCAGCTGATGGTGGTGGACGAACCGCACATCACCAGTGCCGCCACCAGCAGGTCATTCCGGAACCCCAGATGAACTCCTAATGGCAGGAACAGGGCACACAGACCGAACAGCTTGATAAAAGTACTGACCAGCGCGGGAACGGCAGACTGCCGGGCTTTCTCCCACTGAAAGGAAGCACCCATGGCGATGATTCCCAGCGGGGTAGCGCAGCGACCCACGTAGTCCACGGTGGTATCGCCGATGGTCGGAAGCGGTAGGCACAGGAGAGACCATGCAAAACCCAAGAGAATGGATAAAATGATAGGATTGGTGAGAATCCCGTGAAGGGTTTTGCGGAGGAGCATCGCGTCCAATTTCCCTCGGTTCGGCCGGTACATCTCCAGGATGATCACCGCCGCGATGTTGTAGATGGGCACGGCACCGATGACCATCAAAGGCGCCATTCCCACGTTGTGATACAGATTTTGGACCACCGCAATGCCCAGAATGGTAGCGCTGCTGCGATAGGACGTCTGAATGAACTCCCCTTGGATGCTCCGATCCTTCAGAAGATAGGAAACTCCGGTGCAGATCAGGATGCTGGCCAGCGTGGCCAAGGCGCAGTACACCACGTAAGCGGTATTCCAGTTTGTCCGATAGTCCGTCCGGTACATGTCGTGAAAGAGCAGCGCCGGAAGGCAAACCCGGAACACCAGCGTGTTGAGCCGCGCGGTAAAAGCATCATCCATCAGCTGAATTTTCCGGAGAAACATCCCAAGAAGAATCAGAAAAAAGATGGGCACCGTCGCGTTAAGACAAAAAATCAGATCATTCAGCATGCGTTAAAAACTCTAGTCCTTCCATACAAAATGGGCGTCTCCGGCTTCCCCGCCGTCAATCAGCAGGTTCTGCCCGGTCATGAAGCGATTCCGTACTCCGACGAAATAGATCCATTCTGCGATTTCCTCCGGCGTCGCCCAGCGTCGAAGCGGCGTCAGCGCCATGATTTGATTCCACAGCTCCGGATCCTCCATCACCGGTCGGTTCAAATCCGTCAGAACCCCGCCGGGATCGATGCTGTTGCACACCGCCCGAGGCGCCAGACGAAGCGCTGCGTTCTTCGTATAGGTGAGAAGTCCACCCTTGCTGGCCGCATACTCCGGAAATTCCGACCCTGTATGAGCGCTGGCGGATCCCACCATCACCACCGCCCGAATCCGCGGGTTGGCGATGGCATATTTTTCCGTAATTCGAATCGTCCCCATCAGGTTGATTTCGATATCCCTTCCGCTGTCCTGAACGCCCGCATTGTTGATGAGAATTTCCGGCTGCACATCCTCCGGATAGGCATCCGCATCGCAGATATCCAGAATCTCATGGCGATAATTGGGTTGTGCGAGGGCAGGGGGCTTCCGGTCGAAACCCACCACCGAGTGACCCCGCTCCAGAAAATATTCCGCCGTGGCCCGACCGATACCGTCGGACGTGCCGGTAATCAGAATGTCCATGGCAAACTCCTTTTATCACATTCTCCTAAAAACAATTTACGCGAACTGCGCCGTTTTCCGGCAATACTGCAGGTACGGTTCGCCTACTTTTTCCGCTTCCCACTGCAGGCTTACCCGATAGCCGAGCGGGCTGAACACCACTTCACACAGCAGTTCCATTACGGCGCCGGTGAGGGAGCAGAAGAACACCTGCACCGGGGTCCAGCCGAAGAAGTGGTAGGACACCACCAGCGCGAAGGTGAGGTTGTCGATGAACTGCGCGATTATCGTGGAGGTGAAAGAGCGGATGGCGAAATCCCGGTAGCTCGTGTTCCGGAGCCTTTTGCCCAGGAATGAGTTGATGCCGGCGTTGCAGATGGAAGAAAGGAACATGGCCAGGCTGCTGCCCAGAACCACGTACCAGGCCCCGCCGATGGTGGCGTTCAGCGCGTCGTTCACCTGCATGCTGCCGGTGGAATAGTATTCCCCCCACATGCCCGGCGTCATGGTCAGCACCTTGAAAATCAAGCTGGCACCCAGGTTGATCACCAGAGCCAGAATGGCGATTTTCGCCGCCGCCTTTCCGCCGAAGCGCTTGCACAGCATATCCATGCACAAGAAAGATACCCAGCTCAGTGCGAAACCGCAGTCCAGTGCCAGATACTTAAACGAAAACAGCTCCTTGTTGGCCAGAAGGTTCATCATGATGACGCTGACCACGAAAAGAGATGTTACGAGACTGGGAACGTTGCGAAGAAGGATTCGGTAATCCTCCAGTTCCCCTTTGATCCATTTTTTCATAATAGTACTCCTTTGGTTTTGATATTTTACAAGCAGGATATCGGACCCGAACTGCTTGATGGGAATGTCTTCCGGCAGAGGCGATCTCCGCCGAAAACACGTACGCTCTATTGTAATCCCAAGGGCGCCGGATTGCAAGGGTAAGAGGATTGAGATATAATAAAAATAGTTTAACGTAATGCAAAAGCGACCGGAAAGGAAGGCAAAAAAGTGAAAATCTTTGTATATACCCTGAGAGAGTTCGACGAACTCCCTTTCTTTGAAAAATTTTCGAAACAGTACGGTGTGGAATTCGGCTACACCACCCAGTCCCCGGGACCGGAGAACTACCATCTGGCGAAAGGCTACGATGCCATTTCCATCATCACCACTCCGACCCCGGCGGAGATGATCGATGCCATGAAGGAGAACGGCGTAAAGGTCATCTCCACCCGCACCATCGGATACGATCACATCGACGTGAAGCACGCCTTTGAGGTGGGGATGGGAGTCACCAACGTCACCTATGACCCGGCCTCCGTGGCGGATTACACCATCATGCTGATGCTCATCGCCTGCCGGAAGCTGCGGTACATCATGGATAAGGCCAACGTACAGGATTACACCCTGAAGGGCAAACTGGGCCGAGAAATCTCCAAGAGCACCGTGGGCGTCATCGGCACCGGCCGAATCGGTCAGACGGTCATCGAGCACCTGTCCGGATTCGGATGCCGAATTCTGGCCTATGATATCTTCCCGAAGGATGCGGTTCGGCAGCATGCGGAGTACGTGGACCTGGATACCCTGTACGCCGAAAGCGACATCATCACCCTCCACGCACCGGCGCTGGAGGACAATTACCACATGATCGATGAAACCGCCTTCTCGAAAATGAAGGACGGGGTCATCCTGGTGAACTGCGCTCGGGGCCAGCTGGTGGACACGGAGGCCATGATTCGCAACCTGTCCAACGGAAAAATCGGCTTTGCCGCCCTGGATGTTATCGAAAAGGAACTGGGCATCTACTACAAGGATCTGTCCGGCACCATCATCGACAATCCGGAGATGGCCATCCTCCGCAGTTTCTACAACGTCTTCTTCTCCCCGCACACCGCCTTCTACACGGAGGAAGCGGTAGCTAACATGGTGGAGAATTCCATTCTGGGAATTCAGGCCTACCTGAAGGGAGAAGATCATCCGTTTATTGTAAAGAAGTACTAATCGGCTGAGCGTTTCTGTAAAAGGAGTTAGCGATGAACATCATTGAAGCGATACAGCGGAGGCATTCCGTCCGTCAATATCTGGAAAAAGAAATCCCGGAGGAAATCGTGGAACGCCTGCTGGCCGCCATGCGGGCCTGCAATCAGGTAGGGGGTCTGCACATGCATCTGGTGCTGCACGAGCCGGAGGCCTTCTCCGGACTCCGGTCCAAAGCCATGCGGTTTCGCGGCGTGGAGAATTACATCATTCTGGCGGGGGAGAAAGACGATACTCTGGAAGAACGGTGCGGCTATTACGGCGAAAAAGTGGTTTTACTGGCCCAGCAGCTGGGACTGAATACCTGCTGGGTGGGTTCCACCTTCAAGAAAAAACCGGAATGCTACAACTTGGCACCGGGAGAGAAGGTGGTGGCGGCCATCGCCATCGGCTACGGCGCCAACCAGGGGAAGAGCCGGAAGAGCAAGTCCATGTGCGACGTGAGCGACGGCACGGAGGTGAGCCTCAGCGTTCCGGAATGGTACAAGAACGGCGTGCTGGCGGCCATGATGGCACCCACGGCCATGAACCGGCAGAGCTTCTACTTCGAGCGGTTCGGAAACGTGGTTTCCGTGGAAGCGGGAAAGGGTCCTTTCACCAAGGTGGACCTGGGCATCGTGAAATGCCATTTTGAAATCGGCGCCGGAAAGGATAACTTCCAATGGATGCCGGAGGATATGTAACATTAAAAACAGGAGAAAGGTGTGGAGACAACAAATAAGAAGAAAAAGGGAGCGATTAAGCTCATTGCCTTCGTTCTAATCGTATTGCTGATTGTGGCGCTGAATCATTACTACGGGTGGTCGGATATCTTTTCCGGGGATGACTGGTACGGAAACCTGCAGCAGATGGTGAAGACCAATTTTCTGCAGGCAGCCCTAATCTACATCGTGGTGATGGTGATTGCCAGCGTGGTGCTGGCGGTGCCGGGAGTGACCTTTGCCATCATCGCCGGGGCGATTTTCGGTCCCTGGTGGGGCACGCTGCTCTGCGTCCTGTCGGCCACCTTGGGGGCGATTGCCGCCTTCCTGGTAGGGCGGTTCTTTTTGCAGGACAGCCTGCGGGATCAAATTGTAAAGAATCGCTACATCAACCGATTGCTCTTCGATAAGAGCACCAAAAATGAGATGATGGTGCTGATGATCACCCGGCTGGTGCCGCTGTTTCCGTACAACCTGCAGAATTTCGCTTACGGGATTACGGATATCAGCTTGGGAAAGTATTCCCTGGGCACCTTCGTGTTCATGATCCCGGGGGTGGCCATGTACACCGTGGGAACTTACGCCCTCACCGGTGCGTCCAACAAGTTGCTGTATATCGGTCTGACCGCGGCCATTGTGGTGGCGGTGATGGTGCTGAGCAAAACCCTGCGGAAGAAATACGTGCCGGAAGAGGAGGCCTCCGATGAGTAAATTCGAAAAATGGGACGAGACTTGCTCGTTGGAATCCCTGCAGAACATAGCGGATGCCTGCGTGCACTGCGGAAAATGCCGGGAGAACTGCGCATTCTTGGACAAGTACGAGATGGATCTGGGAGATGTGACGAAATTACAAGAACATGTTTATGGGTGCTTTCTCTGCGGTAACTGCGACCGGGTGTGCCCGGCGGGAATTTCCGGCAGGCAGCTGTTTCAGAATCTGCGGCGGATGCAGGTGCGGGACGGAAAGCTGGAGGAGAAACCCTATTCCTTCGTGCTCAAGGAAAAGAAGGATTACAAATTCCGGAATTACCGAAATGCCACGGCGGGGCGGGTGCTGTTCCCGGGCTGCAACTTCCCTTCGATGTTTCCGAAGACCAACCGGAAAATCGCGGACCTGTGCAAGGCCAAGGGCATCGGAACGGTGTACGACTGCTGCGGAAAGCCCATTGCGGAGCTGGGGCTCTACCGGGACGAGGAGCGAATCGTGAACCGAATCAGCCGGGAACTGGAGAGCCGGGACATCGGCGAGGTGATTACCACCTGCCCGAACTGTTACTATTTCTTAAAGGAACGAATTCCTCAACGGGTGAAATCCATCTACGAGGTGCTTCCGGAGTTGGTCCCGGAGATTTCCGTGCCGAAGGATATCGAGATTCAGATTCCGTGCCCGGACCGAATCGATCGGGAATGGTACGACGGCATTTGCAAACTGTTGGGATATGAGCTGGCAGTGACTGCGGCAGAACAGTGCTGCGGTCTGGGGGGCATGGCATCGGCAGAGGAGCCGGAGCTGGCAAAAAAATTCGGCGAAGGGCTGACTTCTTCCGGGCTTCGGAATACCACGTTCTGCGCTTCCTGTGCCGGACAGTACGCTCGAAACGGAAAAGAAATTCGCCACGTGCTGTCCCTGCTCCTGGGGATGGAGGAGGCGCCGACAACGAAGACCTCTTATCTGAATCGGGTTAAGACGAAATACAAATAGAAATAAAAAAGGGAGAATGCGATGATGGTGCATTTTCCCTTTTGATTTCCGTTATTTTCTTTTCTTGAACTCTCGCCACATATCAATTGCGAAGGCGATGGCGATGCCTGCAAAGAGAATTTCCCTTACGTGGCTCTTTCCGCCGGTCGCCGCAAAAGAGCATACCGGTACGGCAGCCATTACCAGTGCCATGGTGAGAAGCGTAAAGATATGAGTAAATTGTTTTTTCATAATAATCCACCTTTCGTATACTATTATGTATCATATAGGTGATTCGAAAAGAAGTCAACCGAAAGATCTCCGTGAGGGCGAAAATAAAATCAAAAAAGAAAAACAGAAGCGATAAGAACGGCGTCACTTCTGTTTTTTTCTTATATGGTTATTTTGTAGAGGTTTGTTTATTACAATATGATAATACTATACGGGGAATGTTTTGTAAAATTAATAGTTATAAATCTAACAATAAAAAATAATAAATGATTTACGAAAACCAAATGGGATATTCAGAAAATCGAATATCTTCTCAAATTCAAGTATATCAACATTTTCAACGGTCTATTGAATTTCGCGTTTGTTTTTGATATTATAAATTTTGAAAGGTATAAGGAGAACGTTTATGGAAATTCGTAATATAGTAACATTTGTCAAAGCGACGGAAATGCAGAGTTTTACCAAGACGGCAGCACAGCTGGGGTACTCTCAGGCGGCGGTGACGGTACAGATCAAGCAGCTGGAAGACGAGCTGGGTACGCAGCTGTTCGATCGAATCGGTCGAAGTGTAAAGCTGACCCATTCCGGCGAAAAGTTCATGCCATATGCACTGCGGCTGCTGAAATCGGTGGAAGAGGCGGCGTCGTTCATGAAAGAAGACGATGAGCCTTCCGGCACACTTCGCATAGGTGCCAGCTCGTCCTTTTCGGCCGGAATTCTTCCGGGAATTCTCCCGGGTTTTCACGAAAAATATCCGAAGGTTGACGTGGTGATCAAGACATCCGATATGCTGACCTCCACATTCGATCTTCTTCGTCAGAACGAGTTGGACTTCATCTTTACCTTGGAGCGGAAACTGATTTCTGCGGACTTCGTCAGTGTGGCGGAGCGGAAAGAGGATATCGTGTTCGTCACGAATCCGGACAACCCGCTGGCTGCCATGAAGAACGTACCGCTGGAACGGGTGGTTCGGGATAACTTCATCACTTCCGACCGAGGTGTCAGCTACGGCCTCTACATGGAAGAGGCTTTGGCCGAGCGGGGAATCAACTATCATCCGAGCCTGGAAATCGGCTCCACTTCCGCTATTATCAACATGATCTGCCAGGGGAAGGGCGTGTCCTTCCTGCCGAAATTCTTGGCGGACGATCCAATCAATCACGGCGCATTGGCCATTATCGATACGGAAAAGCTGGAGATGCAGATGTGGACCCAACTGATTCGCCTGAAGAACAAGTGGATGAACCCGGTGATGAAGGCGTTCGTGGACTACCTGCGGGAGAACTTCCATCAGCTGACGTAGTGTCGGGATGATACATTGAAACGAACCGGAAATCTATGCAATACAAAACGAGAGGAAAACGGCTTTACCGATTCCCTCTCGTTCTTTTTTTACAAAAATTCGTTCGTGCCGAAATTATTCAGCGATAACGGTACCAACGCAAGCTCTGCCGGTGCATGCAGCGTTGCCTTCGTCTGTGTCCAGATGAACAACGGAAACCGGTCCGCCGATTCTTACGATAACGTCGCCGAATACCAGAGCTCTCTTCTTGCCGGTGTCGATCTTCAGATCAACGTTCTGGTTCTGCTCAACGCCCAGCTTAGCAGCGTCTTCCTCGGAGAGGTGAACGTGTCTCTGAGCAACGATGCAGCCTGCTTCGGTCTCAACGGAGTTTCCGTTCTCAGCAGTCAGCTTGATTCCCGGTGTGCCTGCCAGATCTCCGGACAGTCTGATCGGAGCATCTACGCCCAGGGAACGAGCGTCTGTAGCAGCCAGCTCAATCTGAGTGCCTTTTCTAGCCGGTCCCAGAATTGCAACTCTCTCCATGGATCTCTTCGGTCCGGTGATGGTCAGTCTTTCTTCTGCAACGAAACCGCCTGCGATTTCCTTCTTAACCTTCAGCTCATAACCTGCACCAAACAGTTTCTCGATGTCCTCCTGGGACAGGTGCACGTGGCGAGCACTTACTTCAACATTTACATCTAATGTAGCCATTGGGATAACCCTCCTTTATCTTAACAAAATCTACCTACTCCATTATATGCAATGGCGAAACCTTTGTCTAGATTGTTAAATGCGACTAACCAAAAGTTTTCTTAAATGGGGGGGTATAATCTGCGAAAGAACTTGTATTGAAACCCCGACTATGATAAAATTATTCGGCTATGGATATAAATGAGATGTATATGCGAGAGGCACTGCATCAAGCGGAAGCGGCGGCGGAAATCGGAGAAGTCCCGGTGGGCGCGGTTGTGGTGCGAGATGGAGAGATTATCGCAAAAGCATATAACCATGTAGAGACCGACCGAAATTCATCCGGGCATGCGGAGATGCTGGCCATTCGGGAGGCGGAGCGGGTGCTGGGAAGCAAGTGGCTGACCGGCTGCGAGCTGTACGTCACCTTGGAGCCCTGTGCCATGTGCGCCGGCGCCATGGTTTTGGCACGGTTGGATTGCTTGTGGATTGGTGCGATGGATCCGAAGAACGGAGCTTGCGGCTCTGTATTCAATGTGGTACAGGAGGAACGGTTGAATCACCGAATGGAGGTGGAGACGGGAATTCTGGAGGCGGAGTGCGGACAGATTCTGTCGGACTTCTTTCGGAACATGCGCGCGGTGAAGGCACGGAAGCGAAAACTTTTCCGGCAGAGAATGACATCGCCGGACAATACTGATGGAGGAAACAATTGATGAAGAGAAAAGGCCTGATTGCACTGCTGGCAGCGGTGCTGGTAACAATGAGCATGGCATTCGTTTCGGCGGATGAAAGCGATTTTAAATTGGTGAATTCCTATCCGAAGGATGGACAGACCAATACTTCCATTGAGAACGTCGGCGTGAAGCTGCGTTTCAACCGGGAGCTGGCCGGCGAAAAGGCACAGAAGAACAACGCGAAGTGCGTAAAGATTGTGGACCCGAACGGCAAGGAAATTCCGATTAAGGTGATGAGCAGCAAGGCGGACAAGGGTCTTCTGCTGGTTCTGGGTGACAGCAACAATAAGAAATTCAAGGTTGAGAACAACGCGAAATACAAATTGGTAATTTCCGAGAATCTGATGGACGATCAGGGTGACCGCCTGGGCAAGGAGACCACCCTTTCTTTCACGACTTTCAATCAGCGCCTGAACATGATGATTAACATGGGCATGATGTTCCTGATCTTCGGTGGTATTACCGTGATGACCATTCGAAATGCCAACCAGCAGCAGGAAAAGAAAAATAAGAAGGACGAGAAGGAAGAGGTCGCTTTCAATCCGTACCACGAAGCAAAGCGCACCGGCAAGACCGTGGAAGAGGTTATTGCAGAGAACAAGAAGAAGGAAGAAAAGGCCGCAAAGAAGGCAAAGCGGAAGAACAAGAACGGAGAAGCCGAGTACGTGAAGGATTATCAGCTGAAGCTGAGTGAGATTCTCCCGAACGTGTACAGCGTTTCCGCACCGCGTCCGATTTCTACTGCGGGCGGTAAATATATTTCCTCACACGGTCCGACGGCAAAGGCGGCGAAAGCGGCGAAGAAGTTCGGCAATCGGAACCAGAGATAGTATTTTTTGAAAGGAATGCCCTTGGCATTCCTTTTTTGTAAGCAGATTCCGAATCAGGAGGGAAAAGCATGAATTCATCTATCACCATGAACGCCTATGCGAAGATTAATCTTTCGCTGGAAGTACTCCGGAGACGTCCGGACGGATATCACGATATTTTGTCCTTTATGCAAGATCTTGGACTTCACGATGTAGTGACTATGGGACTTACGGAAGAGTCCTTGGGTATTTGCATGCAAAAATTTCCTTCAAACAATTGCTTTATCCAGGGTGTTCGTGTAAAATTTTGTATGAATTACAGTGCAATTTCCCTGGGATCGGACAACTTGGCGTACCGGGGAGTGGAAGCGGTGCTGAAGGCATTGCCGGAAGACGGAAAACGACCGGAGGAACTGTATCTCTTCGTGGATAAGAAATTGCCGGTAGCGGCAGGCATTGCCGGGGGAAGCGGCAATGCGGCGGGATGCATGTTGGCGACCAATGCCCTTTGCGGAAACCCGTTCTCGCTGCGGGAACTGATGGTGCTGGGGGCATCGGTGGGAGCGGATGTACCGTTCTCGTTGATGATGAATGCGCGAAAGAACAGAACGGTTTTTTCGGAATTGCCGGGAATTGAAGAAGCTTCAGTAGCTGCAGAGATTGAGGGAATCGGCGAAATTGTTCGGCCGACGGAACCGAAACCATACGGAGTGATTCTGATGAATCCGGGAATCGGAGTATCTACGCGAGAAGTGTACGAAGCATTGGATGCTCAAACCGGACGTTCGGTGGAGGAGAAACTTTTTTTTAACCGAATGGAAGAATACACACTGAAACAGTATCCGGAAGCGAAAGCGCTAAAGGATGCCATGGAGGCAAATCTCCGGGCGGACCGGGTGCTGATGAGCGGCAGCGGCCCCACAATGGTTGCATACTATAATTCGATGGCACAAGCCGAATCTGATTACCGAATGGCGAAAGATGCCCCATGGATTCGGGACAACTGGAAGGTATGGTACACAGAAAGTGGAGAGATGTATGATGAACATTGATTTGCAGATTCAGAAGCCGTTGCGAGAACTAGTATATCTGGAACTCAAACACAAAATCCTTACCGGCGAGATTCAAGCCAGAACGCGTTTGATGGAAATCGATCTGGCGGAGAGAATGAATGTCAGCCGGACACCGATCCGGGAGGCCATTCGAGAGCTGGCGACGGATGGACTTGTGGTGATTGAACCGAGACGGGGTGCGTACGTATCGGATATTTCAATCCAGAACATGCTGGATATTTTTGAGGTACGAGAAGATTTGGAAGGTCTAGCGGCCGGTCTGGCGGCACAGCGGATTACAGAGGAAGAGAAGCTGGCACTGAGCAAGATGCACCGGCTGTATGAGATGGCCGTGGAAGCCAGAGATAAAGAGGAAATCGTGGAATACGACGAGAAGTTCCATAATTTCATCGTTCGCTGCAGCCGAAACAACGTGCTGATTGAGCTGAGCCGTCAGGTGCAGGAACTGTCCATGCGGTTCCGGTATCTCTATTATGATGACGGAACCGTATTCGAACGGATTCCGAAGGAACACAAGCATGTTATGGAAGCAATTGTTGCCGGTGATGCGGAGAAGGCGCGCCGGGAAGCAGAAGCGCATATCAAAGACCTGAAGCAGTTCATCATTGGGCTGGACAAGGTCACAAGATAGATTAAAAGAAGGAGGAAGGTTGCTATTTCAGGGAAATTTTGCGGGAGGTGATGAGATAGGAAAAATTCGCAAGGGTTATGAAATGTATGAAATGATGGTTTTTTGAAAGGAGATTACTTTGAATAAGGATAAGAAAGGCTATCTGATACTGGCGGATGGCACGATTCTGGAAGGTCGAAGGTTCGGAGCGGAACGGGATTCTATCGGCGAACTGGTCTTCACCACCGGTGTGGAAGGCTATGTGGAAACGCTGACGGACCCGAGCTACTGCGGACAAATTGTCATGCAGACATTTCCGCTGATCGGAAATTACGGAATGATGGAAGAAGATTTCGAGGGCAAATGCGCCCTGAAGGGATATGTGGTTCGGGAATACTGCGATACCCCATCCAACTTCCGCTCGGAATATGATCTGGATACATTCTTGAAAAACAACGATGTGCCGGGTATTTGGGGCATCGACACCCGTGCGCTGACCCGGAAAATTCGGGAGCACGGCGTAATGAACGCAGTCATCTGCTCCGAGATTCCGGAAAACTTGGATGCAGTAACAGAATATACAATTGTTAATGCCGTAAAGTCCGTTACCTGCGATGAGGCGTACACCGTTTCTCCGGAAGGAGAAGCAAAATATCGCGTTACCCTGATCGATTACGGCGCAAAAAGAAATATCATCCGCAAGTTGAACCGGTACGGCTGTGAGGTTCGGGTGGTACCGAGCACCACTTCCGCAGAGGAGATTCTGGCGTCCCGACCGGACGGTGTAATGCTGTCCAACGGCCCGGGAGACCCGGCGGAAAATACCGGATGCATTGAAGAAATCCGGAAGCTGATGAGCCGGGTTCCGATTTTCGGCATCTGCCTGGGACACCAGCTGCTGGCGCTGTCTCAGGGCGGCGAAACCTTTAAGCTGAAGTACGGCCACCGGGGCGGAAATCAGCCGGCTACGGTCACCTTCGGCGAGAATTGCGGTCATACTTTTATCACCACCCAGAACCACGGCTATGCGGTTCGCCCGGAAAGCCTGGAAGGAAAAGGGGAGGTCAGCTTCGTGAATGCCAATGACCGGACCTGTGAAGGAATGATTTATCCGGACAAGAACGCATTTTCCGTACAATTTCATCCGGAGGCTCATGCGGGTCCTCACGATACGAGTTTTCTGTTTAAACAGTTCATTGAGTTGATGGAGGAGTACAAAAATGCCTAAAGATAAAAGTATTAAGAAAGTTCTAGTAATCGGTTCCGGACCGATTGTCATCGGCCAGGCGGCGGAGTTTGACTATGCCGGCGCCCAGGCCTGCCGGGTGCTGAAGGAGGAAGGCATCGATACGGTGCTGGTGAACTCCAACCCGGCCACCATCATGACGGATAAACACCTGGCGGACGAGATTTATCTGGAGCCGCTGACGGTGGAAACCGTAAAGAGAATCATTGAGAAAGAGAAGCCGGACGGCCTGCTGGCCGGACTGGGCGGACAGACCGGATTAACCATTGCCATGCAGCTTTCCAAAGAGAACTGGCTGGAAGAGCACAACGTGCGCCTGCTGGGATCCAATGTGGACGCCATCGATAAGGCAGAAGACCGGGAGCTGTTCCGTGAGGTGATGGAAGAAATCGGCGAGCCTTGCGTGCCTTCCGGAATTGCGGAAGACCTGCAGACGGCGCTGGATATTGCAAAGGAAATCGGGTACCCGGTCATCGTGCGTCCTGCTTTTACCCTAGGCGGCAGCGGTGGCGGAATCGCGGAGACGGAAGAGGAACTGCGCATCATCGCACAGAATGGATTGGATCAGTCCCCGATTACCCAGATTCTGGTGGAGAAGAGCATCGCCGGATGGAAGGAAATCGAATTTGAGACCATGCGAGACTCCATGGGCAATGTGATTCAGATTTGTCCGATGGAGAACTTGGATCCGGTGGGCGTGCACACAGGCGACTCCATCGTCGTGGCACCGACCCTGACTTTGGCGGACAAAGAGTTTCAGATGCTCCGTTCCGCGGCGCTGAGAATCATTTCGGCGCTGGGCATTGAAGGCGGATGCAACTGCCAGTTTGCCTTGAATCCGAACAGCTTTGAGTATGCGGTAATCGAGGTGAACCCGAGAGTGTCCCGTTCCTCGGCCTTGGCGTCCAAAGCCACCGGCTATCCGATCGCCAAGGTAACCACCCGAATCGCTTTGGGATACACCCTGGACGAAATCGTGAACGACGTAACCGGAAAGACCTGCGCTTGCTTCGAGCCGACGGTGGATTACGTGGCGCTGAAGGTGCCGAAGTGGCCGTTTGACAAATTCGCCGGCTCCAGCCGAAAGCTGGGCACCCGGATGAAGGCCACCGGTGAGGTCATGTCCATCGCCAACTCCTTCGAGGCGGCATTGATGAAGGCCATCCGCGGTGCGGAAATTTCCCTGGACACTCTGAACTTCGAGTACCAGGGCGACAAAACCCTGACGGAACGGATCGGCACGCAGGACGATCACCGCATCTTCGCGATTTTCGAAGGCTTTAAGACGAGACAGGTCACCGTGGATCAGGTGCACGACATCACGAAGATCGACCGCTGGTTCCTGAACAAGATCAAACATCTGGCAGACTTCGAACTGGAGCTGGCAGAGTCGGCCAAAAATAAAGAACTTCCGGCAGAGATGTACGAGGAAGCGAAGAAGCTGGGTTATACCGACGAAGCGATTTGCCGGATTGCCGAAGTGGAAGAAGTTCCGGGCATGGACTTCAGCTATAAGATGGTAGACACTTGCGCCGCAGAATTCGACGCAATGACCCCGTATTTCTATTCCACAACGGATAAGGATTGCGAATCCAGAAGCTTCCGCCGCAGCGGAAAGCCGGTCATCATGGTACTGGGTTCCGGCCCGATTCGAATCGGTCAGGGAATCGAGTTCGACTACTCATCGGTACACTGCGTATGGACGCTGCGGGAGATGGGCTACGACGTAGTTATTGTCAACAACAACCCGGAAACCGTATCCACGGACTACGACACGGCGAACCGCCTGTATTTCGAGCCGCTCCATCCGGAAGACGTGATGAACATCATCAAGGTGGAGAAGCCGATTGGCGTCGTTGTGGCCTTCGGTGGTCAGACCGCCATCAAGCTCACCCAGTTCCTGCACGACAACGGAATTCAGATTCTGGGCACCTCCGCAGAAGGAATCGATCTGGCGGAAGACAGAGGTAAGTTCGACGCTCTTCTGGAAAAATTCGGCATCAGCCGTCCGAAGGGTCAGAGTGTCACCGACCTGGAGGGCGCACTCCGGGCGGCAGAAGAAATCGGCTATCCGGTGCTTCTGAGACCGTCCTACGTCATCGGCGGCCAGAACATGACCATTGCCGGGGACGAAGAGGATACCCGGAAGTACATGGAGCGGATTCTGGAAAACTCCGACGACAATACGGTGCTGGTGGACAAATACATGCCGGGCATTGAGCTGGAAGTGGATGTTATTTCCGACGGAGAGGATGTGCTGATTCCGGGAATCATGGAGCATATCGAGAAAGCCGGAATTCACTCCGGGGACTCCATCGCTGTATATCCTCCGTTCAATCTGTCGGATCGTCAGCTGAGACGAATTGTGGATATTTCCGAGAAACTGGCGCTGGCGTTGGGTACCAAGGGACTGGTCAATATTCAGTATCTCCAATATAATGGGGAACTGTACGTCATCGAGGTGAATCCGAGAGCCTCCCGGACGGTACCGTACATCAGCAAGGTGTCCGGTGTACCGATGGTGGATCTGGCGTCCCAGGTAATGCTGGGGGCAAAGCTGGAAGATCTGGGATACGGAACGGGATTGTACCGCACTCCGGCCTACGTGGCCGTAAAGGTTCCGGTATTCTCTTTTGAGAAGCTCACCGATGCCAACTCCATCCTGGGACCGGAAATGAAATCCACGGGAGAAGTTCTGGGACTGGGTCGGACCATGAATGAAGCCCTGTTCAAGGGATTGACCGCCGCCGGATTCACCGTGCCGCCGAGAAAATACGGAGAGGAGCACGGCGTGATGATTTCCGTTCAGAAACGGGATTATCCGGAAATCCTGCCGATTGCCATGAAACTGCACACACTGGGAATGAAGCTTTATGCCACAAGAGGCACGGCAGAAGCCATCCGCACCATGGGTATCGAGGTTACTCAGGTTCAGAAGGCTCAGAAGAGCACGGATATCATCGATCTGATGGAAAGCGGAAAGACCAGCTATATCATCTTTACCGGACAGGCCAACGATGCGGCATTGGGCGATTACACCGCCGTGCACAAGCGGGCGATGCAGCTGGGCATCCCTTGCCTCACCAGCGTGGATACCGCCGGTGCCCTGGTCAATATGATTGAATCCAGATATTCGGAACAGAACACCGAGCTGGTGGACATCAACCATATGCGGGCAACCCACCGAAATGTGTACTTTACCAAGCTGCACAGCTGCGGAAATGACTATATCGTACTGGATAACTTCGACGGACGGATTGAGGGACCGGAGTCCCTGTGCATCAGCCTGTGCGACCGCCACCGCTCCATCGGCGGCGACGGCATCGTCCTGGTGGAGAAGTCCCGGAAGGCCGATGTGAAGATGAGAGTCTTCTACAGCGACGGCACGGAAGGGGATGCCTGCGGAAACGGCATCCGCTGCGGTGCAAAATACGCCTATGAGCAGGGCTTGATCGGTCGGGATATGATGACGGTGGAAACCGTCAACGGTATCCAGAAGCTGAAGCTGTTCATGCGAGACGGATGGGTAACATCGGTAATCATGTATGTTCCGGAAGATCAGTTCCTGTACGACCGGGATATGGAAAAGGCAGCCGCTGCGGACACTTGCGTTCAGGAGAAGCTGGCGACCGCCGGCGCAACGGCGCTGAAAACCAGCCGAATTGCCGGGGGCGGGCTCCACTGCCAGATTTTCTGCGACTCCATCGATACCTTTGATATCGAGAAACTGGGACCGGAAATCGAATATTCGGATATCTTCAATGCACCGGCATGCTTCGAGTTCATCAAGGTGGTGGATGCGTCCACCATCCGTTTGAAGATCTGGGACGGCGCCAACGGTGCGGTGCTCTCCAGCGCCAGTGCGGCATTCTGTGCCGCCCGCATGGCGGTGGAACAGGGCTACTGCAGAGGAGATAAGGAGATTATCGTGGAAACACCGGGAGGCGATATTCTGGTGAACTTCCTGGAAGGTCGAATCAGCCTGACGGCCGAGGTGTCCTTCGCATTCAGCGGTAAATTCTGGTATTAATACAGTAATTAGAAAAATGAACAAATGAAGCGAATGTAAAGATGCCGCCGGCAGGTCATTACGGCGACGTAGAGAAAGAAATCGGTCGTGCCTGCGTACAGCTGGCTTCGCCGGACTTCAAGTTCATGAGCGGTGAGACCATCACCCTGGAAGGCGGAATGGGCCTGAGACCGTAAAGGGAAAGTAAAACATACCACGAAAAAAGCGGGAGAGCTGCAGTGCAGCCCTCTCGCTTTTTTCATGAAGCGTCTATATTTTTTGTTAGTTCTTCAAGCTCTGAAGCGGAGCCGGAATCCGTCCGCCGCGGCGAATCATTTTTGCCGGGGAAGGATTCTTCAGATCCATTACCGGACCGTAGCCCAGCAGACCGCCGAAGTTCAGTTCCTCGCCGCTCTTCAGACCGATGGCCGGAATAACGCGAACGGCTGTGGTTTTGCTGTTCACCATGCCGATGGCCGCCTCGTCGGCGATGATGGCTGAGATGGTTTCCGGAGTGGTGTCTCCCGGAATCACAATCATGTCCAGACCCACGGAGCATACCGCGGTCATGGCTTCCAGCTTCTCCAGAACCAGGTTTCCGCTGCGAGCGGCAGCAATCATACCCTCGTCTTCACTTACCGGGATAAATGCGCCGGAGAGTCCGCCGACACTGGAAGAAGCCATTACGCCGCCCTTTTTAACCGCATCGTTGAGCATGGCCAGTGCAGCGGTGGTACCGTGAGTACCGCACTGCTCCAGGCCGATTTCTTCCAGAATACGGGCAACGGAATCGCCGATTGCCGGAGTCGGTGCCAGAGACAGATCCACGATTCCGAACGGTACGCCCAATGCGGCAGCGGCTTCAGAACCCACCAGCTGACCGACACGGGTAATCTTAAATGCCGTTTTCTTAATGGTTTCTGCCACCTCGTTCAGCGGAGCATCGTCCGGAAGGTCATGCAGCACGGACCGAACCACGCCCGGACCGGATACGCCAACGCTGAGGACGGAATCTGCTTCGCCCACGCCGTGGAAAGCACCGGCCATGAACGGGTTATCCTCTACCGCGTTGCAGAATACCACCAGTTTGGCAGCGCCCATGCACTGGTTATCTTTGGTGAGGAGTGCGGCTTTCTGAATCTGTCGGCCCATCAGGGCAACGGCATCCATGTTGATGCCGGCCTTGGTGGAGCCGATATTTACCGAGGAGCACACCAGCTGGGTTTCGGCCAAAGCTTGTGGGATGGATTCAATCAGTTCCCGGTCCCCGGCGCTGAAGCCCTTCTGGACCAGTGCGGAATATCCGCCGATAAAATCAATTCCGACAGTATGAGCTGCTCGATCCAGCGTACGTGCGTATTTCACCGGATCGCCGCCGGATACACCGGCCAGCATGGCAATCGGTGTAACGGAAACCCGCTTGTTTACAATTGGAATTCCGTACTTTCCGGTAATCTTTTCGCCGGTTTCCACCAGGTGTTCCGCTTTTCGGCAGATCTTTTCGTAGATCTTCTCGCAGGAGCGGTCGATGTCGCTGTCCGCGCAGTCCAGCAGAGAAATGCCCATGGTGGTGGTACGGACATCCAGGTTTTTGTCTCGAATCATGGAAATGGTTTCCAAGATATCGCCAATATCGTTATACATGCTTGTTCTCCCTTCTGCTAAATCCGATGCATGGAATTGAAAATATTTTCATGCATTACATGAACGTCCATTGTCGGGAGTTCCTTCAGAATTGCATCCCGGAGCTCAGCAATTGTTACATTCATCTGTTCGATGCTGATGACCATCATCATGGTGAAGAAGTCCTGCTTTACGGATTGGGTCATCTCGATGACGCTGGCATTGGCATTGGCGCAGCAAGCGGAGACGGAGGCCAGAATGCCTACCTCATCTCTGCCGGTGATGGTTACCACAGCTTTCTCTCTATCCATTTTTTTCCTCCTTTGCAGATACCCGGAACTGTCCGTCGGCCAGGCTGTCGTCCCGGCGAAAGCGGAAATTGAATTCCGGAAATTTTTGGGTAAAATACTTTTTATTGTCGGCTTCATTACCTACCATATTAGAATACCATTTTCCGTTAGAAAATACATCAATTTTCTGTTTGTTTTCTGTTAAAGAATTGCCGGAAGCGTTGAGTTTCAATCGAATCAGCAGCGGCTCGATGCGTTCTCGGGCAATCGCCCCTTCCACCAGCTGGCGAAAGGCCGGGTGGTAGGTTCCGCCGTTAATGGCTCCGCCGTCGCCGATGAGCTCCGTGCTCTTCAGCCCCACTCGCATGATGGTAATATCGGACGCCTCTAGGATTTTGTACATTTCTTTTGTGCGAAGAACGGCCTCTTCTCGGCTCAGCGGGATGTACGTGCCCTGCCGGTATGCGTCATAGAGATCCGTTTCGTCCAGAACGATGGTGGGATACAGGCGCGCCAGCTGCGGCCGCAGACGGGCGGTTTCCCGTGCGGAATAGAGGCACTTCTCCATCGTATCGCCGGGCAGTCCAATCATCAGCTGAATTCCCAGCTCGAAACCGTAGTCTTGGATTCGTGAAACGGCGTCGTAGACCTGCTGCGCTGTATGGCCTCGGCGGCTTTGGCGGAGTACATCTTCATCGAAGGACTGCACGCCCAGCTCGATGGTATCCACGGAATATTCTTTCAGGTTGTCCAGGATCTCCGGGGTGATGTAGTCCGGCCGGGTGGACAGGTGAATCTTCTGAATTGCCCCCGCCCACTTGTATTCCCGCGCCACTTCCAGGTAGGCCCGCTGTTCTTCCAACGGAATCCCCGTAAAACTCCCGCCGTAGAATGCGGCTTCCACTACCGGAACATCTTGCAGCGTGGTGAGCCAGGTGCGGATGGTGGTTCGCACATCCTCCGGGGTGACTGCCGCCGAGCGTGCGGTGATTTTCCGCTGGTTGCAGAAGATGCAGTCGTTGGGGCACCCTTTGTGAGGGATAAAAACAGGGATGATGGCGTGCTTCTTGTTCCGGCTAGCCAATGGTCAGCTCTCCCCGTAGGTCTGATTCTACCCAGTCGCGAACCTCGTTGGCAGTGAAGCCTTTGCTGAACAGGTACTGGAGCTTGGTGACCGTGGCCTCGGTGGTCATATTGCTACCGCTGGCGGCACCGGCCCGGGCCAGTTCGGAGCTGGTCTCATAGGTGCCCAGACGAACGGTTCCTTGCATGCACTGCGTGCATACCACCACGGCGGTGTCGTTTTCGATAGCCTTGCTGATGAGCGGCGGAAGCTCCGAATCGTAGTTCGGAATGTTTCCGGTGCCGAAGGTTTCCAGAACCAGGGCCTGAAGATCCTTGTTGACGATTGGCGCAAAGAGATCGAAGTGAATTCCCGGGAACAATTTGATGACACCGATGGATGTGGGTTTCATCTCCGTTACCCGGAACGGTTCTTTTGGTTCCGGCAGGAAGCGGTTCGGGAAGTATTCAATGTCGATGCCGGCTTTGGCCAGTACCGGGTAGTTCGGGGAGGAGAATGCAATCAGTCCGTCCGCAGAGGTTTTGACAGCACGGTTTCCCCGAATCAGATGGTTGCCGAAATACAGGCATACCTCGTGGATGTCACTATTGGCCGCAATCATCAGGGAGGTGATCAGATTGTCCCGTCCGTCGGAACGGAGCTCGTACAGAGGAATCTGCGAACCGGTGAAGATGACCGGTTTCTTCAGACCTTCCAGCATGAAGGATAGGGCAGAAGCGCTATAGGCCATGGTGTCGGTGCCGTGGAGAATGACGAAGCCGTCGTAGCGCTCGTAGTTCTCTTTAATGGTGTTGGCCATCCGGTTCCACTGCACGTAGGTGATGTTGGACGAATCCAGAAGCGGATCGTATTCGATGAGATCCCACTTCGGCATGGCATCGGAATACAGATCCCGAATCTTCTCCAGTTCGCCGGAAAAATATCCTTCCTTCGGCTGGTAGCCGTCCCGGGTCGGCACCATGCCGATGGTGCCGCCGGTGTAAATAATGCAGACTCTTTTGTTCATACATTCCTCCAAATGTTTTATATAATTAATAAATCAAACGAAAATAGCAGTGTGAATTATACACCGTAAAAATCTCTGCCCGGGTTCTGCGCCGGACAGAGATTGAATTATTATCCATGGGTTTTATTTTTGCATTCGGTATCCGTCGGTTTTTTCACCGTATCCATTTCGAACCAGAAGTCGCTTCCCTGGGCAACCTTGCTTTTTACCCCGTAATTAGCATTGTGGAGTACCAGAATACCTTTGACGATGGAAAGCCCCAGACCGGATCCTTCGATGCTCCGATTCCGGTTCGCGCTGGTGCGGTAATACCGTTCCCATACGTGGGACAGCTCGTCGGAGGCGATGCCGTCGCCGTGGTCGATAACATCTACCCGGACCTTTTTGCCGATTCGCTTTACCTCCACAATCACTACCCGATCCTCGCCGCAATACTTAATGGCATTGGAGACGAAGTTGGACAGGACCTGTTTGATTTTCTCCTTGTCGCCGTAGACATAAGCCGCCTTGCACTTGTTCAGTCGGATATGGTATCCGTTCTGTTCGTTCAGCACCTTATAGGTAGCCACGATTTCCTCCGTTACTGCCACCAGGTCGAAGATTTCCTTGTCCAGCTCCAGATTGTTGGACTGAATCTTGGAGGCGGAAAGCATGTCGGATACCAGCTTGTTCAGCCGATCCGCTTCGGTGATGATGACCTTTAGGTGCTCCTTCCGCTTCTCCGGATTATCACCGGAGATGTCGTTGATCATTTCCGCGTAGGATTTGATCATGGTGAGCGGAGTCTTCAGATCGTGGGACACATTGGCAATCAAATCCCGTTGATAGAAGTCCGTCTTCTGCATTTCGTAGGAAGCGGTATTCAAGGTTCGGGCCAATTCGTTGGTCTCTGTGAACATGCCTCCGTTGAATTTCACGTTGTAGTTGCCGTGAGAAAGTTCCACGGCCGATTTGGTGATGTCCTTAATCGGTCGAGACAGCCTTCGGGCGATGAACAGTGCCAGCAGTGCGGCCACAATCAGGGCGATGAAGCTGATGTATTTCAGCTGCAACCGAAGGATGGATATGGTGGATTTTACCGGATACAAGGGGGCCACGATGAACAAAATGTTATTGCTGGGTGTGTCCCCGATGTAGGTGGCATAAATCAGTTTCCGGCTGTCCTTCTTCGTATCGTTGGCCACTAGGGAAACGGAATTCTTATTGCTCTTCTCCAAGCGGTCCCGCGCCGTGGATGTTTCGTAATCGTAGGCGATGGAAGATGGCCTGAAGTACGAACCGTTGTCAAAGACACTGGTGCCGTTCGGAGTATCCACCCGGATGAAAATATCACTGGATGCAGAGGCGTTGAGCGCCAGATTCTTGAATTGCCCGTCGTCCTGCAGAAACTCGTTCTTCAGAAGAGCAGCGGTATGCTCCGTTTCCTGAACCTTCATCTGTTCAAAATAATGGGTCATGAAGAAGCTCTGGAGCGACCAAATCAGCATAATCAATACGGCTGCAAAAGTGAAGAAGTACAGCAGCATGACGGTTCGGATGCTGTTAAGATCAAACTTATTCTGCTGATTCTTTTCCTTTCTTGCTGTCGTCGTATTCAAATTTGTATCCTACTCCTCTCAACGTTACAATGAAATTTCGATACGGTCCCAGGTTGTTCCGCAGATTCTTGATATGGGTATCGATGGTGCGGTCGTCGCCAAAGAAGTCGTATCCCCAGATGTCGGAAAGAAGCTTGTCTCTGGACAATGCAATATTCTTATTCTGAATCAGGTAGAAGAGAAGGTCGTATTCCTTCGGGGTCAGGTTGACCCGTTCACCGTCTACGGTAATGGTGCGGGCGGCAAAGTTCACTTCCAGTCCGTCGAACTTCATTACCTGGGCGCTGTTGTTCTCGGAACCGCTCTTCCGCTGCAGGATCGCATTCACCCGAGCCATCAGTTCCTTCGGGCTGAATGGCTTGACCACATAATCGTCGATGCCCAGCTCAAAGCCGAACAGCTTGTCGTATTCTTCCCCTCTGGCGGAGAGCATGATTACCGGGATATCCTTGATCTTCTTGATTTCCTTCACGGAGCTGAATCCATCCAGTTTCGGCATCATCACATCCATGATAATCAAATCGTAATCGTTGAGCTTGCAGAGACCGATGGCACTCATGCCGTCGGCTGCTTCGGTCACCTCATATCCGCTGAACTCAGCGTATTCTTTGATGACCTCACGGATCTTATCTTCGTCGTCCACTACGAGTAATTTCTTCATTCAAGTTTCTCCTTTCAGTATTCCGGCAGTCCCTTTTATTATAAGAGATTGCGCCATTGAAAAACTGTAAAAATTATATCACAGAAATGTGAAAGATGATAGAATAACAACTGATAAGTATATGTTTCCCCGTCCCGAAAAGTACCGCTTGCGGCAATAAAAAGCGAGAAATGCAGTTGACATATATACAGCATGATGGTAAAATAATAAATTTTTACTTGCAAATATTTTTGCCTCGGGATATAATAACAGTGTGTCGAAAAAAGGAGAGGCGATATGTTTCAGGTTGGCGAGAAAATAGCATATCCGATGTACGGAGCCGGAACGATTACAGATATTGTCGAGAAAGAAGTGTTGGGCGAAATTCACAAATATTACGATGTGAACCTGCCGCACAGCAAGATGACGGTCCTGATTCCGGTGGAAAGTTCTGCGCGGGTTGGCGTGCGCAGAATTATTACTGCGGAAGATTTTCCGACAGTCTTTAAGCTGCTGGGCGAAGAGGCGGAAGCGATGCCGGCGAATTGGAATCGTCGATACCGCTTGAATATGGATCGGCTGAAAACCGGGGAAATCGAGGAAGTCGCTTCGGTTGTTCGAAATTTAGTGCGAAGCGATCGAAAGAAGTCCCTCTCCACCGGAGAGAAGAAGCTCCTGGGCACGGCAAAGCAGATTCTGGAAAGCGAGCTGATGCTGGCGGGAAATTATACAATGGAAGAAGCAGATGAACTGGTCGAATCCCACATATAACCGAGAACGGTATATGGCCGGAAACGACCGGTTTTTATATATGAATACTTTTAGAAAAATATCTTGAGGGAGAAAACGATGAACATTGGAATCGTAGTTGCGGCGGGAAAAGGAACCCGCATGAACGCGGAGGTGCCGAAGCAGATGCTGCCGTATCGGGACAGCACTGTTTTGGAGTGCGCCGCGCGGCCGTTTGCGGAACATCCGGATATCGACGAAATCGTCATCGTCACGCCGGAGGACGGTACGAATGCGGATTTTTACCTAAAAACAGCCCGCGCCCTGCAGAAGGTTTCCGGCAAGGCGGTGCGGCTGACGAAGGGCGGAAAGGAACGAAGAGACTCCGTCCGGGCCGGGCTGGATATGTGCGGAAATATTTGCAGAGAGAAAGGAATTTCGGAAAGTTCCGTGAAGGTGCTGATTCACGATGGTGCTCGAGCGGACCTGACGACCGGAATCATTGACCGAAACTTAAAGGGTCTGGATCGGTGGGATGCGGTATGTACTGCGGTTCCGTCGGTAGATTCCATGCGGATTATTCCGGATACCGACTTGAACTCGTTATTTATTTATCCTATAATGGACAGTAAAGTTATTGAGAGAAGGCGCATGTTTTGCGTTCAGACGCCTCAAAGCTTTCGGCTGGATGTGATTCGCCGGGCCTACGATGTTGCGAGACAGAAGGGATATTCCGGTACCGATGATGCATCCGTCGCGGAATTGGCGGGCATCTCCGTGGTCCTTGTGGAGGGAGAGTACGCCAACCGAAAAATAACGACCAAAGAGGACATTTCTATGGAAATCAGAACAGGAAACGGTTACGATGTACACCGCCTTGTCCCGGACAGAAACCTGATATTGTGCGGGACTCCGGTCCCCAGCAAATTGGGACTTCTGGGACATTCCGATGCGGATGTAGCGACGCACGCATTGATGGATGCCCTGCTGGGGGCTGCGGGAAAAGGAGATATTGGAAAACATTTTCCGGATACCGATGAGAAATATCGGGGAGCGGACAGCATAGAGCTGCTCCGGGAGGTAATCCGGATTATCGGCGACTACCGGGTTGTCAACGTGGATGTGACAATTATTTGTGAGAAGCCGAAGCTGGCACCTCATATAGAAGCCATGAAAGAGAATCTCGCCCGGGCGATGAATGTTTCCGAGGGACAGGTGAATGTAAAAGCCACCACCACGGAGAAGCTGGGCTTTACGGGACGGGAAGAAGGTATTGCGGCAATAGCGAGCTGCACGATTGAAGGGAGACAATAGAAATGAAATTATCCAAGAGACATCTGAAGACATTGAGAGAAGCACCGAAGGAAGCGGAACTGGTCAGCCATCAGCTGCTGATTCGTGCCAACCTGGTTCGCAAGGTAGCAGCGGGAATCTATGAATTCATGCCGCTGGGATACCGTTCCCTTCGGAAGGTGGAGAATATCGTCCGGGAGGAACTGGACCGCATCGGCGATCAGGAAATCCTGATGCCGGGACCGAATCCGGCCGAACTGTGGAAGGAATCCGGCAGATGGTATGCATACGGACCGGAACTGTGGAGAATCAAGGACAGAAACGGAAGAGACTTCTGCCTTGGACCGACGCATGAGGAGACCGTAACGGATATCGCACGGAACGAATTCTCTTCCTACAGAGAGCTTCCGCAGACCCTGTACCAGATTCAGTGGAAGTACAGAGACGAAGCTCGTCCAAGATACGGACTGCTGCGTTCCAGAGAGTTCCTGATGAGCGACGGATATTCCTTCGATAGAGATGAAGCGGGAATGGATGTCAGCTACATGAACGAGTACGGTGCTTATGAGAGAATCTTCACTCGCTGCGGACTGGACTACAGAATTGTAGAAGCGGACAACGGCCCAATCGGTGGAAGCCGTTCTCACGAATTCTCCGCACTGTCTAACGTGGGAGAGAGTGAACTGGCACACTGTCCGGAATGCGGATATGCGGCAACGCTGGAGAGAGCGGAATGCGTAGATGATGAACCGGTTCAGGAAGAGATGGAAGAACTGAAGAGCGTATATACTCCGGGAACCAAGACCATCGAGGACGTATGCAACTACCTCCACATGGATGTGAAGAAGTCCATCAAGGCGCTGATGTTCGTTACCTACGACGATGAACTGAATCCGGCAGAGTACGTATGCGCCTTCGTTCGCGGTGACCGTGAAGTGAACATGATTAAGCTGGTAAATGCACTGGGCATTCCGGAACACTACATCGAATTCGCCAATGAGGACGAGATGGGTGCAACCACCGGTTGTGTCGGCGGATTCACCGGTCCGGTAGGACTGCAGAACTGCAAGATTGTAGTGGATAGCGAACTGGTAGGAACCGTGAACATGTGTGCCGGTGCGAACAAGGAAGACCACCACATGACCGGTGTATGTTACGGAAGAGATTACAAGGGCGACATCGTAACGGATATCAAGGTTCTGAAAGAGGGCGAGCGCTGCCCGAAGTGCGGAAAACCGATTATCGAGCATAGCAGAGGTATCGAGGTTGGACAGATCTTCAAGCTGGGAACCAAGTACTCCGAATCCATGAAGACATTCTACAAGGATGAGAACGGAAACGACTGCGTATACCAGATGGGTTGCTACGGCATCGGCATCACCCGTACCCTGCAGGCAATCATCGAGCAGCACAACGATGAAAACGGCATTATCTGGCCGATTTCCGTTGCGCCGTATCACGTAATGATTACCGTAATCAATCCGCAGGATGAAACCCAGATGAATCTGGCCGACAAGATTGAGGAAGAACTGGAGAAGGCCGGTGTGGAAGTTCTGTGCGATGACAGAGATGAGAGACCGGGCGTGAAGTTCAAGGATGCGGATTTGCTGGGACTGCCGATTCGAATCACCGTCGGAAAGAAAGCCGGCGAGGGTGTTGTGGAGTATAAGCTGAGAAGAGAAGGGGAGATGACCCTGAAGTCTGCAGAAGATGCGACAAAGGATGCCATCGATCTGGTAAATGCGGAGAGATTTGGACTGTAATTGTGTTAGAGCTTTTTATAACATTCTTTAAACTGGGATTATTTACGATTGGCGGCGGTGTGGCGATGATACCGATTCTTCAGAACATCGCCGTCAACGAAAAGAAGTGGTTCACGGCAGAGGAAGCGCTGGATGTCATATCCGTCTGCCAGAGCCTCCCCGGTGTTATTGCAATTAACATGGCAACATACGTGGGATTCAAGCGAAAGGGTTTGCTTGGATCCCTTGTTTCGACTGTGGGGGTTGTGCTTCCTTCTTTTGTCGTGATTATTTTGGTGGCCAAAGGCCTGTCCGCCTTCGGAGATAATCCGTACGTGATGGGTGCGTTGGGCGGCCTTCGGGCGGCCGCCATGGGACTGGTGCTGATTGCGGTATATTCCATTGCTAAGGGCGTCATCAAGGATTGGTTTTCCGGGATTTCCTCCCTGGCGGGGATTCTGCTGATCGAATTTACGAATATGAGTGTGGTGCTGATTGTACTCCTGTTTCTTGTGACCGGAATTCTTCGGTCGCTTTGGAACACTCGCCGGGAAGGAGGCTTGAAATGATTTTCGCAAAACTATTCTGGGCATTCTTCAAAATTGGCGCTGTGGGGTTCGGCGGCGGCATGGCCATCGTGGGCATGATCTACGATACCATCCGGGGATTTGTGTCCATGACCCCGTCCCAATATGCGGACATCGTGGCGATTGCACAGGTCACGCCGGGACCGGTAGCGGTGAACACGGCCACCTATGTGGGGTATCAGACGGCGGGAATGCCGGGGTCCCTCGTAGCCACGCTGGGGGTTGCCACACCTGCTTTTATCCTTGTAGCCATCGTCGCCAGCATGATTGATCGCTACAAGCAGAGCCGAATCGTTCAAGGAGCGCTGGAGGGAATTCGGCCCGCGACGGTGGGCATGATTTTTACCGCAGCCCTTACCATCTGCCGGCCGGCCGTCGAAGCGGAGCATCCTTTAGGGGGGAGCATTTCCGCCATTTCCGGTATTTTACCGGGACACATTGACGGAATTGCCATCCTGATGTGCGCCGCCACCGTCCTGCTGATCAAGAAGTTCCACGTAAACGCAATATACGTATTGCTGATTATGGGATGCATTGGTGCAGTAGTTGGTGTATAATTTAATGGACCGGATTTTGAATCGGGTGATGGAAACTGCCCGAAATTGTTTTTAACCGAATGGGAACCGCCGGAGAGATTTGGCGGGGAAAGGGGAACCGATGAAGATATACAATACCATGACCGGCTGCAAGGAAGAATTCGTACCGCTGGAAGAGGGGAAGGTTCGGATTTACGTCTGCGGACCGACCGTATACAATTTCTTTCACATTGGAAATGCCAGACCTTTCGTGGTGTTCGATACACTGCGCCGGTATTTCAAATACAGAGGATATGATGTGAAGTTCGTGCAGAATTTCACTGACGTGGATGACAAGATTATTCGCCGGGCCAAGGAAGAGGAAATCACCGCTCCGGAGGTATCTGAGAAGTACATAAAAGAATACTTCGAAGATGCGAAGGCGCTGAACGTGATTCCGGCGGACGTGCACCCGAAGGTGTCCGAGCACATTCCGGAGATCATTGCTTTCATCCGGACGCTAATCGATAAGGGCTATGCCTATGAGGCAGACGGGGATGTGTACTACAGCACCCGGAAGTTCAAGGACTACGGAAAGCTGTCCGGACAGAATATCGATGACCTAGAGTCCGGCGCCCGGATTGCAATAGGCGAAGTGAAGAAGGATCCGCTGGATTTTGCACTGTGGAAGGCGCAGAAGGAACCGGATGAAATTGCGTGGGATTCCCCGTGGGGAAAAGGGCGTCCGGGCTGGCACATCGAGTGCTCCACCATGGCGAAGAAACATCTGGGCGAGACCATCGATATCCACGGCGGCGGACAGGATTTGCAGTTCCCGCATCATGAGAACGAAATTGCACAGTCCGAGGCCTGCAACGGCGTACCGTTCGCAAAGTATTGGATGCATAACGGATACATCACCGTGGACGGCGTGAAGATGTCCAAATCCCTGAACAACTTCTTTACGGTTCGGGACATTCGAAAGGACTTTACCGGAGATTTCATTCGGTTCTTCCTGCTGTCGGGACACTACCGGAGCCCGATTAATTTCAGCGACACGGAAATGAACAGCGTAAAACAAGGCTACGATCGTATTGTGACCGCCGTAGAGACGCTGGAATTTCTGAAGAAAAACGGTACGGATGAGATGTCCGCTTCGGAAAAGGAAACCTTGGAGAAGCTGAACGGCTATTACAAAGAAGAATTTATCGCTGCGCTGGAGGACGACCTGAATACGGCATTGGCGATTTCCGTCATCTTTGAAATGGTGACCGCCGTGAACCAGGCAGTGCACGAAAGCGGATCGAAGGAATTTGCGGAAGAAGCGCTGAAGCGGATTCACGAGCTGACCGATGTTCTGGGAATTCTGCAGGATGCGGAAGAGGATGCCATCGGTGAGGATATTCAGGCGCTGGTGGAAGAGCGTCAGCAAGCGCGAAAAGAGAAGAATTGGACCAGAGCGGATGAAATCCGGGATATGCTGGCGGAGAAAGGATACACGCTGAAGGATACACCTCAAGGGGTGCAGATTATCAGAAACAACTAAGAATGGATCAGGAAATACAGAACATTAACACGACAACCCTGGCGTACATGGGCGATGCGGTGTACGAGGTTCGCGTCCGGGAAATGCTGATTGAGCACGATCCTCACGATGTGGGAAAACTCCACAAGATGGCGGTTCGCTACGTTTCGGCGGAGGGTCAGGCGAAAGCCATGCGGAAGCTGGTGAACGGATTCCTGACGGAGGATGAAATCCGTCTCTACAAGAGAGCTCGAAATCATCGGACACTGTCCCGGTCCAAGAATACGGACCCTCGCACCTACAAGGTGGCCACGGGATTCGAAGCCCTGATTGGATATCTTTTTCTGGCAGAGGAATCGGATCGGCTGGACGAAGTCATCGAGGAAGCCATCCGGATTATTGAAGAGGAGTAACATATGAGCAAAGCGGATCAGCTGTTCGTGACCATGTGTCAGGACATTATCGAGAACGGTTTCAGTACGGAGGGACAGAAAGTGCGCCCACACTGGCCGGACGGAACACCGGCCCACACCATCAAGAATTTCGGTGTGGTAAATCGGTATAACCTGCAGGAAGAATTTCCCGCACTGACCCTGCGCCCAACCGCCATCAAATTGGCCTTTGACGAACTCCTATGGATCTGGCAGAAGAAATCCAACAACGTTCACGACCTGAACAGCCATATCTGGGATGAATGGGCGGATGAGGGCGGATCCATCGGCAAAGCCTACGGCTACCAGCTGGGAAAGAAGTACACCTTCAAGCAGGGCGAAATGGACCAGGTGGACAACGTGCTGTGGCAGCTGAAGAACGACCGGTACTCCCGGCGGATTCTGACCAACATGTACAATTTTGACGATCTCTCGGAGATGAACCTGGAGCCTTGCGCTTACAGTGTCACCTTCAATGTTAAAGGGGATACGCTGAACGCCATTCTGAACCAGCGGTCTCAGGACATCCTGACGGCCAATAACTGGAACGTGGTGCAGTACTCCCTCCTCCTGATGATGATGGCCAATGTCAGCGACCTCAAAGCCGGCGAATTGGTGCACGTCATTTCCGACGCTCATATCTACGATCGCCATGTGGATATCGTAAAAGAACTGATCGCACGGCCCCAGTATCCGGCACCGAAGGTGACCCTGAATCCGGAAGTGAAGAACTTCTACGATTATACGGTGGATGATCTGACGGTGGAAAACTACGAGCACAATCCTCAGGTGAAGAATATTCCGGTTGCAATTTAACGGAAAACAGTGTAAATTAAACGGTGCGGCAGACTGCCGTATGCTGACCCGGTGAGGAAAGCCTTGCCGGGTTTCTTTTATAGATAGATGAAAACCGAAGAAATTCGGAAGGAGGAAATATGAATCTGATTGTGGCAGTGGACTCGGAATGGGGCATCGGCTGCGGCGGAGAGCTGCTGGCCCACATCCCGGGCGACCTGAAATACTTTAAGGAGACCACCATGGATAAGGTGGTGGTGATGGGCCGGAAGACCTTGGAAAGTCTGCCGGGAAAGAAAGGGCTTCCGAAGCGGGTGAATTTCGTACTCACCGGGAATCCGGAATTCGAGGCGGAATGGTGTCAGGTGGTTCATTCGAAAGAAGAACTAACCGAGGCGCTGGAGGAATACAAGACGGAAGATGTTTTTATCATTGGCGGAGAGAGCATTTATCGTCGGTTCTACGAACAGTGCGACAAGCTGTATGTGACGAAGATGCATGCGAACCTGAATGCGGATCGGTTCATGGTGAATTTGGACGAGGATGCTCGTTTTCGGGTGACTTGGGAGAGCGAACTGCAGAATGAAAACGGGATTGAATATCAATTCGTTCTATATGAAAGGAGTTAAGGATGGCCGGAAAGAAGAAAAACGGAAAGAATCGCCGGGATGCCCACGGGGTGTATGAGAGAAGAGAAGCCAGAGGCAAGAGCAGCTACGGCGGAAACCGTTCCAACGAACGGAGTGACGGAAGCCGAAGAGGCGGCAGGGATGGCGGTCGGGAGAACAATTCCCGTTCGGTATATGATTACGGCGGTGCGGGAAGCCGGCCGAGCAGCCGCCGTGCACCGCGGACGGAGGGATTCCGGGGCGGAAATTCGGAGCGCAGAGGCGTGAGAAACTTTGAGCAGGAAGAATCTGCGGAGAACCTGCTGGTGGGAAGAAATCCGGTAATTGAAGCTCTACGGGCGGGACACGATGTGGAACGCATCTATATGGCGGAAGGTGCCGGCGGATCCATTTCCATCATCCGAGCTTTGGCAAAGGAGCAGGGTGTGTCCATCAGTATGGTGGATCGGTTTAAGCTGGACCATATGGCGCCGGGACAGAAGCACCAGGGGGTGATTGCGGAAATTCCGGCATATCACTATTCCAAGATGCAGGATATTTTCGCCCGGGCGGCGGCAATGGATGAGGAGCCGTTCATCGTCATCCTGGATGAAATCACCGACCCTCACAATGTGGGGGCCATCATTCGGAGTGCGGAGTGCATGGGCGCCCACGGAATCATTATCCCGAACCGGAGAGCATGCGGTCTCACCAGCACCGTTGCGAAGAGCGCGGCAGGTGCCATTGAACAGATTCCGGTGGTGCGGGTGACCAATATCGGAAGAACCATCGAGGAGCTTCAGAGCCGGGGCATCTGGATTGCGGCCTGTGATATGGACGGCGAAGCGTATTACTCTGCGGCAGGGCTGAACGGCGCGGTGGCCATCGTCATCGGCAACGAGGGTCGGGGCATCGGAAAACTGGTTCGAGAGAAATGTGATTTTGTCGTTTCCATTCCGATGAAGGGTAAAATCAATTCGCTGAATGCGTCCAATGCGGCAGCCATCGTGCTGGCGGAAATCCGCAGACGCCGGGAATGCCGGTAAACTGGTTTTTTCAACAGGAAAAACAAGAAAATTTTAGGGAGAAAAAACAGTTTTAAACCCTTGAAACATAAGGCTTTGAAGGAATTACAAAAAGTAAATCGTCCCTTATTTTTCAACAAGGAAATTCATGTTTCAATTTCAAAACAAAGGTTAACATTTAGACAATCTTCATATAATATTCACTTCAAGAAGGATGTTGTCTCGGACAACGAAAGTGAGGTTTGTTATGAATAAGAAACAGATAATTTCCAATGGGATGTTGGCAACAATGGCAATGATGATTCTCAGCGTAGTTTTCGTCGTATTGGTATGCCGTGAGGCGATTGTTACTCAGGCGGTCGTTTCCGTAGTGTGCTTCGCACTGGCTGCGATGGCAATGAGCCACGTGAAGGTACACACCGGCAGGTAAGGAAACGCTCCAAAGCCGGCTTTTGCCGTGTAATCTCAGAAAAAGTAAATAAAACGAGTAAAGCAGCAAAAATATTTACAAAATCTCTTGACATTGACGAGGTATCAGAGTAATATTATTGAGCGACTTTATGAAATAACAAACAGAGCAGTGAGATACCTGCTCTGATTTTGGAGTGAATAAGGATTTTTTCAAGATAATGGCAGTATAAGGAGGAAACTACTGTGAGAAACAAAATTATCCTGGCATGCACCGAGTGCAAGCAGAGAAACTACAACACCATGAAGAACAAGAAGAACAATCCGGACAGAATTGAACTGAGAAAGTATTGCAAATTCTGCGGAAAAGAGACTCTTCACAAGGAAACAAAGTAATTACTGCATTGTAAACAGCGGAGTGCAATCATGGTTAATAAGAAAGAAACTGGGAAGAAGAGCCGCGGCGAAAAGCGCGGAATCCTGGGATATCTTGCCGGCGTAAAGGAAGAGTTCGGCAAGGTTGTATGGCCGACGAAGGACGAGCTGAGCAGCAGTACACTGGTTGTATTTGCAGTGTGCGCATTCTTTGCCTTGGGCTTCTGGCTGGTGGATACCGGATTCCTTGCGTTGCTGCGCAAAGTGCTTGGAATTACACTTTCCTAGTATGTAGGAGCAATTGAATATGGCGGACATGACAGAGAATTTGAATGCGAACAGCACTTCCGTGTCGCCGCTGGAAGGCGAAGGACTTCGTGGTGACGGTACCTCGAAGTGGTATGTGGTGCATACGTATTCTGGATATGAGAACAAGGTAAAAAGCAACATCGAAAAGATGGTGGAATATCGTGGCATGCAGGACCTGATTGAAAAAGTCGTAATCCCAACCGAAGAGATTATGGAGCTCAAGAACGGTCAGCGGAAAATCAAAACCCGCAAGCTGTATCCGGGATATGTCGTTATCAAGATGATTGTAAATAATGAAACTTGGTACCTGGTTCGCAACACAGAGGGTGTTACGGGCTTTGTTGGACACGGTTCGGATCCGATTCCTTTGAGCAAGGAAGAAGTAGTACGAATGGGTGTCGAAAAAATGCGAATCGACCTGGACGTTGAAGTCGGCGATACAATCCGCGTTATCGGGGGTCCTTTTGAAGGACAACTGGGCATCGTAGAAGAGATCAGCCCAGAAAAGCAGATTGTTAAAGCCAGAGTTTCGATGTTCGGTAGAGATACTCCTGTGGAACTTGAATTTTCGCAGGTTGGAAAAATTCAATAATTAATTGAAGAAAGGAGAAGACGATGGCAAAGAAAATTGATGGCTACATCAAATTGCAGATTCCTGCCGGGGGAGCAACTCCTGCACCACCTGTTGGTCCTGCACTGGGTCAGAAGAGCGTGAACATCATGGACTTCTGTAAGCAGTTCAATGCAAGAACAGCAGATCAGAGCGGAATGGTTATTCCGGTTGTTATCACTGTTTATGCAGACAGAAGCTTCAGCTTTGTGTGCAAGACACCGCCAGCAGCAGTTCTGCTGAAGAAGGCTGCAGGAATCGAGAGTGCATCCGGAGAACCGAACAAGCGCAAGGTCGCTACCATTACTCTGGAACAGGCTCAGGAAATCGCTAAGACTAAGATGCCGGACCTGAATGCAGCATCCCTTGAAGCCGCAACGGATATGATTAAGGGAACCGCAAGAAGCATGGGCATCATCGTAGAAGGCTAAGACAGTGGGAGGCGTAAGCCGCTAGTACCACAAGGAGGAAAAAATGCCAAAGAGAAGTAGAAGATACAGCGAAGCTGCAAAAGACTTCGATAAGACTCAGACTTACGAAGTAGCAGAAGCTGTACAGCACGTAAAGGAACTTGCAACTGCAAAGTTCGATGAAACCATCGAAATGCACATCCGTCTCGGTGTAGATGGAAGACACGCAGACCAGCAGGTAAGAGGAGCTACTGTACTGCCGCACGGAACCGGTAAATCCAAGAAGGTTCTGGTTTTCGCAAAGGGCGCAAAGGCAGAAGAGGCAGAGGCAGCCGGTGCGGATTATGTCGGTGCTGAGGATATGGCACAGAAAATCCAGCAGGAAAACTGGTTCGACTTCGATGCAGTAGTAGCAACCCCGGATATGATGGGCGTTGTAGGTCGTTTGGGTAGAGTTCTGGGACCGAAGGGCTTGATGCCAAACCCGAAGTCCGGCACCGTAACCATGGACGTAACGAAAGCACTGGAAGAGATTAAAGCCGGTAAGGTGGAGTATCGTCTGGACAAGGCAAACATCATCCACGTAATCATCGGAAAGAAATCTTTCACCGAAGAGCAGCTGACAGAGAATGCAAACGCACTGCTGAACGCAATTGCGAAGGCTAAGCCATCCGCAGCAAAGGGTCAGTACTTCAAGAGCGTAACCATCGCTTCTACAATGAGCCCTGGCGTTAAAGTGAACAGCGCATCCTTAGGCTAAATCGTTATCTTTTAAAAATCGAATATCAACCGTAGACAGCGGGTGCGAAAGCTTAATTTCCCGCCGAGGTACAATATAAATTGAACCCCGCTGTCTCCATAGCGGGGTATTTTGTACCGTGTGTGACATTCGGAACAAAACTATGACCGCCCGGCGGTCAGGAAAGGAGAACAAATGTCTGTAGAAGCAAAAAAAGCAAAACAGGTAGTAATTGACGAAATCAAAGAACGTTTTGAACAGGCTCAGTCTGTTGTTGTTGTAGATTATCTCGGACTGACTGTAGCAGAAGCTGATGAGATGAGAAAGAACCTCAGAGAAGGCGGCGTAGGCTTCACCGTTTACAAGAACACTCTTGTAAAGCGTGCCATCGAAGGAACACCGTACGAAGCTCTGGGCGAAGCCCTGAAGGGTTCCAGCGCATTCGCATTCAGCAACGAAGACGCAACTGCAGGTGCAAGAATCCTGAACAAGTCCATCAAGCAGTACAAGAAGATGGCGTTCAAGGGCGCTGTAGTAGAAGGTCAGGTATATGACGCAAAGCAGGTAGAAGAGCTGGCTGAAATTCCATCCAGAGAAGAGCTCATCGCTCGTTTCATGGGAAGCATCCAGTCCCCTCTGTCTCAGCTTGTTAGAACCTTCAAGGCAATTGCTGACAAGGACGAGGAAGCTGCGGAAGCTTAATCGAAATCATAATTTTATAAAGCGGGCCATTGCGGCCTAACCAACACTCATAAAAATCAGAAAAGGAGAACTTATAATGGATAAGGATCAGATCATCGAGGCTCTGAAGGGAATGAGCATTCTCGAAATCAACGAACTCGTTAAGGCTTGTGAAGAAGAATTTGGCGTATCCGCTGCTGCTGCTGTTGTAGCTGCTCCGGGAGCTGCCGGTGGTGCTGCTGCTGAAGAAGAACAGACTGAATTCACTGTTGTTCTGAAGGAAGTTGGCGACAACAAGATCAAGGTTATCAAGGCTGTAAGAGAAGCTACCGGTCTTGGCCTGAAGGAAGCAAAGGCTCTGGTTGACGGTGCTCCGGCTAACGTTAAGGAAAACGTTGAGAAGGCTGAAGCAGATGCACTCAAGGCTGCTCTGGAAGAAGTTGGCGCAGTAGTTGAGCTGAAGTAGTTCAGATACGAAGTCAGAAATTGGGCCCTGATTGTCTCAGGGCCCATATTGTTGTTTGCATATATCTATCTCGCCTGGGGGTATTGAGACCCGAAGTGAGCGAGAAAAAAATCACTGAAAACACTCAAAATTCACACAAGTTCTATGCAATTGTGCCATATACTTGTTAGTTGCAATAGAATCGATTTTTTCTTGAACAATAAGGAGTGATAACATGCCAAGACCTGTAAAAGTTGGTAGGAAAGAACGCATGACCTTTGCCAAGATCAATGAAGTTTGCGAGATGCCGAACCTCATTGACGTGCAGACACAGTCCTATAAATGGTTTGTGGAAGAAGGTCTGTCAGAGGTTCTGGAGGACGTTTCCCCAATCCGGGATACAACGAATACCCTCAGTCTCGAGTTCGCCGACTACCATTTTTCCGAAGAAACCAAATATAGTCAGGAAGAATGTAAAGAACGGGAGACCACGTATGCAACATCTCTTACGGTAAAGGTACGGCTGATTAACCGCGAGACCGGTGAGATTAAAGAGCAGGATGTCTTCATGGGCGAGTTTCCTCTGATGACAGAAAAGGGCACATTCATCTACAACGGTGCAGAGAGAGCCATCGTCACACAGCTGGTTCGTTCTCCGGGACCGTATTTTGAAGTATTAGTGGACAAGTCCAATCAGAATCTGTTCTCTTCTACGATTATTCCGAACCGTGGTGCATGGTTGGAGTATGAAACGGATTCTGCTGGCATCATATATGTAAGAGTAGACCGAACAAGAAAATTACCGATTACCGCCTTCCTGAGAGCATTGGGTCTGGATTCCAACCAGGATATTCTGGACACCTTTGGCGATGACGACAGACTGATTCGTACGCTGGAGAAGGATAACACCAAGAACAGCGATGAAGGCGTGAAGGAAATATATAGAAGATTAAGACCGGGAGATCCGCCAACCGTTGAGAATGCGCGTTCCATGCTGAACTCCCTTCTCTTCGATGCGAGACGCTACGATTTGGCGAAAGTCGGAAGATATAAATACAACAAGAAGCTGGGAATTCACAACAGACTGGTGAACTCCTATGCGGCAGAGGATATCATCGATCCAAACACCGGAGAAATCCTGGTGGAAAAGGATGGATTTATTTCCCGTGCAAAGGCATATGAAATCGAGAATGCTGGTGTACTGAGCGCACTGATCCGCAGCAAGAACGAGAATGATGATTCTGTCGCTAAGGTTATCGGAAACCAGTTCGTGGATCCGACCGGATACGTGGACATCGACCTGGCACCGTACAAGCTGTCTGAGCTGGTTTACTATCCGGTGCTGAAGGATATCATTGACAATGCGGAGACCGAGGATGATCTGAAGGCGGCAATTGCCAGCCGGAAGCACGAGCTTTCTCCGAAGCATATCATCCTTGCGGACATCATCGCATCCATCAGCTACCTGCTGAACTTGAACTACGGACTGGGTGAAGTGGACGATATCGACCACCTGGGCAACCGTCGTCTGAAGACCGTGGGTGAATTGCTTCAGAACCAGTTCCGTATCGGATTCTCCAGAATGGAACGTTCTGTACGGGAACGCATGACCAACGAAAATGCGACACCGCAGCAGCTGATTAACATCCGTCCGGTAACCGCAGCGGTAAGAGAGTTCTTCGGAAGTTCTCAGCTGTCTCAGTTCATGGACCAGAACAACCCGCTGGCAGAGCTGACTCATAAGAGAAGACTTTCCGCACTGGGACCGGGTGGTCTGTCCAGAGAAAGAGCCGGAATGGAAGTTCGAGACGTACATTATTCTCACTACGGAAGAATGTGCCCAATCGAGACTCCGGAAGGTCCGAACATCGGCTTGATTGGTTCCCTGACGACTTATGCAATCATTAACGAATATGGTTTTATCGAAACACCGTATCGTAAGGTAGATAAAGAAACCGGCATCGTTACCAAGACAGTGGAATATCTGTCCGCAGACGATGAGGAACTGATGGTTGTGGCTCAGGCCAACGAACCGTTGGATGAAGACGGAAGATTCCTGAACAAGAAGGTTGCCGTTCGAGGCGTCAAGGGTGAAGTAACCATGGCGATGCGGGGCGAAGTGGACTACATGGACGTATCACCGAAGCAGGTAGTGTCCGTATCCACTGCAATGATTCCGTTCCTGGAAAACGACGATGCGAACCGTGCACTGATGGGTTGTAACATGCAGCGTCAGGCAGTTCCGCTGCTTGTGACTCAGGCTCCGTATGTCGGAACCGGTATCGAGTACAAGGCCGCTTGTGACTCCGGCGCAGTTGTTCTGGCTAAAAACACCGGAACGGTTGAATTCGTGGATGCGAAGACCATCCGGATTCGCCGGGACGAGGATAACGGCGTAGACAACTACAAGCTGCTGAAGTTCAAGCGTTCCAACCAGGGTACCTGCATTAATCAGAGACCGATTGTTTCCTTTGGAGAACACATCGAAGCCGGCGAGGTAATCGCCGACGGTCCGTCCACCAATCTAGGTGAGATTTCTTTGGGCAAGAACCTGCTGATTGGATACATGACCTGGGAAGGTTACAACTACGAGGATGCGATTATCCTGAACGAGCGCCTGCTCATGGATGATGTGCTCACCTCGATCCATATTGAGAAATACGAGTGCGAAGCGAGAGAGACCAAGCTGGGTGCGGAAGAAATCACCCGGGATATCCCGAACGTCAGCGAAGATATGCTGAAGGAGCTGGATGAAGAAGGCATCATTCGCGTAGGTGCCAGCGTAAAATCCTCCGACATTCTGGTGGGCAAACTGACACCGAAGAGCGAAACCGATCTTACCGCAGAAGTTCGGATGCTCCGTGCTATTTTTGGAGAGAAATCCAAAGAAGTAAGAGATACGTCGCTGAGAGTTCCTCACGGTGAAGCCGGTATCGTCGTAGACGTGCAGGTATTCAGCAGAGAGAACGGAGACAGCGAGCTGCCGCCGGGTGTAAACAAGGTGGTACGTGTCTACATTGCGACAAAAAGAAAGATTAACGTGGGCGATAAGATGTCCGGACGTCACGGTAACAAGGGTGTCATCTCCCGGATTTTGCCGGAAGAGGATATGCCGTTCAAGGATGATGGCGAGACCCTGCAGGTCATGCTGAATCCGTTGGGCGTACCTTCTCGAATGAACGTCGGACAGGTATTGGAAGTTCATCTGGGACTGGCTGCAAAGACCAAGGGCTGGTATATCGCGACACCGGTATTCGACGGTGCACACGAGAGCGATGTCGTTCAGCTGCTGGACGAATGCGGATATTCCAAGACCGGTAAGCTGCCGCTGAGAGACGGACGCACCGGTGAATACTTCGACCACAACATAACGGTGGGCTACATGTACATGCTGAAGCTGCACCATCTGGTAGATGATAAGATTCATGCGAGAAGTACGGGTCCGTACTCTCTGGTAACACAGCAGCCATTGGGCGGTAAAGCTCAGTTCGGCGGACAGCGTTTCGGAGAGATGGAAGTATGGGCACTGGAAGCATACGGTGCCGCTTACACATTGCAGGAAATCCTCACCGTAAAGTCCGATGATATCATCGGTCGTGTAAAGACCTACGAAGCGATCGTCAAGGGCGAGAACATTCCGGAACCGGGAATTCCGGAATCCTTCAAGGTATTGATTAAGGAGCTCCAGGCTCTGGCACTGGATGTTCGCGCGATGACCGGTGACAATAAGGAAATCAAGCTGAAGAATACATCGGAATACGATGATCCGGCAACGGTAGACAGCATGCTGAAGCAGGCAGACCGGAAGTCGGAAGCAGAACACGAACGGGAAGAGCGCAAGTGGGAAAGAATGAGAATGGAAGAAGAATCGGACGACGCATTCGGCCTGCAGGACCCGGACGATGAAGAGATGGATGATGATGCTTTTGCGGCAGAAGCGGAAGCACAGGCAGCTGCCGGAATCGAGGCAGAGGCAGACGACTCGTTCGAGGATGACGATGACATGTCGGATAACAGCGACATCAGCAGTCTTCTCGGAAATGATGACGAGGCCGGTTACGAGGTTTAAGAGGTAAGGGAGGAAATATGAATAACGAGAATAATTACGAACTTAGAAATTTTGAATCCCTGCAGATCAAACTGGCATCCACAGAGAAAATGAAGGAATGGTCTTACGGCGAGGTTACCAAGCCGGAGACCATCAACTACAGAACCCTGAAGCCGGAAAGAGACGGACTGTTCTGCGAAAGAATTTTTGGACCGACCAAGGACTGGACCTGCAGCTGCGGTAAGTTCAATAAAATCCGTTTCAAAGGACAGATTTGTCCGAGCTGCGGCGTTGAGGTTACCAAATCCAAGGTTCGTAGAGAGAGAATGGGACATATCGAGCTGGTTGCACCGGTGTCCCACATCTGGTACTTCAAGGGAATCCCGTCCAGAATCGGTCTGGTTCTGGACATTACCCCAAAGAATCTGGAGAGAGTGCTCTACTTTGCTTCCTATATCGTAACGGATCCGGGAGATACTCCGTTTGAATACAAGCAGATTATCGAGGAAACCCAGTACAATGAGGCAAGAGAAATCTACGGCAAGAATTTTAAGGCAGCAATGGGTGCGGAGGCAATCAAGCAGCTGCTGATGGATATCGACGTAGATGAGCTGGCCGAGGAGCTTCGGGAACAGCTCACGAAGGCGTCCGGTCAGAAGCGGATTCGTCTGGTGAAAAGACTGGAAGTTATCGAGGCCTTCAAACAGTCCGGCAATAGACCGGAGTGGATGATTCTGGACGTTGTTCCGGTAATTCCGCCGGACCTCCGTCCGATGGTACAGTTGGAAGGCGGACGTTTCGCAACTTCCGACCTGAACGACCTGTACCGCCGGGTAATCAACAGAAACAACAGACTGAAGAAGCTGTTGGAGCTGGGTGCCCCGGACATTATCGTTCGAAACGAGAAGAGAATGCTGCAGGAATCTGTAGACTCTCTGATTGACAACGGCAGAAGAGGTAGACCGGTAACAGGCGTTGCCGGAAGAGCGCTGAAATCTCTGTCGGATATGCTCAAGGGTAAGCAGGGACGTTTCCGTCAGAACCTGCTGGGCAAGCGTGTTGACTATTCCGGCCGTTCCGTAATCGTTGTCGGCCCGGGACTGAAGTTCTATCAGTGCGGTCTGCCAAAGACCATGGCGCTGGAACTGTTCAAGCCGTTCATCATGAAGGAACTGGTGGCACAGGAGAAGGCACACAACATCAAGAGCGCAAAGACCATGGTAGAGAAGATGAAGCCGGAAGTCTGGGATGTCCTGGACTACGTGATCAAGGATCATCCGGTTCTTCTGAACCGTGCCCCGACACTGCACAGACTGGGAATTCAGGCATTCGAGCCGGTACTGGTAGAAGGTAAAGCCATTAAGCTGCACCCGCTGGTTTGTACCGCGTTCAACGCCGACTTCGACGGAGACCAGATGGCGGTTCACGTACCGCTGTCCGTAGAAGCTCAGGCAGAAGCCCGATTCCTGATGCTGTCCGTGAACAACATCCTGGCACCAAAGGATGGTTCTCCAATTACCATCCCGACACAGGATATGATTCTGGGAAGCTATTACCTGACTCACCCGGGTACCGAAGAGAGAAACCTGGACAACGAGAAGGGCGACGGAAAGTGCTTCACGGATATGGACGAGATGATGATGGCATATCAAAACGGCATCATTGGCATTCATGCGAAGGTCAAGGTACGGATGAAAGCATATCCGGAAGATCCGGGCAAGCTGGTAGAATCCACCGTTGGCCGATTCATCTTCAACCAGGGCCTGCCGCAGGATATGGGTTTTGTCGATCGTGAGAAGGATCCGTATTCACTGGAAGTAGACTTCCTGTGCGGAAAGAAACAGCTGGGTACGATTATCGACAAATGCTTCAAGAAGCACGGAAATACAGAGACCGTTCTGATGCTGGACTACGTGAAGAGCATTGGCTATCACTACTCCACCATCGGCGCAGTAACCATCTCCATCTCCGACATGGAAATTCCGGAAGAGAAGGCAGAAATCGTTGCTGCGGCAGAGCGTGACGTAGATAAATTCGAAACCTACTACAGACGTGGACTGATGTCCGACCGTGAGAGATATGACCGTGTTATCAGCGTATGGAGAGAGGCAACCGGAAAGGTAGCGGACGCCCTGATGGAATCCTTGGGATCCTTGAACAACCTGTTCATCATGGCCAACTCCGGAGCCAGAGGTAACAAGAGCCAGATCAGTCAGGTCGGCGGAATGCGTGGACTGATGGCCAACGCTGCCGGACATACGGTAGAGATTCCAATCAAGTCCAACTTCCGTGAAGGTCTGTCCATACTGGAGTACTTCATTTCATCCAACGGTGCGCGTAAGGGTCTGACGGATACAGCGTTGCGTACGGCCGATTCCGGATACCTGACCCGTCGTCTGGTAGATATTTCCCACAGCGTTATCGTAAACGACTGGGATTGCGGTTCTACCGAAGGCGTAGAGGTTCAGGCATTCAAGGATGGCAAGGACGTCATCGAGCCGCTGAACCAGCGTATTGCAGGACGCTTCGCGGCGGAGGATATCGCAGATCCGACGACCGGTGAAGTTCTGGTAAAAAGAAATGACGAGATTTCCGATGCGATGGCAGAGCATATCGAAGCAATCGGTATCGAAACCGTCAAGATCCGTTCCGTAATGACCTGCCGTGCGGAGAGAGGTGTCTGCGTAAAGTGCTACGGCAGAAACTTGGCAACGGGAACTCGGGTACTTCCGGGTGAAGCAGTTGGTATTATCGCCGCACAGTCCATCGGAGAACCGGGTACTCAGCTGACCATGAGAACGTTCCATACCGGTGGTGTCGCAGGAAGCGATATCACGCAGGGTCTTCCGAGAGTCGAGGAGCTGTTCGAAGCTAGAAAGCCAAAGGGTCTTGCGGAAATCTGTGAGGCAGACGGCGTAGTGGAAAGCATCGCGCTCCGAGATGACAACAAGACTGAGGTCATCGTTCGCGAGGAAGGCGGAAATCGAGAATACATCATCCCGTACGGTGCACGTTTGCTGGTTAGCGAGGGCGATGAAGTCCATGCCGGTCACCAGCTCACCAAGGGACCGCTGGATCCGAAGGATATCATGAGAATTCTGGGGGTATCCGGAGTATACGAATATCTTCTGTCCGAGGTACAGAGAGTATACAGACAGCAGGGTGTAGATATCAACGATAAGCACATCGAAGTTATCGTAAGCCAGATGCTGTCCAAGTACAAGATTGAGAAGTCCGGTGACACCGACTTGCTGCCGGGCGGAATGTACAGCCGCTTCGAACTGGAGAAGGCCAACGAGGCTGCGGCAGAGAAAGACGGAGAACCGGCAACGGCAGAACGTCAGCTGCTGGGTATCACCAAGGCAGCGCTGGCAACCAACTCCTTCCTGTCTGCGGCATCCTTCCAGGAGACCACACGTGTCCTGACCGATGCAGCGGTAAAGGGAAAGACCGACCACCTGAGAGGTCTGAAGGAGAACGTTATGATAGGAAAGCTCATTCCGGCAGGTACCGGCATGAAACAGTATCGTAACATCGAGGTAGACTACGGAGAAAACGAACCTTTAATGAGAAGCTCCTACGAAGAAAACGAAGAAGGAAATGCTTCCGAAACCGTTTCCGACAAGAGTGGGAAGATGGAAGGTTTAAATGAGGATCTGGAAAGTCTCGCAAATTAATAATTTAGCATTGACAAAATATCAGCATTGCTGATATAATCATCAATGTTCGTTATCACTGAAAGACCTGGCGCACCAGGTCTTTCAGTTTGATTTACGATAAATGCTGCAGCCTATCGCTGCGGTGGCATAAATTCTAGAGGAAAGGAGACAATAATGCCTACTATTAACCAATTAGTTCGTCAGGGTAGAACCAGCTCGGTAAAGAAGTCTAATGCACCTGCGCTCGGTAAGAACATGAACACACTGAAGAAGAGTCTTACCAACGTTAACTCACCACAGAAGAGAGGCGTGTGCGTAGCGGTTAAGACTGTTACTCCTAAGAAGCCAAATTCAGCTCTGAGAAAAGTTGCAAGAGTTCGTTTGACTAACGGAATCGAAGTTACCGCTTACATTCCGGGTATCGGCCACAATCTGCAGGAGCACTCCGTTGTTCTGATCAGAGGCGGAAGAGTTAAGGACCTCCCGGGTGTTAGATATCACATCGTAAGAGGTACCCTGGATACAGCTGGCGTATCCGACCGTGGTCAGGCGCGTTCCAAGTATGGAGCAAAGAGACCTAAGAAGAAGTAGTTGATTCGGGATATTGTCTTAATATTGTAATATATTAAGGCGCCGCGGCCGGCGTTAGAAGTTCGGTCGAGTACCCCGTGGTAACAAGGAGGGAAGAGAAGTGCCAAGAAAAGGTAACACACCAAAGAGAGATGTACTTCCAGATCCAGTATACGGTAGTGTCGTAGTTGCAAAGCTCATCAACAGCATCATGCTGGATGGTAAGAAGGGCGTTGCTCAGAGCATCGTATATGATGCTTTCGACCAGATTCAGGAAGCTACCGGCAATGAACCACTGGAAGTATTTGAAGAGGCAATGAACAACATCATGCCGAAACTGGAAGTTAAAGCAAGAAGAATCGGTGGTGCGAACTACCAGGTTCCGATTGAAGTAAGACCAGAAAGACGTCAGACTCTGGCTCTGCGTTGGCTCACTCTGTACACAAGAAACAGAGGAGAGAAGACCATGGCAGAGAGACTGGCAAAAGAGCTCATCGATGCGTCCAACAATACAGGTGCGTCTGTAAAGAAGAAGGAAGATACGCATAAGATGGCTGAGGCAAACAAGGCGTTTGCACACTTCAGATGGTAATCTGAAAGAAACAGAAAGAGAAAACGAGTATTATAGAGAGGAGATAGAATGCCAAGAGAATTTTCTTTGGAGAAAACAAGAAACGTTGGTATCATGGCTCATATCGATGCCGGTAAGACCACAACGACAGAACGTATTCTGTTTTACACAGGAAAAACGCACAAGATCGGTGAAACACACGATGGTGCAGCTACCATGGACTACATGGCCCAGGAGCAGGAACGTGGTATTACCATCACCTCTGCGGCTACTACCGCTCAGTGGAAAGACACTCGTATCAATATTATCGACACCCCGGGACACGTGGACTTTACCGTTGAGGTAGAGAGATCTCTTCGTGTGCTGGACGGTGCGGTAATGGTACTCAGTGCGAAAGAGGGTGTAGAGCCTCAGTCAGAAACAGTTTGGAGACAGGCTGAGAAGTATAACGTACCGAGAATGATTTTCGTTAACAAGATGGACGTTCTGGGTGCGGATTTCTTCCACGTTCTCGACACAATTCATGATAGATTAAGAGCGAATGCCGTTCCGGTTCAGATGCCAATCGGTGCAGAGAACCAGTTCGTAGGTATCATCGACCTGATCACCATGAAGGCAGAGGTATATGACAGAGACGTTCTTGGAACCGAATTTGATATCGTAGATATTCCGGAAGACATGCTGGAAGAGGCTCAGGTATGGCACGATAAGCTGGTTGAGTCTGTTGCAGAGTGCGACGAGGAACTCATGATGAAGTATCTTGAGGGTGAAGAAATCACCATCGACGAGATCAAGACCACAATCCGTAAAGAGACACTGAAGGGCGAGATGTTCCCGATGTTCTGCGGATCTGCATACAAGAACAAGGGTATTCAGATGATGCTGGACGGTATCGTAGATTACATGCCATCCCCATTGGACATTCCGGCTATCAAGGGTATTGACCCGGATACCGGAGAAGAGGATGAAAGACACTCCAGCGATAAGGCTCCGTTTGCCGCACTTGCATTCAAGATTATTGCTGACCCGTTTGTTGGTAAGCTGGCATTCTTCCGTGTATACTCCGGAACTCTGAAGGCAGGTTCCTACGTATACAACGCAACCAAGGGCAAGAAGGAGAGAATCGGCCGTATCATGCAGATGCATGCGAACCACAGACAGGAAATCGAGATGGTATACTCCGGTGACCTGGCTGCCGCTGTTGGTCTGAAGCAGACCACCACCGGTGATACTCTGTGTGACGAGGATCATCCGATCATTCTGGAATCCATGGAATTCCCGGATCCGGTAATCGAGATCGCCATTGAGCCGAAGACCAAGGCAGGTCAGGAAAAGATGGGTATTGCTCTGGCAAAGCTGGCAGAAGAAGACCCAACCTTCAAGACCTACACCAACGCCGATACCGGTCAGACCATCATCGCCGGCATGGGTGAGCTTCACCTGGAAATCATCGTCGACAGACTGCTGAGAGAGTTCAAGGTAGAAGCAAACGTTGGTAAGCCTCAGGTATCCTACAAGGAGACCATCACCAAGGAAGTGGACGAGGATTACAAGCACAAGAAACAGACCGGTGGTTCCGGACAGTACGGACACGTTCGTTTCAAGATGTATCCGAGAGAAGCCGGTTCCGGATTCGAATTCAAGAACTCCATCGTGGGTGGTGCGATTCCGAAGGAATACATCCCGAAGATCGAGGAAGGATTCGTCAGCGCAATGGAAACCGGTCCGGTTGCAGGCTATCAGATGGTAGACATCGGTATCGAGCTGTATGACGGTTCTTACCACGAAGTCGACTCTTCTGAGATGGCCTTCAAGATTGCAGCAACCATGGGATTCAAGGATGCCTGCAAGAAGGCAGCACCGGTTCTTCTGGAGCCGATTTTCAAGGTTGAGGTAACCGTTCCGGAGAACAACATGGGTGACATCATCGGTGATATCAGTTCCAGAAGAGGAAGAATCGAAGGATCTGACATCAGAGGCGGTGCCGCAATCGTACGTGGATTCGTTCCGCTGTCCGAGATGTTCGGTTACGCTACCGACCTGCGTTCCAAGACACAGGGCAGAGGTACCTATGTAATGCAGTTCGACCATTTCGACAAGCTCCCGGAGAGCCTGCTGGAAAAGGTAACGAAGTAGTATAAAAAATTATTTTTACCATATTAGGAGGAAAGATATGGCTAAGCAGAAATATGAGAGAACCAAACCGCATATTAATATCGGTACAATTGGCCACGTTGACCACGGTAAGACCACTCTGACTGCAGCAATCACTAAGACACTGCACGCAAGATACGGTCTGGGTGCTGACGTAGCATTCGACGAAATCGATAAGGCGCCGGAAGAAAAGGCAAGAGGAATCACGATTTCTTCCGCACACGTAGAGTACGAGACTCCGAACAGACACTACGCTCACGTAGACTGCCCGGGACACGCCGACTACGTAAAGAACATGATCACAGGAGCTGCTCAGATGGATGGTGCTATCCTGGTAGTGGCTGCAACTGATGGTCCGATGCCTCAGACAAGAGAGCACATTCTTCTGTCCAGAC